>Ga0334887_1000162_pt1 | contig 112619 bp, 96 predicted proteins | sample GraSluR1_MG_10_FD_207217 | JGI IMG/M metagenome (GOLD analysis project Ga0334887, IMG submission 207217) | Sludge microbial communities from methane-producing bioreactor in Wageningen University, Netherlands - Granular Sludge_18_07-R1 | ecosystem: Engineered > Bioreactor > Anaerobic >...
CGACGGCCTATCTGCGCAGCATCCTGCTGGCGTGGCGCGGACCGGTGCTGTTCGCCAGTCATGATCGGGCTTTCCTGGACGAGACCGTCACCTCGCTGATCGATCTCGACCCGGCGCCGGTTCCGCATGCGGTCGCCGGACCGCTGACCGCCGATGGTCCGGGCTCCGGAATCGGCATCACCCGATTCACCGGCAGCTACAGCGACTATCTGGCCGCTCGCAACCAGGCCCGCATCAGGTGGGAGACGCAGTACCGCGATGAGCAGGCCGAGTTGAAGCGCCTGCGGGCGTCGGTACGCGACAACCACGTCGTCGGTCACGAGAACTGGAAGCCGCGCACCGAGGTGCGCGGCGCGGCGAAGTTCTATTCCGACCGCAACGCGGCCGTCGTTTCGCGGCGCGTCAATGATGCCCGCTCCCGGCTGGACGATCTCGAACAGCGCCAGATCCGTCGTCCACCTGCCGGGCTGCGATTCGGTGGCCTGACCGCAGGCCTCGAGCTGCGCAACCGGCGCGAGTTCAGCGGGCCGGTGCTGGCTGCCTCGGAGGTCGCGGTTTTCGGCCGCCTGGAGCCCGTCTGTCTGACCATCAGCGCCACCGAGAAGTGGCTCGTGACCGGGCCGAATGGTTCGGGCAAATCGACACTGCTGGAGGTTCTCGCCGGTCAACTGGACCCGACAGGGGGCAGCGTGAATGCTCCGGCCGGGCTGCGGATCGGGATGCTCAGCCAAGATGTCGACCTGCCCGATCCGTTCGAGCGGGGTGACCAGCGCAGCGTGCGCCAGGCCTATCAGGATCTGCTCGGTGCCGAACTGGCCGAGCAGGCGCCGCTGTCGAGATTCGGTTTGATTGCCGGACGCGACGAGAATCGTCCACTCTTGGCGTTGAGTCGTGGCCAACAACGCCGTCTGGCGCTCGCTGTCCTGCTGGCCGACCCACCGGACGTGCTGCTCCTGGACGAGCCGACGAACCACCTGTCACTTCTCTTGGTGACTGAGCTCGAGGCCGCCATCCCCGGCTATCCCGGTACGGTCGTGGTCGCCTCCCATGACCGCTGGCTGCGGCGGAACTGGACTGGTCAGCGGTTCGAGATGGCCGCCGATGGTGATTCACCCGTGTGATCGACGGCTGGTCAGCTCTGCCCCATCCGGCCGAAAGACGCGAGAACCAGCCGTTCGCTGCGCGCCAGGTAGGTCTCGAGTTCGGCCGCTGCCTCGGTCATCCTTCCCTGTTCCAACAGCACGGTGAGTTCTTCGTTCTGCTCGACGAAAGGTGCATGAAGGTGCTCGGCCGAATGCAACGACACGAAGGCAATCCGCAGCTCGGCCAAGACATTCTGGAAGAAGATGTTCAGCCTCGGGCTATCGGCGAGGCTGACCAGAGCGGAATGAAACTCCATATTGGCGGTGCCGACGATCGTCCACTCCGGTATTTCCTGCGCCTGCTTGGCGCGCTCGATGGCAGCACGCGCGTCCGCGATCGCCGGATGCTTGGGTAGCGCCTCCCGCACGGCCCCGACCTCAATGACCCGACGCACGCGGAAGACGTCGAGGATGCTGGAGACCGACGGCACCCGGACGAACACACCGCGATTGGGAATGCGTTCCAACGTGCCCTCGTGAATGAGGATCCGGAAAGCCTCGCGCAGGGTGTTCCGCGAAACCTCCAGGTCTGAGGCCAGCGCGGCCTCCGAAAGCTGCTCACCCGGCACGGCAGCACCCGTGATCAGTCTCTCCCGCAAGACTCCCGCGATCCGTTCGGCAAGGTCGAGGCCGTCGCCTTCGGTGTCAGTCACAGCGCAAGTTTAGGGCGCCCGTCACTCTTGCGAGGTCGTACGAGACGTGCACCGTGATATGTGAACGTAACTCGATGGTTACATGAACAATCTTCTAACGATCGTTCGACACTTTTAGTGTGGTTCGCAGTTCAACCCGAAGGCCAGATCGCGGCGGAGTGGTGGTCACCTTCGGTCCACCTGTCCGATTCCCGGCCCGACCGGCAAGGAGCCACTATGACTGCAGAGTCAACGACCCGTCCCGCATCGCCGTCCGATTCTGAGGGCACTGACCTGAAGACCTTCGCCAAGAAACGCCGTTCGTCCCTCATCGGTGCCATCTTCCTGATGGCCACCAGTGCGATCGGTCCTGGTTTCATCACCCAGACCGCCACCTTCACCTCGAGGATGGGGGCCGCGTTCGCCTTCGGGATTCTCGCCTCGGTGCTGATCGACTTCGCTATCCAGACCAATGTCTGGCGGATGATCACCCTGTCCGGAAAGCGAGCCAGCGACCTCGCCAATGCCGCACTGCCGGGCTCCGGTTACCTGCTCACTGTGCTGATTGTCTTCGGCGGGCTGGTGTTCAATATCGGCAACATCGCCGGTGCAGGCTTGGGCCTCAACTCACTGCTGGGTGTGGACGCGAAGATCGGTGGCCTGATCTCTGCGCTGCTCGCCATCGGTATCTTCCTCTACAAGCGCGCCGGAGTGGTTGTCGACCGTGTTGTTGTCGTCCTCGGTCTCCTGATGATCGGCCTGACGCTGTACGTGGCGATCGTCTCGAGTCCACCTGTCGGTGAGGCGCTGCGCCAGACGATCTGGCCGGACACGATCAACTTCGCCACCATCACCACAATTGTGGGCGGATCAGTCGGTGGCTACATCACCTATTCCGGTGCGCACAAACTGCTCGACAGCGGAAATGCCGGCCCGGAACACATCAAGCAGGTCACCCGATCGGCTCTCACCGGTATCGCTGTCACAGGTGTCATGCGTTATGTCTTGTTCCTCGCAATCCTCGGTGTCGTCTCCTCAGGTGTCGTCCTCGACACCTCAAGCAACGCCGCCAACCCGGCCGCCCAGGCATTCCACTACGCCGCCGGCGAGTTCGGTCTCCGTGCATTCGGACTGGTGTTCTGGGCGGCGGCCATCAGCAGCGTGATCGGGGCCGCCTTCACCTCGGTGTCCTTCATCACCGTCTTCAGCAAGACCGGGATGACCGAACGTACCCGCAACTGGTGGACGGTCGGGTTCATCCTGGTCAGCCTCGCGGTGTACGTCGCGCTCGGGACTGCCCCTGCTGCACTGCTGGTGTTCGCGGGCGGCTTCAACGGACTGGTGCTACCGATCGGTCTGACCCTGTTCATGTACATCGGCTGGTTCCACGCCAAGCAGCTGTTGGCCGGCCCCTACTCGCGGTTCCTGCTGGTGGTCGGAACACTCGCTACGGCGTTGTCGTGGTACATGGCAGTCGTATCGATCGTGCCGATCTTCCAGTTCCTCGGTAGGTGAGCACAGTCGTGAACGGGCTGACAACAGCGCTCAGCGCATCGTCACCTCCGGAGCAAGCACGGCAGGCGTTCCGTACGGGTCTGGTGCGCCCGACAGCGGGGCTGTCACAGGGATACGCGCAAGCCAACCTCATCACCCTGCCCCGTGCCGACGCCGCCGACTTTCAGGAGTTCGCACGGCTCAACCCCAAGCCGTGCCCACTCCTCGACGTGCTGGATGGCACCACCGAGCCGGCGATCGCGCCGGGAGCAGACCTGCGGGTCGATCTGCCGCTCTACCGGGTTTGGCGGGATGGCGAGTTGGTGGATGAGGTGAGCGATGCCACCGACGCCTGGGGCGATCCTGCCGCGCTGGTCAGCTTCCTCATCGGGTGCAGCTTCACCTTCGAATGGGCGCTGCTGGACGAGGGTATTCCGGTGCGCCATATCACCGCCGACCGCAACGTCCCCATGTACCGGACGAACGTGTCATGCGTGGGCGCCGGCGCATTCTCGAGTCCGCTGGTCGTGTCGATGCGGGGCATACCTGCCGAGATGGTGGACGCGGCCGTCGAGGTCAGTGGACGATATCCGCTGGTTCATGGCGCGCCGGTGCATGTAGGAGACCCGGAGAAGCTGGGAATCACCGATCTCCAGCATCCTGACTACGGAGACGCGCCGATCCTCGAGGCTGGAGACGTCCCCGTCTTCTGGGCGTGCGGTGTTACCCCGCAGGCCGCTGTCGTCGCCTCCCGGCCGCGTTTTGCGATTACCCACGCGCCCGGACATATGTTCATCTCTGACGTCCCGAACGATCGATACCTGGTGGTGTGAATGGCCGCTGTCTTGTTCGAGCGATCCTGCCGCGGGACTGCCACTACGAGAAGGAGAACAAGCTCATGACCGAATCATCCGCACGTGTCGATCTCAACAGCGACGTGGGTGAAAGCTTCGGGCGTTGGACGATCGACGACGCCGCGATGCTCACCACGGTCTCGAGCGCGAACATCGCCTGCGGTTTCCATGCCGGCGACCCGTCGAGCATCCGCAGATCGCTGACGGTGGCCGCCGCCAATGGCGTCACCGTCGGCGCGCACGTCGGCTATCGCGACCTTGTCGGTTTTGGCCGTCGCGACCTGGATGTCGACACGCCGGATCTGATTGCCGACATCATCTATCAGATCGGGGCCCTCCAGGCGCTGGCCATCGGGGCTGGCACCCGGGTCAGCTACGTCAAACCGCATGGGGCGCTGTACAACCGTATCGTCCATGACGAGCGGCAGGCCGGTGCCGTGGTCACCGCAATCACCGAGGTTGACCCTTCCATGGTCCTGCTCGGCCTGCCGGGATCGGCCGTCCTCGGACTCGCAGAACGGGCCGGCGTGCCAACCGCCACCGAGGCGTTCGCCGATCGGGCGTACACCCCCGAGGGGGAGCTTGTTTCCCGCCGCATAGAGGGATCTGTACTGCGAGATCCCGAATTGATCGCCAACCGGATTGTCCGGCTGGTCGAGGCCGGGACGATCACAGCCATCGACGGCACCGAAGTCCGGCTGCACGCGGATTCGATTTGCGTCCATGGCGACTCCGACGGTGCAGTCGAGGCGGCACGCGCATTGCGGGCTCGCCTCACCGCGGCCGGTGTCCAGATCGCCTCCTTCGCAGGCGTCTGACATGACTGAGCTGCGTTCCACACCCCGGATCCTGCCGGTCGGCGAGCAAGCACTACTCGTCGAGCTCGCGGATCTGGCGACGACGCTCGGCTTCTTCGACAGTCTTCGGGCAGCGGAGCTGGATGGCATCGTCGAAGCAGTGCCCGCGGCGCGCACTGTACTGGTGAAGTACGCCCCGGGCACCGTCTCGTACGGCGAGCTGGCAGATCGACTGGCCACGCTGGACGTGAGTGACGGGACTTCGTCCAGCGGGCAGCTGGTGGAGATCCCCGTCCACTACGATGGCGCCGACCTCAGTGAGGTCGCCGAGCTTCTTGGCATCACTACTGCTGAGCTGATCCGGCGTCACTGTGAATCGGACTATCGCGTGGCGTTCGGGGGGTTTGCACCCGGATTCGCCTACCTGGCCGGTGGCGACCCATTGCTGGACGTGCCCCGTCGCGCGACACCGCGCACCCGGATCCCGGCCGGTGCGGTCGGTCTGGCCGGCACCTTCTCCGGCGTCTATCCGCGGGAGAGCCCGGGCGGCTGGCAGCTTATCGGTCGCACCGATGTCGTGATGTGGGATCTCGATCGCACACCGCCGGCGACCCTGCAACCCGGTGATCGAGTGAGGTTCGTCGATGCCGGCCCAGCAAGAGTCAATGGTGTGCCCGTCAGTACCTCGACCGTCATCCGGGCCAACTCCGGTTGCGCCGAGCGTGCGGTCGAGGTACTGCGTCCTGGCGCACAGGCTGTGCTGCAGGACGAGGGCCGGGTCGGCGTTGCAGGTCTGGGTGTCACCGGATCGGGTGCGCTGGATCGCCCCGCGCTCCACACGTCGAACGGACTGGTTGGCAACTCCCCTGGTGAAGCGGCAATCGAGTTCGCTCAGGGTGGCGAGATCGAGGCACATGGCGAGATCGTGCTGGCCGTTGCGGGCGCATGTGGCGAGCTTCGCATCACCCGGCGCAGCGGCCGTGTCGACTCGGCCGCAGGACTCTCGCCGATAGCGCTCGGCAGCGGGGAGCGCCTCGCTATCGTCCCCGCTCGCGGCGGCCTGCGCAACTATCTCGCGGTTCGTGGGGGGTTCGACGTGCCGCTCGTCCTGGGCAGCCGCGCGACCGACACCTTGTCTGGCATCGGCACACCCCCGTTGACCGCCGGATCGATGCTTGATGTCCGGACGATAGGCGCTGTCCCCTTTCCCCCGGTCAGAGCCCCCGAGCCATGGCCGAGCGAACACGTCTTTGCCGACGTGGTCGAGCTCCCGGTCGTGCTGGGCCCCCGGGACGACTGGTTCACCCAGCAAGCCCTCGGCACCTTGTTCACCCAGCTCTGGGAGGTGACGCGGCAATCGAATCGCGTCGGGCTCAGACTGCACGGTGACCTGCCGCTGGAACGGTCAATCACCGACGAACTACCCAGCGAAGGCGTTGTCCCAGGTGCCTTACAGGTGCCGGCCAGTGGGCAGCCCGTGCTCTTCCTCGCCGATCACCCGGTGACCGGCGGATACCCTGTGATCGCCGTGCTGACCACGCGGGCGCTCGCAGTCGCGGCCCAGCTGACGCCCGGCATCTCGGTGCGTTTCACTGCGGCGGATAGCTCATTGACTCCGCTTGCCGTCCATACCCCGACCTCTTTGGAGCTGCCATGAACCGGATCCTGATCGCCAATCGTGGTGAGATCGCCGTTCGCATCGTGCGTGCCTGCCACGACTCCGGCCGCGTCGCGATCGCGGTCTACGCCGACTCCGACGCTGATGCCGAGTTCGTGCGGCTGGCCGACGAGGCTTGGGCCCTTGAGGGCTCCACTGCAGCCCAGACCTATCTTGATATCGCCAAGCTGATCGGGATAGCTCGCCGTGCGGGAGCCGACGCCGTGCACCCGGGCTACGGGTTCCTCGCCGAGAACGCGGACTTTGCTCGCGCAGTGCTCGACGCCGGACTGATCTGGATCGGTCCGCCGCCCGAAGTCATTGACCTGCTTGGTGACAAGGTCGCCGCCCGGGCTCTTGCCCAGCAAGTCGGAGCGCCGCTCGTGCCGGGCACTCCTGGGCCCATCCCCGGTCCGCACGAGGCCGCAGCTTTCGCGGCCCGAAACGGCCTTCCGATAGCGATCAAGGCAGCCCACGGCGGCGGTGGCCGAGGCCTGCGGGTGGTGTGGCGCGCCGAAGACGTCGTTGAGCAGTACGAAGCCGCGGTCCGCGAAGCCACCCAGGCCTTCGGATCCGGCGAATGCTACGTGGAGCGCTATCTCGACCGCCCGCGCCATGTGGAGGTCCAGATTCTCGGCGACTCGGCCGGCACGGTTGTCCCGGTCGGGACCCGCGACTGTAGCCTTCAACGCCGCAGCCAGAAACTCGTGGAGGAAGCACCCGCTCCCTTCCTCACTGCGGACCAGCATGCGTTGATCACCGGCGCGGCTCGTGACATCTGCGCGGCCGCCGGCTATGTCGGAGCGGGAACTGTCGAGTTTCTGCTGGCCGCCGACGGCACGATTTCGTTTCTGGAGGTGAACACCCGGCTCCAGGTGGAGCACCCGGTCACCGAGGAGACCACGGGGATCGATCTGGTGTTGGAGCAGTTCCGGCTCGCCGAGGGCGGCCGGCTCGACCCGGCACCGCCTCCCGTACACGGGCATGCGATCGAGTTCCGGATCAATGCCGAGGACCCTTCCCGGGGGTTCCTGCCCGTTGCCGGCGCGCTGACTGACTTCCGGCCTCCGGCGGGACCGGGTGTACGGCTGGACTCCGGCGTGTCGTCCGGCTCAGTGGTACCTGCTGCGTTCGACTCCCTGCTTGCCAAGCTGGTGGTGTGGGGGCCCACCCGCGACGCCGCGCTTGCCCGCGCCCGTCGTGCCCTGGACGAGTTCGACATCGGCGGGCTACCGACCGTGCTGCCGTTCGACCGGGACGTGGTGGTCGATCCGGCCTTCACCGGCGAACCGTTCGGCGTCCACACCCGCTGGATCGAGACCGACTATGTGACCCGGGCCGAGCCGGAGCCGCTACCTGAGCCTCCGCTTGGCCTCGATGTGGTGCGCACGTGGGTAGAACTCGACGGCCGACGAGTGCAGCTCGGTATCCCGGCGGGCATCCTCGCGGTGGGCTCGCTCGCCGCGTCGGGCGTGACCGAGAATGCAGACGCGACACCGACGGCCCCTGCTGTCCCCGAAGGGGCGGTCGTGTCGCCGATCACCGGCAGCGTGGTGCGCTGGCTCGCCTCGGACGGAAGCACGGTCGCCGAGGGTGAGGCCACCGTGGTGGTCGAGGCCATGAAGATGGAGACCACAGTGGTCGCGCCCCGGCCCGGCACTCTGACCGTCACGGTCGCAGAAGGAGACGCGGTTGACGCGGGGGCTGTTCTCGGGCTGGTTGGCTGATCTCCTATCCTGGTGCAGTCGTGGTCGCCATGATCGCTGGCTGCGCCGCAACTGGAGTGGCTGGCGGCGTGAGCTGTCACCTACTTGACCCACCAGGCGTTGCAGGTCTTGCCTTCCTGAAAGCGATGCGCAACGCTACCGAGATCAAACCACCTGTTGGTCCGTGGACGAACTCAACGGAAGTCCCGCGAATGGTGCGCCACATCGATCGTCAGCGGCTCCAGACGATCGGCCAGCAGATTGACGATTCCTTCCGGTGAACGCTCCAGTTTGCCGCGCACGATCAGCGCGGCCGACGATCGGGCCACCCGCCGGTACCGCTTCCACAGGCCCGCTGAGCAGACCACATTGATCAACCCGAACTCGTCCTCCAGATTCACGAACGTGATACCCGAGGCAGTCGACGGTCGCTGCCGGTGGGTCACCAGACCTGCCGCGCTCACCCGGCGTCCGGCCTCGAAGGTGCGCAACTCGGCCGATGTCAGCACCCCGCGCGCGGCCAGGCTTCCGCGAATATGAGCGATGGCATGATCGTCGACCGACACCCCGGTCGACGACAGATCGTCCGCCAACCGCTCCAGCCCGGTCTGCTCAGCGAACAACGGCGGCTGCAGCGCGACGATGGTCCCCGGCAGCGTCTCGGCTTGATCGAGTGCCGCTGTACCCGCCCGCCACAAGGCCTGCCGCCGAGTCAACCCGAGGCAATCGAATGCCCCTGCCGTGGCCAGCGCCGACAACTGTGTCTCGGTCACACCGGTGCGACGAACAAGATCCTCCATCGAGCGATACTGCCCACCCGTCTCGCGTTCAGCGACGATCCGGGCGGCCACATCCTTCCCGATGCCGTGTACCCCGGCCAGCCCCAACCGCACCACAAACCTGCCATCCCGGCGATGCCTCGCCCCCTCATCAGGTGCAGCCGGATCGAACTCGCCCACCGACGGCTGGTACCGCTCACAGCACGCATCCATGCCGGTCGGCCCGCCCGATCCCGGGTCCAGCAGCTCCACGCCCGCATCGACGCCCGAATGCTGCAAGTCGGGACGACGCACCTCGACCCCATGCCGGCGGGCGTCTGCCGTCAACGTCTCAGCTGAATAAAAACCCATCGGCTGAGCCCGCAACAGCCCGGCCAGAAAAGCAGCCGGGTAATGCAATTTGATCCACGAACTCGCGTAAACCAGCAGCGCAAAGCTCAGCGAATGCGATTCGGCGAAACCGAAATTGGCGAAGGCCTGGATCTGCCGGTAGATGATATCGGCCTTCTCCCCCACCAGCCCATTGCGCTCCATTCCCGCATACAGCCGCTCCCGCACCGACTCGATCCGCTCCAGGCCGCGCTTCGAACCCATCGCCCGGCGCAGCAGATCGGCGTCCTCCCCCGAGCACTCCCCGACCGCCATCGCCATCTGCATCAGCTGCTCCTGAAAAACCGGGACCCCCAACGTGCGAGCCAGCACCGGCTCCAGCTTCGGATGCAGATAACTCACCGGCTCGGCCCCGAGCTTGCGGCGGACGAACGGATGCACCGCACCACCTTGGATCGGGCCAGGCCGGATCAGCGCGATCTGGATCGCCAGATCGTAGAACTTGCGCGGCTGCAGTCTCGGCAGCAGGCCCATCTGAGCACGGGATTCGACTTGGAAAACCCCGATCGAATCGGCCCGGCACAACATGTCGTAGACCGCTTTCTCCTCCTTCGGCAAGGTGGCGAGTTCCCACGTCTCGCCGGTGGAAGCCCGGATCAGGTCGAAACAGTGCTGCAGGGCCGCCAGCATGCCCAACCCCAGCAGATCGAACTTCACCAACCCCATCCAGGCGGCATCGTCCTTATCCCACTGGATCACCGTGCGACCAGGCATCCGGGCATGCTCGATCGGCACCACCTCGCCCACCGGGCGCTCGGTCAGCACCATCCCGCCGGAGTGGATACCGAGATGACGCGGTGCCTTCAGCAGTTGATTCGCCAACTCGGCCACCTGCGGTGGAATGTCATTGCTGCCATCGGCACCGATCGGGCCACCCCAGCGTTCGATATCGCGGGAGAATGCGTCTTGTTGGCCCGGCGAGTAGCCGAGAGCCTTGGCGATATCGCGCACCGCATTCTTCGGCCGGTACTGAATGACATTGCAGACCTGGGCGGCACGCTCGCGCCCGTATCTTTCGAAAACCCATTGGATGATCTCCTCTCGGCGGTCGGAATCAAAATCGACATCGATATCGGGTTCTTCTTCACGCAGCGACGACAAGAACCGTTCGAACGGCAGTCTGTAGAAAATCGCATCGACCGCGGTGATGTCGAGCAGGTAGCAGACCGCCGAGTTGGCCGCCGACCCCCGGCCCTGGCATAAAATCCCCCGGCGCCGGGCCTCGGCAACAATGTCATGGACGATCAGGAAGTAGCCCGGAAAATCCTTGGCCTCGATGACATCCAGCTCATGCTCGATGCGTGAGCGTCCGGACTCGTCGAGATCGGGATACTTGCGCGGCACCGCCTGCCAGACCAGCCGGCGCAGCCACGACATCGGCGTGTGGCCATCGGGCACCTCTTGTTTGGGTAGCGCCGGTTTTGCCCTCCGCAACGGAAACGCCAGGTCGTCGGCCAGCTCGACCGTGCGCTCGACAGCACCCGGGTAACGAGCGAACAGCGCCTGCATCTCAGCCCCCGAACGCAGGAACGCGGTCCCGGCGGCGGGCAGCCAGCCGTCCAGCTCATCGAGGCTGCGGTTGGCCCGCACCGCAGCCACCGCCTGAGCGAGCAGATGCCGGACGGGGGCGGCATAGTGCACATTGCCGGTCGCGATGACCGGCAGCTCGGCCTGCGCGGCGAGCGTGGCGAGCGCGTCATTGTGGGTCGAATCCAGCGGACCGCCGTGATCGGTCAGCTCGACATAGACCCGATCGCGGCCGAACCGCTCCACCAGATCTGCCAGCTCCCGCGACGCCTCCCGATGGCCGCCGGCGCGCAGTGCCTGACGGATCGTTCCCTTGCGGCATCCGGTGAGAATCACCCAATCGCCTCCGGCTTGGTCGCTCAGACCATCGAGATCGTAGACCGGCCGGCCCTTCTCCTGCCCAGCCAACTGGGCGGCCGTGAGAGCACCGGCCAGCCGGTGATAGCCCGCCTCGCCACGAGCCAGCACCAGCAGATGAGATCCGACCGGATCGGGGACGCCCTTTTGAGGCGCCGGCAAGTCCAGCGAAAGCTCCGCTCCGAAAACCGTCTTCACGCTGGTCGCCTCGGCTGCCTCCGCGAACCGGACGATGCCATAGAGCCCGTCGTGATCGGTCAGCGCCAGCCCGTGCAGACCGAGCCGCTCCGCCTCCTCGACCAGTTCGACAGGACCGGATGCGCCGTCCAGAAATGAGAAGGACGAATGGGCGTGCAGTTCGGCGTATGGCACGACGTGGGCGGGACGCACAATCGGTGGCGCCTGGTAGGGCGCCCGCTTCCACGAAAAAGGCGCCTCCTGTTCGGCCGGCGGCTTACGGCCGGTCAGTGTGCCTTCCAGCTGACGCCATGGGATGGGCGGATTGTGGTAGCCCATGGGTGTACCTCCTTTCTGGCCTCAGTCGTACCGTCCCTCAGCCCACCAGCCCTGATCGTCGAGCATCAGCAACCAGGCGCCGCCGGTGACGTCTGCTACCTGGAAACGGCAGCCCTTGGTTGCCTGTGCAGCGTCCCAGCCCCGTTCGCTGACCGGCCACGGACCAGCCCAGCTGGCCAGCTGCAGGTGAGCGGCTCCCACACTCAGCTGGGCCGGGATACCGGTCAGCAGCAACCGGTCATCGACACCGACCCGCACGCCGTCGGCGTCGGTCACCTCGACCCGGCGACGCTGCGGAAAGACGGTGGCCGGCAGCGGATCGGGCAATCGTCCCGGCCAGGGACGATCAGCTGGGTGACGCAACACCGCCCGGTCACCCCACGGCACCATCAGCTGCCGTTCGGCCAGCCCGCGTCCACCACCGATGGCCGGGGTGACCACCGCCTCGTGACCCAGCATCGACTGCACCCGGGAGAGCACGTGATGCACCTTCTCGTCGGTGCCGGAGCCGAACAGGCCGGGGGCATGATGGGCGATCGCATCGGTCGCTACCGGCTCGAGACGTACCCGCACCAGCCCGCTGCCGATCGCGTTACCTGCCGCCGCCTGCAACTGCCAGCGCACCCGATCGACCACCGCCGCCGCATCGAAACAGCCCGGATGCAACCAGACCCGCTCGACATGCTCGCCCTGCTCGGCCCGCAGGATGACCCGCAGCTCGGTGCAGACCAACTGCTGAGCAGCCAGCCCGGCGACGAAATCCTCAGCGGTGGCCTGCACACTGAACGCGACCTGTTCAGCCAATGCCAGCGGCGGATCGAAGTCGATCTGACGGTCGAACTCGGGCGGCAGCCTGCGTGGAACCACCTCGCGGGGATCTCGTCCGCACGCCAGCGCATGCAACCGGACGCCACGGTCGCCGAAGCGATCGCGGACATCGCCGACGCTCATCGCCGCGAAGTCTCCCAAAGTGTGCATCCCCAGCCTGGGCAGCAGCTCGCTCAGCTCCGCATCGCCCAGCCGGTTCACCGGGAGCGGCGCCAGATAACCGGCCGCAGCACCGGGTGGTACCACCAGAATCGGATCGGCGTGAACAGCCGCCTGTTCGGCGGTGAACAGACCGTCGGCTATTCCTGCCCGGCTGCCGGCAACACCCAACTCGGAGATCTGGGCGAGGATCGCCTCAGCAGCCGCGGCCTCGCCACCGTAGTAGCGGGCCGGGCCCCTCGTCCGCATTGCTACCAGCCCGGGACGCACCACCTGTATTTTCGGCACGATCTGCTCGATCGTGACCACCAGTGGGGTAAACATCTGCTCGTCACGTCGGGGATCGGCCGGCACCACGGTCAGCTGTGGGCAGCGGGCCTGCGCCTCGCGGCGCCGCTGACCACAACGCACGCCTTCGGCACGCGCGGCCGGCGAGCAGGCGGTGATCCGGTTGGCCTCGATCACCGCCACCGGCCCGGTCTGCGGCTGATCTTCGGCCAGCCACCAGGCATTCACCGGCCAATCCGGAAACCAGGCGGCCAGACACCTAACCGGCGCAAGAGTGGTAGTCATCAGCCCACCGCCCGCAACGTCGACCGTGGCTGGGTCTGTTCTGCCATCGTCTCGCCGGCATCGGCAGACAGCCGTCCGGTGCTGTCGGGCAGCATCAGCCGGGCGGTGCGGGAGATGCCGGAATGCCGGTTGGTGGCATTCACCAGCACCTCGCGCGAGTCCAGATAGCCGTGACCGGAACCCAGCCCCGACCAGTGCGCCTCGGCGATGCCGAGTTTCGCGGTGACCCGCGGCCAGTCACCGCAGACCAGCAGCACCGACGAGCGCTCTCTCAGACGGGCAGCCAGCCGCGCGGCATCCGCGTCGCGCACCTGAGCTGGTGGCCGCACGGCCACCAGCGGCAGGGCCTCGGCCAGCGCCGCGACCACCGACAGCCAGCGCTCCCCCGGCTGCGACACCAGGACGAGTCGCTCCAGCACGACTCCGGCGCTACCGGCCGCTTCGGCTCCCAGCTCCGGGATACCGACCACCCCACACCATGAGCCCGCCTGGGAAGGCTCGGCCAGCAACGCCAGCAGCAGGGCCCCGCCGCTGACCGAGTAGGCCGCTCCGGGCTGCAGGCCACCGTCCAGCAGCCCGGCCAGCGCCGGATGCACCGGTACCAGGTGACGCACCCGCGGCCCGGCATCGGCCTGGCTGCGCAGGCGCTGCAGCAGATCCCCATGCGGGGTCGCTGTGGCTGCGGCGGTGTTTACTAGCACCCTTCTACTATCGAACACCAGTTCGAATCAGTCAAGAGGCTGGCGGCCCAACTCGAGGTGATGAGTTAGCGAGGACGCACCGAGAACGCGTAATCGGCGGTGCTGGTCGAGGTGACCATCGGCGGATGGATATCGCGCATCTCGAAGATCATCCGGCGCCGGATCAGCCATCCGATCGCGACCGTTGCGCAGGCCAGGATCCCGGCCAGCACGCCCACACTCCCCCAGTAGACCGCGGGATTCCCACCGGAGATCGCCACGCGGAAGGCATCCACCGAATAGCGCATCGGCGAGATCACGGCGAGTCCCTGATAGAACGCGTTCAGCATGGATACCGGGAACGTGCCGCCACAGGCCGGCAGCTGCACGATCAGCGCAACCAGGAAGACCGCCGTTTGCGGGGAGCCGAGCAGGACGCGCAGCGCATAGGCAAGCGATGTGAAGCACAAGGACGCCACGACCAGCAGCAGCAGATACAGCCATGGATGTACCGGATCCAGGCCGAGAAGCACCCACACGCCGAAGCCGAGGATCATCGCCGAGGCCACGGCGACCACCGCCACCGGACCGCAGCCGAAAAGTGTCGTCCGTAGGAAGGATGCCCGGCCGGTCAATGCCCGCCCGGAGATCGTGCGGATGACCAGGAACATCGAGACCGTGGCCACCCACAGTGCGATGGAGAAGAACATCGGGGCCAGACCACGCCCGTAGTACTTCGCGTCGTGGTACACGACCTGTTCGATATCGACCGGCGAAGCCATCACCGAGGACAGCGTCTCCTGTTGGTTCTCACTCAGCGAGGGAATCTGGCTCACCCCGGCGCTGAGGCCCTCGGCCAATTCGTGGGCTCCGCTGGACAGTTGCGGCATCGCCGTGTTCAGCTGACCGAGCGCATTGGTGAGTTGCACCACGCCGCTGATCAGCTTCGGAGCCTGCGCCATGACATCGCTCGCCGTGGCGCGCAGGGCCGAGACCCCGGCGTAGAGCTGGGCCGTGGCACCATCGGCCTGAGTCATACCTGTCTCGATCTTGGAGACGCCGGTCTGAAGCTGGGCCGTCGCATTGTTCAAGGTGTCGGAAGCCGACTGAGCAGCGTTCGCGGCGGCTTGGAGCAACGTCGGATCGAGATTTGCCTTCAGGCCGGCGATCAACGTCGCCTGTGCGGTCACCTTCGAATGGATCTCGGCATGCAGAATCGTCGCACTCGCAAGTTGTGAAACCAAGTCCTGATAGTTCGGGTCGGTCGCCAATTCGGGATGGCTGACCAGCAATCTCTGCGCCGCCACCGTGGCACCGGAAAGATCGCCGCTCAGTTCGGTGACCAGCCCACCATTCTCGCCGGCCACCAAAGCGGCATTGATATCTCCCAGTTCTACGGCATCGCCTTGCATATTTGGCAGCTGATTCTGAAAGAAGTCGTTGATCGGCGCCAGCGAACTTTCCACATTGGATGCGCCGTTGATCACGGTATTACTGACTCCGGCCAGATCGCCGGCGCCATCGCGCATGGTGCCGACCGCCCCGGCCATCGTCTGCATGCTGGCATCGACATCATCGAGTCCCGAATTCAAGGCGTCCAATTGAGCCTGCATTCCGGACGTATCGATGCTTGTCACGGCATCATTGAGCTGACTCACCCCGGTGGCTGCCTGGGCCAGTCCGCTGTCGAGCTGGGCAGCTCCGGTCGATGCCGTCGTCAGTTGCTCCCGGATCTGCTCGATGCTCACGAACAACGCCTTGAAATAGGCCTCCGAAACGGTCGAGTCGAGAGTCCTGGACAAGGCATCGTCCGCCTTGCTGGTGAGCGTGCCGATGATGAAGCCATTCGCGTCATCGCGATAAAGCGTCAGGCTGGCTCGAACCGCGTCGTAGGATCCGGCACTCACCAGATTGGACGAGAAGTCCTCCGGAACCTCGATGATCATGTAATAATCACCGTCGGACAGACCTTGTTGTGCTTTCGCGTCGTCGCCCCCGAGAAACTGCCAGTCGAATGTCGGCTCTTCGCGGAGACCATCTTCGAACATCTGGCCGGCGGCGATGGTACGGCCCTGGAATTCGACCGGCTTGTCATGATTGACGACCGCCACCTGGACTTCATCGATGTTCGCGTACAGGTTCCAGTTGGCGTGCAGGTAGATGCATCCGTACAGAAAAGGGATGAGCAGGACGAAGATGAGCGCGAGTCTCGACTTGCCCTTGAAGCGGCGGAATTCGTACTGGAGCAGGCGCGATGCCGGTTGGACGCTCATTTCAGTTCTCACCTGTTCTTGTGACGATGACGGTGCCGGTGTCGGTGTCCAGCAATGGATCTGCCGATATCACCGGATCGGTATCCACGACGGTCATCTCGGCCGGTTCATGGTCGGTATAGGCATGCACATAAGAACGCCGGCGCGAGGCGAGCCGCACGCGCAGCACACCCTTCGGGACGGTATCGCCATTGATGGCCGTACAGACTATTGCGGCCCCGTTGAATTGGGCGAGTTTGATGAGGTACTGATACATGGCGACCTGGTCGGCATGCGGAACTGCGGCGTCCACGTCGTCGACGACGATCACACGTGCCGGACGCAGCGCCACAAGCGCCGTTGCGCCGACAATCCTGGTGACCGGATCCAACTGCTCGATCTCTGCGCCGCGTTCGATGCGGAAACCGAGTATCTCCTCCATCTGGGCGGCGCGGCGTTCGGCCTCGGCCAAGGAAATGCCGTCAAGGTAGGCGCGCTCAGAAATGGATTCGGTCACAGTGAGGCGATCTTCGGGCAGTACATAGTTTCCGAGCCGGGCTACAGCAGTGTTCTGTATCGCCTCGTAGGGTCTGGCCAGCGCATCGATGCCGCAGATCGTGAGGTCTCCGGTCGCGCCGCGGAATCGTCCGGAAAGAGTCAGCAGGAATGCCGACTTCCCGGAACCTTCATCACCTGTCACGATGCACAACTCGCCGGGATACAGGTCGAGATCGACCGGGCCGAAGACTGTTCCTTCCGGTCCCGACGCCATCAGGCTACGGGCGGAAAGGACCGGTTCCCCGTCAGGAATAGCCGGAACTCGGACCTTGCCGGAATTATCGACAGAACCGCCTAAATGCCAGCGCATTGTGCATCATCTCCTCGCCGGGTCCCCAACAGCCAGACCTGAGCCTAACGCGCGCAGCACGCCGCACCTCGACGACTCCGCCGAGAGGTGGTGACCCGGGCGGCGCCGGCCGCCTCCCCGACCCGGACGCCGGTCCGCCGTACCGGGAAGCGACCACCGCAGAGCTCGAGAGACCCCCGGGGCGCCTCGACTGATCTCCGAGATCTGCGTCGATAACCCGGCTCGGCAATCCAGACAATTACCTTCTCAATCTCCGCGGAATCAACTACCCTCGGAGGTGCCCGTGGGAGGGAAACAATGACAGATCTGGAACAAGAACGATGGAACTTGGACCAGGTTCAGCGGATGACCGCAGACTATTCCGAAGCGACGGGACTCGCTTCGGTAATCGTGGAGGCGCGCGGGGTACCAGTGGCGGCACCCTGCGCATTCACCGAGTTCTGCCAGGCCATGCGCTCGGATCCGGTGCGAGCCAAGCTTTGTGAGAGCTGTGACGCTCATGGCGGACTGCAGTCTCTGATCGAACAGTCGCCGCGCATCTATCGATGTCATGCCGGCCTGATCGACTTCAGTGTGCCGATGATGGAAGGAGACAAGTATCTGGGAGCGATCGCTTCGGGTCAGGTGCGTCAGACCGACGACGCCGATCAACCGCAGTATCTGACCACCGGTAGCACCTGGCAGGACGATCCACGCCTGGTCGAGCTGTACAACCAGGTTCCCGTCTATTCACGCCGACGCATCATTGCGGCATCGGAGACGCTGCTCGGGCTGAGCAAGTCCGCCGGACTGGTCAACAAGTGCCCGATCTTCAATCTGCCGACCAGGTCGGGCTCTCGTGCCGCCGAGACGGTGCACCCGGAGCGCACTCAACCGCAATTCCAGTTGCTGACCCAGATCATTTCAGCAGATGACGAATCCGGCTCCCGAACCGTCTCCGAGCACCACGCTGCGCTGCGCGATGCGCTCGCCGCGGAGAACCTGGACGAAGCATTCAGCCAAGCCAGCATCATGTTGGATGAGGCATTCGCGGTTCGCGGCGAGCTGCGCGAACAGCTGGCGCTGATCGAGGAGACCGTGGTGGCAGTCGCCGAGGACTGTGCACCGCGAATCACCCAGCACCTGTCCGAACTGGTGAAGGCCCAGCAGCGCGCCCGCACCACGACGAGCAACCGCTACCAGTGCCAGCTCTACCTCGAACGGCTGCTCACCATGGTTTTGGACGAGATCACGCGTTCACGTCCACAACGACGGCCGGATCTGGGCGACCTGCTCAACGAGATCGCCCGGCATCCCAACCACCCGTACACACTCACCGAGGCCTCCGACATGTTGCACTGGTCGCCCGGCCACTTCTCCAAGCTGTTCAAATCCGTCACAGGATGCACATTCGTGTCGTACATCGCCACACGGAGGATCTCACGCGCGCAACTGATGTTAGCTTTCACCGAGACGCCAGTTCGCAAGATCGCGGCTGACTTGGGTTTCAACCAGGTCAACTACTTCTCGCGGGTGTTCCGGACCTACACGGGAATGGCTCCGAGCGAATACCGGCGTCAGTACACGTCGCGCAATGGAGGTCCTTCCGGTGCATCGCTTTCAGCTCAGCACGACTCTTTGCTACGGGCCTGACGCGCTCGCAGAACTGTCGGAACTGTCCGGACGCAGGGTCTTCATCGTCACTGATGGCTTCATGGTCAACACGGCGCTGATGGCCCGCGTCCGAGATCAGCTGGTTGACGCGCAACTCGCGATCTTCGACGAGGTGCAGCCCAACCCCGATATCGACGCGGTGGCAGCAGGGTTGCAGTCCTACCTCGCGTTCGACCCGCAGGCCATTCTCGCCATCGGCGGCGGGTCGGCCATCGACACCGCGAAGGCTGTCCGCAAGATGGCCATCGAGCAGGGACATCACGCGCAGTCGGGCTTCTACATCCTGCCGACTACCAGTGGTACCGGCTCGGAGGTTTCTTCCTTCGCCGTGGTCACCGACCCGAAGACACACGCCAAGCTGCCGCTGGAATCGGCCGACATGATCGCCGACGTGGCCATCCTCGACCCGGAGGCCGTTCGCACCGCGCCGCCCAAGCTCACTGCCGATTCCGGCATGGACGCCATCAGTCACGCCATCGAAGCCTATGTGGGCAAGGGCCACAACGACTTCTCCGATGCACTCGCCGAGAAGTCATTACGCCTGGCCAACCTTTATTTGGTGCGGTGTTTCGTGGACGGTGACGATATCGTGGCGCGCGAACACCAGCACACTGGCGCCACCATGGCCGGGATCGCCTTCGAGAACGCCGCGCTGGGCATCGTGCACGGTCTTTCACACTCCATCGGCGGCACCTTCCCAGTCGCGCACGGACGCCTCAACGGCATCCTGCTGCCGCATGTCATCGAGTTCAACGCCGGCGAGCTGGGCTTCGGCCCGGGCAAGTTGAGCCCGACCGCGCAACGCTACGCGGCCCTGGCCGCCGCACTCGGGCTCAGCGCCAGCAACCAGCGGAACCTGGTCTTGGCGCTGTGCGAGTGGGTCAAGAAGATGCGCCGAGATCTGAACATGCCGGTCAGCATCACCGAAGCCGGCGTGAACCGCTCGGAGTACAGGTCTCGCATCCCCGAGATCGCCCGCAAGGCAGCCCTCGACTACTGCACCTCCGGCAATCCCGTGCCCGTCACCGAGCAGCAACTGGCCAAGATCCTCACCGCAATCGCCTGATCCGGCTCCGGCAGGGCAGGTCCGCGGGGCCCGGACCCGGTCCGCCCTGCGCCGCCATGCGCACAGCAATACGATTCGCTGATCGAGTTGCACATATGTGATCTTCTCCCTAATTCTGGTTGCACATTTTGGTTATACCGACCGCATTATCCGATTTGGAGTTGCAGAAAAATGTGCCGGAAACTGGTCGCCCAATACCCGAATTCTGTCCGCAGGTCAGACGTAATCTTTCGGGGAGCGCCCGGGTGGCGAATACCCTCGGGCCCGATCCAACGGAGGAGTTCGGAATGCAAGAGGCTCTCGGAATGGTGGAGACGAAAGGTTTCGTCCCCGCCGTTGAAGCCGCCGACGCGATGGTGAAGTCGGCAAACGTTGTTCTCATCGGCAAGCAGCAGGTCGGGTCCGGTCTGGTCACCGTGCTGGTCCGTGGCGATGTCGGCGCCGTCAAGGCGGCCACCGACGCGGGTGCTGTTGCCGCCCAGAAGGTGGGCGAGCTGGTCTCCGTCCACGTCATTCCTCGCCCGCACACCGACGTGGAGAGCATTCTCCCGTCCGTCCAGAAGTGAGGTCGTGATCACTAATGGCAAATGAGGAACTGGTCAATCAGATCATGTCCGCCGTGCTGCAGCGAGTAGATGCGAAGGCTCCGCAGGCAGCTGCGGTCGCACTTGCCGCCGCCCCCAAGGGCGCGCTGCCTCCGATCCCGGGCAAGGTGCCCGCGGTCACGGAGTTCGTCGGCGCGTCCGCTCTGGGAGACACCATCGGACTGGTCATCCCGAATGTGGACCCGCAGATCCACGCCCTGATGGGCATCGATGCGAAGTATCGCTCGATCGGCATCATCGGTGACCGCACCGGTGCCGGCCCCCAGATCTTCGCCGCCGATGAGGCAGTGAAGGCGACCAATACCGAGATCCTGAAGATCGAGCTCGCCCGCGACACCAAGGGCGGTGCCGGCCACGGCTCCCTGATCATCTTCGGCGCTGAGGACGTCTCGGACGCCCGCCGTGCGGTTGAGGTCACCTTGTCCGACATCGAGCGCACGTTCGGCGATGTCTACGGAAACGATGCGGGCCACCTGGAATTCCAGTACACGGCTCGCGCCAGCTACGCGCTGAACAAGGCCTTCGGCGCACCGATCGGCAAGGCATTCGGCATCACCGTGGGTGCCCCGGCCGCCATCGGTGTGGTTCTCGCCGATACCGCAGCGAAGGCCGCGACCATCGACATCATCGGGTATTCGAGCCCCGCGAAGGGCACCAGCTTCTCCAACGAAGTCATTGCCTCGTTCGCCGGCGACTCGGGCGCCGTACGTCAAGCGATCCGCGCCGCCCGCGAAGTCGGCCGCGAACTGCTCGGCGCTCTGGGTGCCTACCCCGAGTCCACCACCACGCCCTACATCTGATCCGGGGGATTCTAGTGAGAAGCAAGCGTTTCGAGGCACTGGACGCCCGGCCGGTCAACCAGGACGGGTATGTCACCGAGTGGCCTGAGGTCGGCCTGATCGCGGTTGCCGCGCCGGCAGACCCCAAGCCGTCGATCAAGATCGAGAACGGCCTGGTCGTCGAGATGGACGGCAAGAAGCGAGCCGATTTCGACATGCTCGACACCTTCATCGCCGACTACGGCATCCGGCTCGACAATGCCGAAAAGGTCAACGCGACCGATTCGCTCGAGTTGGCCCAGAAGATGGTCGATTTCCGGGTACCGCGTTCGGAGGTCGTCAAGCTGACGACCTCGATGACTCCGGCCAAGATCACCGAAGTCGTCAACAAGATGACCGTCCTCGAAATGATGATGGCCGTCACGAAGATGCGTTCGCGCCTCTTCCCCGCCAACCAGGCACATGTCACCAATGTGCGCGACAACCCGGTGCAGATCGCAGCCGACGCCGCCGAAGGCTCGCTACGCGGTTTCGCCGAGGAAGAGACCACCGTCGGCATCGTCCGCTACGCGCCGTTCAACGCGATCTCGATCATGGTCGGCGCTCAGGTCGGTCGTCCCGGCATCCTCACCCAGTGCTCCGTCGAGGAAGCCACCGAGCTGGCCCTGGGCATGCGCGGGTTCACCGCCTATGCCGAGACGGTCTCGGTCTACGGCACCGAGCAGGTCTTCATGGATGGCGACGACACGCCGTGGTCGAAGTCCTTCCTGGCCTCCTGCTATGCCTCCCGCGGCCTGAAGATGCGGTTTACCTCAGGTACCGGGTCCGAGGTCCAGATGGGCTTCGCCGAAGGCAAGTCGATGCTCTATCTGGAGGCCCGGTGCCTCTACGTCGCCAAGGGCGCGGGCTCACAGGGTATCCAGAACGGTTCGGTCTCCTGCGTCGGCGTTCCTGCCGCCGTTCCGGGCGGTATCCGCGCCATCCTCGCCGAGAACCTCATCGCCATGAGCCTCGACCTGGAGTGCGCCTCGTCCAACGACCAGTCGTTCACGCATTCGGATCTGCGCCGCGTGGCCCGTACCCTCATGCAGTTCGTGCCTGGCACCGACTTCATCTGCTCGGGCTACTCGTCCACTCCGAACTACGACAACATGTTCGCCGGTTCGAACTGGGATGCCGATGACTACGACGACTGGCTCATCATCCAGCGCGACCTCAAGATCGACGGCGGACTGGTCCCGGTGCTCGAGGAGGACGTGGTTCGCGTTCGCAACCACGCCGCCAAGGCCATCCAGGCCATCTTCCGCGAACTCGGCCTGCCCGAGATCACCGACGCGGAAGTCGAGGCTGCGACCTATGCCCGCGGTTCGGACGACATGCCCAAGCGCAACGTCGTTGAGGATCTGAAGGCCACCGAGGATCTGATGAACCGTGGCATCACGGGCGTCGATCTGGTCAAGGCACTCGACCGGGCCGGCTTCGAAGACGTCGCCACCTCGGTCTACAACATGCTGAAGCAGCGGGTGTCGGGCGATTACCTGCACACCTCGGCGATCCTGGACGAGAACTTCCACGTGATGAGCGCGGTCAACTACCCGAACGATTACCGCGGGCCGCAGACCGGCTACCAGATCACCGATGAGCGCTGGGATCAGTTGAAGACCATCCGCCAAGCGATCAGCCCTGAAGAAATCTGAGGTGATGACAATGGACGAGAAGACACTGCGCGCCATTATCGAAGAGGTCATCAACGACTTCACCGGCGGATCATCCGGCGGCACTGCGCTGGCGACCGCTCCGGCTCCCGAGCAGGGTGAACAGCTGGTCATCACCGAGGACGGCCCGGCCAAGAGGGGCGTCAGCCCCCGCGAGGTCGTCATCGCCCTGTCGCCGGCTTTCGGCGGCGTGATGACCAAGACGATCATCGGCATCCCGCACGCCAAGGTGCTGCGCGAGATCTGCGCGGGCATCGAGGAGGAGGGCCTGACCTATCGGTTCATCCGGTCGTACCGCACGGCTGATGTGGGATTCATCGCCCACGATGCCGCCGAGTATTCCGGTTCGGGAATCGGCATCGGCATTCAGTCCCGCGGCACCACGGTGATCCACCAGGCCGACCTGCCGCCGCTGTCGAACCTCGAACTGTTCCCGCAGGCCCCGCTGATCGACCTGGAGACGTTCCGCGCCATCGGCCGCAACGCGGCCAAGTACGCCAAGGGTGAGGCACCCGAGCCGGTACCGGTCCGCAACGACCAGATGGCCCGCCCGACATACCAGGCGATCGCGGCAGTCATGCACATCAAGGAAGTGCAGCTCACCGATCCGAACAAGAAGACTCAGGCCCTTCGGGTCGAGTACCGATAGGAGGCCAACCATGGAATCAGAAGAGCTGATCCGCCATGTCATGGCGGAGGTGATGGCCAAACTCGGCAACGACCAGGTGGCCCCGGGCTCGACCCCCACTGCCCCGGCCGGCGCCGCTGCGGCCGGCCATATGGACGCCAGCAACTATCCGCTGGGCGAGAAGGTGCCCGACCAGATCCGGTCGGCATCCGGCAAGAAACTGTCCGAGTTCAGCCTCGACAAGGTGCGGGCGGGCGAACTGACCGCAGCCGACTTCCGGATTGCACCCGAGACGTTGCGGATGCAGGCCGAGGTCGCCGAGTCGGTCGACCGTGATTCGCTGGGCCGCAACATGCGTCGCGCCGCCGAGCTGATCAAGGTGCCCGACGACGAACTGCTCGATGTCTACAACGCGCTGCGTCCGTACCGCTCGACCAAGGCCGAGCTGTACGCGATCGCCGACAAGCTCGAGAAGGACTACGGCTGCCAGGTGAACGCGAAGTTCATTCGCGAGGCGGCCGACGTCTACGAGAAGCGCGGCCGTCTCAAGAGCGAGTGACTGGGCATCTCGGAGAATCTCATGGCGTTGATTGCAGGCATCGACATCGGTAACGCGACCACCGAAGTGGCGCTCGCGGAGACTTCCGCGGGCGCTGCCCCGGCCTTCCTCGCGTCCTCGATCGTGCCGACCACGGGCATCAAGGGCACCCCGCAGAACACACAGGGCATCTTCCAATCACTGAGCCTCGCGCTGGACAAGGCGCACCGCAGGCTGGAAGACCTTGATCTCATCCGGATCAATCAGGCGGCGCCGGTCATCGGCGACGTGGCCATGGAGACCATCTCCGAGACGATCATCACCGAATCCACCATGATCGGTCACAACCCCGGTACCCCAGGGGGACTGGGTATCGGGGTTGGGACCACGGTCAGGATCGACGAGCTCGACGCCGTCGATCCTGACCTGGCCGTCATCGTGGTGGCCGACAAGTCCCACACCTTCGGCGACGTGGCGGCCCGCATCAACGCCGCCGCGGCCCGAATCACGATCACCGGCGCGATCCTGCAGTCCGACGACGGTGTCTTGGTGCACAACCGCCTGACGCACAAGATCCCGATCGTGGACGAGGTCAGCCTGATCGACAAGGTCCCCATCGGGATGCTCGCCGCCATCGAGGTGGCCGCACCCGGACGCATCATCGAAACACTGTCCAACCCGTACGGCATCGCCACCTTGTTCGGCCTGACCTCCGACGAGACAGCATCGGTGGTACCGATGGCCCGCGCCCTGGTCGGAAACCGATCGGCAGTGGTCATCAAGACCCCCAAAGGTGATGTCACCGAGCGCCGGATCCCTGCCGGCACCCTGATCTTCAAAGGCGAACGCCGCAACGCCGAAGTCGATGTGGACCGTGGCGCCGAGGAGATCATGCGGGTCAGCGGCACCGTGGGCTGCATCACCAATATCGAAGGAGAGGCCGGAACCAATATCGGCGGCATGCTCGAGAAGGTTCGTGCCGTGATGGGCCGGCTCACCGATCGCGATCCCAGCGGTATCGAGGTCACCGATCTGCTGGCCGTGGACACCCAGGTTCCCCAGCAGGTCACCGGTGGTCTGGCCGGCGAGTTCTCGCTGGAATCGGCGGTCGGCATCGCCGCCATGGTCAAGGCCGATCACCTGCAGATGAAGCGGATCGCCGACGACATGACCACCCAGTTCGGCGTCCCCGTCGAAGTGGGGGGTGTGGAGGCCGACATGGCGGTGCGCGGCGCTCTGACTACTCCGGGCGCATCGATACCGATCGCCATCCTCGACATGGGTGCCGGCTCCACGGACGCGTCGGTGCTGCGCTCCGACGGAACTGCGCATTCGATTCATCTGGCGGGCGCCGGCAATATGGTGACCCTGCTGATCAAGTCGGAGCTCGGCCTGGAAAGCGACGACGACGCCGAGAACATCAAGCGCTATCCGCTGGCTCGTGTGGAGACGCTGTTCCACATCCGCCACGAGGACGGCTCGGTGCAGTTCTTCGACGCTCCCCTGCCACCGCACATCTTTGCCCGTACCGTCGTGTTGACCCCCGACGGCATGCTGCCGCTGCCGCTCAAGCAGCCGCTCGAGGTGATCCGCCAGGTACGCATCCACGCCAAGGAACGGGTCTTCGTCACCAACGCGATTCGTGCGCTGGCGGCCGTCAGTCCCACGAACAATGTCCGCGACATCGCCCATGTCGTGCTCGTCGGCGGCTCGTCGCTGGACTTCGAGATCCCGCAGCTGGTCACCAAGGCGCTCGCCGAGTTCCGGGTGGTCGCCGGCCGCGGCAATATCCGCGGCACCGAGGGTCCGCGCAATGCCGTGGCCACCGGGCTCGTGCTCGCTTGGGGAGCCCAACATGAGTGAGCGGCCCACGATCTGTGTCCGGATCAACGACGCCATCGCCCACACCCGGGTCGCCGACCTGCTGAATGGCATCGAAGAAGAACAGGTGCCCGCCGAGCTGAGCCGCCACGGCGAGCTCAATCCCCTCATCCTGGCCCACGACGCCAGTGAACAGTCGCGGCTGGGCGTCGGTGTCGGAGTGGCGCTCGACTATGTGGTCATCACCACCGAGAAGCTGCCGGTCGATCGTCCCTACCTGGTCGTGATTCTCAACCGGTCGGCCGCCAGCGACCGGGCCGCCGGCACCAACGCGGCGCGTCTGGTGAAGCGGATGCCCTTGATTGACCTCAGACAACTTGCCCCTGCGGAGTGAAGGACTGATACAGATGATGAACTTGAGCCTCGGCACCATCGAGGTGTACGGGCTTCCGGCAGCCCTGGAAGCCGCAGATGTCGCCTGCAAGACCGCCGACGTCAAGCTGATCGGCTACGAGGCCACCGATGGTCTCGGCATGGTCGCCGTGAAGATCGAGGGCAATGTCTCGGCGGTCCAGTCGGCCATCGCCGCCGCCAGGGCCGCGGCCGGACGAATCACCACGGTCTTCGCGACCTCGGTCATCGCCCGGCCGAATCCGCAGATCGAGCCGGTCGTCGACACCGACGTGACCGTGGGACGCGGCGCGGCGACCTCGGCGACCCCGCTCGAGTCGAAGCCACGTCCCCGCCGGAAGGCCGCAGTGCCGACGCCCGCGCCGGCCGAGGCCGAACCGACTGCGACGGTTGCCGAGCCCACCGTCGATGCTGTGCCTGCAGAGACCGAACCGATCGCACCGGAATCCCCGGCGGCCCAGACCGCCGCCGACCAGGACGCGGGCGAGCCCGCGCAGACTGCTGCACCGGCGCGTCCGGCCCGTACCGGTCAGCGCGCCAAGTCCAGCTACGCCAAGAAATAACACCCACTAGGAGAGGAAGAAGCCCATGGGAGATGCACTGGGTCTCATCGAGACGAAGGGTTACGTCGGCGCTGTCGAAGCTGCCGACGCCATGGTCAAGGCGGCCAACGTCCGGCTGATCGGCTACCAGAAGATCGGTGCCGGCCTGGTCACCGTCATGGTCCGCGGGGATGTCGGCGCCGTCAAGGCTGCCGTGGACGCCGGCCAGGTCGCTGCCGCCCGCGTCGGTGAAGAGGTCGTCAGCACTCACGTCATTCCGCGGCCGCACAACGACGTCGAGTCACTGCTGCCCAAGCAGGCCTGAGATGGCGTTGGACACCGCGGTACTCGTCGACGAGATCACCCGAAAGATCTGGGATCGTCTCGAGTGCCTGATGGACCCGACACGGATCGTCGTCGGCGTCTCGAACCGCCACGTGCATCTGAACGAGGCGGATCTCAAGACGCTCTTCGGTCTGGACGCGCTGACGATCTTTCGTCAGGTACGCCAACCCAACGAGTTCGCGGCCGAGCAGTTCGTGACCGTGCACGGCCCGAAGGCCTCGTTGGAGAAGGTCCGTGCCATGGGTCCGTGCCGAGCGAAGAGCCAAGTGGAGTTGAGCCGGACCGACTGCTATGCGCTGGGCGTGAAGGCACCGGTCATCCAGTCCGGCCACCTCGACAGCGCTACCCCGATCGATATCGAGGGTCCGCTCGGAAGCATTCACCTCGAGCACGGCGCGATGGTCGCCGCCCGGCACGTTCACCTCGGGCCGGCCGACGCTGCCGCGCTCGGCGTGAAGGACCAGGACCTCGTCAAGTTCGCCTTCGGTGGTCAGCGGGGCGGGGTGCTGGACAACTTCATCGTCCGAGTGAAGGCCGATTGGGTGCCCGAGATTCATCTGGACACCGACGAGGCCAACGCGCTCGGTTTGAAGCAAGGCGATTTCGGAAAGTTGATCAAGAAGTGAGTCTCATCATGGCGAACCGGAGCACCGAGACGTCCGAAGCAGCGATCCGCCGCTTCGCGCAGTTGGTACGCACCGGTGAGGTCGAGGATTACAGCGGCGAACTGCGGCTGGGGATCGACCTGGGAACCGCGAACATCGTCGCCTCGGTGGTGGACGCGGATGACCGTCCGGTCGCCGGAGGCTGGGTGCACTCCACTGTGGTGCGTGATGGCATCGTCGTCGATTGGCTCGGTGCCACCACCGCAGTGCGAAACCTCACCCAGGACCTCGAAGCCCGGCTCGGGTATGAGTTCACCGCGGCGTCCGCCTCCATTCCGCCCGGAGTCGGCGGCGCCACCGCCACGATCTTCCGCAACGTCGTCGAGGCCGCCAATCTGGACCTGACCGAATTGGTGGACGAGCCGGTCGCCGCGGCCCGGGTGCTGGGGATGACCGACGGAGCGGTGATCGACATCGGTCACGGCACCACCGGAGTATCGGTGCTTGACCACGGCACGGTCGTCTTGTCGGTGGACGAGCCCACCGGCGGTCACCATATGACTCTGGTGTTGGCCGGCAATCACGGTATCGGCTACGACGAGGCCGAGGCCTTGAAGAAGGATCCTGCCAGCCAGCGCTTGGTGCAGGGCGTGATCCGTCCCACTCTGGAACGGATGGCCACCATCGCTGCGACTGCGCTGGGCGACCGGGATGTGCCGGTCGTCTACCTCGTCGGAGGTTCCAGCTCGTTCGACAACGCGCCCGCAGTATTCACAACCCGACTGGGACGCCCGGTGATCCGGCCGGTGGAGCCGCTTTTCATCACCCCGTTGGGAGTCCCCATGAGCGAGCCGAGCCATGACTGAAGACGAACTTAAGACGATCATCCGGCAGGTCATTGCCGATCTGCTGGCCCCTGCCCCCCGCCGCGCACTGGTCTTGTTCACCGGCGGCCTGATCGGTTTCGAGGACGCCATCGCCAGCCTGCAGCGGCTGCAGGCAACCGGCGTACAACTCGACTGCATTCAGACCCCCAGCGCCCAGCGGGTTCTCGACCAGCGGCTGATCGCCTCGGTCGGTATGCGTGATGTGACCAAGAACCTGGTCACCGATCACGACATGCTGATCCTCCCGACCCTCACCGCCAACATCGCGGCCAAGGTCGCGCACGGCATCGCCGACTGCCTGGCAAGCAACGTGACCGCCGAGTTCATCATGAGCAACCGTGCGATCGTGGCCTCGAAGTCACCGGTCTGCCCTGATAGCAGTGGCAAGAAGCAGTGGTATCCGAACATTCCTGCCGGCTACGCCGACCTGCTGCGCGGCAATCTCGCGACGCTGGCTTCGTTCGGGGTCCGCCTGGCCGAAGCTCGAGCGCTGTGCCGGACCGCGATCGCCGCTTTCGAAGCCCGCGACCGCCTGCAACGGGGACCGTTGGTGGCCGCTCTGGGAACAACGGCTGCTGGGCTGTCGGCCGCTGCTGACAAGCACGCGGTCCTGCCCGCGGTCGCCGCGTCGGCTCCCGCCGGCAACGTCGTGGTCTGCCATGACAGACTGCTCAGCCAGCGGCTCGTCCAGCAACTCCCGGAGGGCACCGAACTGCATGTCGCGGCGAACACCGTGATCACCGCGCTCGCGCAGGACACCGCAGCTGCCCGCTCCATCCGAATCCTACGAGAGGGCTGATCCGATGTTCTTGGCCAAGGTGCGCGGAACCGTCGTGTCGACGAGCAAGGACGAGCGGCTGGTCGGCTTCAAGCTGCTCATCATCCAGCGGATCGACATCGACGAAAACTACGTGGGTATCCCCGAGGTCGCGGTTGACACCGTCGGAGCCGGTATCGGCGCGGTCGTCATCGTGACGAAGGGAAGCTCGGCGCGCTTCGCCGCCGCCCGCAGCGACTCCCCCATCGACTCGACGATCGTCGGGATCGTCGACACCACAGAGATCGCGGGATAGCCATGCCGCAGATCTACACGCGAACCGGGGACAAGGGCACGACCGGGCTGTTCGGTGCCTCCCGCGTCCCGAAGCAGGATGTGGCTGTCGAGGCCTACGGCACCGTCGACGAAGCGAACTCCTCGATCGGCGAAGCCAAGGCGCTGGCCACCGACGAGCAGACCCGGGAGCAGCTGCACGCGATTCAGCGTCGGCTGTTCGTCCTCGGCGCCGAACTGGCCAGTGACGACAAGGGCCGCGCGATGCTCATCGACAAGATCACCGATGACGACATCGCCGGACTCGAAACGCTGATCGACAGCTGCCTGGCCGTCACCGGCCCCCAGAAGGGCTTCATCATCCCCGGCCGCGATCTGCCGTCGGCTGCGCTGCATCGGGCACGGACGGTGACCCGGCGGGCCGAGCGTCGCGTGCTGACGATGTCCGAGACCCGCGAGGTGCGTCCCGAACTCGTCAAGTATCTGAACCGTCTTTCGGACACCCTCTACGCGCTGGCTCGGCTGGCCGAGCATCGGCACGACCTCACCGAGATCGAGAAGATCGTCCGGGAGTCGGTCGCCAAGGCCCTGGAGGCTGATCAGCTGGTCGCTGAGACGCCCACCGGCGAGGGCTTCGGCTTGGATCACTACGACCTGGACGTGCTCAAGCAGATGGCCGAGGCGGTCGAGAGCAAGGCCCATCAGATGGGGCTGCCGGTCGTCTTCGCGGGTGTCGACGACGGCGGCAACCTGATGCTGCTGCACCGGATGGCGGGCTCGCTGCTCGTCAGTCTCAACACCGCGGTCAACAAGGCTTATACCGCGGCTGCTTTCCAGCAGCCGACGGCAGATCTCAAGGACCCGTCATCACCGACGGGTGATATTCCCGGCATTCAGAACTTCGAAGACGGACGCGTGGTCGTCTTCGGGGGCGGATTGCCGATCTTCGTTGATGGGCGGCTCGCCGGTGGCATCGGCGTATCGGGTGGCACGCCGGACGAGGACTCCATCATGGTCAAGCACGCACTGAGCGCAGTTCGGAAGGCGAGGTAGAAATGTCCACCATCAGCCCGGATCTGGTCCGGCAGGTCATCGAGGATGTCGTCAAGGAGGTCGTCGCCAAGGCGCAATCCCAGGCGGGGGCCGGCGATGGCATCTTCTCTGACATGGACTCGGCTATCAGCGCCGCCGACAAGGCGTGGCGGCAGTATCTGGACTGCTCCATGAAAGACCGCGCGCGCTTCATTCAGGCGGTGCGCGACGTCTCCTCACTGGACGAGAACGTCGAGTACATGGCCAAGGCCACCGTCGAGGAGACCGGCATGGGCCGCGTCGACGACAAGATCTTCAAGAACAAGGCTGCCGCGCTGCAGACTCCCGGCCTCGAAGATCTGACCACCGAGGCCTGGTCGGGCGACGACGGCCTGACCACCTTGGAGCTGTCCCCCTTCGGTGTCATCGGCGCGATCACTCCGACCACCAATCCGACCGAGACGGTGATCAACAACGTCATCGGCATGCTGGCGGCCGGAAACGCGGTCGTGTTCAGCCCGCACCCGCGCGCCACCAAGATCACCCAGTGGCTGATCCGCAAGATCAACGCGGCGCTGGCCGTCGCCGGCGCGCCGGCCAATCTGGTGGTGACCGTGGCGGAACCCTCCATTGAGAACACCAACGCGATGATGGCGCATCCCAAGGTCCGGATGCTGGTGGCCACCGGTGGCCCCGGCATCGTCAAGGCAGTGCTGTCGAGCGGCAAGAAGGCCATCGGTGCAGGCGCCGGAAACCCACCGGTCGTTGTCGATCAGACCGCCGATATCGTCCGCGCTGCCCGCGACATCGTCAACGGGGCTTCGTTCGACAACAACCTGCCGTGCACCGCCGAGAAGGAGGTCCTGGCTGTCGAGTGCGTCGTCGACCTGCTGAAGTTCGAGATGTTGAAGAACGGCGCCTACGAGCTGAAGGACCAGGCCAAGATCGCCGAGTTGGCGGCGATGGTCGCCAAGGACGGCCACGCCGCCACCGGATGTGTGGGCAAGGACGCAGCAGTGCTGCTGGACGCGATCGGTATCGAGGCTCCTCAGGGCACGCGGCTGATCATCGCCGAGGTGCCGTTCGAGCACCCCTTCGTGCAGACCGAACTGATGATGCCGATCCTGGGCATCGTCCGCGTAAAGAACGTGGACGAAGCCATCGATCTGGCTGTCGAGGCCGAGCATGGCAATCGCCACACCGCGATCATGCACTCGGCCGATGTGAACGCGCTGACCAAGATGGCCAAGCGCATTCAGACCACGATCTTTGTGAAGAACGGGCCGTCATACGCGGGTATCGGTCTTGGTGGCGAGGGTTACACGACCTTCACCATCGCCGGACCCACCGGCGAGGGACTCACGTCAGCGCGATGCTACGCCCGGCGTCGTCGCTGCGTCCTCGTCGGCGGCATGAACGTCCGCTGATTCACTTCCCCTCCCTGAAGATGCCGTTGTGCACCGGCCTATCCAGCCGGTGCGCAACGGCATCTATCGTCGTCCGGACCCGCACAGCCGCCCGACGACGAGCGCACAAATGACGGGGACCCGCGCACTTGCACGGGTCCCCGAGATCAGTTGCCCATGTCGTCCGGGCAGCGATCAACCGATCAGAACAGGCCTGCGATGGCCAGTACGACGCAGGTCATCGGCCAGATGGCGCTGGCGGGCGGGTCGACGTGGGTGTCGCCACGGATCTGCCAGAGCCTGGAGAATGCCTCACCGGCCAGCCCGGAGACGATGCCGAAGCAGGTACCGATCAGCACCGCGGCGAGCGGGCTGCCGGTGATCGTGAGGAAGTTGGCGGCACCCAGCGCCGCGATCAGCGTCATGTGGTGGGTGACCGGCACCGCGGCGCCCAGAGTCAGGAAGACCAGCGATGTCGCCGAAACGCCGAAACCGAGCAGGACGACGCTGCCCGCCGCCTCCGGGAATGCCTGAGTGAGCGCCACCGTGGCCCAGGCGGACAGCAGGCCCACCCCGAGGCTCAGGATGGCCGCATTGCCCCAGCCTTCCTGGTAGCGCACCCAGCAGTCCTTGTCGTTGGGCCTGAACTTTGCCGAACCAGTGAGACCTTCGCTGTTGGTGCCGATGATGCCGGTCTTGCCGAAGATCAGGCGGGCAGCGATGCCACTGATGACCACGGTGATGCCGGGCAGGTCGGTATGGGTGCCCAGCCAGGGGATGATGCTGACGATGTCGTGAACGATCAGGCCGCCGACGCCGAAAAGTCCGCCGACCAGCAGCACGTCCGGCTTGGCCAGGCTCACCAATGGCGTGGCGATGTCGCGCACGCCGCTCAGGTAGCCCCGGCGGTATGCGTACGCGGCAGCTCCGACGCCGCCGGCGAACGAGATGTGCGGGCCGAAGAACGGGCCGAACGAGATGAGGCTGATCCATGAGGCGTCACCTGTGGAGATGGCAATGGCGATGCCGGCCAGCAACGTGATGCCCACAAAGGAGAAGGCGAAAAGAGCCCCGAAGGCGGCCCCAAGGAAGCCACCCCCAAAGGCTGCTAGATAAACGAGAATATCGGTGGTCACGATGGCTCCCCTTAATACGAAAGACGAAACAGCAAGTCGGACGAGGCAGTCTGCGCAGACCCCTTATTGCGCCGTGCCTGCTGGATTCCCGGCATGGCGAGCACCACAGCCCTGCTCAATTCGGGTCTCCTCTTTGCCGCTTCTTTGCGAAACGCAACATCCAAGGCATGCGTCCGGCAGTATCAGCTATCGTCAGCGCAAGCGTCTATCGCGGGGCACAAAACCTCTGACGAGGACGTTAGCAATGCGGTCTTTGCGGCGCTATTACCTCGCCGGTACGAGAGTGATTCGTACCCCTTTCAGGCGCATATCTGTTAGCCCCTGAAGTGCGGGCTCGTCGATCGAAGCCGGACGCGCCCAATCGTGTCCGAGAATCGCAGATTTGTATCACTGCGTCGTCCGGCCGGCCGACCTGCGACTGGGATACTGCAGAACACGGCGCTCGGCCGTAGGTTTGTACCCATGAAGAGGACTCCTCGCGACATCGAATGCTGGCTGACCGACAAAGATGGCGTACTGCTCCAAGGCGACGTCCCCCTCCCGGGTGCCTCCGATCTGATCAACTGCTGGGTTGACACCTCGCGCCGCTTCCTGATGCTGACCAACGACTCGAGCTACACCGCCCGGGATCTTTCGGCCCGTCTCGAGCAGGCTGGGCTGATCGTCCCCGAGGAGAATCTGTGGACCTCGGCACTTGCGACCGCCGACTTCCTGGCCGGCCAGCATCCCGGAGCACGGCTCTATGTCGTCGGCGAGGTCGGCCTGACCACGGCCCTGCACGATGCCGGCTTCGTCATGGTCGAGGAGGATCCCGACTACGTCGTGGTCGGCGAGACCCGCACGTACTCCTTCGAGGCGATCACCATGGCGATCAATCACATCATCGGCGGTGCCCGCTTCATCGCAACGAACCCCGACACGCTCGGCACCAGCCCGACGGGCGTGCTGCCCGCCACCGGTTCGGTCATCGCCCTCATCACGGCGGCGACAAATCGTCGTCCCTATGTCGTCGGCAAGCCCAATCCGATGATGTTCCGCAGTGCGATGAACCGCATCGAGGCGCACAGCGAAACCACGGCCATGATCGGCGATCGTATGGATACCGACATCGTTGCCGGCATCGAGGCAGGGTTGTTCACCGTGCTCGTCCTCACCGGCATCACCGGACGCAAGGACCTGGAGCGTTTCCCCTATCGTCCGAACCTGGTGGTGGAGTCGGCGGCAGCACTACGCAAGATGCTGTAAGCCGGCGCCGATCACGTCCTCGCCGATGATCCGGTTGATCGCAGAACCGATGACGGCGCGGGCCTGATCGGGGTTGAGGCTTCCGATGAGCGTGCCCAAGGTGGCGCCGTCGCTCACCGCGATGAGCTCTCGACCCGCCGCGTCCGGATCGGGCAGGTCTGGATCAAGCTGAGCCAGCAGCGCGGCGGCGCGCTCGGCAGCGCCCGACTTGGCGGATGCCAGGATGGCGGCGATCTGCGGGTCTCGCACGCTGTCCGCGACGAACGAGTAGAAGACCGCCGTGCCCGTCGGCGATGCCGAGGCATGCGGGATCGGATGGGTCAACAGATCCCAGAGCTCGGCGGCCGGTCCCGTTGCCGCAGTGGCCTCGGTGTGGATCGACTCGGCGGCGCTGATCATCAGGTCGGCACTCGCCCTGATCAGTTCGTCCTTTGTCGCGAAGTAATGCTGGACGCGCCCCACCGACACGCCCGCCCGCGCTGCGACAGCGCGAATCGTGACACCGCTGATGCCGCGCTCGGCGATCACCCGCCACACCGCCAGCAGGATCTCCGTGCTCTTCTGGTCGTGTCGGCGCAGCGAGGCTTGGTCGGTCATCTTGTCAGCGTAGCAATACGCACGTACTGTAGAACGCAATACGAATGTATTGGAGGCGAGACGATGAGACCCGCTACCGAAACCACGGCGAACGCCGGCGCGAGCCACACTGAGCTCCGGTCCCACGCCCCCGATAGGACCCGCCGGCGCGAGCGCGGATCTGCCGGACGCCGCAGAGGCTGGACGGTGCTCAAGATCGTGGCGATGCTGATCATCGGCGGGCTCGTCGTCGACAAGGTCCTGACGATCTTGCATCCGCCGCCCCAGGTCGGTCGCTGGAAGTCTGTCGAGGCGAAGGCGGCATACGCGTCCGCCTACGACCAGGCCATGGCGGCGCTGCCCGATCCCACTCGGACCCTCGATGTACAGACAGATCTCGGTTCAGTCCGGGTGCTCGAGTGGGAAGGCTCCGAGCCGGGTCCGCCTGTGGTGCTGCTGCCGGGGCGCAGCTCCGGCGCGCCGATGTGGATCGAGAATCTGCCGGATTGGATCGGTGAACGCACTGTCTACGCGATGGACCCACTCGGCGATGCCGGATTTTCGGCGCAAACCGTACCGCTGACGTCCTTCGATGCGCAGGCCGAGTGGATCGACCAGGCGCTCGACGGACTGGCTGTCGATCGGGCGCACATCGTGGGCCACAGCTTCGGCGGCGCGAGCGCAGCGGTCTTCGCCGTGCACCATCCGGCCAAGGTGGCCACGCTGACCCTGCTGGAGCCGGTCATGGTGATCGAGGCGATGCCGGCCTCGGCGTTCTTCTGGGCCACCATCCTGGTGTTGCCGGTGCCGCAATCGATGAAGGATCGGGCACTGGCCGAGATCGGTGGCACGACGGTCGAGGAGGTCCAGGAACGCACGCCGCTCTCGGTCATGATCGATGCGGCTTCGCAGGGCTATGCGGCAGCGCTGCCCCAACCACGTCGGCTCACCGACGACGAGTGGGCAAGTCTCGACATGCCGATGCGGGTGGAGATCGCGGGCACCAAATCGCTCGCCGGAGGCCAGGATGCCGTTGACCGCATCGGCGAGCAGTGCCCGCAGGCGGTGGCCACACTGTGGCCCGACGCCACGCACTCCCTGCCGATGCAGGAACGGGAAGTGCTGGGGCCTGCCCTCGCCGATTTCTGGCGTTCGCATTCGTGATTCCTCAGCGCAAGCGACCGTCGCGCTCGAGCGTGATCCAGGTGTCGATGCCCAGCCTGACCAAGAAGCCCTCGTCGTGGCTGACCACGATCAGGCCGCCGCGATAGGAGGCCAGCGCATCCACCAGTTCGTTCACGCTGGCCAGATCGAGGTTGTTCGTCGGCTCATCAAGGACGAGTAGCTCTGGCGGCGGATCGGCCAGCAGAATCACCGCCAACGCAGCACGAAACCGTTCGCCGCCCGACAGAGCCCCGATCCTGCGCTCGACGACATCTCCGCGGAACAGGAATCTGGCCAGGTTCGCGCGGATGTCAGCCGGCCGTGCATGCGGTGCACCCCGGCGGACCGCCTCCATCAAGGTGAGGTCATCGTCCAGGTGGTCGAGCCGCTGCGGCAGAAAACCGATCCGGCCGGTGGACGATGCCGCCATCGGCTCACCCGCAGAAACCACTCTGGGATGGATCAGCGTTTCGACCAGGCGAGTCTTGCCGACGCCATTGCGTCCTGTCAGAGCGAAACGCTTGGGTCCCTGCAGGACGAAGCCGTGCCCGTAGGCGTCGCGCAATTCGGCCAGTCTGCGGCCTGCCGCGACCTCGGTGTCGGGCAGTTCGATCCTGATCCGGTCGTCGCGGCGCACCCGTTCGGCCTGTTCCTGGACGGCATCGTGGGCCGAGGCGATCTTCTCATCAAGTTCGGTACGCAGCTTGCCCGCCGATACCTGCGCCTCGGTCTTGCGTTGCTTCATGATCATCTTGGGCTTGCGCCGGTTCTCGAAGTCGGTATTCGCATAGCGTCGCCGACGCGCAAGTTTGGTCTGCGCCTCGATCCGCTGCCGCTGCTCGGTCTTGAGGTTCTGCTCTGCGGTGCGCAATGCCTGCTGCGCGGCAGCCTGCTGCTGATCGACATGCGCGCAGTATTGGCTGTATGACCCTCCGAAGACGGTCAGCGAGCCTGCGCGCAGCTCGGCGATGTCGTCCATCAGGTCGAGCAACGTGGTGTCATGGCTCACCACGATGAGTGTGCCCCGCCAGCCGGTGATCATTTCGTAGAGCTGCCGGCGGGTCTGGCGGTCAAGATCGTTGGTGGGCTCATCCAACAGGACGATGTCAGGACCGCCCAGCCGCAGCCCGGCCAGCGCGGCAAGCATGATCTCGCCTCCGGACAACGTCTCGATGTGACGATCGAGCCCGACCGTCGTCATGCCAAGAAGGTCCAGCTGGACACGGGCACGCGCTTCGACGTCCCAGTCGTCGCCCAGCACGTCGAACCAATGAGCCGAGGTGCTGCCCGATTCGATGGCGCGTAGCGCTTCGATTCGTTCGCGTATCCCCAGCAGCTCGGCCACCGAGACCCCAGCGCGGAGCGCGAGCTGCTGCGGAAGATAGCCGACCTCGCCGGTGAGACCGATCGAACCGGTGGTCGGGGTCAATTCGCCGGCGATCAGTCTGAGCAGCGTGGATTTGCCGCTGCCGTTGCGGCCGATCAGGCCGGTGCGTCCCAACTCGAAGGCCGCGCTGAGGTGTTCGAGTGCTGCGGTGCCGTCGGGCCAGGCGAACGAAACATCGGTCAGGACAACAGCGGAGGAATGATTGACGGACATGAGGCTCCTGGAGTAGTCAGCGGAAGCGCTGACATCGGAGCCTGCGGCTGCCTACGGCGTCAGCGCACGGATGGTGCGGTGAGAACGTCGTAGCTCAGCACGATGATCATTTCCTTTGATCGTAAGTAGCGGTTCAGCCAGTCTATGCGGTGCGCCAGGTCCGGCGAAGGCCGTCCCCGCACAGCACGAATGCCATGCGGGGACACTTACACAGACCGGGCCTCAGGCCAGGCCGTGCTTGACCTTGCTCTGTTGTTCCTGCGACTTGAAGAGATTGAACCGTGGCAAGAACTTGTCCCAGTCGATCGCGTGCGAGTCCAGTTCGGGCCCATCGATGCAGGCGTGCTTGCGGATCAGCTTGCCGTCGATCAGCACCGGGACCATGCAGGCCCCGCACATGCCGGTGGCATCCACCATGATCGAGTTCAGCGAGGCGACCGTCTTGGCTCCGTAGGGCTTCGTCAGATCCGAGACCGAGCGCATCATCATCGGCGGACCGATGGTGGTGACCTCGGCGATCGGGCGTCCCTCGCCGCGCTGGTTTGCGTCGAGCAGATCTTTGAGCGGCACGGTCACGAACCCCTCGATGCCGAACGAGCCGTCGTTGCTGGTGTAGATCACCTCGAGTTGATCGCCGAACTCGGCCTGCAGTTCGTCCACCCGTTCGCCCTCGCCCACCCAGAACAGCAGGTCGGCGCTGCGGAATCCCGCGATCAGCGTGACGTGATTGCCCAGCTGCAGATTCGCTCGTGCGATCGGGTAGACCGGCGGCAGTCCGACACCGCCGGCGGTGAAGACCACGGTCTGATCGTCGGCGATCTTGTGCAGTTCACTGGGCTGGCCCAGCGGGCCGGCGATGCCTTCGAGACGGTCCCCCACCTTCATCGCGTTGATCATCTTCGAGGTGGTGCCCATGCCCTGGACGACGAGCACGATCGTGCCGGCCTCGGCGTCCCAGTCGGCCAGTGTGAGCGGCACCAGCTCTCCCTGTGGCTCGGCGAGCACCCGCACGAATTGGCCGGCCTGCGCATTCTTGGCGATGACCGGAGCATTGACGGTCAGCTCGATGATGTTCGGCTGCAGTTCGCGGCGCTCGATGATGGTGTTCGGGGCGCTGGCCAGATCGGTGAAGCGTTTTGCCCCGGCCACCATCTCGATGATCTGCGCGGCAGGCAGCAGCGACGCCTCCCTGATCTCCCGGGCTGCGGCCTGGCCGTCCCCGGCGGCCTTGACTGCCGTCGATCCGCCACGTGCTGCGTCACCACCGGAGTAGACGCCGCCGATCGAGGTTGCCTGGCTGCCTTCGGTCAGTTCCAGGGCACCAGCAGTGGTGACCGTCAGCTCGGGTTCGGAATCGCGAATGATCGGGTTCGCCGAGTTGCCGAGCGCCATGATGACCAGGTCGACGTCCACCGTCTCGCTGGTGCCGGTGGCCATCGGCCGACGACGCCCGGACGCGTCCGGGGCCCCCAGCTCCATGACCTCGAGCACGGCCGAATTCACGAAGCCGGTCCGGTCGTCGCCGCGGAACTCGCTGGGTGAGCGCAGGGTGGCCAGTTCGATGCCTTCTTCCAGCGCATGCGCCAGCTCCTCGACACGGGCCGGCATCTCCTGGCGGGTGCGGCGGTAGACGATGGTCACCTTGCCGCCGAGTCGGCGCGCGGTACGGGCCGCGTCCATCGCCGTGTTCCCGCCGCCGATGATCATGATCTTCTTGCCGCGGCATTCGGGCAACGGAGTCTCATGGTCGGGTCGGTGACCCTGCATGAGGTTGACCCGGGTCAAGAACTCGTTGGCGCTCATCACATTGAGCAGGTGTTCGCCGGGCACGTTCATGAAGCGCGGCAGGCCGGCGCCCGAGCCCACGAAGATGTGCGAGAAGCCGGCCTCCTTCAGTTCGGCCAGGGTCGCGGTCTTGCCGACCACGAAGTTGGTGACGAAGCGGCCGCCCAGTGCGGTGATCTTCTCCACCACATCGTCGATCAGTGAGTTCGGCAGCCGGAACTCCGGGATGCCGTAACGCAAGACACCACCCAGCCGGTGGAAGGACTCGAAGATGGTCACCGGGTGACCTTCGGCCGCCAGTAGGAACGCATTGATCAGCCCGGACGGCCCCGAGCCGACCACCGCGACCGGCGGCTTGGTGGCCACCTGCCATGGGTCGGGCACGTTCGCGTAGCGCGCGATGTTGCCGTCCGGATCGACGACCCGGTCGCGCTGCGGCAGGAACCACTCGAGCTGGCCGATCTCGATCGGACGCCCCGAATGCGCGCAGACGGACTGGCACTGCAGTTCCTGCGGGCAGACCCGCCCGGTGACGTTCGGCAGCGGGTTGATCGACTCGATCAGATCGAGAGCCTCGCGGAAATGGCCGGTACCCAGCAGCTGCATCATGTCGGGAATGTGCACCTGAACCGGGCAGCCGCCGCGCGGCTCCTTGCGTCCGGCCAGCAGCTCGCCGAGCTGGCAGGGCTTGTCGGCGCACTGCTTGTCGCGCAATGCCTCCAGCCAGACCAGCAGATCGACCTCACGCTGGGTGTAGCCGATGTTCATGTAGCCGAGGTAGCCCTGGTTGACCAGTTCGAAGTCTTCGCTGCGCTGCTCGGGGGTGCGGATATACGGCGGAATCGAGGAGCCGGCCGGCCAGTTGACCGACAGCCCCTTGAACACCGGGTAGCGCTCCGAAAGGTAGCTGTCGAGCGCGCGGATGAACTTGCGCTTGGCTCCCAGCGGCAGATTCCAGACGAAACGCATCAGCACCAGGGATGCGTCGTTGCCCAGCAGCAGTTTCTGCCACAGGGCCGTGGTGAATTCCTCGGACAGCTCCGGCTGGCGGAACTCGGCGGCGATCGCCCCCATCCCGTCGGAGATGAACATGTCGCGGAAGGCGCGCGGATTGGTCTGCAACCGGCGCCCGAGCAGATCGATCTGACGCCGGTAGGTCTCCACCGCCTCCGAGCGGGCCAGCTCCTCGACCTCGGTCGCGGTCTGAGCGAGCGCCTGGGACGCCGAAAGATAGCGGGTCAGATCATCGTGGCTTGTCGTGGTCATGGCCGCCTCCTCAGTGAATGATTTCGGCATCACAGTTGGCAACGACCTTGGCGATCCGCCGCCGAAGATCGTCGGTGGGTTCCACCTTGTCGACGGCTCCGGCGATCAGCCGCGCGGCATCGCGGGTCTGACCGTCCACGATCACCTTGGTGCGTTCGAACAGTTCCGGCAATTCCTGCCAGCAGTTCTTGCAGTCGGTGCACTTGGCGATGTCGTCGGCGTCGAGCCGGACGATGGGCAGGCCGGTCTCGGCAGGAGCGGCAGCCGCTGCCGGAGCCGGTCCACCGAATCCACCGAAGCCGCCACCAAAGGTGGTGACCGGCTGGGCTGCGGTCGAGGCGGCGAGTTCGCTCATCGCGCGGGCGATCTCGTCCATGGACGACTCGCGGGCGGCCATCGCACCGTCATAACGCGACTGCAGATCGTCCAGATCGGACTTGTGCAAGGCCTTGAGCCGCTCGATGTCGACTCCGGCCAGGTACTGCAGCAGTTGCCAGTTGCGGCGACGACCTTCGACCATCGCGACGATCGTCTGGCTGACCTTGATCTTCACCAGCCGGTCGGCGCCGTCGGTGGACCAGATGAACGGCACATGCGTGGCACGGTCGGCCTCGGGCAGATCGATGTAGTCCTCGACGGGCACGGCAATGGCGTCCTGATCGATCTGCAGCTTGCTGAACTGCTTCTTGAAACGGACCTCGCCCATGGCGAACTGCGCCGGGGTCAACGGGAATTCCTTGAGTCGCAGCTCACCGGTCTCGTCCACGAATTCGATGGTGTGGGTCGTCCACAGTTTGCCAGGATCGGGGTTACCGTCCAGATCGAACCAGTCCCGCAGATTGTCGCCCTTGCGGGGATCGTGCACGAAGACCGGAGCCATCCGGGAGGCGACGGCCATCCGCCCGCGTTCGTTGGCCATGTTGTCGGCGATGCCGTTCTCACCCTGGCACGGTGTGTAGACGTCGATCAGGGCTGCACCGTCGCTGAAGTTCAGCATGTCCATGGCCGCGCGCAGGAAGTGTCCCTGCATGGCGGTCGCCGTGGCGGCCACATAGGTGTTCGGATGGAACGCCGCCAGAATCGCCAGCTCCTTGCGGTCCTCGGTCTTGCCGGTGGCAGTCGCGCCGACCCGCGCCAGATCGGCGTCCTGGCCGATGAAGCTGGCGGTGGACGCCTGGCCCCCAGTGTTGGAGTAGCCGCCGGTGTCGAGCACCATCATCTTGATCGGAGTGCTCGAGGTGAGGATGCGCGAGAGCGCACCGAAACCGATGTCGTAGTTGGCGCCGTCGCCACCGATGGTGAGCACGGTCGGCAGGTATGCCAGTTCTTCATCGGTGAACTCCGACCAATCCAGGGTGGCCAGTTCGCGGTCGTGGACGGCCGGATCGTAGGCATCCTCGAGTTCCAGACGCGCTACCCGGACGGCCTTGACCAGATCGGCCGCCTTGGCGGCGAGCCCCTCGTAGATGCCCTTGGCCAGGGCTTGAGCGTCCTGGAAGAGGCTGTTCACCCACGGATCGGTGAAGGCGTTGTAAGGCATGGTGGAGGCATACACGCTGGAGCAGCCGGTCGAGTTGGCGACCACTGTAGTGGCGGGCGCCTTGCCGATCGGGCCGCCCTCGAGCAGGTACAGGCCCTTCTCGAGTTCGGCGATGGTGGCCTCCAGCCGGGCCTTCCGCTCGGGCGTGATGTCCACGGCGTCGTCGAGTGTCGCCGACACTGCGTCGACGAGCGCCGTCAGCAGGATCCGCTGTTCGGACTGGCGTTTGGCGCCCAAGGCGTGGCTGGTGGCCATCACCATGCGGGTGCTGGTGACCTCACCGCAGCCGCGGCATCCGCCATGGCCGCCGGTCACCGCGTAGTAGTTCGCCCGATCGAGGAACAGCCGCTTGGTGTCGCCACCGGGATCCACGGCCCCGGCGGTGAACCGCGCGGGAGTGTTCGGGGTCCGCGACAAGAACTCGAAGCCGCTTTCCAGCTTCTCCTCGATCTCGGGGGTCTGGTCGAAGGCGGTCAGCGCGCCGGGACCACACACGTCGACGCATTCCAGACAGCCGGTGCACTTCCAGGGATCGATGGTCACCGAGTACAGACCGCCGTTGCCCGGGGTTTCGCGTTCGATGGCATCGAAGAAGGGACGGGTCCGTGCCACCGGGAAGCCGCGCAGCACCTCGACGCACGCCCCGAAGTTGCGGCGCAGGTACGACCCGGAGGTGGCGGGCACCAGCTCGTCGGCTGCCTTGGCGACCAGGTCGGCCAGCGGGCCGGCGTCCTTGTCCGCGCGGTAGTACTCACGCACCCGAGAAGCGATGCCGTAGATGTGATCGCGCATGGCGGCCCGTTGCGGCTGGTTCACCTCGATCATCTCGACCGCGGCCGCGATGAGCGTATGGATCTCGTGCACGGCATTGGGGATCGCGGCATCCGGGCAGGCCAGGGTGCACTCCATACAGCCCGTGCACAGCGAGGCATCGAAGATCGGCACGGTGCGCCGGAACATGCCCTTGTCCTTGCCTGCGGCGGTACCCGATGGCACGAACAGCCCGGAACCCGGGAAGACCGGGGCACGACCCACCGTTCCGTCACGGAACGGCTTGCCCATGATCCGCTCGTAGTAGTCCGCATCGAACAGATTGGAGGCAGCGCATGGGCTGGGGCACATCGCCGACGACAATGCCAGCCCCCGCGAGTTCACCGGCGCCGACTCCGCATCGATCGTCAGGTAGGCAGGCTCGTCATACGGCACCGGAATGACCGCGGTCAGACCGTCTTCGATCACCGCCATATTGGACGACACGATCGCGGTGCCCTTGCGTCCGAACTTCTTGGAGATCTGCAGGTAGACCTTCTCGCGCAGCGCGTCGAGCGAGGTGTCCTGGACGATGCGGTCGACACCACCGACGACCGCGCCGATGAACGCGATGCCCATCATGCGGGTCTGCAGCTCGGGGGTGGGCGCATGCTCGGCGGCCACCGAGAACGCGTCGATGATCAAGAACTTGATGTGCTTGTCGCGGATCGTCCGACGAGCCTTCGCGGGCAGTGCCCGCCAGGCCTGCTCGGGGCTCAGATTCGACTGCAGGATCAAGGTACCGCCAGGCACCAGGCCCTTCAGTGGGTCGGTGTGCTGAAAGACCTTGTGATCGGGCGAGAGCACAACCTCGACGTCTTCGAGTTCAGCGTTGGTGATGAGCACCGGCTCGGGGCTCAGCGTGATGTAGTAGTTCGTCGGCGCGCCGGACTTCTCCGAGCCGTACTTCGGAGCCGACTTGGAATTGAGGCCGAGTGCCCCGGCCAGGATGTCGGTCATTAGCTTGCCGGTCGCGATCGTGCCGTAGCCGCCCACCGAGTGGAAGCGGATGCGCAGCGCGCTGTCGGGAAGCAGCTTCGGGTTCTCACCGACCGGCAGCGCCATCAGCGTGGTTTCCGGGTAGGCCGCGGCCAGCTTGGCCTCCAACTCGCTGTACGTGCGATCCGAAGCATCGCTGAAGAAGGTCGATCCCAGGTAGACCAGCGGGGAGGCGTTCTCTCCGGCCATGTTCTCGGCTGCCGCGATCAGATCACGCGGCTGCAGATCGTGACCGCCCAGACCGAAGATCGCGCTCGTCATCGCGGGAATCTCGGCGACGGGCTCAATACCCGGGAAACGCCCCGGATGAGCGGCATTGGCCGCACCCCGGAAGATCGCCTGGTTGACGAACTGGGTGAGAGCCATCTGATCGGAGCGCTCCATCACCGTGACGGCCTTCTTGCCGCGCAGCGCCGCGACGACCTCGGCCTCGGGGAACGGCTGCAGCAGCTTGACGGCCACCAGACCGACCTTGATCCCGCGGCTGCGCAGGTAGGGCATGACCGCCCGGATGTCATCGCAGACCGAACCGAGCCCGACGAATACGTAGTCGGCGTCATCGACGTCATAGGTGATGACCGGCGAGTACTGGCGACCGGTCAGTTCGGAGTACTCGTCCATCGCCTGACGGGCGAGCCTGGGGACCTCGGCCGCGAAATGCGTCCGGTGGTCGGCGATGCCGGCCTGGAAGTCCGGCTGGTTCTGCACCGGTCCGGTCAGGCCGGGATTCGTCGGATCCACCAGCGCCGGTACCGCCTGCCGGGTGCCCTTCTGCCAGGCGCCCAGCCATTGGCGGCGCCACTGGGAAGCCAGGTCGTCGGGGACGAAACGCAGCGTCTCCTCGACGAGGTGGCCCTCGTTGTCGGCCTCGACGGCGTCGGCGTGTCCCGCCAGCCAATGGCGGATCTCGTCCAGTTCGCGCAACCCGAACTCCGCCGCTTTGCGGTCGACCCAGCGGCCGAGCTGCCACACGCGGCCCTTGGCTCCGTAGACGATCTCCTGAGCCACACTCGGACAGGCGATCCGGCCCTGCGGATCGCCGAGATATTCCTTCAACAGCGCGGGTTCGGGCAGCCTTGCCTCGGACAGCATGTGGCTGGTGGCGAATCCGTCCATCGCGTTGGCGACCGGGATCAGGGTGAGGGCCGAGGTGCGGTAGCTGATCGCGGCGAGATCGGCGGCTTCTTGCGGATTCGCGCCGAAGAAGACCGTGTACCCCGACGGCAACAGCGCATAGATGTCGTCATGACCGGCCATCACGTTCAGCGAGTGCTTCGACACCACGCGAGCCGCGACCTGCAGGACGAAGCCGCCCACCTTCTTGCCGACGGTGACGAAGTGTGACTCCATCGCATAGAGGATGCCCTGGCTCGATGACGCATTCGACACGTACTGACCGCCGGTCAGTGCCGCGCCGAGCGCGCCCGACTGAGCCGAATGCTCACCTTCGGGCTCGAAGAAGAACGGATGCTTGCCCCAGACGTTCAGCTGACCCTCGGCACGGGCGGCCTCGTAGATCTCGCTGATCTCGGTCGACGGGGTGATCGGATAGCCGATGACTCCCCCGCAGACATGCTTCATGACGTGCGCCACGGCGCCGTTGCCGTTGATCACCACCGGCTTGCCGGGGTATTTCGCCTCGCCCGGCTTGTCCGCGTGTGATTCGAGAGCTACGTCCTGGGTCGCGCTGTCAGTCATGCTGCGTTTCCTCGCCTGTCGTGCGGTCGAAGATGGCATCTGCTGCCCGCTGCAGCCGGTGATGCCATCGGCCACGATCACTCATACGGTGCCCCGCCTGCGCCCTTGTCTGGAGGCGTGATCGTGGTTCAAAGAAGAATAGCCGCCGGATCATTTTGCCCGCGCAGTGGGGTAGGCCCTTTTCTTTGTTGTTCGATGCTCTGGCCTCACCGAGATGGAGACCGCACCATCTACCCTGGTGACCATGGCCGAGTGGGTAGCCCTACTGCGGGGTGTCAATGTGGGCGGAATCACCGTCCGTTCGGTGGATCTGAAGGCCTTGTTCACCGATCTCGGGTTCACTGAGGTGCGCACCGTGCTGGCGTCCGGCAATGTCGTCTTCAGCGCTGAAGGCGATCGTGCACGGCTCAAGTCCGGCATCGAGACGGCGCTGCGCGAGCGGTTCGGTTACGACGCCTGGATCGTCCTGGTCAGCCGCGAGGAGGTGGCCGCGGCGGTGGCCGGTTTCCCCTTCGACGCCTCCGACCCCGGACGGCAGCCCTGGGTGATCTTCTGTTCCGAGGAGGCGGTGCGGCGCGAGCTTCTCGATGGCGCATCCGACTTCGATCCACTCACGGATCCAGTGGCCGAAGGCGACAAGGTGATCTACTGGAACCCGGTCACCGGCGCCACTACCTCCACAACGTTCGCAAAACTGCTGGCCAAACCCCGCTACAAGGCGACCACGACGAACCGCAACCTGCGAACACTGCAGAAGATCATCGGGTGATCCCGGGGGATGCGCCGCCGCCGGCGGGCATTCCAGGAGTTGCCCTTCCAACCAGTAGGCTCGATCAATGCCCACCACCCGAATCTCCGGCGTCGCAACCCACCTGCCAGAACGTACCCAGGACACCGCCGACACCGAGGTCGAACTGCGACAGCGAAATGGGCATCTGCGGCTCGCGACGGGGCTCATCTCGCGCCTGACCGGCGTCCAGCGGGTTCATGTACGTCCGGAGGGCTGGCAGGCGTCCGATCTGGCAGTCGCTGCGGCGCGGAAGCTGATCGACGAGCAGCCCGGCGACATCGATCTGCTGATGTTCGCCAGCGCCAGCCAGGATCTCATCGAGCCCGCCACCAGCCACATCGTCAGCGCGAAGCTCGGATTGAGTGCGCCGGTCTTCGATGTGAAGAACGCCTGCAATTCGGTCATCAATGCCCTACAGGTCGCGGACGCATTGATTCAAGCCGGTAGCCATCGGCGCATTCTCATCGTCAGCGGGGAGGCACCTACCTCGGCGGTCCGCTGGCAGCTGCGTGACCGGGCACAATTCGTCCGCTCATTTCCCGGTTATTCGATGAGTGACGGTGGCGCGGCAGTGCTTCTCGAGGCCGACGAGTCTTGTCAGCGGGGCATTCAGGCCGCTACGTTTCACGCGCTTTCCCGGCATTGGAATATCGGCACGCTGCCCGGCGGCGGCACCGTTGCTGCCCACGATCCGGATATGACCTATTTCGATATGGACGGCAGCAGTCTGCAGCGGGCATTTCTGGAACTTGGACCCGAGCCGATCACCACCTTTCTGCGACAGCAGCGGCGCAAGCCGACCGACTTCGATTTCGTCGCCATCCATCAGGTCTCGGTGCCTTTCCTGCCGCCCATCCTGGAGCGTCTGGGAGTGCCCGCCGACCGGACCATCGTCACTGTCGCGGACCACGGCAACCTCGCCTCGGTCACCCTCCCCCTGCAGTTGGAGCTCGCCCGGCGGCGCGGCATGATCGGGCCGGGCAGCCTGGTGCTGTTGATCGGCCTCGCCGGGGGAATCAGCCTCGGCTTGATGGCGGTGCGGCTGTGAGCCGCCGGCTCGCGGTGGTCGTTCCCGTCTACAACGAGGCATCCGGGATCGCGGCCACCTTGGAGGCGCTGGCGGGCCAGGACGATGCCGACTTCGACGCCGTCTTCGTCGACAACGCCTCGACCGATGACTCGGTGCAGCTGATGGAGACGTTCATCCGCCGTCACGGCCTGACGCGCTGGCGGATCGTCCACGAGCCGCTCAAGGGCACCGGAGCCGCCGCCGATACCGGCATGCGCGAGGCCATCGCCGGTGGGGCGCAGCTGCTGGCCCGCACCGATGCCGATTGCCTGCCGCGCCACGACTGGACGGCTGCCGTCCGGCGTGCGTTGACTCCATCACACGAAGGCGGACTGGGACTGGCGCTGGTCGGCGGTGAACTCGTGCCCCGCCGGGACGAGGGCCTCGGATGGCCGACCAGAGCAGCCTTGCGTGGCGCGGTGCATCTGGCCGAGGCATTCGGGCGGATTCGTCCCGGCAACCGCGACCCCGCCTACCGAGGCCCCTACATGATGGCGGCCGGCTGCAATGTCGGCATCACCAGCCGGCTGTATGAGCAGGCCGGCGGCTTTCCCCGGACCCGCATCGAGCAGTTGCACGAAGACCGCGCGCTGGTCAACGCCGTGCGGCGATTGACCAGGGATTATCAGCGCCGATCCGATGTGGTGGTGTATGCCTCCAGCCGCCGGGCGCAGGCCTGGGGGCTCGCGAACACGCTGCTGTGGTATAAGGATCACGCCTATTGTCCCCCCGAAGTCGACATTCGCGACCCAGCATTGGCGCAGCGTCCAGCACGCACCTCGATCGCATTGGCCGCACGCCATGAGCGGCGGCTGCTGCTCGCGGCGCATCCACTGGCCTTCCCGTTCATCGATGCGATCGGCGGCCCGGTGCGCCGGGTGCCGGGTCTGGGCGTGGTGGTGAAGGATGCCGACCTGATGCGTGCGGTGCTGATGGATTCGGACAGCTTCGGCAAGAGTGGTCCGGGTTCACCCGGCGACCTGTGGACTCCCGTGCTCGGGCCGCGCGTCCTGATGAACATGGACGGCGCCGATCACTTGGAGCTGCGCCGCAAGCTCGCCCCACTGTTCTCCCCCGGTTCGGTGCGCGACCTGGTCGCCGATTCGCTGGGGCCGGCCACCCAGCGGCTGAGCGAGCGGCTGCAGCGAGGAGAAGAAGTCGATCTGGTCAGCCATGCCCAGCACGCGGCGAGTGCCGTGATCAGCCGGCTGGTCGGGCTGCCACCCGGGGTCATCGACGCCGGCTTCTTCGCGCGTTCGTCGACGGTCACCGGGTTCGTCTCACTGGCGCGCCCGAGTCTGACACCGCGCCAGATCACCCGCGCCCGCGAGGTCATGCACGAGTTGGACGAGCACGCCGCCGCAGCGTACGCCGGGGACGAATCGACCGTCCCGGGACGCATGCGCGCCCTCGGACTCACTCAGGCCGAAGCGCTGGGAGCGGTCGGAGCATTCGTGCTGACCGGCACCGAGACCCTCGTTTCATTCATCCCCCGGCTCGCCGCGATCCTCGTCGACACCGGCTGGCACGCCCGGTTGAGCGCCGAACCGAAGCTGGTGGACGCTGCAGTTGCCGAGGCGCTGCGGGTGACGACCCCGAGTCCGGTGATGTTGCGCTCGGTGGAACGACCCACCCGCATCGGCACGGTCGAGGTCACACCGGGCGAGCGCATCATCCTCGGCACCTACTGGGCCAACCGGGCGCTCGGCGAATTCGACCCCGAAACCAACCCGGCGGCTCAGCTCAGGCAGTTGTGGTTCGGTGCCGGCGTGCATTTCTGTCTAGGCGCTCCCCTGGCGATGGCTCAGATCAACCTGGTGCTCGGCGCTGTGCTGGCCGCCAGGAATCTGCGGATCGTCGAACGCCAGGCGTCACGTGGGGTGCTGATCCCGTCGTACCGGCGTCTCGTGCTGCGGGGTTCGTCGTGACCGATCTGGTGACCGCCGTGCTGGCCTCGGCCGACAGCCGCGCCGAGCAACCCGCCCTGACATCGGGTCGCACGACCCTCGGTTATGCCGAACTGGCACGGCGCATCCGATCGACGGCATCGGGGCTGCGGGCCGAAGGGCTGCAGCCCGGTGACCGCGTGCTGTTCTCCGTGCGTCCTGGGCCGCAAGCCGTCATCTTGGCACTGGGGATCGTGCTCGCCGGCGGAGTCGTGGTCTTCGCCGATCCGGGAGCAGGCGAGGCGCTCTTCCGCTCGCGTGCGCGACTGGCCGCCCCGCGCTGGGTGGCGGCCGAATCGCTGCTCTATCTGGCCTCCAGCGCGCCACTGCGCCGATTCGCCCGGCGGCGCGGACTGGAGCTCGCGCCGTATGCCCGGCTCGTACCGCAGGCCCGCCATCTTCGGGCGGGCGGCTGGTTGCCCGGTACACCTCGCCGCGCCGTGCCCGTGTCACGACTGGCCGGGCACCGGCATGAACCTGACGGTCGGCCGGTTTCGGTCGACCTGGACGACGAGGCCCTGATCGTCTTCACCAGCGGGACGACCAGCACGCCGCGGGGCGTCGTCCACTCGCGGGGCTCACTGGGGGCCGGACTGACGGATTTCGCCGACGGCGTGGGCATGCGGCCGGGCCAGCGGGTGCTCACCGACCAGCTGATGGTGGGCGTGCCGGCACTCATCGCGGGCGCGCACTGGACGATCCCACCGCCGGGCGCCAACGCCGGCGCGCGTCCCGAGCACTACCTGCGGCTGCTGCGCGATACCGAACTGATCTTCGTGGTGCCCGCGGTGATGGATTCGATGCTGCGCGCGCTGGATGATTCGGCCCGGCTGCGCCCGGCCGGCCTGGAGACCATCGTGATGGGTGGTGCACCCGTGTTGGGTCCGCTGTTGGAACGGGTGCACGCGCGCTTTCCGGACGCCGCCATACGCGCCGTCTACGGGATGACCGAGATCCTTCCGGTGGCGATCGCCGACGGAGTTGCGAAACTCCGGGCGGGCACCGACCCGGCCGGTGGGGACCGGCTCGGACGCCTTGTGCCGAGTGTCACGGCCCGGATCGATGACGGCGAACTCGTGCTGAGCGGGCCCGGGTTGGCCCGTGGTTACCTCGCCGATCTTCCCGAGAACCCGCTCGGCGAACTGCACACCGGCGACCTGGCCCGTATCGACGGCGACCAACTCGTCTCGCTCGGACGCAAGAAGGACATGTTCATCAGGGGCCGGCAGAACATCTATCCGGGACTCTACGAGCCACTGGTGGCCGGGCTCACCGGTGTCGCCGAGGCGGCCCTGATCGGGCTACCCGATGAGATCGGGGACGATCGGATCGTGCTCGTCGTCGTGCCCGAGCATGCTGCCGGGGTGGGTCTGGCCACCGACCATCGACTGGCCCGCGAGGTGACCCGGAGACTGCCCGGCCTGCTGGACGCCGGCGCGCTGCCCGATCTGGTGCTCACGATCGACGAGCTGCCCCGCTCGGGGCGTGGCCGCAAGCTTGACCGCGAGGCCCTGGCCGGTCAGGTCGCCGCCTATCTGAGGGACCCGCGATGAGGATCGCGGTCACCGGGGCAAGCGGATTCGTGGGTGGCGCGCTCGCCACGGCGCTGGCAGACGACGGTCACCAGGTCACCGGATTCGGACGCCGCCCGCACGGCTGGCAGCACCCGCGCGGGAACTACGTCATCTGGGATCTCGGCTCCGCGGCCCCGGATGAGGCGCACCACATCGATGCGGTGGTGCACTGCGCGGCACTGGCCGACGACTGGGCGCCGCGGGATACCGCGATGCGCTCGAATCTCGGTGGCACGCGCAGGGTGCTGGAGACGTTCGTGGGTTGCCGGTTCGTGCATATGTCGACATCGAGTGTCTACGACGCCTTCCGGCCGAGTGTCATGGCCAGGGAGAACGAACCGGCGCCGCACCGGCATCTCAGCAGCTATCCGGAATCCAAGGCAGCCGCCGAGAGGCTCCTGGCCGGCACGGACGCGGTGATTCTGCGTCCGCATGCGGTCTACGGGCCCGGCGACACGACGCTGCTGCCCCGCCTGTTGCAGTCGGTGCGCCATGGTCGCCTGGTCCTGCCGGCGGGTGCGCAGGTGCGGCATTCGCTCACCCACATCGACAATCTGACCCAGGCGGTGCGGTGCGCGCTGGACCCCGACGGCCCGTCGGGAGTCTTCAACATCGCGGACGCCGAGCCCGTGTACCTTGCCGAGGCCATCACCGAGTTCTTGGCCCGCGCCGATCTGCCGGCGCGGATCATCGCCATACCGTTCTCAGCTGCCTGGCAGGCCGCCCGGTTCGCCGAGTTGAGGGCGGCGCTTCGGCATACCCGGCCGCGACTGACCAGATATGCGGTGAGCCAACTCGGCGTCGAACGCACCTTCGACATCGCCGCTGCGCGCCGCCAGTTGGGATACCGCCCGTTCACCACGACACTGAGCGGCGCCGAGGCCTGGTAGCCGAAGACGCACGCGCCGGCAGAGCCGCCAACTTTTTCGTCCGGATCACTTGAATCCGAACCCCCTACATGGTTACCTAGTGAAGTAGGTAACCAATTAACCAGGGAGGCCGGCATGATCGAGGAAGGACGGCCCCTGTTCGTGCAGATCGCCGAGGACATCGAGAACTCGATCATCGACGGCAGCCTCGCCGAGGACGCGCAGGCACCTTCGACCAACGAGCTCGCAGCCTTCTACCGGATCAATCCAGCCACCGCAGCCAAGGGGATCACCATGCTCACCGACAAGGGAGTGCTGTACAAGCGCCGCGGTATCGGCATGTTCATCGCGCCGGGCGCCCGCGATCTACTGCTCGGCGAGCGGCGTGCCGCCTTCGCGACGCGGTATCTCGACCCACTGATTGCCGAAGCCCGCACGCTCGGGCTCGGCCCCGACGACATCGCCCGGCTCCTCCAGGAACGGGCCGCCACCACCATGGAAGGAACGTCACGATGACAACAGTGATCGAGGTGAAGAACCTCACCAAGCGCTACAAGGAGACGCTCGCGGTCGACAACGTGAGCTTCACCATCGAAAAGGATGCCATCTACGGTCTGCTCGGCCGAAACGGCGCCGGCAAGACGACCATCATGTCGATCCTCACTGCGCAGAACTTCGCCACCAGCGGTGACGTCCGGATCTTCGGCGAGGACCCCTACGAGAACCCCCGAGTTCTGGGCCGGATGTGCTTCGTGCGCGAGGGCCAGAAGTATCCGGACGAGGCCACGGCCATGCATGCCTTCCGGATCGCCGGCCTGTTCTACCCGAATTGGGACCAGGCATTCGCGGACGACCTGGTCGCGGACTTCCAGCTGCCCACCAAGACCCGAATCAAGAAGCTCTCACGCGGACAGCTGTCCGCTGTCGGAGTCATCCTGGGCTTGGCCTCACGCGCGGAGATCACCTTCTTCGACGAGCCCTATCTGGGCCTGGATGCGGTCGCGCGGCAGATCTTCTACGACCGGCTCCTGGAGGACTATGTCGAGCATCCGCGCACCATCATCTTGTCCAGCCACCTGATCGACGAGGTGTCCAATCTTCTCGAACATGTGATCGTGATCGACAAGGGGCGCATCGTGATGGACGAGGAGACCGATGCGGTGCGCGATCGCGCCGCGACTATCGTCGGGGACTCCGCGGCGGTGGAGGCCTTCGTCACCGGCCGTCAGGTCATCCACCGGCAGAGCCTGGGCAGAGTCACCAGCGTCACGGTGCTCGGCCGGCTCACCGACGCGGACCGGGCCCAGCTCGCCGCCGCAGGCCTGGACGCCACCCCGGTCTCGTTGCAGCAGCTCATCGTCCGCACTTCTCAGAGCACCGCCAGCAAGGAAGGAGCGCTGCTATGAATCGCGTCATCAATGTCGTCCGGATGCAGTTGGTCAACCGTCAGGCCTATGTCTGGGTGCCGGTGATCGTGCTGACCGGCTCACTCGGGTTGACCCTGGCCATCTACTCGATCATCGCCGGCAGTGGCGTCCAGGGTCCGTTCTACGGCGGCGGAGCACAGGCACCGCTGTGGTGCTTGCTGGCGGTCGGTGTGCAAGCACTGACGCTGTCCTTCCCCTTCTCGCAAGCGCTGAGCGTCACGCGCAAGGAGTTCTATCTCGGCACCTTGCTGTCCGCAGCACTGACCGCGATGATCCTGGCCGCGATATTCGTGGTGGGAGGACTGATCGAGCGCATCACCGACGGCTGGGGGCTCAATGGCTACTTCTTCTACCTGCCCTGGGTCTGGGAGCACGGTCCCGCTGCCGCGGCACTGGTCTTCTTCGCGTTGGCTTTCGGCTTCTTCGTCCTCGGCTTCTGGGCCGCGACCGTGTACAAGCGCTGGGGCACCGTGGTGCTGACCGCCGCGCTGGTGATCCCCGGCCTGATGCTCGTCGCAGCGCTGTGGTTCATCGGGCGCGCGAATGCGTGGGTGCAGGTGGGTAGGTGGTTCGCTTCACAGACCGCTCCCGGATGGGCCCTGTGGGGCCTGCTGGCCACCGCTGTTCTGGCCGGCATCTCCTACTTGATTCTGCGCCGCCTGGTCCCGTGATCGCGCACTCCACAACCACGACGCAACCAGTGCGGTCCACAGGGCCGCGCTGACCAGATAGATCCGCTGAGCCAGGCCAAACAGGCCAACCCCATCACCCACCAGGACGAGCACGCTGGTGAGGACGATCAGCCACGCGGCCAGCCGGGGCCACCACCCGGGCTGGCCGCGTCCGCATGCTCGTGCGGCGGCAGGAGTGATCAAGATGGCGGCAACCGGCAGGACGAGAAATGCCAGATTGCCGAGCAGGTTGTGCATCAGGCCTGTCGTCGTCGCGCCACCGGCATCGATCGGGAAAAAGGATTGGGCGAGCTTCGCGAGCCCGAAGACGGCCAGCAGGCCGGCCCCCACCCGGGCGGAGACCGTGACGGTGATCCGCCAGACCGCAACTGCCAGCGAGACAGCACCCAGGCCCACGGCCGCGGAGGTCACCGACGACATCGCGCCGGCCTTGCCGTGGACGTACTCGCTGGTTGCGCTGGTCAGAGGATCAATCTCCGGCTGGATCAGATGGAAGCCCGCGAGTACCACAAGATCCAATCCGGCGCAGGCCAAGGTGATGGCCGCCAGCACACGGGTCGACCGGGACACCACTGCAGACTTTGACATTCGGATCAGTTTATCGAATCGGGGATTTCTGCAGCTCAGGAAAGACCACGACATCACGAATTGATCACGATAAATCTTGGCTGAAAGCGGTAACCGAACAGTTACATCGTCGACACATCGGATCGTCAAAGTAGGTCAGCAGATGCGGATGCAGCGCCGAAACGAAGATCAAAGTACCTTTGTCAAGCCATTTCACCCCCAGCATGTCCGCCGAGTGATGCCCTCGCATGGAAAGGAAGCAGAGATGATGTCGAGAAAGCTCACCGCAGTGGCATTCATCGCCGCGGGCACTATGGCCCTGGCGTCCTGTGGAGCCCCAGTTGAACAGACCGCCGACAGTCCATCCGGAACCGGCAGTTCGTCAGGAACCTGTGTCGACACCTCCGGTTCGTCCATCAAGATCGGCTTCGTCAATTCGCTGTCGGGCACGATGGCCATCTCGGAGAAGACCGTCAGCGATGCGCTGCACATGGCCGCCGACGAGATCAACGCGGCCGGAGGCGTGAACGGCAAGACGCTGGACGTGGTTCAAGAAGACGGCGCGTCCGAACCCACCATCTTCGCGGAGAAAGCCGAGAAGCTGATCTCGCAGGACTGCGTGGCCGCCGTCTTCGGCGGCTGGACCTCGGCCTCCCGCAAGGCCATGCTCCCGGTCTTCGAGGAGAAGGACTCGCTGCTGTTCTACCCGGTGCAGTATGAGGGCCTGGAAGCCTCGCCGAATATCTTCTACACCGGCGCAACCACCAACCAGCAGATCATTCCCGCCATGGACTACCTGAAGTCCGAGGGCGTCAAGAAGCTCTTCCTGGTCGGCTCCGACTATGTCTTCCCGCGCACCGCGAACAAGATCATCAACGCCTACGCTGCGGCCAATGACATCGAGATCGTGGGCGAGGAATACGCTCCCCTCGGTCATACCGACTTCTCGACGATCGTCAACAAGCTCAAGGGCTCGGGCGCCGAGGCGGTGTTCAACACCTTGAACGGCGACTCCAACGTCGCATTCTTCAAGGAGTACAAGAACGCCGGACTCGCTCCCGAAACGACACCTGTGATCTCGGTGTCGATCGCGGAGGAAGAGGTCGCCGGCATCGGTCTGGAGAACGTCGAAGGTCAGTTCGCTGCCTGGAACTACTTCCAGACCATCGACTCTCCGGAGAATCACACCTTCGTCGAGGCATTCAAGGCCAAGTACGGTCAGGACCGCGTGACCTCGGACCCGATGGAATCCGCCTACACCTCGCTGTATCTGTGGAAAGAAATGGCGGAGAAGGCCGGCGGCTTCTCAACTGAGGCAATCGTTGCTGCCGCGGACGGCGTGACCTTCGCCGCCCCCGAGGGACAGGTGACCGTCGACGGCGAGAACCACCACCTCTTCAAGACCGCTCTCATCGGCCAGATCGCTTCGGACGGTCTGCTGCACACAGTGTGGAGCTCCGGTAGCCCGATCGAGCCCGATCCCTTCCTCAAGAACTACAGCTGGTGGCAGGGCTGAGCCTCCGATCACCCAACTGACCGCCAGGGGTGCGGCAGATTCTCCCGGGAATCGGCCGCACCCCATGGTGGGGCTCATCACCAGACGTTTACGGAAAGGCTCCGCGATGGATTTCGTCATCTCCCAGCTACTCGCTGGGATATCGCTCGGCTCAGTGCTGCTACTGGCATCACTGGGCCTGTCGCTGACCTTCGGCCAGCTCGGTGTTATCAACAATGCGCACGGTGAGTTCATGATGGCCGGCGCCTATGCAGCCTTCGTTGTCGCACGGCTGATCCCGTATTCCGGCATTTCGCTCATGGTGGCGCTTCCTGTCGGCTTTCTGGTCGGTGGTCTGCTGGGCGCGTTCTTGCAGGTCACGCTCATCTCACGGATGAGGCTGCGCCCGCTGGACACGTTGCTGGCCACCTTCGGTGTCGGTCTGGTGCTTCAGCAGTTGGCTCGCGACATCTTCGGCGCGCAACCGGTGTATGCGGCCACGCCCCCCTGGTTGAGCGGGCCGATCCGGATTCTTGGCGTGGATGTGCCTGCCACCCGCGTATTCATCTTCGCCGTCGCCGTGGTGTGCGTGGTCGGTCTGTACCTGCTGCAACAGTTCACCTCGCTGGGACGCGAGATCCGCGCCACCGTGGAGAACCGCGACCTGGCAGAGACCTCCGGTATCTCCACCAACTTCGTCGATGTGCTCACCTTCTTCATCGGTTCGGGAATCGCCGGCCTCGCCGGTGTGGCGTTGTCGTTGATGGACGCGATCTCCTTCGACTTCGGCGTCGGATACATCGTGGACGCCTTCCTGGTCGTCGTCGCCGGTGGTGTGGGCCAGCTCAAGGGCGCCGTCATCGCCGCCTTCGGCCTGGGCATCATCCAAGCCTTCCTCGAATACTGGACGGACGCCTCCGCCGCGAAGGTGATCGTCCTGCTCCTGGTCGTCCTGCTGCTGCAGTTCCGCCCCCAGGGCCTGGTCGCGGTGCAGACGAGGAGTCTGGCATGAAAACCATGTTGAGCGCGTACCAAAAGTCGTCGCTGTGGATCTGGCTGGCGATCGCGGTCGCCGCCGTCGCGATCGCACCCCTGTTGCTCAGTGACTTCCGGCTGAGCCTGCTCGCCAAGTACATGTGCCTGGCGATGGTTGCCGTGGGTATCGGCCTGGCCTGGGGCCAAGGCGGCATGCTCACCCTCGGCCAGGGCCTGTTCTTCGGGCTGGGCGGCTACATGATGGCCATGCATCTCAAGCTGACCGATGTCGGCCCCGGCGGTGTGCCCGATTTCATGATGCTCTACGGCAACGGTGAGGTTCCCGGCTGGTGGGAGCCATTCCGCAGCCCGGTGCTCACCGTGATCCTGATTCTGGTCGTGCCTGCCGCGACCGCTTTCCTGCTCGGTTGGGCGGTCTTCGCCAGGCGCGTCCGGGGCGCCTATTTCGCCATTCTCTCGCAGGCGTTGGTCGCCGCCTTCTCGCTGTGGCTGGTCAATCAGGGCACCTCCACCGGAGGTTTCAACGGCCTCACGGACTTCAAGGGCTTCTTCGGCTACAGCCTCAAGGATCCGGCCAACAAACGCATGCTCTACTTCATCGCCGCCACCGTACTGATCGGCATGGTGCTGCTGACCAGGCAGATCATGCGCTCACGCTTCGGCGAACTGCTGGTCGCCGTGCGCGATCAGGAGAACCGGGTCCGCTTCCTGGGGTACAACCCGGCGATCATCAAGACCGTCGCATACACGATCGCCGGCATCTTCGCCGCCATCGGCGGCGCCCTGTTCGTGCCGATCGTGGGCATCATCTCCCCCAAGGATGTCGGGGTCACCCCCTCGATCCTGTTCCTGGCGGGCGTGGTGATCGGTGGACGTACGACTCTGCTCGGTCCGGTGCTCGGCACGATCGCGCTGCGGTTCGTCGAAACCGGCCTTTCCGAGACCTACCCGGCCTTCTGGACCTACTTCCAGGGAGCGCTGTTCATCCTCGTCATCACCTTCCTACCGCAGGGAGTCGCCACCCTCGGGCCGTGGCTGAAACGGATGGCCGAGCGCTACCGGTACCGGCGAACGAAGAAGCCCGCCCCGGCAAGGGCGGCCGAGACCATCGAGACACCCCAATTGGTGGGAAGGACGTAGTCATGACTCCAAAACCCGACCTTCAGGCCTTGGAGAAGGCCATCGCCGCTCCCCGCGGCGAGTTTCACCGGGACTATCTACAGGTCAAGGATCTGCGGGTCTCCTTCGACGGGTTCGTCGCGGTCGACGGGGTGGATCTGGTGGTCACCTCGGGCGACCTGCGGTTTCTCATCGGACCCAACGGTGCGGGAAAGACCACGCTGATCGACGCGATCACCGGCTTGGCCAAGGCGACCGGATCGGCCACCTTCGGTGGGGTCGAGTTGCTCGGGATGCCGTCGCACAAGATCGTCAGAGCGGCCGTCGGGCGCACCTTCCAGACCGCCAGCGTCATCGAAGAACTCAGCGTCCTGCAGAACCTGGACATCGCTGCAGGAATGGGCCGCAAGTCCCGCGAGCTGCTCCGCCGGCGCAAGATCGTTCCCACCGAGGTCGAACTCGCACTCGAGACGATCGGCCTGACCGGACTGGTGAATGCGCCCGCCGGAGTGTTGGCGCACGGCCAGAAGCAGTGGTTGGAGATCGGGATGCTGCTCGTCCAAGATGCCCGCTGCCTGCTGCTGGACGAACCGGTGGCCGGGATGAGCGCCATCGAACGGGAACAGACCGGCGAGTTGCTCAAACGCATCGGTGAGCAACGCACCGTGGTCGTGGTCGAACACGACATGGAGTTCCTGCGCAATTTCGCGAATTCGGTCACTGTGCTCCACCAGGGCAAGGTGCTCGCCGAGGGAACGGTCGCCGAAGTCCAAGCCGATCCGAAGGTCATCGAGGTCTACTTGGGAGAGACTCATGCTGCAGCTTGATTCGGTTACGTGTGGCTACGGAAGGGTGTCGGTCGTCTTCGACGTCTCCCTTCAGGTGCCCGACGCCCAGATGGTCGCCGTGCTCGGCAACAACGGCGCGGGCAAGACGACCCTGCTGCGCGCGGTGATGGGGTTGTTGCCGGTGCGCACGGGCACCATCACCTTCGACGGCACGAACATCACCAAGATGCCGACGAACAAGCGGGTTCGCCGGGGCATCGCTTACGTTCCACAGGGCCAGCAGTCGTTCGGGCAGCTGACCGCGCGGGAGAACCTCAAGCTGATCGCCGACCACCACGGGGCCGCCGGCGCCCGCAGAATGGCCGAGGCGCTCGATCTGTTCCCTGCGCTGCGTGATCTGCTCGGACGCCGGGCAGGCCTGCTGTCGGGTGGGCAGCGCCAACAGCTGGCGATCGCCCGGGCGTTGATCACCGGTCCCCAGTTGATCGTGTTGGACGAGCCCACCGAAGGCATCCAGCCGAATGTGGTGGCCGAGATCCAGGCCGCGATCTCCACGATGATGACCGAATCCGGTATCTCAGTGCTGATGGTCGAGCAGCATGTCGGCTATGCACTGGAGATGGCGTCCGAGTTCATCGTGCTCGCCTCCGGGCGTGTGGTGAGCACTGGGCAAGGCGGCGCAGACGCTGTCGAGCAGGCGCGGGCGGCCATGGCGCTGTAAACGCCGCCGACTCAGGCGGAATCGACAGGCCTCAGCATCGCGGGAGAGTTCTCGTCCAGCAGCCCGACCTCGTAGAACTGCAAGGACTGCACCACCGACGACGCCTCCTGGCTCGCTGCGTCAATGAACTCCTGGCCCGCAGTGATGCCCGGATCGAGCCAGTCGTCCCACAGATCGGCAGGCAAGACCATCGGGGCCCTGCTGTGGATCGTGCCGGCCTGTCCGGGAGCACGGATCGTCAGGATCGCCGCGGTCATGATCCACGGCGACTCCCTGTTGGCCCGCCACCAGCTGTACAGCCCCCCGAGCGCCAAGACCTCGTCCCCGTCGGGGTGAAAGTAGAAACGCTTACGCTTCCGTCCGCCGCCTTGGGTTTCGTAGTATCCGACAGCGGGAAAGATCGATCGATGGGTGGCGATCGCGTCACGCCACATCGGCTTCTCGGCCACGGTCTCGGCGACGGCGTTGAAGGTCGGACCCTTCATGACCAACGACTTGGACCAACTCGGCGTGAACGGCCAACGCGCCGGCCAGCACCGGCGCTTGGACACACCGTCGCGAACCGAATCGACGACGACCGGAACCCTGGGTTCATCCGAACCCAGGTCCTCGAAGACCGGTCGCGCATTGAACGTCGGCGCGGGCAGCTCACCGACTTCATCGACCTGGAAGACATCGACGATCGTCGCGGTATCAGCAGTTACGTATCGGCCGCACATATCAGCAGGCTACGTCGGCCGCCCGCTGCGGCGACTAACTGCCCGAGATCATCACGGCGTAGTCCTGGCCCATCGGCGCGTACGTGTCGACGAAGTCCTCGAGGGTTGGCGGCGCCTCACCGGCGACAGCAGCCGTGAGCCTGTCCAGGTACCACTCCCAGCCCGGGCCGACCTCCGGAACCGTCTGCAGATCGACCTCCTCGTGACGCAGCGTCAGTCGCGTCGAGCCTTCGTCCTCGTCGAATCCGATCGCCAACTGCCAGGTACCGAAACTGTCGGTCACTGTCACCGAAAGCCGCCGTGGCCGATCACAGTGCAAGATCCGGCACGGCACCGCGGGAACGGATTCGGCCTCCGCATTCATCGTGAGCATCACCTGCCCGGACGCTGGGTCGCCGGTCCAGGCGCCGAACCACCGCTCGAGCCGGTCGGGATCGGTGAAATCTGTCCACAGTTGCTCGGCCGGTACATCGAATTGGCGCGTGAGCACCAGTGTCCGCCGATCGTCGTCGAGTCTTCCAGTGAGCTTCGTCATGGCGGCGCCTCCTTCGGAAGTCGCATCGTCGGCAATCGAAGTCTTGCGAAGAGACTACTGCCGGCACTTACACCGCGATCAGCCTGCAGTGTCCTGCGAGTCGATCGATCGTCCGAATCCGTCGAGCTCGCTGACCCGGGTCCTCGGCAGATCGGTCAGCACCCCGTGAATGAATCGCAGCTTGTCGACCACGGGGTCGCTGATGGAGAACGGGTACAGATCGGCTTTGCCCATCGACCGGTTGACGCGATTGAAGAACAGCGAGATCCAATGCCAGTCGTCCATCAGCGCATCGAAATCGTCCGCCCCGTAGCTGTCGCGCGGACCCACAGCCAACGGGAGTGCCGGAACGACGCTGCGGCCCGGAACCAGCTCCATGCCCGCCGAGGCAGCCGTGTCGAGGGTGTCGGTGATGTGCAGGTAGTGGGCGAAGCACTCCGCGAAGTCCTCCCAGGGGTGCATCGTCGCGTATTCCGAGATGTAGGAGTCCCGCCAGTTCGGGGGCGCTCCGTTCGAGTAATGCTGATCGATCGCGTCGGTATAGGACGCTCGCTCGTCACCGAAGATCTGGCGGCACTGTTCGATCTTGTCCGTCTGTTCCACCAGCACCCACTCGTAGTAGTGCCCGATCTCGTGGCGGAAATGACCGAGCATCGTCCGGTACGGCTCGCCGAGGGCCACCCGAAGCCGTTCGCGGTGAGCATCCAGCGTTTCGGCCAGATCGATGGTGACGATGCCATTGGCCTGACCGATCGTCACCTTCTCGTATTCCGACGAGAGCAGATCGAAACCCAGCCCGCCGTCGGATTCGAAGTACGGATCGATCGGCAACCCCAGCGAGTTCAACTGGACGAGCACCCGGCGCTTGGACTTCTCGGCCTCGGCGAGCCGTTCGAGCGCGTCCGGGTCGTTGTCATTGGGCCGCACCCGGGTGAGCCGGCAGGAGAAGCACTGATCGGTCGAGCTGTCGTCGGCGGCCAGCCAGTTGCAGTCGCGGTCGCGGTTGACGCAGGGGTGCCATAACCGGTTCGCCACCTCGATGTCGGGCCCCGTCACAGCGACCATCGTTTCGGACAGTGTGTGGTAGGCCACTTCGGCACCGCAGGTGTCGCAGCGCAGGTCTTCCAGGTAGAGCAGGCCCGAGCAGTCCGGGGTCGGGCAGATCAGCAGCTTCATACCGGGCAATCTACCTTCTTGGGTGGTGAAGTCGGCTCCGACAACGCATAATTTCGCTTGCTCGCGCAGCGGGGCGCCACACAGAATCGGATGTCCTTACCAACGGGAGCCCCCACATCCGCTGTGATTCCTCTAGCCTGGAGGCGGTAGCCCTTTCGGCTGGGACCGTGCCGATAGCGAGGAGGCAGGAATGCGCACGTACGACTGCGACGTGGTTGTTGTGGGAGGCGGCTCAACCGGGGCGGGTGTTGTGCGAGATGTGGCTATGCGCGGTTACTCGGCGATCCTCGTCGACCGCGCCGATCTTGGCCAGGGCACGACCGGCCGGTATCACGGGCTCCTGCATTCAGGGGGACGCTACGTCGTCAGCGATCCGCACTCCGCGACCGAATGCGCCGAGGAGAACGCGATCGTCACGCGGATCCACGCGAGTGCGGTCGAGGCTACTGGTGGGCTGTTCGTCTCGACCCCCGAGGACGACCTGGCATTCTCGGACGACTTCCTCGCGGGATGTCACAAGACCGGCGTCCCGGTCGAGGAGATCAGCGTGGCCGCCGCCCTCAAACGCGAGCCACGCGTCAACCCCGGCATCCGCCGAGCCTTCCTCGTCGAAGACGGCACCGTCGACGGCTGGCAGATGGTCTGGGGCGCCGCCCGCTCCGCCCAGGAATACGGCGCGCAGATCCTGACCTATCACGCGGTGGTCGGCATCGAAATGACCGGCAGCTCCGTGAGCGCGGTGCGCTGCATCGACCGCCGTAGTGGCGAAGACGTCACGATCAGCTGCCGGTTCGTGATCAACGCGGCAGGCGCCTGGTCACATCACATCGCCGAGATGGCCGGCTGCCACGATGTCGAGGTCGTGCCTGGCCGCGGCATCATGATCGCGATGAATCACCGCCTGGTGAACACCGTGATCAACCGCTGCACCTACCCCGCCGACGGCGACATCCTGGTGCCGGTGCACACCGTGGCGATCATCGGCACCACAGATGTGCGGGCCGAAGACCCCGACGAACTGCCGATCCCGGCCGACGAGGTTCAGCAGATGCTCGACTGCGGCGAGATCCTCATCCCCGGCTTCCGCCAGGCCAGGGCGCTGCACGCCTGGTCGGGCGCGCGTCCGCTGGTCAAGGACTCGCGAGTCTCGGCGCAGGACACCCGGCACATGTCACGCGGCATGTCCATCCTCGATCATCAGTCCCGCGATGGGGTGTCCGGGATTCTCACGATCGCCGGCGGCAAGCTGACCACGTACCGGCTGATGGCCAAGAACATTGTGGACCGGATGTGCGAGCAGCTCGGCGAGGAGCGCGAGTGCCGCACCGCCGATGAGGCCGTGCCCGGATCGACGCCCGGCGAGACCTATCAGGTCACCCACCGCCTGCATGATCGGGAGGCCGACCGTCGTGACGATCAGATCATCTGCGAATGCGAGCTGATGAGCCGTACGATGCTCACCGACGCGCTGCATGCGGACCCGCAAGCCAGCATGGACGATCTGCGTCGTCATCTCCGGCTCGGCATGGGACCGTGTCAAGGTGGTTTTTGCAGCCTGCGGGCGACCGGTATCGCCTGTGCCGAGGGTGTCATCGATGCCGAACTCGCCAATGCTCGGCTGCACGAGTTCCTCGCTCACCGATGGATCGGACTGTGGCCGATCCTGTATGGCGACCAGGTGCGTCAGACCGCCTTGGACGAGTGGATCTTCCAAGGGCTGCTCGATGTGGAGCACCTGCCGGAACCGAAGGTCGTCCTCGAACCGGTGCCACTGGGCGTCGCGGCCCAATCGTTGCAGTCCACGACCGAGCCCGAGACCACGGAGGCAGTGCGATGAATGACGTAGTGGTCGTCGGCGGCGGAATCGCCGGTCTGCTGAGCGCCGCCCGACTGGTGGCGCAGGGTGCCAAAGTGACGCTGGTCACCTTCGGCGTCGGCGGTCTGCAGCTGTCGCATGGCGGGTTCGACGTGCTCGGCTACGCACCCGAACGAGTCGATCGTCCCTTCGATGTGCTGGACGACTTCATCGCCGCGAACCCGGAGCATCCCTACGCCGTGCTCGGCGCGGATGCCGTCCGCCTGGGCACCGATTTCGCGTCCGAGTTCTTCGGTGACCGCCTGGTGGGCAACGACGGACGCAACTGGCTGCTGCCAACGGCGGTCGGGGCGTTGCGGCCGACCTACTTGGCCTCGCCGACGATGGTGAACGCCGAAGCCCGCGCCGGACATGATCCGGTTGTGGTGGTGGGCCTGCAGCAGTTGAAGGATTTCCAGGCCGAGCTGATCGCCGGCAACCTGGTCAAGCAGCAGATACCAGCCCGCGCGATCGTGCTCGATCTACCCGCCCGTACCCACGAAGCCGACGCCTCCGGCCTCACCTATGCGCGGGCGATGGATCGTGCGGACTACCGCGCAGACTTCGCCAAGGCACTCGGCAAGCAGTTGCTGAGCGGCGAGAAGGCGCTCATTCCTGCCATCGCCGGCCACCACGAGGCCGCGGCATTCACCGACCTGCAGACGCGTCTGGGCGCTCCGCTCGCAGAGATTCCCCTTCCGCCGCCGGGTGTGCCGGGCATGCGACTCAACGAGTACGCGTCCCGCCGGCTGCAAGACCAGCGTGTCCGATGGATTCTCGGCGCGCGTGTCGTCGCGCTGCACAGCGAGGGCGGCCGGGCAGTGTCGGTCGATGTGGCGACATCGGGTCACCTCACGAAGGTGAGGGCGGACGCGGTCGTCTACGCCCCCGGTGGATTCGAGAGCGGCTCGCTGAGCCTGGACTCCCATGGCAAGGTGCTCGAGACTCATCTGGGCCTGCCGGTGCGAGTCCCGCCGGGCCGGCTCATCGGACCAGACCGCAGAAGTGAGCAGCCGCTGTTCCGTAGCGGGCTGGCTGTGGACGATCAGATGCGCGTCCTGGACGATGCCGATCGCCCCGTCTACCCGAACCTGTTCGCGGCCGGCGGCGTCTTGGCGGGCGCTATGCGTTGGAGTGAGAAATCGGGAGAGGGAATCGCGGCGGCGAGTGCCGTGCGGGCCGCGGATGCGATTGGAGATCTGGCATGAGCGCCAAGAAGGATCCGAAGAAGCTCACGGAGGCCGAGCGCCAAGAACGCGACGCAGATCGCCGCGAGCGGCTGGTCACCTCGCAGCAGGGCCCCAAAGTGCTGACACTGAACCTCAAAGAGCCCGACATCTTTGCCGCGCAACGGCTGAACCGCGAGAGTCTCGATCACTGCGTCAAGTGCACGATCTGCGAGACGCAGTGCCCGGTCGCGGCAGTCACCCCGCTGTTCTCGGGGCCGAAGTACGTGGGTCCCCAGGCCGAACGCTTCCGCCACGGCGAATCGGTTGATCATTCCCTCGACTACTGCTCCAGCTGCGGCATCTGCACGCTCTCGTGCCCGCAGGGTGTTCAGATCGCCGAGCTCAACTCGATGGCCCGCGCAGTCATGAAGGCCGACCACATGCCGATCCGCGATTTCCTGATCGGTGAGACGGTTCTGATGGGCAAGGCGATGACGCCCATCGCGCCGATCGCGAATGCGGCACTGAACAACAAGCCGATCCGCATCGTCATGGAGAAGATCATCGGTGTGCATCGCAATGCGCCCATGCCGACGGCCCAATCGCAATCGTTCGTGAGCTGGGCCAAGCGCCACCAGCCCGCCAAGCCCGCCACCCGCGGTCCGGTGGTCTTCTTCCACGGCTGCGCCGGCGGCTACTTCGAGGTGCAGACCTCCATCCACACCGTCGAAGTTCTCGAACATCTCGGATACGAGGTCATCATCCCGACTCAGGGCTGCTGCGGCCTGGCCCAACAGTCGAACGGGCTGTTCACTCAGGCACGCAAGACGGTGCGCAAGCTGTGTGATCAGCTGCGGGCGGCGGGCAAGGACCTGACGATCATCTCGTCGTCCGGTTCGTGCACCGGAATGCTCAAGCATGAGGCTCACGAGATCATGGGCGTCGATGATCCTGCGCTCATTGATGTCGGTTCCAGAATCCGCGAGACCTCCGAGTTCTTGATGGAACTCGAGGACGAAGGAACGCTGCCTCATACCTTCCAGCGTGTCGATATGACGGTCCCCTACCACGCACCCTGCCAGCTCAAGGGCCAGGGAATGGGAATGCCTGCCATCAGGCTCTTGGAGTTGATCCCGGGACTGAAAGTTGTCGAGTCCGGACAGGCCTGCTGCGGCATCGCAGGAACATACGGCCTGAAGAAGGAGAAATACGACGTAGCGCAGGCGGTCGGGCAGGCGCTCTTCGACATGGTGGTGGATACCAATCCTGACCTGGCCGTCTGTGACACCGAAACCTGCCGCTGGCAAATCAGCAAGTCAACCGGCGTGCCGACGGTGCACCCGATCTCCTTGGTGCACCGGGCTTACGGGCTGGACAAATAGGCGTCTCATAAAGACAAAACAATCTGGCGGACGACATAGTTATGCGAATTATCCGGCAATGTTGATCGCGACCACAATTACTTGACATGATGTTCTAGACGGGTTCGCGCTTCGACGCTGGATGTGCGAATTCGCAACAGATCTTCCGGGACCGGTTCCCGGGAGAACCCGAATCCTCCGTTGCGGAGGCAACGCGACCGCGGGTATCCCGTGGTCGAATGCACCGCGGGGGCCGTATGAAAGGGAACACCAGATGAACCTGACTCCGATGGTCGTCTCTTCTCTGGGAGAGGCCTTCGTATCAGAATTCTCAGGAACTGCAATGCTGCTGCTCTTGGGTGTTGGTGTCGTGGCCAACAACCTGCTCGGAAAGACCAAGGGCAACGGCTCAGGCTTCCTGTTCGTCAACTTCGGCTGGGGCATTGCAGTCATGACCGGTGTCTACTTCGCCAGCGCGACCGGCGGCCACCTGAATCCGGCAGTCACTCTCGGCGTCGTTGTGCGAGAGCTGTTGCTGGGAAACACGATCGACTGGGCACTGGTCGGGGTCTACGTCGTCGCCCAGTTCCTCGGCGCGCTGCTCGGCGCCTTCCTCGCCTGGCTGGCATACAAGAATCACTACGACGAGGACGTCGACCCGGCACTCAAGCTGGGCACTTTCGCCACCGGGCCAGAGATCAGGAAGCCCTTCTGGAACTTCCTGACTGAGGTCATCGCCACATTCGTGCTGGTCGGCTGGGTCATCGTTGCGGGTCTGCAAGATCCGAACGGCATTGCCTGGGCGCCACTTGGCGTCACGTTGCTCATTGTCGGCATCGGCGCCTCCTTGGGCGGCCCGACCGGATACGCCATCAACCCGGTCCGTGACCTCGGCCCGCGCATCATCCACGCACTCGTCCCGATCAAGGGCAAGGGAGGCTCCGACTGGGGCTACGCATGGATCCCGGTCGCCGGTCCGCTGACCGGTGGCCTCATCGCCGGCCTGGTCGTCGCGCCCATCTACATCGCGGTGGGAACCTTGCCGTCGCAGGCAGCACCGTTCTTCCAGCTCGCTGGGGCCTGAGCCTGACTCTTGCCGGCAAGTAATCGTCCAACCACACAAAGGAGTGAATCAACGTGGCCGAAATGTTCATCATGGCGATCGATCAGGGAACGACCAGTTCACGCGCCATCATCTTCAATCATGCTGGGCAGATCGTGTCCAGCGGTCAGCTGGAACATGAGCAGATCTTCCCGCGAGCCGGCTGGGTGGAGCACAATCCCGACGAGATCCGCAACAGTGTCAACGAGGTGATGGGACAGGCGTTCGCTCGGGCGCGTATCAATCGTCATCAGATCGCCGCGGTCGGCATCACCAATCAGCGCGAAACGACCCTGGTCTGGGACCGCGAGACCGGCGAGCCGGTGTACAACGCGATCGTCTGGCAAGACACCCGTACGCAGAAGATCTGCGACGAACTGGCCGGTGACGAGGGCCCGGACCGCTTCAAGGAGATCTGCGGCCTGCCGCTGGCGACCTACTTCGCCGGTCCGAAGATCAAGTGGATTCTGGACAATGTCGAAGGCGCCCGCGAGAAGGCCGACGCCGGCAAGCTGGCGTTCGGAACGATGGACAGCTGGGTGTTGTGGAACCTCACCGGCAGCCAGCACGGCGGCGTCCATGTCACCGACGTGACCAACGCCTCGCGCACCATGCTGATGAACGTCCGGACTCTCGAATGGGATCCGGGCATGTGTGAGGTCATGGGCATCCCGATGTCGATGCTTCCGGAGATCAGATCGTGTTCGGAGGTCTACGGACACGGCGACAAGGAGAGCCTGATCATCGATACCCCGATCGCCGGCATTCTGGGCGATCAGCAGGCAGCAACCTTCGGCCAGGCATGTTTCCAGAAAGGCATGGCGAAGAACACCTACGGCACGGGCTGCTTCATGCTGATGAACACCGGTGAGGAGGCGGTCTTCTCGAAGAACGGTCTGCTCACCACGGTCTGCTACAAGATCGGGGACGCCAAGCAGGTCTATGCGCTCGAAGGCTCGATCGCTGTCACCGGCTCGCTGGTGCAGTGGCTGCGCGACAATCTCAAGATCGTGTCGTCCGCGCCCGAGATCGAAGACCTCGCCGCCACCGTGGAGAACAATGGCGGTGCGTACTTCGTGCCGGCGTTCTCCGGCCTGTTCGCCCCGTACTGGCGACCGGATGCCCGCGGCGCGCTGGTCGGTCTGACCCGCTACGTGAACCGCGGCCACATCGCCCGCGCGGTGCTGGAGGCGACCGCCTACCAGACCCGCGACGTGCTGGAAGCCATGAACGCGGACGCAGGTGTCCCGCTCGCCGAGCTCCGGGTTGATGGCGGCATGACGGCCAACAACGTGCTGATGCAGTTCCAGGCCGATCAACTCGGGGTCGCAGTAGTGCGTCCGAAGGTGGCCGAAACCACCGCTCTCGGCGCCGCCTACGCGGCCGGCATCGCGGTCGGATTCTGGGATGGCGAAGCCGACGTCGTCGCCAACTGGGCCGAGGACAAGCGCTGGGTGCCCGACACCTCTTCGCAAGCCCAGGTCGAGCGCGAGCGCCTGTACCGCAACTGGAAGAAGGCGGTTACCAAGACCCTCGAGTGGGTCGACGAGGACGTCGTCGAGTAGGACCGGATCGCAACCGTCAGGCAAGCCGCGCGCGGCTCGGGCAGTGGACGCAAGTTCCTGCCCGGGCCGCGTGCTCTGGTGTCAGCGGGTCAGGCGGTGGTGGTGGCGCGCCGCCGTTCTCTGATGGCGTCGAAGACCGGACGCAGAGCGAACGCCAGGAAGGCCCACGACCCGATGAAGGGCGCGAGCGCGACTGTCAGCGCACTGAGCAGTACGGCAATCAACGAGGCTCGGCTCATGTCCGCGATGTCCGCCTCCGCAACGTCCGGTACCAACAGACTGCGATGGCGCAGGACGTAGCACCAGCCCAGCCAGCTCAGCAGAATCGCCGGGAAGACGGTCGATGGCATCACCAGCCGGCCGAGCCAGATGTCCGCGTAGTCGGTGTCGACCACGGTGCTGAAAGGGATCAGGACGATGAACAGCAGCTGGAGCACGTTGATCCGCATGAGGTTGCCGTCGATGTAGGCGATGTAGGTGAACAGCCGGACGTGTGCCATCCACAGCAGGCAGAGCAACAGGAAGCTCACCAGGAAAGAGATGAACTGATCGCCCATGCCCAGCAGTCCTGCCAGGAATTCGCCGCTGGTGGTCACGTTTCCGATGGCGTGCGAGGTCAATTCGAGCACGAGCAATGTCGATGCAATGGCGAAGATGCCGTCGATGAGGGCATCCATCCGACCCGATTCGATGAGTGGGCGCGACATGGGATCACGCTAACCTACGTCCGTGCAACCAGGAAGCCTGGTGCTACGAGCCGGGGCCTGCCTCGTCCGGCTCGTGGGGATCTCATCTGCTGTCGTCGGAGTATGGACTGACTACCTGCGACGCTGATCCGCCACTAACGTGAGGCGCGCGGCACAATCATCGTTGAAGGGACCCGGGGTGGCCAGGTTGGATCTCGCAGTAGCGAAGCAGAGTATCAAGGCGGAATTGGAGCGCCGCACCGACGATCTGCTCGCCTTGAATCACGCGATTCACGCGGACCCGGAGTTGTCCGGGGAGGAGTTCCGGGCAGCCGAACGCATCGCATTCGTCCTCGACGACGCCGGTTTCGAGGTCGAGGTCGGCGCCTATGGCATGCCAACCGCCATCGAGGCGCTGTACGGCGACGGCGATCTCACCGTGGTGATCTGCTGCGAGTACGACGCGCTTCCGGGCATCGGTCACGGCTGCGGCCACAATGTGATCGCGGCAGCAGGCTTGGGGGCGGCACTGGCTTTGGCGCCATTGGCCGCGGACGCGGGGTTGCGCATCAAGTTGCTCGGCACTCCCGCCGAAGAACACGGCGGCGGCAAGATCGAGCTGCTGCGAGAAGGCGCCTGGGAAGACGCCGACTTCTCGCTGATGGTGCACGGGATGAGCGGCACGGACATCTCGGCATCCCTCAAGCTCTACACCGCCGTGGACCGGTTCGACATCATCTTCACCGGCAAGGGCGCGCACGCAGCGAGTGCTCCCTGGGCCGGCATCAACGCCCTGTCAGCCGCCACTCTTGCCCTGAATGCGATCGGATTCCTGCGCCAGCACATGATGCAGGGCGTCAGCATGAACGCGATCATTTCGCAAGGCGGCACCGCCACTAACATCATCAGCGAGCAGGCGGTGGTCCAGGTTGAGGTGCGAGCCTTCGAGATCGCCATCTGGCGGGACGTGAAGAAGCGGGTGCTGGCCTGCTTCGAAGGTGCAGCGATCGCGACGGGTTGCTCCTGGGAGTACCGAAGGACCGAGTACGCCTATGCTCCCGTCGATCCCGATCCGCAGCTGGCCAAGCTCTGGGACGACAACCTCATCGCGGGCGGCCGCACCGTGGACCACACGGGTGCTGGCGGTGGCGGATCCACCGACATGGGCAACGTGACCCAGGTGCTGCCGGCCATTCATCCGACGATCGCATTTCTGGGTGAGACTGCTATCCCCCACACCGCGGAGTTCGCGACCGCAGCGATCACGGCTGCCGCCGACCAAGCGATGCTGGACGGTGCGCAGGGCCTGGCGGCAACAGTCCTGGACGTCGCGCTGAACCCTGCGCTGCGCAAGCATTATCAGGATCTGAAGGCCGCGCGGCCCGCCGGCGCCACTCAGGTCAGTCTGGAATCCTGAGCGCCCCATCAGATGGGCAGGCCGGAAGCAAATACACCGGTGGGGTCGTACTGGTGTTTGATGACACGCAGACCCTCCAGAGCCTCGCCGTAGCCGGGCGAATAGTCGTTCACGCCACCATCCACGAAGGTGAGAGCCAGCGCGTCGGCTCGCCATTGGTCGAGCGCCCTGAGATGCCCGTGCACCAACTGCCGGGTCGCGATCACTGCTGCCGGGTCCATGACCATGGCGATCGTGTGCAGCAGGTATTCGCCCTGCAGCGAGCCCACCGCGCCCGCATTGTGCGGGCGCCGCGTCAGCTCACCGCCGAGGTGACGAAGCTCGGCCACGAACAACCCCTGATCTCCGGCGACCGCGAGGAAGGCATCGACGGCTTCGTCCGGCAGCTCGGCAAGCACCGAATGGGCCGAAGCCGCCGGTGTCGGGTCGGGTGGATCCATGTGCACCTCGAGCAAGCCCGCCGCGGGAATGCGCGCGAACATGTCCACTTCGGGTTGGAGAGCACGCAGTGGCCCCAACAACGCTGCCGCCTCGGCGTCGGTCTCCAAGATCGCGCCGTCGACGGCCACCACCGATCGTCCGCTCAGGAAGGGTGGTAGTTCGGGGAGCGGCGGAATATGCAGCACCCGCAGTGTCGTCGTCACGCTGTTCGGAACCGTCTTCGTCCACTGCGCCCACGCCCGAGTAACCTCGGCGGCGTGGGAGGCGTCCCAGATCATGAATCCGGCGAAGACATCCGCGTATGGCAGCAGGTCGATGACCAGCGAGACGACGATGCCGAATGCTCCTGATCCACCGCGCAGAGCCCAGAAGAGATCCGGATGCTCATCAGCGCTCGCCCGCAGCAATGCCCCGTCGGCGGTGACCAGCTGCACTTCCCGGACGGCACCGACCGCCAAGCCATGGGCGCGTGCGTAGAACGACACGCCGCCCCTCAGCGCGTAGCCGGCGACCGAGACGTTTCCGGCACTCCCGTGCAGTGCCGTCAGTCCGTACGGTGCCGTCGCGGCGATCACGTCGTTCCAGACGGAACCTCCCAGCACCCGCGCTGTACGGCCGACCGGGTCGACCGTCACACCGCGCAGACCCGCCAGGACGACCAGGACGGTATCCGACAGATCGGTCTCGGCCAATGCGGAGGCCGCGTGCCCGGTGGACTGCGGAGCGATGCGCAAGCCGGCAGCGGCAGCCGCGCGGACGACGTCGACGACGTCTTCGGCGGTGACCGGCCGCGCCACGGCATAGGGACGCTGATCGGCGGCGAGGTTCCAGGGCATGCGGGCTGCGTCGTAGCCCGGATCAGCGGCCAGGATGATGCGGTCTCCCAGCGCGTGGCGAAGGTCGTCGGCCCGGCTGTCGACTGTCGTGTCCTGCACGGTCATGAGGTGTTCTCCTTGTCTCGTCAAGTGCTGGACCAGCACTGTTTGACTCAACTGTGCGGTGCCGGCTCCGCGGACAACATCCCAGTCAGCAGGGGTTTTTGCAGATCCCAGATTCCTGGGATGGGATAACGGCCCGCTTCGGACGCACACTGAGATATGGCCTCGATCAGGGCACTGGGTCGTGCGCGCAGCGATATCGATGTGGTTTCGCGCGCCGGATTGCCGTTGCACGCGTTCATGACGGAGGCGTCCGCATCGCTGGGATCGGTCGTGCCCTTCGTTGCGGGCTGCGTGTCCACCCTTGATCCCCAGACCGCCATGGTCTCGGGAACGGTGAAACTGGAGGCGTTGAGCGGCAGAAACGATGCGGACGTCGCGTGGGCCCGCATCGAGTATGGCGAGGACGACCCGACGGCGATGCAGGCGCTGCTGTTGTCCGGGCGGACCGCGATCGGCGTGAGTCAGGAGACCGAAGGCCTGGTCGAGCGGTCCGTCCGGATGGCGCAGCTGCTTATCCCCTATTTCGGGTTTTACGACGAGGCGCGGGTTGTCTTCACCGATCGAGCGGGAGCGTGGGGTTGCCTCGCGATCTTCCGTGGCAGCGACGACCGGGCCTTCTCGCACGACGAACTCGACTTCTTGGCATCGGTGGCGCCGGCGTTCACCCGCGGCATCCGCACCGGTCTGCTTGCCCAGCCGAGCCCGCGGACGCAACCGGTCGACATGGGGCCGGCAGTGGTCATCGTCGACGCGAACGACCGGATCGTGCAAAGCAGCGAACGGGCACGACAGCTGTATGAGCGGATGGCGGCCCTGCCCGGATGGGCCGACCCCCTGCACATGGTGCAGGCGCTGGTCAGTGGGGCACGGCGCCAGGCCCGGGGTGAAACTGACCAGCAACCCCGCATCCGAATGCGGACGATCGACGGCGTCTGGGTGGTTCTGCATGCCGCTCTGCTGAGCGGGGACGCAGACCGGGCCGGCGAGGTGATCGTGACGATCGACGAAGCACGTCCCCAAGAAATCGCGGATATCGTCGCGGGTGCCTTCGCACTGACTAGCCGTGAATCCGAGGTGATGGCCTTGGTGCTGCGCGGGGCGGACACGAAGCAGATGGCGGATGCGCTGCACGTCTCCGCATACACGGTGCAAGATCACCTGAAGTCCATTTTTGACAAGAGCGGCGTGACGAGCCGGCGTGAACTGGTCGCCCGGGTCTACTTCGATCATCATCTGCCCCGGCTCGAGTCCGGCCTCGATATCCGCGCCTGATGGGCCGGGCCGCTGGGTCCGCTTGGCGGGGCCGACGCGCCTGATCGACGCTGTCCCAGGTGGCTGATCCCCGAAAGCAGAGAACCGCTCCGACCGGCAAACAACCTGGTCAGAGCGGTTCATCACTACTGGTGGGCGATACTGGGTTTGAACCAGTGACCTCTTCCGTGTCAAGGAAGCGCGCTACCACTGCGCCAACCGCCCATATGGAGTTGTCCTACTCGAGGTGGGTACCGGATTTGAACCGGTGTACACGGATTTGCAGTCCGTTGCCTCGCCTCTCGGCCAACCCACCACGCGAGAGCCGGTCCCGTGAGAGCCGTGGCCTTCCGTGAGACCCTCTCCGAGCGGACGACGGGATTCGAACCCGCGACCCTCACCTTGGCAAGGTGATGCTCTACCAACTGAGCCACGTCCGCATATTCTGTTTCTCGCATCGTCTCGAGACTGTCTCTGCCTCGTTCAGGCGCATGGAAAACCATAGCCCACTCCCCCGTGCGATGCAAAACAAGTAGCCGCACGCCTTTTGGCGGTCGGTCTGCTGGCGGGGACGACGCCAACCAGCAGCTACCATTTCCGCACACGCGAGACCCGCCGCGACCCACGAGCGGCGATTGGCGCGCCCTCCAGGCCGAGAATTGCCGGACCCGCGAATTGGCGTACCCGCCGCGGTTGAGATAAGGTAGGCGTCCGCAGGGGCGATTGGCGCAGTGGTAGCGCGCTTCGTTCACACCGAAGAGGTCACTGGTTCGAACCCAGTATCGCCCACCCTATTTAAAGGCCGTTTGACTAGGTGATAAACCTAGATCGAGCGGCCGAAACCTTTTCCCGTGCAGCCTTCATGCAAGATGGGTTCTAGCGGCGCCGCATCTGCTGGCCTACCGACATCTCCATCGTGTGCCGGTGAGTACGCGCCGCCTGATCGCCGGCATAGCTCCTTGCCGTGCAGTCCACGCACCGCAAAGCGGTTCACTTCTGCTGCCGCGACGCGAGCAGACTCACTGGCGGCGAGTGGGTGATGGACATCCCACAGGAAGGCCGGAAACCGAAAGATCTTCTGCCCAGACCCACACCCTCAATCGATGAGTCAGTGGCAACCCCGGCAGTTTTTATTGCCATGCCGTCTCAAATAATGAGACTCAATTTGCCTTGAGGATGTCTCACGTCGCATCTTGTAGCTACGTGACGCGGCAAGGGCGCCGGGCCTTCAGCAGATGATGAGGAAGGGCAGGTAGCTGATGAGCGCTCCGGCGTTAGTTCTCCTTGCGCAGGGCACGACAGATTCTCGCGTCGAACAGGTGTATCACACCCTGCGCCACGAGCTGCAATCACAGCGGCCAACCATTTCCATCCACCTCGCGTTCGCCGACAGCTGCCCCCCAACGGGCCCGCAGGTGATCGGGGCTCTCGCGAACCGGGGGGTCGACGAGGTCGTTCTCGTCCCGCTCGATCTGTCCCGGGTGTGCGGTCCGACCGACACGATGGCCGGTGTGCTGACCGCCGTCCGGCACCACCGCCCGGACGTGAAATCTGCCATGGCAAGGCCTATCGGCCCGGCCATCGAGCTGCTCAATGTGCTCGACCTGCGGCTGCGCAATGCGCTCTCGACGGTGCACGCCACCGAACTGGACGGACTGGTACTGCTCACTCCCACCTGGGGCGACACCCGTGGTGCCGGCCTGATCGCACGTCGTGCTCGTCAGTGGGCAACCCACCACAAGCTACCGGTCCTGGTGGCGCACAGTGACGGGTCGGGCCCGGATGTGGCTGCCGCGATCGCCAGCCTGCGCCACATCGGGCGACGTAACATCGCGGTCGGCTCGTTGTTCATCTCCCCCACCGAGTTGTACCGGCAGCAGGCCGAACTCGCGCTCGCTTCGGGCGCGCTCGCTGTCAGTGCTCCGCTGGGTGCCGATCCCCTGCTCGGCGAGCTGGCGATGGCTCGCTACTCATTCGCCGCGATGGAACTGCTGGACGACGTGACCATGTCGCAGACCGACGAGGCCGACCTCGAAGCCTCGGCCAGCCAGGCCCTCTGACCGCTCCGGGATCAGCCGGATCCCTCGGTGGGCGGTGACGAGTACTCGCTGTCTTCCCGCTTCTGCCTGCTCGGCTGCACCCGCGGCGGTTCGCCCGGCATCTTCGGGTATTCGGGCGGATAGGGCATGTCCGTCAGGCCCTGTTCCAGCCCCAGTTCGTAGAGCCGAAGCGCCGGATCGATGCTTTGGGGTTTGGACGCGTACAGCGGGGCCCAGACGTCGCCATGCTCGCGGTAACGCTGCGGCATGGTGACCACGGTGAAATCGTCCGGGCGCACATCCGGCAGTTCGTCCCAGGTCAGCGGCGCCGACACCCTGGCCTGGGGCACCGGACGCACCGAATACGGACTGGCCATCAACCGGTCACGCGCCATCTGGTTGAAGTCGACGAAGATGCGCTGACCGCGTAGCTCCTTCCACCACTCCACCGTGACCTTCTCCGGCATCCGGTGAGCGAGTTCGCGACCGATCGCTATCACGGCATGCCGCGCGACCACGAAGGGCACGGGCTCGATCATGCAGAAGACGTGAACCCCGCGTCCGCCGCTCGTCTTCGGGTAGCTCTCCAATCCCAATTCACCCATCACCTGGCGCAACTCGAGCGCGGCTCCGACGGCGTCCCCGAAATCGGTGCCCGGTTGCGGATCCAGGTCTATCCGCAACTGGTCGACCAGGTCGACCCTGGGGGCAGTCACAGGCCACGGATGGAAGCGCAACGTGCCAAGGTTCACCGCCCAGACGATGGTGGCCAGATTCGATGGGGTGATCGCGGTTGCGGTACGACCCGACGGAAACGTGATCTCGGCCACATCCACCCAGTCGGGACGCTTCTCGGGAGCCCGCTTCTGGTAGAAGGCATCGCCCTTGCCATCAGCACGGGTGGTCAGCTTCATGCCCTCGCGGACTCCACCGGGCCAGCGTTCGAGCGTGGTCGGACGCCGTCGCAGCCCCGCAAGGAACCCGTCCCCCACACTCATCGCGTAGTTCGCCAGATCGAGCTTGCTGATACCCAGGTCCTCGAAGTAGATCTTGTCGGGGCTGGATAACCGCACCTCGATCCCCTGTACGTCCAGCTGCATCGCAGGTGTCGCCATGGATCCAGCCTATGAGGTGCCGGGGCACGGTTGAGGATTGAAGCAGCTGGTTACGCTGGAGACTGCCCGAGAGGAGCCGACCGTGAACCGTTCACTGCCAGGAGATGGCGTCTTCAGGCTTACCGATGACCAATGGCGGGTCAAGCTGAATCCCAAGGAGTTCCACGTCCTGCGCGAGGCCGGCACCGAGGCGCCGTTCATCGGCGAATACACCAATCTTGAAGCCGAGGGTACTTACCGCTGCCGAGCCTGCGGCGCTGAACTCTTCCGCTCGACCACCAAATTCGGTTCGCACTGCGGCTGGCCGAGCTTCTTCTCTCCCCTCGCTGAGGACCGCGTCCGCTATATCGAGGACCGCTCGATGCCCGGGCGGCCGCGGGTCGAGGTGCGCTGCGCCAACTGCGATTCGCATCTGGGACATGTCTTCGAGGGCGAAGGCTACGACACTCCCACCGATCTGCGCTACTGCATCAACTCGATCAGCCTGACTTTCGAGCCCGCCGATGATCCCGAACCGGGTGCGCGGACTGGTGCCTAGCGCCTTGACGGCGCGTCTGCCGGAGCACAGCTGTACTGCCGCCTATTGTCGGGACTGTGAAGAATGAGGTCCGGACACTGATGAGCGGGGACTCATCCTTCGGCCGCATCACCGACGCCATCGAGGCATTCGGTTGGCATCCCCGGGTGCAGGTCGAGCAGATTCCGGCACCCCAGCGCATCGCGCCACACGCCTATGCCGTCGAGGCAAGCGTGCTGACCACCGCGGACGACGAGGTCGGCACCGGACGCCTGATCGTTCTCCACGATCCGAACGGCAACCAGGCCTGGAACGGCAACTACCGGTGCGTCAGCTACGCCCGCGCTGATGTCGATCTGGAGATGGTCACCGACCCTCTGCTCGCCGAGGTCGGCTGGACCTGGCTGACCGAGGCGCTGGAAGCGAACAACGCCAGCTATCACGACGCCTCCGGAACCGTGACGGCGGTGTCCAGCCGCAGTTTCGGCGAACTCGCCGGCGAGGCCGACCGTGCGGAGATCGAGATCCGCGCGTCGTGGACTCCCGAGCTGGGTGAACTGCCCGACATCGTGCCTCACCTGGCGGCCTGGCAGTCGCTGCTGTGCACCACCGCCGGTCTACCTCCATTGGCCGACGGCATCATTCAACTCACCACCCGGCTGGAACAACAATGAGCGAACCTCCCGAACTCGATCTAGCCGAACTGCCGGTGCTGGCCGAGCCCGCCAGCGGAGTTCCCTCAGTGGTCGACGATTCGCCAAGCCGGAGCGCGGCACTCGAAGCCCTGCGGGCCGGTCATGGTCCAATCGCCATCGATGTTGAACGCGCGCAGAGCTTCCGGTACTCGTCCAAGGCCTACCTGCTGCAGCTCAAGCGTCCCGGTTCGGGCATCATATTGATCGATCCGACTGCATTCCAGACCGATGAGGCCGAGGTCGCGCAGCTGGCAGCCTTGCAGCAGCTGATCGGCGACCAGGAGTGGATCATCCATGCGGCCACCCAGGACCTGCCCAATCTGGTGCAGCTGGGGTTGCGTCCGGTGCAGCTCTTCGACACCGAACTGGCCGCACGCCTGCTCGGACTGCCAAAGGTGGGTCTGGCCGCGCTGGTCGGCAGGTACTGCGGCGTCCGGCTTCTCAAGGAGCATTCCGCCGCCGATTGGTCACGACGGCCTATTCCCGATGACTGGCTGGCTTACGCCGCACTCGACGTCGAGCTCCTGCACGAGTTGCGCGAACAGTTGAGCGCCGAGTTGGCCGCAACCGACAAGCAGGAATGGGCCGCTCAAGAGTTCGAGTGGCTGTGCCGATGGGCAGTGCATCCGGCCGCCGAGCACCCCGACCGGTGGCGCCGCACGTCGGGTTCGCATCTCGTCCGTACGCCACGCGGCCAGGCCGTGGTTCGCGAACTGTGGACGGTTCGCGATGACATCGCCCACCAGAACGACAAGGCACCCTCGAAGATCCTGCCTGACAAGGCCATCAGTGAACTGGCCGCACTGATCACCCGCAGCCACCCCGGCGTCCCCACGGTGCAGGAGCTGCGTTCCATCGATGGGTTCAAGCGCCGCCAAGCTCGTGCCTATCAGGCCGAATGGCTCGCTGCGCTCGATCGGGTAGCGAACCTGCCCACCAGCGAGCTGCCGCCGGTGCGCACCGCAACCAATGGGATTCCCGCTCCACGCAACTGGGAGCGCGTCAACCCGCAGGCCTGGCGGCGCTGGGACGCTGTGCGTCCGGTGGTCGTGAAGCGTGCCGAGGAGCTCAATCTGCCGGTGGAGAATCTCATCTCCCCCGATGCGCTCAAGCATCTTCTGTGGGAGATCGAGCTGCCACTGAGCGTCGAGTCGGTCTCCGATCAGCTCGCCGCCCGCGACGCCCGCCGCTGGCAGCAGGACCTGATCGCTCCCCTGGTGGTGGAGCGGCTCAGCTGAGTCCGGTCGCTTCTGACGGCACCTCTGCCGCCGGTTCGCCATGGGTCAGTGGCGAAACCTCTCGGCGTCCACCGTGGGGGCTTCGATGAAGGCGGTCATCGTCTCCGTCACCTCGCGGGCGATCGCCTGCGGTGTCAGCCCGATCTCGGCGAAGATCTCGTTGCGGGTCGCCGGCTGCAGGTATCGCTGCGGGACGCCGAACTGGCGGGTGGGCACCTCGATCCCGGCAGCGTCCATCTCCAGCTCGAGGTGCGATCCCAAACCACCAACGATCAGGTTGTCCTCGATGGTGACGATCAGCCGGTGGTGCCGGGTCATCTCAACCAGTGCGGGGCTGATCGGCAGTCCCCACACCGGATCAACCACGCTCACGGTGATGCCCTGCGCCCGGAGCAGGTCGGCCACCTTCAATGCCCGCGCGCACATCGCGCCCCAAGCCACCAGCAACACATCGGCGTCCTCGTCGGCCGAGAGCACGTCGAGACCGTCCCGCCGGACGACCGCGGGCATCGGGTCCGGCAGCTTCTCCTTGCTGTAGCGAATCAGCGTGGGGGCATCACTGGTCTCGACAGCTTGCGTGAGAACTTCGGCCAGCCGTGGCTGATCACGAGGACTGGCCAGCATCAGACCGGGCACTATGCCAGCGAGGGAGACATCCCAGATGCCGTTGTGGCTGGCACCGTCGGGTCCGGTGATTCCCGCCCGGTCCAGCACGACAGTCACTCCGAGCTTGTGCAGACCCACGTCTAGCAGCAGTTGATCGAAGGCCCGGTTGAGGAATGTCGAGTACACGGCGAAGACCGGGTGCAGACCCGCGCGCGCCAAGCCGGCAGCCATCGTCATCGCGTGCTGTTCGGCGATGCCGACATCGAAGGTCCGCTCCGGGTAGGCCGCCGCGAACCGGGTCAACCCCACCGGATGCAGCATCGCCGCGGTGAGCGCCACCACATCGGGATGGTCGTCCGCGATCTCCATCATCTGCTGCGCAAAGGCATCGGTCCAGGTGGCCTGCACGGCTGCGCTGAGGGGCTCTCCGGTCGTGGCGTCGATGCGTCCGACCGTGTGAAAGTGATCGGCCTTGTTGAGTTCGGCGGCCCGGAAACCATGGCCCTTCTTGGTGATGGCGTGCACGATGACCGGCCCCCCGAAGCCCTTGGCCAGCTCGAGAGCCTCGGTCAAGGCGTCGAGGTCATGGCCGTCGATCGGTCCGAGGTACTTCAGGCCCAGGTCGCTGAACATCTCCTGCGGAGCCAGGATGTCCTTGAGACCCGATTTCATGCCGTGCAGCACGTCATAGGCGGTGCGTCCGAAACGCGCCCGCCGCATCTGGGTCTTGATCGTCTCCAGCGTTTGCTCGTAGCGCGGATCGGTGCGGATCGCCCCCAGTTGTCGTGACAGCCCGCCCACCGTCGGGGCATAGGAGCGTCCGTTGTCGTTGACCACGATCACCAGCGGGAGATCGTCGGCGATCGCGATGTTGTTCAGCGCCTCCCAGGCCATGCCGCCGGTCAGTGCTCCGTCACCGATGACAGCCACCACCGTGCGATCGGTTTCGCCGCGCAACTGGAAGCCGTGTGCCAGACCCTCCGCCCAGCTCAGCGCCGTGGACGCATGCGAGTTCTCAACCCAGTCATGCTCGGACTCCGCCACGCAGGGGTAGCCCGACAAGCCGTCCTTCTGCCGCAGGCTTGCGAACTCCCCACCGCGTCCGGTCAACATCTTGTGCACATAGCTTTGGTGCCCCGTGTCGAAGATGATCGGATCGTGCGGCGAATCGAAAGTGAGATGCAACGCCAAGGTCAGTTCGACAACCCCCAGGTTGGGACCCAGGTGACCGCCGGTGCGGCTCACGTTCGAGATCAGGAACTGCCTGATCTCGGCTGCCAGCTCATCCAGCTGTGGACGCTGCAACGCGCGCAGGTCGCTGGGCTGATGAATCGACTCCAACAAGGACATGGTTCGACGATACCGGCACCGCACAGGTTGTCCACTACGCCTCACGGCCATTTCCTCGGTTGACCGCAGGATCGTCGTCCTGACCCGGTGCGGGCCTGGCGATCCGTCAGGCAGTGCGAAGGAAGATCTTGCCTCGCAGGGCCTCCTCGACCAGTGCGATCGCGCGGCGCGTCGCCAGCAGGTGCAGCTCTTCGGCCTCGTCGTCCAGCAGGCTCGGTTGGTCGTCCAAACGCATCTCGCGGTTCGCCCGAATTCGTCCCTCGATGAAATCGCCGGCGAACCGGGCCAAGACGCTCGGGTGACGACGCAGCACTGCATAGCCCCGATAGTCGGGCGGGCAGCAGCCCAGTAACCAGTCTGCTGCCGACTGCTCCCAATCTGGGACGCCCGGAGGCAGGACGGTCTCCGGCCAACCCCGCGGAACGAAGTTCTGGACGGACAGCTCGTCGGCGAGTCGATGGGCGATGGTGGTCATCTCGTCCTCCTCATACTCGGAAAGCCGATCTCGAACATTTGTTCGATTGGTTCAAGTATGCACTGCACCTATGACGAAAACCAGCACCACAGGCGAAACACCCAGGCGTGGCGATAACTCGAGCTGCGATTTTCGTAAGAGTTCGCTGTGGAGCGCAGAATGGGGGCATGGACGTCTTCGACCAGATCATCGCGGGGCAACTGCCCGCGGAGGTCATCTGGCGCACCGAGCGTTTGATCGCCTTTCTGGATGCCCGGCCGCTGTTCGCGGGACACACGCTGGTCTGCCCGGTCGAACACTATGAAACCCTGTACGAACTTCCCGAGGACTACTACACCGAGATCCTCGCTGCTGCCCGCACCATCGCACTCGCCCAGAAGGCGGCACTGGGCGCTCAGGGCACCTTCATCGCCGCCAACAACGTCATCAGCCAGTCGGTCCCGCATTTCCACTTGCACGTCGTGCCACGTAGCAAGGGCGACGGACTGAAGGGATTCTTCTGGCCGCGCAGCAGGCCATCAGCCGACCAGCTGCATGCTGTGGCCGAGCAACTACGCGCCGAACTGGCAGGAGCAAAGCCTTGAGTGAACTCGCCAACATCTTCATGCCCGGCGCCCGCCATTGGGACGAGGTGAAGCGCGCCGAGAAGTCGCTGTACGTCGATTCGAAACAAGGCGGCTCGGGTCCCGGCCAGCTCGATCTGGATTCCGGATTCATGGTCTTGCGTGATCAGACGGGAAACGCCACCGAGACCTCCACGACGATCGGGAACCCGTTCCGGACGGCACCCGAAGAGGCGGTGGAGGACGAACACAGATCTGCGGCCGACGACATCACCCAGATGTCCCCGACCGCAGATCCTGTTGTCAACGACTGACGATCAGCCCTTCAGAGCCCGCAGCACGTACTGCATGATGCCGCCGTGGAGGTAGTAGTGGCGTTCTCCTGGCGTGTCGATGCGCACGATGGCGTCGAAGCGGGTTGTCTTGCCATCCGGCGCGGTTGCGGTGACCTCGACGGTCTTGGGAGTGATTCCGGCGTTGAGGTCGGTGACTCCGGAGATCGAGAACGCTTCCTCCCCGGTCAGCCCGAGCGAGGCGGCGCTGGTTCCGGCCGGGAACTGCAGTGGGAGCACGCCCATGCCGATCAGATTCGAGCGGTGGATGCGTTCGTAGCTCTCCGCGATGACGGCCCTCACGCCCAACAGCATGGTGCCCTTGGCCGCCCAGTCCCGTGAGCTGCCCGACCCGTATTCCTTGCCTGCCAGCACGACCAGCGGAATGCCACGAGCCTGGTAGTTCACGGACGCATCGTAAACGGTGGTCACCGGCCCATCGGGCTGAGTGAAATCGCGGGTGAAGCCGCCTTCGGTGCCCGGCGCAATCTGGTTGCGCAACCGGATATTGGCGAACGTGCCACGGATCATCACTTCGTGGTTGCCACGCCGCGAGCCGTAGGAGTTGAAGTCCTTGCGCTCGACGCCGTGACTGGTCAGATACTGGCCGGCCGGGGAGTCCACCTTGATCGCGCCCGCCGGGCTGATGTGGTCGGTGGTGACCGAGTCCCCCAGCTTCAGCAGCACCCGAGCCCCGCAAATGTCACGGACCGGAGCCGGCTTGGCAGGCATGTCATCGAAGTAGGGGGGTTTGCGCACATAGGTCGAGGTGGCGTCCCACTCGAAGACCTTGCCCTCGGGTGTCGGCAGCGTTTGCCAACGCTCGTCACCAGCGAAGACGTCGGCATACGAGGTCGTGTACATCTGCGGATCGATCGCTGAGGCGATCACGTCCTCGATCTCGGTCGGGGTTGGCCAGATATCACGCAGGAAGACACTGTTACCTTGATCGTCCTGCCCGATCGGCTCCGTGGTCAGATCGAGATCCATGGACCCGGCGAGCGCATAGGCGACCACCAGCGGTGGGCTGGCCAGGTAGTTCATCTTCACGTCGGGGTTGATGCGTCCCTCGAAGTTGCGGTTGCCCGACAGCACCGACACGACCACCACATCGTCACTGTTCACGGCCTTGCTCACCGCCGGAATCAACGGACCCGAATTGCCGATGCATGTGGTGCAGCCGTAGCCGACCACGTCAAAACCCAGCTGGTCCAGATAAGGGGTGAGCCCGGCACGCTCCAGGTAGCTGGTGACCACCTGTGACCCTGGGGCGAGCGTGGTCTTCACCCACGGCTTGCGTTGCAGACCCTTCTCAGCCGCCTTCTTGGCGACCAGGCCGGCGGCCACCATCACGCTCGGATTCGACGTGTTCGTGCACGAGGTGATCGCGGCGATACCCACCAGGCCGTTCGACAGGGTGACCGGCTGTTCACCGATGGCCGCGTCCACCGACTTGGTCAGATCGCTGGCGTAGTTCGGCAGCGCTGTAGCAAAGGCCTGCCGGGCGTCGGCCAAGGCGATCCGGTCTTGCGGACGCTTGGGCCCGGCGATCGACGGCACCACTGTCGACAGGTCGAGCTCGAGGTATTCGGAGTATTCGGCAGTCACCTCGGGGTCGAACCACAGACCCTGGGCCTTCGCATAGGCCTCCACCAGCGCGATCTGATCCTCGCTGCGGCCGGTCAGCCGGAGATACTCCAAAGTGATCTGATCGATCGGGAAGATGGCAATAGTGGAGCCGTATTCGGGGCTCATGTTGCCGATCGTCGCGCGATTGGCCAGCGGCACCTGCGCCACGCCCGGCCCGTAGAACTCGACGAACTTGCCGACCACCCCGTGCTTGCGAAGCCGGTCGGTGATGGTGAGCACCAGGTCTGTCGCGGTGGCGCCCTCGGGCAGCTTCCCGGTGAGTTTGAACCCGACGACCCGTGGGATCAACATCGAGACAGGCTGACCCAGCATGGCCGCCTCGGCCTCGATACCGCCGACTCCCCAACCGACCACGCCCAGCCCATTCACCATGGTGGTGTGTGAATCGGTGCCCACACAGGTGTCCGGATAGGCCACCAGCTCGCCATTGACCTCGCGCGGGAACACCACCCTGGCCAGATGCTCGATGTTGACCTGGTGGACGATGCCGGTGCCCGGCGGCACCACCTTGAAGTCATCGAATGCGGTCTGTCCCCAGCGCAGGAATTGGTAACGCTCGCGGTTGCGCTCGTACTCGAGATCGGTGTTCACCCGTAGCGCCTGAGGGGACCCGAAGACGTCGGCGATCACGGAGTGATCGATCACCATCTCCGCCGGTGACAGCGGATTGATCTTCGAGGGATCGCCACCCAGATCAGCCATCGCCTCACGCATCGTGGCCAGATCCACGATGCACGGCACGCCGGTGAAGTCCTGCATGATCACGCGTGCCGGAGTGAACTGAATCTCGTGATCCGGCTCCGAATCAGCGTCCCACTCCCCCAGGAACGCGATGTCGTCGTGCGTGATGTTCGCGCCGTCCTCGGTGCGCAGCAGGTTCTCGAGCAGCACCTTCAAGCTGTATGGCAGCCGCTCCTGGCCAGGAACCTTGTCGAGCCGGTAGTAGGCGTATGTCGTGCCGTTGACTTCAAGCGAGTCCTTGGCACCGAAGCTGTCAATACTCATGCTGCTCCCCATCTGCAATTTATCTTGATGTCAAGATACCACTCTCGTGGTATTTCAGATAAATCCTCCCATCGTGAGGGTGGACTCAGGCCGGAACAGCCCACATCGACCCCCCGGACAAGGCAAGCCCGCACTAACCTGATGTCGGGTCCCGGCCTCTCGCTCAGCGCGCCCATGCCGAGACCCACAGCGGCAACCCCTATTGACACCCTAAATGCGCCCGCACAGGTTCGGTTGAGCGCAGGCCGCGGATAACGTCGAAACATGACACAAGACAAGTTCAATGCTGATTCCAACGACAACTTCGAGGTCGCCGGCAATCAACTCACCGACGCGATCAAGAAGCTCTGGAAGGACACCACCGTCCGGAGCATCATCATCCGCCATCCCGATGGCAGGAAGCTCATGACCGTGCCGCTGGCCGTCGGTGTCGCCGGCGGAGCCATCGCACTGGTGATGGCTCCCGTACTGTCGATCATCGCCGCGATCGGGGCAGGGCTGGCCAAGGTCCGCGTCGAGGTCGTCCGCACCGACGACCCGCAACGCTGATCACCCCGTTGCTGCGTGATGCGTTCGATCAGTGCCGAATCGATGACTGCTGGCGGGCTGCCCGACGCTGCTTGAGTTGGGCGGCATAGACCTCGCGCAACTCCGGGTCGTCCATCACCAGATAGACCAGTCCGCAGTCCTGCGGCCCGTTGGCGCCGGGCTGACACAGGCTGCACGGGTCGTCCGGACGAAGCGGACAGCGCGGCGTGCTTATTCGCGAAGTGGTCATCGATTCAACTGTGCGTCCGAACGCCGCGATCCTCAACTCGGCATGGCAACCGCGCAGCCTTTTCGCAACATCGCTGTATCCAATAGGCTGGGGCTCCGCCGTCAGAAACGAGGATTACGTGAGTTCCAGTCTGCGCCCGATCGATGTTTTCCCGATCACCACCCGAGTACTCGACGTATTGCGCGTCAGTGATGTCACCCCTGGTATGCGCAGAGTCACTCTCGGGGGGCCGGGTCTGGCGGCCCACACTGCCGATACCGGCTATCCGGTGCAGGCGTTTCGCTCCGATGGCTTCGACGACGAATTCAAGATCATTCTCAAGCACCCGGACGCCGACGTCGTGGTCGCACCCACTCAGGCCGACGGGGTGCTCAACTGGCCGATGGACAATCCCCTGCTGGTGGCACGGACCTACACCGTTCGCCGATGGGATCCCGCGGCCGGCGAGATCGACGTCGATGTCGTCAGGCACGATTCGGGACCTGCCGGCCGGTGGGCGCAGACGGTCGAGCCGGGCGAGCAGGTACAGATCGCCGGACCAAAGGCCTCCAGTGGCCAGCCCGAGGGCGCTGACTGGATACTGGCCGCCGGTGACGAGACAGCTCTGCCCGCGATCGGACGGTGGCTCGAGAACTGGCCACACGGCGTGCCCGGGCAGATCTTTATCGAGGTCGCCGAACAATCGCACAGGCAGCAACTCACCCAGCCCGACGGCGTCCAGCTGACCTGGTTGGTCCGCGACGGGGCACCGGCCGGCACGACCAGCCTCCTTCACGACGCTGTCCGGGCTGCGCCGTGGTGGGAGGGCAGGGTCTTCGTCTGGCTGGCCGGCGAATCCCTCACGTTGGCGCCGATCCGCCGCTGGCTGCGCCACGAGAAGCAGCTGCCGAAGGCGCAGCTGGACGTGACAGGCTACTGGCGCCGCCAGCCGCACGCCGAGGACACCGGCGGCCTGGATGTCCTGGGCAGCACCGCGACCCATACTCTGAAACTGCAGAAACTGGCCGACATCGTACCGGGATTCGCCATCCGCACCGCCATCACGATGGGACTGGCAGCCGCACTGGAATCAGGACCGCGCACCTCGGGCCAGATCGCCGCGCAGACAGCCGCGCCCGAGACAGGAATCGCCAAGCTGCTGCGCTATCTGGCGAGTCTGGGACTTGTCTCCCGCACCGCGGACGGACGCTACGGACTCACCGACTTCGGCGCCGAGCTGAACAATGACCATCTTGCCGGGGAGTTGGACTTCGCTGCCGATCATGCGCTCCGCGAGTTGGCCGGCCTGCTCTGCTTGACCGACGCCGTTGAATCGGGGCGCCACGGCGGGTCCGCCTGGTTCAGCGATGCAGCCCCCGAGACCGTGCTAACCGAGCCCGCAGTGGTGGCCGAACGGATCGCAGATGAGGCCACCAAGGCCGGCTACCTGGCCGGTCCACTGGCCCACTCACCCGAGTTGCGGGGTCTGGGTTCGCTCGCGGTGATGGGATTGGGGGCGGCGGTCATCGCGTCCGTGCTCGTGCGTGAGCACGATCGCTTGCAGGTCACCGTGCTTGCGACCCCGGCCGAGATCGAGGTGCTGCGAGCATCCGCGCCAGCACACGAACGGGTCAGGTACGCTCCGGCAGACGCCGGCGATGCGCCGGAGCCGACCGATGCGGTCCTGCTCGTCAACGTACTCAACGGTTCATCCGACGCGGATGCTGCCCGGCACCTGCGCGCGATCGCAGACGGGCTGAATCCGGGCGGACGAATTCTCGTCCTGACCGAGGTCTTCGATGCGCAGCGGGCCTATCCGCACGACTACGCCGAGGACCTCATTGATTTCGGCCTGTTCGGTGGTGGATCTCGTGACCACGGCGAGTATGCGTCGCTGTTCGCTGCGGCGGGGCTGGGGGGCATGCGGGGCGAGACGCTGGGCTGGGGATTCACGCTGTTCAGCCTGGCGCCCCGCAGGCCGCAGGATGAGGGCTAGGACGTCGTCCAACCGCCATCGACGACCAGCATCTGGCCGGTGATGTAGCTGGATGCATCGCTGGCCAGGAAGAGCGCGACCGAGCCGAGCTCGCTGGGCTCGGCGAGTCGTCCCATGGGGATGCGCGCGATGATCGACTTGGCTCTCGACCAATCGGAGAACAGTGTCTCGGTGAGTTCGGTATGCACCCATCCGGGAGCGATGCCGTTGCAGCGGATGCCCTTGCCCGACCATTCCTTGCTGAGCGCCCGCATCACTCCCCCGACTCCGGACTTGGCGGCCGCGTAGGCGACGATATCGGGCACCACCGACTGGTAGTTGTTGAGCGAACCGATGAAGATGTGGCTGCCTGGCCGCCCGGCCTCCAGCTGCCGGCGGCCGAGCTCCTGGCTGATCACGAAGGGCGCCGTCAGATGCACCTGGAGCAGTCGCTCCCACTGTTCGCGGGGAAAATCGACCGCGGCTTCGCGATGCTGGAAGCCGGCCGCGTGCACGATGATGTCGATCGGACCGTCAAGGCCGTCCTCGCAGTCATCCAGCAGAGCAGCAGCATTGACGGTCATCACGTCGGCGGCCACCGCCACCGAGTTCGGCACCTTCTCGGTCGCGGCCTTGAGCTGCTGCGCGGTGCGGGAAACGAGCGCTACCTGCGCGCCGGCCTCGCCCAGAGCTTGGGCAATGGCCTGCCCGATCCCGCGCCCACCACCGGTGACGATCGCACGACGACCGTCCAGCTTGAACAGATCCAGTACCGACTCGGCCATTGACGCTCCCCTTGCCGACGAGACTCAGACGACTTGTGACTTGAAACCTAGCAGGCCAGCCGCGATCCCCATTCTTTCGCGCGCTCGATCTCGCCCGCCTGCAGCACGGGGGTATCACCAGTGATGAAGAATCCTTCACCCTGTTCGACGTGAGCACCCCTGCGCTTGAGTTTCTTGGCTGCGTCCTTGGCCGCCGAGCCCGAATGAAGCGATACCCGAGTGTCGAAGGTGAAGACCGTGGGCACACCCGAGAGGTCGGCGGACGCGATCCACTCCCGCACACCGGAGCTGTCCACGTCGATGCCGCGGCGAGCGGCGATGCGTCGTGAGGACGAGCTCGGCAGCTTCAAGTTATGAGTGGGCGCCCCGACCAGCAGCAGATCCACGTCAGCGATCTGGGCGGGGGCCTGCGCGGCACTCCAGACCACCGTCTGCGCACCCGTCTGGCGCGCACCGGCAGCGATGGCCTCCGCGACCTGCGCGGTATTTCCCCAATATGACTCGACAACGATTCCGATACGCATGGCATTACCCTTCTCGCGGTTGAGACATCGTGTTTCATGTGAAACACTATGTCTCATGAGTAGCGCCAGTCAACAGGGCGGGGTCACTCCGCGCGAACGCGTCCTGAACACGGCCCTGAGCCAGATCACCGAGCACGGCATGACCGTGAGCCTGGAGCATCTGTCGCTCGAGGAGATCATCCGCGCCTCCGGTGTGTCACGCGCATCCGCCTATCGGATCTGGCCCAACAAACAGCGGTTCTTGGCCGACGTCCTCGTGTCGGCAGTGCGGGCCACCCGGCTGGAGGTCGACTCGCAGGCCGAGGTAGCTCAACTGACCGCTTTGCTGGATGCCAACCCCAGCTTCGCGACCGATGCGCAGGTGCGCAGAGATGTCATCGTCGAAGGGCTGCGGATCAGTATCCAGGCCGACTTCGAGCGCATCGCCTCCTCACCGCAGTGGGCTACCTATCTGTCCCTCAATGCGACCTGCCGCGGCCTGGCGGACAGCTCGCTGCGCGAGGAGGTGGCGACCGCTCTTGCCGAGATGCAAGAGGTGTTCATCGATCATCGCAGCGCCGTCTATGCCCGGCTTCCCCCGCTGCTCGGCTACCGGCTGGTGCCTCCACTGAGCGGCGCGAATGGTTTCCGCTCGATGTCCGAGGCGGCCGGCGCGCTCATGACCGGGTTCTTGGTACAGCTCGGCGCCCGGCCGCAGCTGCTTACCGCGACCTTCCGGCTCGCCGCCTACGGGGTGGACGAGCGGGACTGGACGGTCCCGGCGTTCGCCCTGACCGGCCTGGTTCTGTCGTACCTCGAACCGGATCCGGATCTGGTCTGGGACCAGGCGCAGCTGGCACGGGCAGAGGCGACCCTGGCCGACATCACCGCACTACTGAAAGCCTCCTGGGTGACCAACTGAGGCTCAATCGTCGTCCTTGGTCCACAGCACTTCGCCATAGTTCCGCAATGTCATGCGGGTACGGCGAATGTGCAGGCGCACCAGGCTTTGGGCCGCCTCGGTGTCGCGGCTGCGCACCGCGTCCACGATCAGGTGGTGCTCGGCGCAGGTCGAGTGGAAGGACTCGTCGGGCATGTAACGCACCAGCTCACGCCGGTAGGGCTGGGTGGTGTTCCACAGCCGGGTCACCAACTCGGTCAAGAATGGATAGGCCGCTCCGGCGTAGCTGAGCAGGTGGAATTCCCGGTCGAGTTGGAGGAAGGAACGCAATCCTCTGGCACCGCCGGTGGCGTCGATCAGGTCGGCCAGTTCGGCGATCCGGTCGAGCTGCACGGTGTTCAGTAGCGGTACCGATTCACCGATCACCATCGGCTCGACGACCTCGCGCAGCTTGTAGCACTGCTCGAACTCCTCCTGATCGAGTCCCGATACCCAGGCGCCGGAATGGGCCTTGATCTTCACCAGGCCTTCGGCCTCCAGCGCTCGGAGGGCTTCTCGGACGGGCATCCGGGAGGCACCGAATTCGGCCGCCAGCAGCTCCTGGCCCAGACGCGAACCCGGTTCTCGGTCGCCGTGCAGGATCTGTTCGCGCAGTTCATCGACGATCCGCGACGCTTGGACTGTGCGCGCCTTGGCCAATTCGGTCATGATCGACTCAATCCTGAGGATGGACCGGGCTCCACAAGAGCCGCTCGCGTCCCGCCTCGTAGGCCTTACCGTCCGGGTAACTCACCATCTCGAATTGCAGCCCCCACGGTGCCAGGAAGTACACCCACCGTTGGCCCTCGTTCGCGCCACCGCTGACGGTCGGCTCCCCCAAGACCTTGACGCCTCGCGACTTCAGGTAGTCGACGGCCTCGTCGAGATCGTCCACATAGAACGCCAGGTGGAACCCGCCGACGTCGCTGTTGAGTGGCTGCTGCTCGTTGCGTCCATCGAGCTCGTACTCGAAGATCTCGAAGTTGGAGCCATTGCCCAGCCGGTAGTGCCGGTTACGGAATCGCGCACGGTCATCGACATTGACATGCTCCGACAACCAGGTGCCGCCCTTTGACTCGAAGGGCCCGAGCTCGAAGAAGAACTCGCAGCCGAGCACGTCGACGAAGAACTCGTGCGCCTGCTCGAGGTCGGGAACCGTGAACCCCACGTGGTCCAGGCCCCGGATTCCAGGAATGGCCATCACCGGCTCCTCGAGTCGATCAGTACCTTCATCGTCTTGCCGTCACTGATGGCAGCCAGCGCGTCGGCCCACTGTTCGATCGGGAAGATCGGGCCGACGCACGGTGCCAGATCGACGACATCTTGCCCCATCAGATCCAGCGCCAGGTCCCATGCCCTCGGCGAATGCGAGAAGCCCGCCGTCATCGTCAGTTCGTGCAGGATCAGCACGTCCAGCGGCACCGTGACCTCATGGCCGAAGATGCCCACCTGAATGTAGGCACCGCCACGTTTGACCGCTCTCATCGCGTTGGACGCACCGGCAGCCACCCCTGAGCAGTCGATTCCGACATCGAAGCTCAGCTCCGCGGGAGTCTGCGTGGTCGTGGTGATGCCCTTCGATGCGAGTCGGGTCAGCTTCTCGGCATCGGAGGGGATGCCTGCCAATGTCACCTGAGCACCGCTGGCCCTGGCGACCTGCGCCGCGAGAAAGCCCATCGGCCCGGGGCCGGTGACCAGCACCTTGTGGCCTGCCTTGATGGTGCTGCGCAGCAGCAACGCGTGACAGGTGCAGGCGAGCGGCTCCGCCAGGGCAGCGATTTCGTCGGGGATCCCGGCCGGCACCTCGTGCAGGTTCAGCACCGGCACCACCAGCCTCTCGGCGAATCCACCATCACGGAACGATCCGATCGACTCCCGCTGCTCGCACATATTGCGGCGGCCTGCCCGGCACATCTCGCAACGCTCGCAGCAGCGGAAGAAGGTCTCGGTGACCACGCGTTTTCCCATCCAGGCATCCGCATCCGCCCCTGAGCCGACCCCGACGACCCGTCCGAGTACCTCGTGGCCCATCACGACCGGCGGATGCACCTTGTATTCGTCGCGCATGACGTGCAGATCGGTACCACAGACACCGGTGTAGATCACCTCGAGCAACGCCTGCCCCGGCCCCGGCATGGGCTCCGGGACTTCCCGGAGCTCCACATGCTCGGCGCCGGCGGCATATTTCACAACCGCCTTCATGGCCGTTCCCTCCCTAGAGCGCAAGCAGCACGGGGTTCTCGAGGCGGGTCTTGAGCGCCTGCATGAACTCGGCTGCCAGTGAACCGTCGATCACCCGATGGTCGCTCGACAGTGTCATCGTCATCACGGTGGCGACGTCCAACGCACCATCGTCGGTCACCACCGGCCGCTGCTCGGCGGCCCCGACTGCCAGGATCGCCGACTGTGGCGGGTTGATGATCGCGCAGAAGTCACGCACGCCATACATGCCCAGATTGCTGATCGAGAACGAACCGCCCTCGATCTCCTTCTGCTTGAGCTTGCCGTCACGGGCGCGCTCGATCAGTTCCTTGGTGGTGGTTGCCAGCGCGCTCATGCCCAGCTTCTCCACACCCCGGACGACCGGAGTGACCAGGCCCACCGGAGTGGAGACCGCAACCGAGATGTCGACGGTCGAGTACCTACGGATCGACTCGCCGTTCCACACGGCATTGGCCGCAGGCACCGCCTGCAGTGCGGCCGCGATGGCCTTGATCAGCAGGTCATTGACGCTGATCTTGACCGGGCTGATCTGATTGAGCTGCTTGCGGTAGGCCAGCAGCGCATCCAGCCGCGCATCGACGGTGACGTACCAGTGCGGAACCGTCGTCTTCGACTCGGTCAGGCGGCGGGCGATGGCCCGGCGCATGCCGGTCAGCGGGATGTCCTCGTAGGCGCCGCCGGCTTCGGGTGCGGCCTCACTCGGCGCGGCTTCGGCGTGGTGTGGTGCCACAGCTGCCGGCGCTGGCTGCACAACCGGGGTCGCCGCGGTGATCGCGTCCGTGGTGGGAGTCGGAGCCGGCGCCTGAGCCGCGATGACAGCCTCGACATCGGCGCGTACCACCCGGCCGCGGGGTCCGCGTCCAGAAATCTGCGCGATGTCCAAACCGTGTTCGGCGGCGATCCGGCGGGCCAGCGGAGAGGCGAAGACCCGTTCGCCGGGCCGGCGGACCGGGGGCTGCGCGGAATCGTTGCCAGACGGCGGGGCGGAGGGCGCCTCCTCGCCGAGCGCCTCGGCGATCGCCGAGGCATCCTCACCGGCGGCCAGCAGCACTGCGATCGGCGCTCCGACAGCGATGCGCTCGCCCGGGGACCCGAGCAATCGTCCAACCGAGCCCGCGGTTTCGGCCTCGACTTCGACGTTCGCCTTGTCGGTCTCGATCTCGGCGAGTTCTTGGCCCTTGGTGACCTGATCGCCCTCGGCGACCAACCAGGCCGTCAGTACGGCGTCTTCGGCGTCGGCCACGACGGCCGGCATGAGAACAACGGTAGCCATAGTTCAGCGATCTCCGTTCAGGCCTGCTGGCCCAGGTTGCGGCGGACGCGGGCGATGCCAGCCTCGATCTCGGGTTCGTAAGCGAGCGCGGCACGCTCGAGCACCTTCGAGATCGTCGGGGTCGACTGCGAGCCGTAGACCCGCTGCACGGGCTGATCGAGGTAGTCGAAGAAGCGCTCGGTGATCTCGGTGGCGATGCGGCTGGTGTAGCCGGGGCCGGGGGAACCCTGCTCGACGAGCAGCACGTTGTTGGTCTTCTTGATCGATTCGCCGATCGTCTCCCAGTCCATGGACGCCGTGTCGAGCCAGCGCAGATCGATCACCTCGGCGTCGATGCCCGTAGCCTCCACGGCCTTGAGCGACAGGTCGACCATGTTGAGATAGGCGAGAATTGTGAGCTCCTCGCCGGGGCGGCGGATCTTCGCGACACCCGGAGGGATGATGTAGTCGAGATCGCCCTCGGGAACCCGATCCATCTTCTCGTAGAGGTCGACATGCTCGATCACCATGACGGGGTCCTCCAGCGCCAGGGCGGCGTTCATCAGGCCCACATAGTCGAAGGCATTCGACGGAGCCGCGATACGCCAGCCCGGATGCGCGGCATAGACACCGGCCGGATCCATGGAATGTTGCGAGCCGTAGCCGGCACCCATCGCGCACTTGGAGCGCAATACCAGTGGCACGCCGTGGTCGCCGCCGAACATGTGTCGGGCCTTGCCGATCTGGTTGAAGACCTGATCGGCGGCCACCCACATGAAGTCGGAGTACATGAACTCGATGACCGGACGGTAACGTCCGTCCATCGCGATGCCGCCGGCGAGCCCCGCGAAGCCGTTCTCGCTGATCGGGGTGCCCATGATGCGATCGCCAAATTCGGCCTTGAGGCCACGAGTGACCCCGTTGGTACCACCCTTCAGCTTGTGTACGTCTTCACCCATGGTGACGTAGCGCGGATCTGTGTGCATCCGGCGTTCCATCACATCGGCTGCGGCGTCGGCAAACTTCACCTCACGCCATGCCGTGACCTGATCGTCCTCGAGCACCTGCCAGGCTTCGAGCTCGGAGGCATCGCCGCGGATGCCGTAGTCGACGAACGACGGGTCGGGCCACAGCTCGGGACGAATGCGCTTGGCCGGACGCTTGGATTCGGGATCGGCCTCGGTGAATTCGTCCATCAGGCCGGCCATCACGCCATCGATCGTCGCGACCATCTGGTCGAAGACGTCCTGGGTGAGGTTGCCACGCGCGATCAGTTCGCGGGCGACGCGCTGGATGGCATCACGCTCACGCCATTGCTTCTCCTCCTCCTTGGAGCGGTAGCCGAAGGCGCTGCCCGGGAACGGGCCGTTCTGATGGAAGTAGCGGTAGACCTCGGCCTCCACCACCACGGCACCCTTGCCCTGGCGCAGGTGCTCGGTTGCCTGCTGCATCGTCAGGTAGACCGCGAGCGGATCCATGCCGTCCACCCGCCAGGCCGGCATCCCGAAGCCGGACGCGCGGGCCGACAGTCGCGGCTCGTTGGTGGCCTCGAAGACTGTTGTGGAGACTGCGTACATGTTGTTCTCGATGAAGAAGCACAGCGGCAGATGCCAGGCCGAAGCCAGGTTCATCGTCTCCAGCGTCGAACCGATATTGGACGCGCCATCTCCGAAAAAGGTGACGGTGACATCGGATCCGCCCTCTTGGGGGGCATCGGCCTGCGCATACTTCTGGCAGAAGGCCGAGCCGTTGGCCAGCGGCACGCCGCCGCCGACGATGGCATTGGTGCCCAGATTGCCGGCTTCGCGCCACTGCAGGTGCATGGAGCCACCACGACCATGGCTGAAGCCCTGATCGAGCCCGAGGATCTCGGCGAGGGTCTTCTTGACGAAGGCATGTATTTCGTCGTCGATGGGATGAGCCGGATCGAAGTCGGTGCCGCGCAGATAGTTCAGGCCTTTGGCCAGGAACTGGTGATGGCCGCGGTGGGTTCCGTTGATGCCGTCAGTGGGTCGCAGACCGATGATGGATCCAACTGCTCCTCCCTCCTGACCGATGCTCGAATGCGCCGGGCCGTGCAGGGCGCCTTCGCCGGCCAGCTTCAGCGCGATCTCCTCGAATGAGCGGATGATCTGCATTTGGACGAGCATCGCCCGTAGTAGCTGCGGATCTGCCGCGTCCCAGTCGGCCTGGGTAGTGCTGACCTGCTTCCACGGTGCGGATGGAACGAGCACTTCTTCGTGTGTCATGGACCTCTCCGGTTTGTCTGAGTGGTTGCGCCCGCCACTTGCGCGCATCCCGACTAGATGATGGAATTGTATCCAATCGAGTTGAATCTTGGCAACGGGGTCTGGTCAGGTTCTTCCAACCGGGGCTAGGCTGGATCCAGCGGGGCAAGGAGGCCTTCAAGAAGATGAAGTGGGACCTGGAACATCGACGTGCTGTGATCACGGGCGCCGCCAACGGCATCGCCCGCGCCACGGCGCATCTATTGGCGTCCGACGGCGCCCGGCTGGTACTCGTCGATCTGGACGCGGACAAACTGGCGATCACGGCGGAACAGTGCCGCAAGTCCGGAGCCGAGCAGGTCGAGACGTTCGCCGCCGACCTGACCGACGGCGACGCGGTGCATCGACTCGGAGAGTTCGTGACGTCCACCATGGACGGCCTCGATCTGCTGATTCCGGCGGCCGGCATCATCGGACGCGAGCCGATCGTCGAGATGCCCGACGAGCATTGGGACCGCATCATGAACATCAATGTGCGCGCGGTCTTCCAGCTGAACAGGGAACTGCTCCCGCTGATGGCCGATGGTGGTTCGGTGGTGCTCTTCTCCTCCGACGCGGGGCGCCGCGGCAGCCCCGGCAAGGCCGCCTACGCGACCTCGAAGGCAGCCATCATCGGGCTGGCTCGCAGCATCGTGGGTGAGGTGGGTCGCCGCCAGATCCGCGTCAATATCGTCGCTCCGGGCTTCATCGACACCCGCATGAACGCCGAGACCTTCGCCGTGAAAGGTGACGTGCTTGCCGAGGAGACCCCACTCGGACGCAATGGCCGTCCCGAAGAAGTCGCCTCCGTGATCGCGTTCTTGTGTTCGGACGCCGCAAGCTTCGTCAACGGAGCAGTCGTCCCCATCAATGGCGGTCATTACATGGCTGGTTAGCCATTCACCAAAGTCAGCAGTCAAGTTCCGGATCGACTACCAGGAGACCAACAGATGTCAGACCGTATCGCACAACTCGAGCAGCAGGTTCTCGAGGCCCTCCCGAAGGGCCTGTTCATCGGTGGTGAGTGGATCGAAACATCCAGCACCATCCCGGTCGAGAACCCCGCCAAGGGCGCACCGTTCGCCGAAATCGCCGATGCCACTCCCGAGCAGGCCGTTCTGGCATTGGACGCCGCCTGCGATGCCGCCGCAAGCTGGGCCGCCACCAAGCCTCGTGAGCGTGCCGAGCTGCTGCGCCGCGTCTTTGACCTGATCAATGAGCGCAAGGATATCTTCGCGGCCCTGATGACCATGGAGATGGGCAAGACTTTCAACGAGGCGCTGGGCGAAGTGGCCTATGGCAACGAGTACGTGCGCTGGTTCAGTGAACAGACCTGCCGCATCGCGGGCTACAACTCCATCGCTCCTGCCTCGGGCAAGCGAATCCTGACCGAGAAGGTTCCGGTCGGTCCGGTGCTGGCGATCACGCCGTGGAACTTCCCGCTGGCGATGGCCACCCGCAAGATCGCGCCGGCGCTGGCGGCCGGGTGCACCGTCGTCGTCAAGCCCGCCAAGCTGACTCCGCTCACGACCCTGCTCTTCGGCAAGATCCTGCAGGAGGCCGGATTGCCCGCCGGTGTGGTGAACATCATCACAACGAATCGTTCCGGCGCGACCACCGGCCCGCTGATCTCCGATCCGCGGATGCGCAAGATCACCTTCACCGGCTCGACAGAAGTGGGCGTCGGATTGCTGCGTCAGGCCGCCGGCCGGGTGCTACGCACGTCCATGGAGCTTGGCGGCAATGCGCCGGTCGTGGTGCTGGCCGACGCCGATCTGGACGTCGCGGTCCAGGGCGCCATGGATGCCAAGATGCGCAATCTGGGTGAGGCGTGCACCGCCGGCAACCGGTTCATCGTCCATGAGTCGATCGCCGACGAGTTCACGAAGCGCTTCACCGAGCGGATGGCGGCGCAGACCGTCGGCTACGGGCTCGATCCTGCCACCAACGTTGGTCCGCTGATCGACAACGACCAGCGCAGCAAGGTGCTGGAACTCATTCAGGATGCCGTCGACAAGGGTGGAAAGATCACCACCGGTGGCAACCGGCTCGATCGTCCCGGCTACTTCATGCAGCCGACCGTGGTCAGCGACATCCAGCCCGGCGCTCGGGTATTGACGGAGGAGATCTTCGGCCCGTTCGCTCCGATCATCACGTTCTCCACCGAGCAGGAGGCCATCGACATCGCCAACGGCACCGACTTCGGCTTGGCCGCGTACGTCTTCTCCAACGACCTGCGCACCGCGATGCGCGTGGGCGATGGCATCGAGACCGGCATGGTCGGCATCAACACCGGTGTCGTCTCCGATGCGGCCGCCCCCTTCGGCGGCGTCAAGATGTCCGGACTGGGACGCGAGGGCTCCGAGTTGGGTATCGAGGAATACCTCGAGACCAAGTACTACGCGCTGCCCTTGTGATCCGACAGTATTGAAAGCTGTGCCGCGCCCGGCTCGATCTGCGGGCGCGGCACTGCTTTGTCTTTCCCTTGTTGGTCCGTCCCTGTTATGACTGTGCGGACGACTCGCGGACCTGGTCGATGCGCGCGCGAAGGTTGCTGAGTTGGCGTTCGAGTTCGCTGGGTACCTTGGCGCCGAACTGCGCGAAGTACTCTTCGGCCGAGTCGGCCTCGGCCGACCATTCCGCCGGATCGAGTTCGAACAGTGCCTCAACCTGCTGCTCGCTGATGTCGAGGCCATCGAGGTTGAGCTCGCCAGGGGCGGGGATGCGTCCGCTGATCGCCTCGGCACCTTGTGCGTTGCCCATCACCCGCTGCAGGGCCCACTCGATAGGACGACTGTTCTCGCCGAACCCCGGCCACAACCATCGGCCCGTGGCGTCCTTCCGGAACCAGTTGACCTGGAAGATCCGGGGCGCCTTGTCACCCAGCACCTCGCCCATCCTCAGCCAGTGTGCCCAGTAGTCGGCCATGTTGTAGCCGCAGAACGGCAGCATCGCGAACGGGTCATGGCGTAGGAAGCCGACCTTGCCCTCGGCTGCGGCGGTCTGCTCACTGGAGACCATGGCGCCCATCAAGACACCGTGGGCCCAGTCGTAGGACTCGCTGATGAGCGGGACGGTGTGAGCCCGCCGGCCGCCGAACAAGATGACATCGATCGGTACGCCTGCCGGGTCGTCCCAGTCGTCCGAGATCGACTCGGCTTGCGAGGCATGCACGGTGAACCGGCCATTAGGATGGGCTGCCGTGCGGCCGCACCCGGGCGTCCAGTCATTGCCCTGCCAGTCGATCAGGTGGGCCGGAGGCTCGGGGGTCATGCCCTCCCACCAGACGTCGCCATCGTCTGTCAGCGCAACGTTGGTGAAGATCACGTTTCGGGACAGGGCGTGCAGGCACGTCGGATTCGTCCGCTCCGAGGTGCCGGGGGCGACTCCGAAGAAGCCACACTCGGGATTGATTGCATACAGCCGTCCGTCCGGACCCGGACGCATCCAGGCGATGTCGTCGCCCACGGTCTCGACTTTCCAGCCGGGGATCGTCGGCCGCAGCATCGCCAGGTTGGTCTTGCCGCATGCCGATGGGAATGCGGCCGCAAGGTGAAACACCTGTCCCTGGGGCGAAGTAATCTTCAAGATCAGCATGTGCTCGGCCATCCAGCCCTCATCCCGGGCCAGCACACTGGCGATTCGCAACGCATAGCATTTCTTGCCCAGCAGCGCGTTGCCGCCGTAACCGGAACCATAGGACCAGATTTCCCGGGTCTCGGGGAAATGGCAGATGTACTTCTGCTCGTTGCACGGCCAGGCCACGTCCGGAATGCGCCTGCCATCAGCGTCCACCAGCGGATAGCCGACCGAGTGCACCGCAGGCACCCAGTCCGCGCCGGATGCGATCGCGTCGAGCGCCTCGGTGCCCATATAGGTCATGATCCGCATGCTCGTCACGACGTAGGGTGAGTCGGTGATCTCCACGCCAAGCCGGCTGATATCGCCGCCGATGGGGCCCATCGAGAACGGGATCACATACATGGTGCGTCCGCGCATCGAGCCGTCGAACACCTCCGCAAGGGTTCTTCTCATGGCGGCGGGTTCGGCCCAGTTATTGGTGGGACCCGCGTCGGATTCCCGCTCCGAGCAGATAAAGGTGCGGCGCTCGACCCGGGCAACGTCCGATGGTGTCGATCGCGCGAGATAGCTGCCCGGCCGCAACTGGGGGTTGAGGCGGACGAGTTCACCCGACGCCACCATCTCGTCGTAGAGCATGTCCCGTTCGGTCTGGGACCCGTCGCACCAGTGGATCTCGTCAGGCTGGGTGAGGTCGGCGACGGCAGCAACCCAGGTGACCACCTCCTCAGGAGCGTTGGGGGGCGCACTGGTGGCCCACCGATCATCAGCGGTAGCCATCAGCTCGGATGGGCTCAATCGCTCAGGTCTTGATTTGAGTGGGGACACGCTAGCTCCTTTGCTCGAATGAACGTCGATAGCCGATGCCCTGGGGTTTCGACGGGGAGCTTGAAAACGGACGGCGGGCAGGTGCCACGAACCGCTCCTGCCAGTCGGCTGCCATCAAGACCGCTACGATCCGTTCGGGCATCGTGGTCCAGATACCGTCGAATGCCCCGGACATCTCACCGATCAGGGCATTGACGAGATTGCTCCCGCCTTTGGTGGAGACACCTGTCCAGGACGCTGATCGGCCGGCTTCACGACGACACATGCCGTTCCTGCGAGAGCTCAGCAACTTCGCTGCTACTGCTTAACCGCAGGATACAACCGACAGCGCTGTTAAGGGCATTCTCAGGGACATTCGGGGCAGCCAAGAAGGACAGGCAGCCCGCCCCGGAACAGCCGGCAGACTCGCGCGGGAGACATCGTCCCGTCGGCAGCTGCCGGTGCACACTGCTGCTCGATCCGGGCGACGGCAGGCCGCACAAGCTCAGTGGGGACGAAGGACTGCCACGCACTCCATGTGATGGGTCATCGGGAACAAGTCGAATGCGCGCAACGATTCCAGCCGGTAGCCGCAGGTGGCGAAGGTGGCCAGATCGCGCGCCAACGCAGCCGGATCGCAGGCCACATAGGCGATCCCTGTGGGTTCCAGCCCCGCCAGCTGCCTCACCACACCGGCACCAGCGCCGGTACGTGGAGGATCCAGGACGATCAGGTCCGTCTTCTTGGCAAGCCGAGAGCCGGCCTTGTCCACCCGCATCGCATGGAAGCGCGCCTGCGGAACGTTGAGCTTGGCCAGTTCGATGGCCGAACGGCTGGCCTCGATACCGGTCACCCGACAGCCTGCGTCCACCAGCGCGCCGGCGAACAGCCCGCAGCCGCAGTACAGATCGGCGACCTGCTCCCCCGCCTTCGGGTTCAAGCCATCGAGCACAGCAGCGGTCAAGGTTTCGGCCGCGCCCGGATGCACCTGCCAGAACCCGTCGGCCCGCACCCGGTAAGCACGGCCACCGACATGTTGAGTAACGATCTGGCTGCCGGTCAGTAGCTCGCCACCTGGGCCGAGCACCGTGCAGCCGTCGTCCGATATCACGACCTGCAGCTCGCCGTCATGTCCAGCAAACCGGCCGAGATCGGCAGGCCCGCCCGGGTGCGCAATCCGGCAGCCGCCCACGGGCAGCTCCACCAGTTCGTCCGAACGCCAGGCCCGCAAGCCCACCCGATGATCGCGAACCAGATAGCGCATCCTGGTCCGCCAGCCGAGGCCGTCGGCATCACCGGGCACCGGCTCCACAGTCACGTCGATCTCCAGTCCAGCCAGCCGGCGCAGCTGTTCGGCCAATACCTGCGCCTTCAGCTCGCGTTGCCGAGGCACCGCAACATGCTGAAAGTCGCAGCCCCCGCAGCGGCCGGCTACCGGGCACGGTGGGATCACCCGGTCGGGACTCGCCTCAATGACCTCGGCGACCTCGCCCCACCACATGCGCGGCTTGGAATCGTCGGTGATGCGCACCCGCGCCCGCTCACCCGGAATGCCGTACCGGACGAACACCACGCGCCCGTCGAGCCGAGCGACGCAGTGACCGCCGTGGGCTATCGGGCCCAACTCGACGCAGGGATAGTCCGCCATGGCATCTTCTCGGGTCTGAGCGTTCACCTCACTGCTCCGACCCAGCGGAGGCGAGGCTGAGCCGGCCGGTGGCATCCACCATGAATCGGCGTCAGGGATCAGCCCTCGGCCCGGGAGGCCTTCTCCGCCCCGGCATCCTTGGTGGCCACCGAGCTCGGCAGCGTCATCGGGATCAGGTCGCCTGGCACCCGCGGCTCCGAATCGCGGCGGACCACCGTGTTGCTGAAGAACTCATAGACCAGTTCCGAGACACCCTCGATACCCGACGCCCGGCCGGCCTCTCCCATCACCACTCCGCGCAGCATCCAGCGCGGACCCTCGGCAAACCAGGTGCGCGAGATGTGCACCACCCTGTTGCCCTTGGGGTCGGTCATGGGGATGACCCGCCGCACCTCGGTGCCGAAGGGCCCCTCGGCGAGGGTTGCCTTGCCGCCCGCCTTCTCAGTGGCAGCGATCATCTCATTGCGGATGTCTCCCACCATCGACGTGTGGGCCGGTGCAGCGAACAGGGCGACCTCGATTGCCGATGCGCCGGCCATCACCAGCGCTGCCTGCACCTTCTTGGTGCGCTGATCGACCTGCAGCTGCATCTGCATGCCCTCGAAGGGGGTCAGCACCACACAACCGAAATCGAGGCGCTCGATATCGTCGGCATCCAGATCGACCTCGGTGAGATCGAAGGGCCCGTCCTCACGCCAGTCACGGCTGGCATCGAGTGCCGCCCACTCGTCGATTTCTTCCTCGGCGTCATCGGACTCATCGCCGTCGGCAGCGGACGCGCCGGCCTCCGATTCCTCGGCGGCTGCGTCGTCGTGCGCCTCAGCGTCGTCCTCGAGCTCGTCGAGAGTCTCCTCATCGACAGCCGACTCGTCGTCCTGGTCAGCGTCGTTACGCTTCTTGCGGCCAAAGATCACGTTATGTCCCCTTTTAGAAATCGGTTCAAGACTAACCGGCTGCGGGCGCCGAACCTGAATCGTCCCGCCAGGCCGTGACTCCGCCGGTCGAGCCATGGCCATCGGCACCGCGCTCGCTGGTCGGCAATTCGTCGACCGGTTCGAAGTGGACGCGCAGCACCTGCTGGACGACCAGCTGAGCGATCAGGTCTCCGCGGTGCAGTTCGATCGGTGTTCTCTGGTCGGTGTTGAGCAGGCAGACCTTGATCTCCCCGCGGTAGCCGGCGTCTACGGTGCCCGGCGCATTGACGATCGTCAACCCGCTGCGAGCAGCAAGTCCCGAGCGAGGATGCACGAAACCCGCGTAGCCGTCCGGCAATGCGATCGAGACGCCGGTCGGCACCAGGACGCGCTGCCCCGGCTCGATCACCACGTCGACCGCGGTGGCCAGATCCGCTCCTGCATCGCCGGCGCGGGCGTAGGCGGGCAAAGGCAGCCCATCGTCGATCATCCGGATTGGGACTACCAGCTCAGCTCCGCTCACCTGTGCAAGGTTAGTTCACGGTGCCGAGCCCAGCGGTGGCCTAGGATGTCAGATGTGAGCGATGCAGCAGATAAAAGCAACCCGACCTCGGGCATTGAGTTCAAGATCATCGCGGGGGCTTTGGGTGCCGTCGCGACATTCGCCGTCCAGAAGCTCATTCGGAGCGGTTGGAAGCAGATCACCGGCCAGGAGCCGCCTGACCCCAACGACCCCGACGCCTCAGCCGTGGCAGCCATCGCCTGGGTGGCTGCGAGCGCGGTCGGTGTCTCGGTCGCCCAGGTAGTCACCCGACGGTTCGCCGCCAAGCGGTACCGCAGCCTCGGGCACTGAACGCCAGGTTTCGATCGTCAGAAGCCGAACTGCCCGACCCGTCAACCGTGAAGTTGACCGGCCGGGCAGTTCGGCTTTTTCAGAGCGCGGCCGGTCCGACCGCGTTGAATAGGTCGAATAGAGGTGGAGAGAACTAGACGCAGTCGACGCAGTAGTCGAGCCCGCCGCGGGTCTCGGCAAGCTGACTGCGATGCTTCACCAGGAAGCACGACGCGCAGGTGAACTCATCGGCCTGACGCGGCAGTACGCGGACGGTTAGTTCCTCATGGGAAAGGTCGGCGCCGGGCAACTCGAAGGCTTCAGCAGCCTCCACCTCGTCCTCGTCGACCTGGCCGGACTGTTTGTCATTGCGGCGGCTCTTGAGCTCTTCGAGTGAGTCCTCACTCATCTCCTCATCGGACTTACGAGGAGCGTCGTAGTCAGTAGCCATTGTGCCCTTCCGGAATGTGATGCATTCTTACTTGTCCTGCACGGCCAGCCATGTGGCTGTCGATGCATGTTGTACCATACCGGCACAAATTACCGAACCTGCCCCCAATCCCCAGACATCCAAGGCGGCGCGGCAGACGCACGTGCATTGGGCTTGAGGGGTAGGTTTACCTGGCAAGGATAGGGCGCGTTCGCGCGTCCAACAAGCAGCTCGACATCAGGGAGACCGGCGAATGGAAAGCGCACTGACGCCGCGCGAGATTCAGGCCCGGATTCGAGGCGGGGAATCTCTCGAGGAGGTCGCGCAGGCTGCGGGCGTTTCCGTCGAGCAGATCGATGCCTATGCGGGCCCGGTGCTCGCCGAACGGGAACATGCTGCCACCTTGGCACGTACTTCGCAGGTGCGCAGGCACCGCGAATCGGGTGTTCAGCGGTTGCTCGGCGAAGTCGTGGCCGACGCATTGGCCGCCGAGGGGGTCGCCCCGGAGGAGATCCGCTGGGATTCCTGGCGCGACGAGAACCGCCGCTGGACGGTCCAGGTGAGCTGGCCGAGCAATGGCGAGCAGCAACACGCCGACTTCGATTTCGATCAGCGCGGTCGCTACTCGACGGCGAAGGATGCCGGCGCCAAGAAACTCATCGGTGAGCGTCCGCCCCAGGCGAAGCGTCCCGGAACCCCCAATCCCGACGCCGAGCCGACCGTTGATCTGCACGACGAATTGGCGATCGTGCGGGTTGTTCAAGACAACGCCGAACCCCCGGCCGTGTTGCCGGATGTCCCGGCGGCACGCATCATCAAGCTTCCCGGACGCGACCAGGACAACATCGACGATGAGCCCGACGACTACGTCGATCCCGAACTGGAGCAGTTCGACGGCGTCTACGACATCGTGTCGAATCCGCGTTCGGATATGGACGTGCTCTATGACATGCTGTCGGGCTTCAATGAGGACTCCGTGCGCATCTACACCGGACTCACCCAGCCGGTGAGCCCGCCGCCCGACCCCGAGCCCGAGGCGCAGCCGCGCTCAGCCCAGCGGCCGAGGCCGAGCGATCCCCGATCCCGGCGACGTGGCCGGACTGCCTCCGTGGCGGGTGGGCCCATCGAGGTCGCCCCAGCCGCCGATCAGCCGGCCGAACCTGACAAGCAACCCACCGATGCCGAGACGGCTCAGTCCGCAGCCACCCCGCCGGAGTCGGCAGCCGCACCGGATTCCCGGGGCGGCCCCCACCCCAAAGCGGCATCGCCGCGGGCCAAGGCGACCCACAAGCCGGCCACGCCGAGAACGAAGCCGGCCCAGGCAGCCGCCCATGCCGAGCAGGCATCGACCGAGCCCGAACAGGACGCCTTGGTGAGCGGCCCCGAGGAGCAGACAACTCCCAAACCGCGCAAGCGCCGCAAGCGCGCGTCGGTGCCCACCTGGGACGAGATCATGTTCGGCGCTCCGCCGCCTTCGGATCCGTCCAACTGACCGCCGACCTGCGGAGGTGCCGTCCGCCCCGAATCCGGACGGCGGCCTCAGTCGGCGGTGAGCTGATCGATCAGCAGTGGGACGCGCATTTCCTCGGGTGTGAGTGAACCGTGCTGGCCCACCAGTGTCAGCTCGCCGGGCCGGGTCAGCGTCATGATCGCCCAGTCCCCCAGCAACGCCACCAGAACGTCCCCGATACGGTCCCGCATGCGGTCATCGACGGTCCCGAACCAGCCCTCGTCGATTGCTTCGTCACGGGTGCGGACGATGGCCCGCTCCCCCAGCCAGCGTCGCCATCGCGTGGCGACTTCGTCCGGACGATCGCAGTAGAGCTGGCGCAACCGTCCCTCTCCCCCGATCAGGTCCAGTCCGTTGGTTAGCACCGGCGTGTCCTCGATGACGATCTGGTGGTTGCTCGGCACATCGACCATGCCGTGATCACCGGTGACGATCAGGCAGGTCTGGGGATCGAGCGCGCTGCGCAGCTGCTCGATCCAGGCATCGATCTCATCGAGGGTCTGATTCCATGCCTCCGACAGGCACCCCATGCCGTGACCAGCATGATCGAGCCGGCGCTCATAGGCATAGACGAACGACCGTTCTCCCACCCTCGAGGCCGCCACGATCTGTTCGATGCGCAGGCTGGTGTCGTTCTCGTCGATCAAACCAATGAAGCGAGAGCCCCGCAGCGCGGCCTGTGTCAGACCCGAGTCCTCGAACTTGGCCAACGACACCGTGCTGACGGCTATCTGCGGATGAGCCTCCAGCTTCTCGAACCAGGTGGGTTGCGGCTGAAAAGTGAGTGGATCGAGCCGGTCGTCCCAGGTGAGAGCGTTGATGATCTCGCCCAGCGCACGAAACGAGTAGCCGACGATGCCGTGGCGTCCGGGAACCGTCCCGGTACCGATCGAGCTCAGCGAGGTGGCGGTCGTGGACGGTACGCCGCTGGTCAGCCCGATAGCTCCCTCGAGCAGACTGCCCAGATAGGGGGCCCGAAACCGCTGCCGGATCAGCAGATCGTGGCCCAGCCCGTCGACCATGACCATGACGTAACGCCGGGCCTGCGGTATGCCGAGCACGTCACGGCAGTCCTCGGCATTGCCCGGTAGCCCCGGCAGCCCCGCGAGGAGATGTGACGCGACGGCCGGCAAGACCTCCGTCAGAGTGGATCTGCCGTAGTCGGGAAGCTGAATGCGCGCCACCGTCAGTGCACCCGCTGCTGCAGGGCCGTGCCGAACTCGACCAGTCGCTGAACGTTCTCGGCGCCATCGGAGACCGGGCTCATCCGGATCACCATGTCCTCGGCCACATCCGATCCCTGGAAACCGTGATCGGCCGTGCACGATGGGTCGCCGCAGGTTGCCGGCTCCAGATCGATCCTGCGAACGGTGCTCCAACTGAGCGTCAACCAGGTCTCCACGGTCTGGGCGCCCGCGCTGCCGAAGTGCTCGGGCTGCGAGATGACCCGGGTGAGCGCGACCGCGCCGAGCAGCCGCAGCGGTACGGACTCGGTGGAACTGATGGCGGTGGCGTTGGCCGGGTCATCGGTGTGTTCATCGGTGTGACAGACGATCAACCTGGTCGCGGTCAGCACGAGCACCGACAGATGACGGCCGATTCCCTCGGGGGCGAAGGTGGCCTCATGGTGGACGAGGAAGACATCCACGGGCTCCCTGCCGAGGGCCAGTGCAACCGAATCCGCGACCAGCTGGGGGAAGAACCCGCAGTCGTTGATCTGGGTCTGCAGCGGTTCCGGGAGCTGGCCGGGGCTGGTCTTCACTTCTCGCCTCACCCCATCATCTTGCCACTAGACGGCCATCCGCACGCTGGAGGTCCCACGCGACCGTCCGTGGTCGCTACGCTGGAGCCCATGGAGTCGCAACAGTTCGTCGGTACACGAATCGACGACTTCATCACCGACAGGGTCGCCCGCTTCCTGCGCAAGCGCGGATGGCGGGAGGCGATCATCCCGTTCACCGGCTACGGCAGCGCCGATCATGTGCGCGTGCTGGGACGCCTGGTGCTGCGTCCGGTCAGAGCCCGCAGCTACTTCGGGATGTACGCCGAGGCGTTCCTGCACCAACGCGGCTGGCGCAACTTCATCAGCGCCCCGGTGCCGCGCCGGCCGGTGACCGTCAAGGTCGGCGACGAGGACCTCGAGCTGGTGACCGACCGCAGCGGCTACATCGACGTGACGGTCAAGGGCTCAGCGCTTGAGGGTGGCTGGCAGGAGGTCACACTCAGTACCGCGGAGGCGCCGGACGCCACCGCTCCGGTGCAGGTCGTTGATACAGCTCAGCAGTTCGGGCTGATCAGCGACATCGACGACACCATCTTGTCGACCTGGCTACCGCGTGCGCTGCTGGCCGCATGGAACTCGTTCGTGCTCACCGAAGGCAACCGCCAGGCGGTGCCGGGCATGGCCCGCATGTACCAGAAGCTGCTCGCCGAGCATCCGGGAGCTCCGATCGTCTACGTGTCGACGGGGGCATGGAACACCATGCCGTTCCTCAGCCGGTTCATGAAGCGGCATGGGTTTCCCGATGGTCCGATGCTGCTGACAGATTTCGGTCCGACTCAGACGGGCTGGTTTCGCAACGGCGCCAACCACAAGCGCCGTGCGCTTGCCGAACTGGCCCGGGATTTCCCGCACATCAAGTGGGTGCTGGTCGGCGATGACGGCCAGCACGATCCGGCGATCTACCGCGAGTTCGCGGAGCTGCGGCCCGAGCATGTGGAGTTGATCGCGATCCGGCGACTTTCGTCCACCGAGCAGATCCTGGCGCACGGCACCGCGACGGTGCTGCGCGATTCGGCCGACCTCGAATGGGAGCCCTCCGCGGTCACGCAGGTCTCCGGGGTCGACGGAGACGATCTCGCTCCGCAGGTGTGGCGGGCGATCGAATCCGACCAGTCCGACTAGGGTGTGCATGTCGCACAGGGAAAGCTAGCAGGAGAAGTCGTCGCTACATGGCAACCAAGACCCCGGACGATGTCGAAGAATTCGAAGAGCGCATCATCGACATCGATGTCTCATCCGAGATGGAGACCAGCTACCTCGAGTATGCCTATTCGGTCATCTATGCCCGGGCGCTCCCGGACGCCCGGGACGGCCTGAAGCCGGTTCAGCGCCGCATTCTTTACACCATGTATGACATGGGGCTGCGGCCGGACAAGCCACATGTCAAGTGTGCGCGGGTTGTCGGCCAGGTCATGGGTCTGCTCCATCCGCACGGCGACACGGCGATCTACGACGCCTTGGTGCGGCTCGGCCAGGACTGGTCGATGCGGCTGCCGACGATCGACGGGCACGGCAACTTCGGTTCGCTGGACGCCGGCCCGGCGGCCTACCGGTACACCGAATGCCGTCTGGCACCCGCTGCCATGGCGATGGTCTCCGATATCGAATCCGACACCGTGGATTTCCGGCCGAACTACGACGGCAAAGAACTCGAACCGTCCGTCTTGCCGGCCGCCTTCCCGAATCTGCTGGTCAACGGCGCATCCGGCATCGCGGTCGGGATGGCCACCAACCTGGCCCCGCACAATCTGATCGAGGTCGTCGGCGCGCTGAAGCATCTGCTGGCTCACCCCGATGCCGATCTGGACGCACTGATGCGTTACATTCCGGGGCCGGACTTCCCGACCGGCGGGACCATCATCGGACTGGACGGGGTGCGCGACGCCTATGCGTCGGGACGCGGCTCGTTCAAGTTGCGTGCGGCCTGCCGGATCGACCAGGTCAGTCCCCGCCGCAAAGGCATCGTGGTCACGTCGCTGCCTTATGGGGTCGGCCCGGAAAAGATCATGGAACAGATCAAGGATCTGGTCACCCGCAAGAAGCTCTCCGGCATCGCCGACGTCAAGGATCTCACTGATCTGAAGCATGGCACCCGGCTGGTCATCGAGATCAAGAACGGCATCAACCCGGATGCGCTGCTCGCGCAGCTGTACAAGCTGACCAAGCTCGAAGACACCTTCGCCATCAACGCGGTGGCTCTGGTCGACGGGCAACCTCGGACGATGTCGCTGATCGAGATGCTGCAGGTCTATCTGGATCACCGAATCGAGGTGGTCCTGCGACGGACCCGGCATCGGCTCGGCAAAGCTACCGACCGGCTGCATCTGGTCGAGGGCATGCTGCTCGCCCTGCTCGACATCGACGATGTGATCGCGATCATCCGGAGCTCGGAAGATGTGGCCGAAGCCCGCACCCGGCTGATGGAGGCCTTCGAGCTGACAGAGGTCCAGGCGAATTACATCCTCGATCTGCAGCTACGCAGGCTCACCAAGCTGAGCCGGATCGAACTCGAATCCGAGCGCGACGAGTTGACGGCCGAGATCGCCCGGCTGAATGAGATCCTCGACAACGAATCAGTGCTGCACGGGCTGGTCAGCGGAGAGCTCGATGACGTTGTGAAGAAGTTCGGGACACCGCGTCGCACCGTGCTGCTGGCCGATTCCGGTGTGGCGGCGAGCAGTGCTGCGGCACCACTGGAAATCCCCGATGATCCCTGCTGGGTGATGCTGAGCTCGGCCGGACTGGTGGCGCGACTCGACGTGGCGGAGGCCCCGGCGAGGCCCGAAGGTCCCCGTACCCGCCACGATTGCGTGGTGGCGGCAATCCAGGCGACCACGCATGCCGAATACGGAGTGCTGACCTCACACGGCCGGTTGATCAAGGCGAAGGCGATCGAGTTGCCTTCGGTGCCCCCGACCGCAACCTCGCCGAATCTGCAGGGCGGCACGCGCATCTCCGATCTGGTGCACCTCGACAAGGACGAGCGGGTGCTCGGGCTGACCTCGTTGAGCGATTCGTCGCTGGGATTGGCGCTGGGTACCAGATCGGGCGTGGTCAAACGGGTAAACCCCGAGATACTGGCCAGCAAGGATGACTGGACGGTCATCAATCTCGCTGACGGCGACGAGGTGGTCGGCGCGCTCGAACTGCACAGCGCCGACGATGAACTGGTCTTCATCACCTCGGACGCCCAACTGCTGCACTTCGCTGCCTCGCTCGTCCGCCCGCAAGGCCGGGCAGGCTCCGGCATGACCGGCATCAAGCTGGGGGCCGACGCCCAGGCCATCTGGTTCGGGGCAGTGCGTGCCGGCGCAGCGGTCGTGGTGACGGTCTCGGGCAGTTCGTCGTCGCTACCGGGAACCGAGACCGGCAGCGTGAAGGTGACCCCGTTCGCCGAATACCCACCGAAGGGCCGCGCGACCGGCGGTGTGCGCTGCCACCGGTTCTTGAAGGGTGAGGACACCCTTCTGCTGGGTTGGGCAGGGGCGGCTCCCGCGATTGCGGCGGCCGGATCGGGATCGCCGGTCGATCTGCCCCCGGCCACCGGACGCCGTGATGGGTCCGGGACTCCCGCGTCCCAGCCGATCGCTGCCGTAGCCAGCCGGGTTCTTGGTTCGTAGCTCGTAGGATGGCCGCGTGCCATTTGCTGATCTACTGACGGCCAATGCCGCCTATGCCGAGGGATTCGAACATCGCGATCTGGACGGCAGGCCCCGCGCCGGTCTGTGCCTGCTGACCTGCATGGATTGTCGGCTTGATCCACTGCCCATGGTCGGGCTGCAGGTCGGGGACGCGAAGGTTCTGCGCAGTCCGGGCGGTCATCTGGGGCCGGAGATGTTGGCCGGTTGTGTGCTGGCGGTGCATGCCCTGGGCGTCAATCGGATCATGATCATCGCACACACTCGCTGTGCGATGGCCGGGTCGGAGTCGGACCTGCGCGATCGCATCTCGGCCTCCAGCGGCATCAAGGACATCGACATCGTGTTCGGTGCGGACGCCGATCGGCTCGGCCGGTTGGCTGAAGACGTCGAGACACTGCGCAATCACGAGCTCATCGGGCGGTTCGCCGAGGTCGGTGGCTTCGATTACGACGTCGACAGCGGACGCCTGACTCAGCTCTACTGACTCGGATCTACTGACTCAGCCGCTCGGACTCGGCCCTGGGTGCTCGGCGACCCGGGCGAGGGCTCAGCTGCGGGCCTGACGCGCGGCGACGATCGCGTCAAGCAGCCCATCGGCTGCCTCGCGTTTCGACCCACTCGCCGTGGCCACCAGTTCGCCGCCGACCGCCAGCACATACAGCGTGTTCTCGGTCGTCTCGAAACCCTCGGACCAACCCACTGCGTTCACCGCGAGCAGGTCTGCGCCCTTGCGGGCGAGCTTCTGGCGGCCGAGCGCGAGTAGTGCCTGCTGGTTCTCGGCGGTTTCTGCGGCGAATCCCACC
>Ga0334887_1000163_pt1 | contig 112610 bp, 98 predicted proteins | sample GraSluR1_MG_10_FD_207217 | JGI IMG/M metagenome (GOLD analysis project Ga0334887, IMG submission 207217) | Sludge microbial communities from methane-producing bioreactor in Wageningen University, Netherlands - Granular Sludge_18_07-R1 | ecosystem: Engineered > Bioreactor > Anaerobic >...
AATTGTTTAAACTTACCAAGAAACCATAAAAGTTACTCACTTTTTTATTTCATGCAAAAACCGCTCGGATGCCATATTTTCGGCTTTATCCAAGCGGTTTTTCTCTCTCAACTGTCAAAGACAGGATTATATCACATGAGTTTGTTAATAATGTATTTTACTATATATAAAACCGTAGTATTTAGGCCATAAATGCTTAACCCGGGGGTTCATCTCCCCCAGTCATACTGCAGCCTTATTCCGGGTCCATTTCCCTGTACCCCACAGTTTATTCTGAGACCTATAATAAAAACTGCATCCCAGGATGCAGTTCAGAGCGGGCAAAAAGATGAATCACTTTTGGGGGAATTATTCTAAAAGGGAGCATAAGCTACGCCCTATTTTAATATCTTTTACGGGCCATGGTTGACGGAATGCCCATCTCCTGACGATATTTGGCTACGGTTCGCCGGGAGATCCTGATCCCTTTTTGTTTGAGCATTTTGGCTACCGCTTCATCACTCAAAGGTCTGCTGCTGTCTTCACTGTTGATGATTTCTTCCAGCATATGCTTAATGCTCTTGGAGGATACTTTGTCGCTGCCGTAGGATTCCACTCCGGTACTGAAGAAATATTTCAATTCAAACAAGCCCTGGGGAGTCTGAATGTACTTGTTGGTGGTAGCCCGGCTGACTGTCGACTCATGCACGTCCACCGCTTCTGCAACCTTGCGCAGGTTGAGGGGTTTCATGTATTCGACCCCTTTGTCCAGAAACTCGGTTTGGATGTCCACTATGCTTCGAGCTACCTTGTACAAGGTCATACGTCTTTGTTCTATACTGCGAATAAGCCAGATGGCCGAACCCATTTTGTCCTCCAGGTATTTTTTGGCATCCTGGGAGAAATTATCGTTTTGATGTAATATCCGTTTATATACATTATTGACTATCAGACGGGGAAAATTCAAATCGTTTACTATTACTACATATTCCCCCTCTACCTTCTCTACAAATACATCCGGCATGATGTACTTGACATCGTCATAGCTGCTGTATTGAAGTCCGGGCTTAGGGTCCAGGGTCCTTATCAGATCGCATACTGCCTGAACCTGGTTTACGGGTACTGACAGGGCCTGGGCTATCTTGTTGAGCTTGGCCCGGGCCAGGTCCTCCATATGATGTTTAATAATACAGGTAGCTATAGTGTTCTCTTTATTGTAATAACTCAGCTGCAGTAAAAGACATTCTGATAAATCCCGGGCTCCCACTCCATGAGGATGAAATGATTGTATCATTGCAAGCACTTCTTCTGTTTTCTCCGGTGACACCTTCAGATTTGATGCTACTTCATTGATGTCCACACAGAGGTAACCGTTTCGGTCAATACTGCCTATCAGATAATGCCCGATAACCAAGTCATCTTCTTCCTTGCTGCTCAGACGAAGTTGGAATTCCAGGTGTTCGTACAAACTAGGCCTTTTGGTTAGGAAATTCTCCAGAGAGGGGCTTTCTTCCCGGTCAATGTAATTATACTCAATGTCCCGATCATTGTAATACTCTACCATATCTTCTATCTTATTATCGCGTTCTTCACGCTCCGCTTTGTCAGTTTCCAGGCTTTCTTCCGGTTCCTTTAATTCCAGGAACGGGTTTTCCTGAAGTTCCTGCTCAATATACTCACTTAACTCTATAGTAGACATCTGCAGGATAGCAATAGCCTGACGCAGTTCAGGAGTCATCATCAATTTTTGCTGTTGTTCCAAGAAAACATCCTGTGTCAGCCGCATCTTTGTCCCTCCGCTTCAAATACTATCCATATCCAAATAATTCGTCATAAATATACAAGTTCCTGCTTAATACTCCTTATTACTGCTCAATCCTGTCCCCTACCACCTGTTCAATCATTGACTCCAGCTTCCTCATCCGGTAAGCTGCACCCGACTTGCTCAGAGAGGGCTCGAGCATAACCCCCAGTTCCTTCAGAGAATAATCCGGATGCTCCACTCTTAGCATAGCCAACTCCCGGAGATTCACCGGTATCTTATCCCAGCCATTGATTTCTACATATTGTTGGATCAATTCCACCTGCCGAAGGGAAGCATCTACGGTTTTAGCCAGATTAGCGGTTTCACAATTCACCTGCCGATTAACATTATTTCGCACCGACTTCAGTATTCTTACATTTTCGAAGTCCAGCAGGGCTTTGTTCGCTCCGACCAAGCGGAGAAAATCAACGATTTTTTCCGCCTCTTTCAGATAAACGACCAGATGGTTCTTTCTTTCTACTATACCCGCGGTAAGATCATACAATCCCAATAGTTTTCTGATATCCCCCGCCATCCTGCTGTCGCTGCAGACTATTTCCAGATGGTAGCTTCCTTCCGGACGACTGATAAAACCCCTACTGAGAAACAGCCCCCGCAGGTAAGCTCTTTTGCAGCAGGACTTCCCTAACAGGGGCCAGTTAATTCTGCTCCTTATACTGCCCTGCTTGTTCATATTGACCACTTGGGCCAGTAAATCCATATCATTCAGGCTTACTTCCAAACTGACTATATAATAACGGTTTTTACGAAAAAATCGGCGATTGGCAACATTTACGGCGCTTTGCAGCCCGTAGAGGTTTTTTATCATCTTGAAAGCCTTCCTGGCCGTAGCGGCATTTTCCAGAGTGAGGCTCAGCAGGTACTTATCCCCTTCCAACAATAATCCGCCGCTGCTCATAACCAGAGCTGAAAGCTCTGCCTTCTGGCAGCAATCTTTTTCCCTCATTTCTCTGGCCAGCTCATTGCGAACATCATTGGAAAAACTCATTGGTTCTTTTCTCCTGCGTTGTTTTTCCCTTCCAAAAGGTCCAGCACGGCCCGGGCCAGCTTATTGGAATCATGCCAGGCCACCTCGTTATCCGAAACCAAATCCTGCTTGCTTATCTTTATGCCCATCGCCTCAATATCTTCGTAGGCTGGACGCACTGGAACCGCCTGTTCCTGCCGATAGCGTCTGAGTCTTTGCTCATCCACGGTACCGGAGTTAATTATCACATAGTCGATCAGCTGCCGGTTCAGATGCCGGTTTATGGCTCGTAAATGATCGGCCGCGGTAAAATCATCGGTTTCACCCTTTTCAGTCATAATGTTGCTCACATAAATCACCGGGGCTTTAGCCTGTTGAATGGATTCGGCTACTTTGTTCACCAGCAAATTGGGTATTATACTGGTATACAAGCTTCCCGGGCCCAGTATTATAGCATCTGCTTCCTGGATGGCCAGCAGGGTTTCGGGTACCGGCATACATTTTTCCGGGATCAGGGATATTCTCTCTATCTTGCCCTCGTGGTTCCTGATCCTGGTTTCGCCTATGACGGTACTGCCATTTTTCATGGTAGCAGCCAGCACTACCGGCTCCAGGGTAGCCGGCAGGACCACTCCTCTTACTGCCAGAACCTTGCTTACTTCCTGGATAGCGGATATAAAATCTCCGGCTATCTCGCTCATGGCTACCAGCAGCAAATTACCCAAAGTATGACCCTGTATCCCCCCTCCGGCATTGAATCTATGCTGAAAAACCTGATCCATCAAGGTTTCGGTCTCAGCCAGAGCTACCAGGCAGTTGCGAATATCTCCCGGGGGCAGAACCCCCATTTCAGCCCTTAGTCTTCCTGAACTGCCCCCATCATCGCTAACCGTAACTATTGCGGTAAGACAGGAGGTATATCTTTTTAATCCCTTCAATAAAACTGCTAGTCCGGTACCTCCGCCCACCACTACTATCCTGGGTTCTTTTGTCATTTACTCCTCCATTTTAGACCTGGCATAATCTCTATGGTTGATCAATACACTGTATCCCATTTCCGTCAATTGTTCGGCCATATACTCAGCCAGTACTACCGAGCGATGCTGCCCGCCGGTGCATCCAACTGAAAGAGCCAGGTTGGTTTTACCCTCTTTTATATATAGCGGGATCAGGTACTTTAACAGACCCATGAAGCGGCGAGTGAAGGCCTGGGTGACGCTGGAATCCATAACATAGTCCTTCACTTCCTGGTCCATGCCAGTCATGTTTTTCATTATGGGATCATAAAAGGGGTTGGGTAAAAATCTTACGTCCATCACCAGATCCGAATCCAGGGGTATCCCCATCTTATAGCCAAATGAAACCACATTTACAGAAAACCCGTTAATGGAGTGTTCGCCGTATAGATTGATCAGCTTTTCTCTTAGTTCACGGGAAGAAGTACCTGAGGTGTCCATAACTATGTTAGCCTGACCCCGCAGTTCCTCCAGCATGGTTTTCTCGATTTGTATAGCTTCCAATAGCCTCCACCGGCCGGACAGGGGGTGTTTGCGGCGGGATTCCTTGAAACGCCTTACCAGCACCTCGTCCGAAGCTTCCAGGAACAATATCTCGTACTGTATATGCTCATGCTGCAATTCTTCCAGGGCGCGGGATAAATCATGAAAAAAGTCTCCGCCGCGGGCATCCATTACCAGTGCAACTTTATCTATTTTACCTTCTGATTGCAGACCTAACTCTACGAATTTAGTTAAAAGTGCCGGCGGGAGATTATCAACGCAGTAATAGCCAATGTCTTCCAGGCAATTGACGGTCTGGGTTTTTCCTGCTCCTGATAATCCTGTGATTATGAGTATGCGTAATAATTCTTTTTTTTCGACCACTCTTTATATCCCCCCCCGGACCGGTGGTTGGCTATTCTCTCTCTGTCAATTCCAAGTTTGTCCGCTATTCGGCTTCCGTAATCCAGATTTCCCACTGACGCTGTAAAATGTGCATCACTATTTATGATGAAGTTTGCACCAACCCGGTTAGCTTCAATTATATCAGATATGGGCGGATATTTATGACCACAATTTATTTCAAATAATACCCGGTTTTTTTTACATGCCCGGGCTACTTCCTCCACCTGTATCCTAAAAAACAGACCGGGATGAGCGAGTATATCTATTTCCGGATAGCGATCCAAAGCAGCGATTATGGCCCGGGTATTTGACTCCACAGCCTTTTGTTTAAATCTGCAGCCCAGGCGGCGCATGGAATTACGCCCCATGATATTCCAGCCCTCCTGCACCGAGGTAGGCAGGGTATAGGGATGCAACCCGACGATCAGCAGGTCCAGCTGATCTATGATCTCCCGGTTAATGTCCAGGGTTCCATCCAAATCTCTGATATTGGCCTCGGCTCCCAGCAATACTTCGATATCATTTCGCTGGGCCTGTATTTCCCGGATCTCATCCCCTATTCCGAAATAGCTTTGCTGATTCTGTACCCCAATGACCGCCGCCAGCGGCCCATGGTCAGTTATAGCTACCTCATAAAGCCCCATTTCTGCCGCCCTTTGAACAATCTCCAGCACCGTCTGCCTTCCGTCACTATATCGGCTGTGAGTATGATAATCGCCATAGAAGTTCATAGATACCACCTTTTTTATTAAATTGCCCCGTCTCTCCCCTTTCTACTACCTCCCTTAAACTCTTCCCCGCCAATTGACCAACAAAAGCCGCCCGGCATAATCCTGCTGTGCTGAATGCCAGAACCGTGACCGTCTTGCTTTTATGCACACAAGCTGACCAGGATGGAAACCTGCTCAGCCCTGACGTTTCATTTAATGACCCTCCGGCTTTATTTAGCCAGCTGTTCTTTAAGATAATCTATCATTTTCACCGGGGTGGGATTGATACCGTATTCCAGGGCCAAATAAACACTGGCATAGTCTCCGGTATAGATCAGGGAAAATACCCGGGCCAGATATGATTCACCGCAGCTGTATACTTCGAAGATGTTTTTTATCCGTTCCTTGATAATGCCCTTGCTGATATCGATGCGCCTTTGTATTCTTCCATAATCATCCTTGTCCCTTAAAATGATATGGACCAGATGCTGCAGCATAGGCTCCGGAACTTCGAATCCGACTATTTCGTTGTGGTTGAGTTCGGGAAAAATATTATAGTAAGCCGGACTTTTAGCGTTTTCGTTGATTTGGGCTTTCCAGCGTTGGGCAGCTACTTCTGAAACGCCGGTGGTACCCCATATTACTGGAATGCTGTCCCGGGTTTTTCCCGCGATCATCCGGGCCTGGTTTAGGGGTATGTCGACGGTAGGATTCAGTGATTCACGCAGCTGTTCCAGAACTGCAGCGGTTTCCTTTATCTCCTGCTCTACTCCGGGCAGTATGCCCATTTTGCCCAGCAGCAGGGCGACTGGGGCAAACAGCCAGCCGGTAGCGGCCCGGGGCACAAATCCGGAAGGAATCTGAATCAGGCCTAAATTATCCCGGCGGGCATATTCCGACAATTTCCCGCCGCTGCTCAATACCACCATGTCCGCTCCGCGATCCAGAGCCTGGGCGTAGGCTTCCAGGGTTTCCTCAGTATTCCCCGAGTAACTGATTGCAAATACCAGAGTATCCCTTCCGGCAAAAGCCGGCAAATGATAATCCCGATTCACTACTACCGGCAGGCTGGCTTTTTTATGGGCATAATTCCTGAGGATGTCTCCTCCGATAGCCGACCCGCCCAATCCAGTCACTATTATGTTACGATAGGCTTTATCATAACGGTCTATAAAATCATACTTCAAAGCCAGGCTGTTCTGAAACTGATCCGGCAGTTCATAGAGGTATCCCATCATTTTCTCTACACTCATATCACTTGGCATTTTACGTCCCTCCTACCATATATGTATATTAAGTCTTCTCTGTCTGCTAAGTCCCGGGTCCATACCCGGTTGATTTATTTTTGCCCGAGCTCCAGGTTAATAATACCTGATTCAGGAACCTTCAACCGATGAATTTCTCCAGGGCCGCAATTACTCCTTCTTCTTCGTTGGAACCGGTAATAAAGTCAGCGGCGGCTTTTACCCGCGGATGGGCATTTCCCACCGCAACTCCAATGCCTGCCCATTCAATCATAGGTACATCGTTATGGCTGTCTCCGATGGCCATAACTTCGTGCTGCTGAACACCCAGGCGGGCAGCCACGGTTGCCAGAGCCTGAGCCTTGGTAGCCAATCTATCCATTATTTCCAGGGTGTTGTATTTGAACCTGCTCAGGTGCAGCCGCCCATGGTATCGGTCCCTTAACATCAATTCCACATCTTTCCTCCGGGTGTAATCCTGGAACACTGCCATTATCTCCAGCGGAGGTGTTTTCATTATCACTCCCGCCATGTCTCCGTTTATCACCGGGTTAATCCCGGTAACCCGGGCATGTTTTTCCAGCAGTGGCAGCATCTTCCGGGCGTATACCTGATCATTACAATAAATATGATAGTCTATGCGCTGGAATTCCAGAAAATCAATTAAATGCAGAGATAATTGGGCATCCAGGGTGCGCTCATATAAGACCTCACCTGAACCGGAGTTTTTCACCAGGGCTCCCTGATAGGCTATCAGGGGCATTTCCAGTTCCAACTGCTGAGCAAAAGGCAGTGCTGCCCGGTACATTCTGCCGGTGGCCAGAACTACATATACTCCCTGCTCCTTGACCCGCCGGATGGCATCCACGCAGGCCGGGGATATCATATGTCGGTTATTCAGCAGGGTATCATCCAGGTCGATAGCCGCCAGTTTAATACTCACTATAAATCTGCTCCTATCCCAATACCCAGCGCTGCAGGGCTTTCGCCACTCCATCCTCTTGGTTGGAGGCGGTAACGTAATCGGCCAGGGATTTAACCTCTTCCGGGGCATTGCTCATGGCTATCCCCAACCCGGCCCATTTGATCATTTCCATATCGTTGTAACTGTCGCCCACTGCCATAACCTCTTCCTGCCGGATACCGTAATATTCCGCCAGAAGCTTCAGGGCCAGAGCCTTGTTGGCCTGGGGATTCATCACTTCCAAGTAACAGGGTTTGGATCGGGTAACATAAAGGGAGCCGCCAAAGCTCTGCTTCAGATCTCTTTCCAAGTGCTGCAGCAACTCCCCGTCCTTGCTTACCGCCATTATCTTCAGGGTTTCCTTTCCCTGCCGGCAGGCTTGAATCAAGTCATCATAAAGAAGGGGCTCGACCCCGGCCAGCCGGGCATAGTCAACACCCTCTTCGCTTAGAGCTTCCAGACACAATCGATCATCAAAATAGGCATGGCAGTGTACTCCAGCCCCTTTAAAATACTGCAGGGCGGCTACTGCCATGTCCTGATCCAGAGGCTGGTAATAGTGTACCCGAGCGCTGCGGGAACTCTTGACCAGGGCTCCCTGGTAGGTTATAAGAGGAACGTCAACTTCCAGCTGCAAGGCATAGGGCAGAGCCGAACTATACATCCTGCCGGTAGCCAGGGTTACTATCACACCTTGCTGACGGGCGGCTTTAATGTTATTCCGGCACGGCCCGGATATGCTTAAACCGGCATCCAGCAATGTATCGTCCAGGTCAATAGCTACCATTTTAATCACCATAACCACCCCCTATTGGTATAGATAGGATAAACCGGACTTGCGGCCCGGTTTATATTCAGGAACAATATAATATATTTCAAAGCTATCACCAGTTATTTAAACTTAAATTCCTTGTCATCCACAAATAAACTGATGATGAAACTCACCATACTAATAACAATGGAACACACCATCGCCCAGCCAAAACTGTCGATGTCAAAACCCTGGATAGTCAGTGAGGTCACCCATAACATAAACCCGTTGATGACCAGGGTGAATAATCCCAGGGTAAGCAGGTTTAACGGCAAAGTTAGCAAAATTAACAGGGGACGAATAATGGCGTTGATCACGCCCAGAAATACTGATCCTACAACAGCAGCCCATATGGTAAGATTAAAAGCCGGGATAATGGCCGCCGTTATAATTATCGCCAGTATATTTAACAGCCACCTCAAGGTCCAGCCCTGTACCATATTATTTCCTCCCTTCCTCTGTCAGACTAGTATATATAATTAATAATACTCTATTTTTCTAGTTTTTTATAATAAATTCTGGATATTTCTACTATTTTTCATTCTCCCGTTTCGGGTATAGTTTTATTCTCCCGCAGGTGCTGGTAAATATTCCGGGCCACAGCAGAACTGATACCCGGGACTTGCTGCAGGTCTTCCAGATTGGCTTCCTTTACTCGCCGGGCGGAACCAAAATGGCTTAAGAGGGCTTGCTTGCGCCGGGGTCCAACCCCCGGGATGTTATCCAGAGCCGATATCCTAAGTTTTTTTTGCCGACGGCTGCGGTTATATTCGATCGCAAAGCGGTGGGCTTCGTCCCGTAAACGCTGCAGCAGCTTAAGACCCTGGTCAGTAGGGGGCAGCCGCAATGAAACGGGATCTCCCGGACGGTATATCTCTTCCTGTTTTTTAGCCAGGCCGAAAAGTGGTATATCTGCCTGCAGCTCTTGCAGGACGCGAGCCACCGCATTCACCTGCCCCAAACCTCCATCGATCAGGATCAGGTCCGGCCCGGGCTGGAAAGCTGTATTTCCTTTCCGGGCTTCCAGGAAGCGCCTCTGCAGGACTTCAGCCAGGGAAGCAAAGTCGTCATTCTGATCCTGCTTGATCTTAAAACGGCGATAAGCCTTCTTATCCGGCACCCCATCGGTGAAAACCACCATGGAAGCGGTAGTTTCTTCCCCGGCCAGATGGGATATATCATAACATTCCATGCGCCGGGGGAGTTCCTCCAGCTGCAAAGCGCGGCTCAGAGCTATCAATCCTTCACTTCCGGCCTGCTCCCGGGCCATCCTTTCCCCGTAAAGAATACGGGCATTTTCCTCCAGGAGCAGGAGCATCCTTTTTTTCTCTCCTCGCCGGGGTATGGACAGCCTGACCATGCGACGGGTCCGGGTTCTCAGCCACTGTTCAAGGAGTTCCGGGTTGGCCGGCAATACATTTAGGTATATCTCCGCCGGGATATCCTGTTTTTCATGATAATAATGCTGCAAAAAATACTGAATCAGCTCTCCGCTGTTTTCATCCATGGCCGGATTAATCCAGGAGGCATAGCGGTCTACTATTCTTCCCGCCCTGATCTTAAACAATAATACCAGGGCGAACTTGTCTTCCTGCACCACTGCCGCCATGTCCAAATCATAGGCTTTCTCCAGGTTGATCTGTTGTTTTTCATGGATTTTCATCATACCTGTTATCCCGTCCCGCAGCCGGGCAGCTTTTTCGAATTCCAGTTCCGCCGCCGCCTCTTTCATTTCGGCTTCCATTTGCTTGATCAGAGGCTTGATATCTCCCTCCAGGAACCTGATCACTCCATCTGCCAGGGCCCGATATTCTTCCCCCGACACCTTACCGCTGCAGGGAGCCAGGCACTTTTTGATATCATGGTTTAAGCAAGGTCGGGAGCGTTGCCGGAACACCCGGCATGTTCTCAGGGGAAACACTGAGGTGAGCATCTTGAGGGTCTCCCGCAAAGCAGCAACATCGGTGTAAGGCCCAAAGTACCGGGATGAGCCGTCTTTTTTTTCCCGGGTTATACAAATGCGGGGAAATTGTTCACCCAGGGTAATCTTAAGGTAAGGGTAAGTTTTATCGTCTCTGAGGTCAATATTATACCGGGGCCGGTATCCTTTTATCAGGTTATTCTCCAGTATCAAGGCTTCAACCTCGGAGCTGGTGATAATATAATCAAAATCCGCCACCCGGTTCATCATCGCCCTCACTTTAGGATGCAGGCGTTCCGGATTGTGAAAATACGAGCGCAGCCGGTTGCGCAGCGCTATGGCTTTACCTACGTACAGTACGCGTCCGTCCACATCCTTGAAGATATATACTCCCGGTTGTTGGGGTAGGTGTTTTAAGCGTTCTTTCACTAATATCCATCCTTATGATTAACGGAATCGGGGAAACCGGGTCCATTGGGTTAACTTACCCAGCTGGCTCCGGGCCGTTTCAGTTTAGGGGCATCACCGCAGAATCAACGGACCGCCGGATGGGGGTTTGCCCGGCTCGAATCCAATGCCTGGCGCAGATACTGTCCAGTGTACGAGTGATCCACTGCAGCTATCTGTTCGGGAGTTCCTGTCGCCACTACCTGTCCTCCCTCTTCACCGCCTTCGGGTCCCAGGTCGATGATATGGTCGGCTGATTTGATCACATCCAGATTATGTTCTATGACCAGCACCGTATCCCCATGATCTACCAGCCGGTTCAGCACCTCCAACAGGTGTCTTACGTCCTCTTTATGGAGCCCGGTGGTGGGTTCGTCCAGTATATAAAGGGTCTTGCCGGTAGGTCGTTTGGAGAGCTCGGTCGCTAGCTTGACCCGCTGGGCTTCTCCCCCGGACAGACTAGGAGCAGGTTGTCCCAGACGGATATAACCCAGGCCGACATCCTGCAATACTTTGAGCTTGCGGTAAACCTTGCCGATATTTTCAAAGCAGTCCACGGCTTCATCTACCGTCATATCCAGTACATCCGCTATAGTCTTGCCCTTATATTTTATCTCCAGGGTTTCCCGGTTGTATCGTTTTCCTTTACAGACTTCACAGGGGACATAAACATCAGGCAGAAAATGCATCTCGATTTTTATAATTCCATCCCCTGAGCAGGATTCACATCGTCCTCCCCGAACATTGAAACTGAAGCGACCGGGTTTATATCCCCTTACTCGGGATTCGGCAACCTGGGAGAACAACTCCCGGATCCCGTCAAAAGCCCCGGTATAAGTTGCCGGGTTGGAACGGGGCGTGCGTCCGATAGGTGATTGGTCAATGTTTATCACCCGGTCGATGGCCTCAATACCCTCTATAGCCCGATGCTTACCGGGATGGTAACGCAGGGAAGCCCGGACCTGGCGGGAAAACCTTTTCATCAAAGCCGGATTGAGTATATCCTGCACCAGGGTGCTCTTCCCCGAACCGGATACGCCGGTTATCACTACCAGCTGCCCCAGCGGTATCTCCACATCTATGTTCTTCAAATTATGCTCTTCCGCCCCTAATATGCACATGGACCTGCCGCTGCCGGTCCTCCTGTGTTCAGGCCTTTTTATCTCCTTTCGGCCGGATAAATACTGGGCAGTCAGGGATTGTTCTACCGGCAGGATATCCTCCACCTTCCCCTGGGCCACCACCTCTCCCCCGTGAATACCGGCCAGGGGGCCAATATCTACAATATAGTCGGCATTCCATATGGTATCTTCGTCATGCTCCACCACTATAACGGTATTGCCCAGGTCTCGCAATCGTTTCAAGGTAGCCAGCAGGCGATGGTTATCCCGGGAATGCAGTCCAATACTGGGTTCGTCCAGAACATAGAGCACCCCCACCAGGCTGGAGCCCACCTGGGTGGCCAGGCGTATGCGCTGGGCTTCTCCTCCGGAAAGACTGCCGGCGGAGCGATCCAGGGTCAGATAATCCAGACCCACATCAACCAGGAAATTTAGCCGGGAATTAATCTCTTTAATAACCAAACGAGCAATCAGAGCATCTTTCTGATTCAGCTGCAGCTGTTCAAAGAATTTCGCCCCTTGCTTGACCGACATGGAAGTCACCTGGTAGATGGATTGCCCTCCCACCAGTACCCACAGCATCTCCTTCTTCAGTCTTTGGCCCTGGCACTCCGGACATAGACTGGAAGTCATATATTTCTCTATCTCTTCCCGGGAGGCATCTGATTTGGTCTCCTGGTACCTGCGTTTAAGGTTATTCATAACCCCTTCGTAGCTGGAGCGAAAGCTGTGCTGCTCCCCGTATGAATTAATATAGTTGATCTTAAACCGTTCTTCACCATTGCCATACAGTATGGTATTTATCTGCTTCTTGCTCAAGTCCTTCAAGGGAACATCCATGGGGATTCCAGCCCGCTCAGCCATGGCAATCAGGATTTGATTGTAATAGGTGTAAAGGTTGTTGGACCAGGGCACTATAGCTCCATCCTGCAGGCTCTTGTCTCGATTCAATACCAGGTCAGGATCTATTTCCCGCTTTTCTCCCAATCCGCCGCATTCGGGACAGGCTCCATAAGGGGTGTTGAAGGAAAACATACGGGGGCTTAGTTCAGGCAGGCTAAAACCACAGCTGGTACAGGCAAATAACTGGCTGTAGACCTTTTCCTCCTCGCTCCCGTCATCATGTATAACCTGTACAGCTGCAGTACCCTCACCGATTTCGAAAGCCAGTTCCAGCGACTCTGCCAACCGGCTGCGGATGCCGTCTTTTATTACCAGGCGGTCAATAACCGCGCTGATGTGGTGCCGTTTATTCTTCTCCAGGTTTATCTCTTCATCCGCGGTATATTCATAACCATCCACCAGCAACCGGATAAAACCTTCCCGGAATAAGTTTTGCAATACCTTGCGATGCTCCCCCTTCTGCCCCTTGATCACCGGAGCCAGCAGTTTGATTTTGCTCCCCTGCTTAAGCTGCAGCAGGTTGTCAACCGCCTGGTCTATGGTCTGCCTCTCAATGGGCAGACGGCAGTTTGGACAGTGGGGCTTTCCCACCCGGGCAAACAACAACCGCAAGTAATCGTAGATCTCCGTTACCGTTCCTACAGTTGAACGGGGATTATTGGAAGTCGATTTCTGGTCTATGGATATGGAGGGAGACAGCCCTTCGATAGAGTCTACGTCCGGTTTGTCCATTTGACCCAGAAACTGCCGGGCATAGGTAGAAAGTGATTCCACATAGCGCCGCTGTCCTTCACTATATATGGTATCAAAAGCCAGGCTGGATTTTCCCGAACCGGACACCCCGGTAAATACCACCAGCTGATCGCGGGGGATGTTTACGTCAATGTTTTTCAGATTATGTTCCCGGGCACCCTTGACAATGATATAATCTTTCACGTTAATCTCTCCTGTAAATCACGATTGGCAGAGCCAACCCCATTATCTTCTTTTTTTGCTGCGGCCCTTTCGCGGAGGTTCCAGCAGTTGTTTGATCATATCCCTCAGTTCGGCGGCCCTCTCAAAATCCAGCTTTTCCGCCGCGCTGATCATATCCCGCTGCATCTCGCCAGCCAACCGTTCCCGGTCTTCCCGGCCCATGGAGACAAAATTACTAACGTCATATTCGGCCGGGTCTTCCGCGATAGTTGCTTCAATAGCTTGGTAAACCGCCTTCTTAATACTCTCCGGAGTTATCCCGTGTATCCGATTGTATTCCATCTGCTTGCTGCGTCTGCGATCCGTCTCTTCTATAGCCTGCTTCATGGAGGGGGTGACCCGATCCGCATACATTATCACTTTTCCTTCCGCATTGCGGGCCGCCCGGCCGATAGTCTGTATCAAAGACCTTTCTGAGCGGAGAAAGCCTTCCTTGTCTGCGTCCAGTATGGCCACCAGGGCTACCTCGGGCAGATCCAGCCCTTCCCGCAGCAGGTTGATTCCTACCAGCACGTCAAAAACCCCTGAACGCAGTTCCCTTAAGATATCCATTCTCTGCAGGGCATCTATATCAGAATGCAGATACCTTACTTTTATCCTGGCATCGGCCAGGTAATCACAGAGATCTTCCGCCATCCTCTTGGTCAGAGTAGTAACCAGGACCCGGAATCCCCGAGCCACCTTTTGCTGGATGTTTTCCATCAGGTCGTCAATCTGATTCTCGGTGGGTTTAACCTCTATCTCCGGATCTACCAGGCCGGTAGGTCGGATAATCTGTTCCGCCACCTGAGTGCCATGCTGCAGTTCATAAGGCCCTGGAGTAGCACTGACATATACAACCTGCTGTACCTTTGCCTTGAACTCGTCAAATTTCAAAGGACGGTTATCCAAAGCCGAGGGCAGGCGAAAACCGAAGTCCACCAGGTTCTGTTTGCGCACCCGGTCACCTTCATACATACCCCGGACCTGGGGCACTCCTATATGTGATTCATCCATGAACAGCAGGTAGTCAGAGGGGAAAAAATCTATCAAGGTGTAAGGAGGTTCTCCCCTCTGCCTCCCGGTGATGTAACGGGAATAGTTTTCTATCCCCTTGCAATAGCCTACTTCCTTGATCATCTCCAGATCATAGCGGGTTCTCTGCCCTATTCGCTGGGCTTCCAGCAACTGCCCGGTGCTTTTGAAGTGTTCGGTCTGCTGCTGCAGTTCCTCCTCTATTTCTTCTGCCGCTGCCAGCATTTTATCCCGGGTAGTGACAAAGTGAGAAGCCGGGAATATCATGACATGCATCCGCTTACCTATGATTTCACCGGTCAGGGGGTTGAATTCTATCATCCGCTCGATTTCGTCACCAAAAAACTCCACTCTTATGGCTCGTTCTCCGCTGGATGCGGGAAATATTTCCACTACATCGCCTCGGACTCGGAAAGTGCCCCGATAGAATGCCACTTCATTGCGTTCATACTGGATATGGACCAGGCTGCGCAGCAGGTCATCCCGCGGTATTTCCATACCCGGCCGCAGGGATACCGCCAGTTCATAATAATCCTGGGGAGCCCCCAGTCCATATATACATGATACACTGGCTACTATAATAACGTCTCTCCGTTCCAGCAGTGCCGCAGTAGCCGAATGTCTCAGCTTGTCTATCTCATCATTGATGGAAGAATCCTTTTCTATATAGGTATCAGTCTGGGGCACATAAGCCTCCGGCTGATAGTAATCATAGTAGCTGATAAAGTATTCGACCGCGTTCTCAGGGAAATACTGCTTGAATTCAGAATAAAGCTGCCCGGCCAGAGTCTTGTTGGGTGCCATTACCAGAGCCGGACGCTGCAATTCTTCAATAATTCTGGCCATGGTAAAGGTTTTTCCCGACCCGGTTACTCCCAGCAATACCTGTTCTCTCTGGCCCTCAAGCAGTCCGCTGACCAAGCTGGATATAGCCTGAGGCTGATCCCCGGTTGCGGAATAATCCGCATGAAGTTGAAATTCTTTCATATAATTTCTCCCGAAATTGATGCCCGTTCAGGCAAATCTTCTCATAATAATAACAAAAGTATTGGGATTTCCCAATACTATATCAAGGAACTGCCGCATCTATGCAGGCTTAATGAACTTCAGCCAATTTTTTATCCTGGCTATACTCTATCAGTAAGATTAACACTTGCCGGGAAATACTTCAACTATTATCCTTTGCGCATGCAACGATGGCCTGGAAAAGCTCCTGGCGTTTTTGCTCCAGTAACTCGAAATTTAGTGCCGAAGAGTACAAACGCTTTAAATTCCTGCGAGCTTTATGAGCCCCTTCCAGCTCTCCCTGGGCCTGCATAAGCAGGCCTTCATAATGCCGCTGAAAAACGGTTTGCTCCTGGGCCTGATCCGGAGCAGCGGGTTCCCCCATGCAATCCGTCATATCCACCAGCCGGTCCCCGGGGCGAATGGACAGCTCTGCATCACCGGCATCGATTATTGCCAGCTGCAGATGGGATACTATGAGCATAATCACCCGGGAAGGATTGATCCCGCAGTGATAATACTCTACCGAATACCCGCTTTTTTTAGCTCTAACCGCCATTTCGTCTATTATCCTGCCGGCTCCCGCCGACCCTTTCAGCAGGTATCTTATCTTGCAGCGGCTGCTAATCTCATCCACATAATTGACAATCCCATCCGCAGTAAGGGAGGTGCCAAAATAATGCCGGCCTCCGGGCTGCTGCTGAAGGATTTCCTTCTCCAGCCGATCAAGCAGCAAATTAACCCTATTTTCATCCATTTGCTGGCAGCCCGCCTGTATCATCTGCTCCCGAACCGCGGAAGCCTGGTGAAGAAGTTCCTCAGCCGCCCTTGACTGCACCAGCACCTGGTCCACCAGTTCAACAATTTCAGCTCCCCATGGACTGATGCTCATTTCATCCAGATATTCGGATAAATTAACTATAGATCCGGTCAAACCCGGATACCGCGGATCGATGGCTACCGGCAGATTGCCATTTACCACCGCGCATTCCAATTGTATGATGTATAGTCCCTCCGGATTCATGGAATCCTCCGCCGACATCCAGAAATCCACTTCATACCCCCGTTCGGACATTTCATCACCCAGACTTCTGATCAAGGTTGATTTCCCCGATCCAGGCGCCCCCTTCAGCACATATACCTTCTTCAGTCCTTCCAGCAAACCGGGGATAAAAGTATAAAAACCCCGGTCACTGTAACTGCTGGTAAAGACATAGCTGATTTTCCCTTTGCCGCTCAATACATTACCTCCCTTTAGCCCCCTTGTAATCATAATTAATATATTCATAACCTGGACCAAAGGTGAACATTTTTCAACCCACTGCGGCAGCCCGGCAGGGGTTAAAAAGCCCGCTGCCGGTATGGTTAAGAGGAATCCCCGGCCCAAGAAGCGGGGCAGATCTTTTCTCCTTTTTGAGCAAAGCTGCCAGCAACGGCTTAAGTCGGCAGTCAATGGGCGGTAATACAACCGCATAGCCTTTAGCTGCTGTGGCTGCGGGGGATTTTACCGAATCTATGCCAGAGGCGACGAGCCAGCTTAAATATCCGGTCTTCATCAATAGGCATATATCTAGCCACCGGCTCCTCCGGTACCGGGATTATGCCGGGATCATCATCGGCTGCTGTGGCCAGCCTGACCATAATAACCTGTCCGGCTCGCTTGATCTCCAGATGCGGCCGGCTGAATCCCGACAATATTTCCCGGGCTGCTGCATAATGATCCACCTTAAAGCCATTGACTCTAGTTATTATGTCGCTTTCCCTGATGCCGGCCCGGGCCGCCGGACTCCCTGCTCTCACCTTCAAAACCGCTATCCCCTCCCCGCTTCGGACATATAATGGACGGCGATTGCTCTCTTCACGCATTCCCAACCAGATCACCAGTTCATGCCCCAGGGGGGCAAAAAGAGCGGCAACAATGGCCAGGTAGGTCAGGCGGCAGGATATGCTGGCCAGCAGCAGCAATACCAGGCTATAGATAAACAGGTTGAGGGAAGATTTTCTAACTCTCAGGGCTGGAGGGCTGGTGGTGGTTATTTCCCCGTAACCCAGTATCGCCAGCACCGGCAGAAGGGTATAAGTTTGATCAGTAATGCCGGAATATTCCGACATTAAAGGCCACCATCCTGGCATGGCCAGGCCTTCCCCCGGATTCAGCCCCGATACTCCTACCAGGGCCAGCAGAGGCAGGGGCCAGAATTTCTGCAGATTCAGACCTCCTATGATCTTTCCCTGCTTTTTTACGTAAAGGGGGATGGGGTAATTATGGCCATTAAGCAGGATCAAAAAGCTCTCCACCATATGCAGCACAGCTACCAGGGCCAGCAGGTGGGGGATGCTGATAGCCGGAAAAGAGAACAGGAGGCTGGATAAGGAAAGCAGACCGGCTGCATAAGCAAAACACAGAAAGCGCTGGTTGATCAGCATCAGCAGGAGAGCCAATATCCATAGATAGACAAATCCAATACTATCCAGGTTAATGCCCAGTATAATCAGCAGCAGGCTGCCCAGCAAACCACCCAGTATCCCAACCAGAGAGGATTGCAGGGCCGAACGCAGGAAATTACCCTCACCGCTGCCGGTCAGTTTCTCGCTGATGCTCTCCATCCGTTTGTACTGCCAGCAGACCAGGGTGAAAAGCAGCAGGTAAACGGATAGAAAAAAGGGCGAGGTAATGGTTTCCATCATAACCCGCCCCACTAATGTCAATATGCCAATGATCATCTCCAAGTAAGCTGCCCTCCTAATTACTCCCGCAGCTGCAAAAGCAGGAGAATACAGGAATGTGTTCCCCGCATGTCAGCCAGGCTGTTCCTTTCCGGGGCAGATAACCGGACCCCCATCCTGGGTAACGGTATTACAGTTGCTTTTCCAGCACCTCAACCGCCTTGTTCAGCTGGAGATCCTCGTTTATTTCAGGATTTTGAGCAACGGTATAATCAGGTATTACCCCAATCTCGTTTATATCTGTACCACTGGGAGTAAAATACTTCTGGGTAGTCAGTTTCAGAGCTCCTCCATTCCTCAAGGGGAAGACCGTTTGCACCAACCCTTTGCCGTAAGTGGTAACTCCCACCAGTTTAGCTCTCTGGTTATCCTGCAGTGCGGCCGCCAGAATTTCCGAGGCACTGGCGCTGTCCTGGTTTACCAGCACTACCAGCGGGATACTGGTCTGCCCGACACTGGCTCGATATATTTTTTTCCTGCCCCTGACATCAGCTGAACTGACTACTTCATCCCCTTCGTTCAGGAAGATGCTGGCTATATCGATTGCGGCTTCAAACTCGCCTCCTCCGTTGTTGCGCAGATCCAAAACCAAACCTTTTACTCCTTCCTGATTTACCAGCCGGTCAACGCTTTCCAGCATCTCCCGGGAGGACAGGTTGTGAAATTGAGTCAGCCTAATATAGCCTATACCTTTATCGGCATCCAGCACTTCTTCTTCAACTGAAGGCACATTTATTATTTCCCTTATTATCTGGAATACATACTCCTTATTATCCGATTCACGATAAACAGTCAACTCTACCTGGGTACCGGGGTCCCCCCTCATCAGGTTCACGGCATCATCCTGAGTCATATTAATAGTACTTTGGCCATTTATCCTGGTCAGAATATCTCCATGCTGCACTCCGGCCTCGAAAGCCGGGGTGCCTTTGATCGGAGAATATAATTTTATCGTCCCTTCGTTATCCTGGAAGACATAAACCCCAATCCCGCCGAATTTGGCTTCCAACCTAATCCTTAGTTCCTGCCAGGTATGCTGGTCCAGATAAGTGGAATAGGGATCATCCAGGGCATTTACTATTCCGGCCGATGCCCCTTCCATCATCTGCTGGGAGGAAATATCATACAAGGACTGAGTATTGACCAGACCTACCACACTCAGCAGGGTTCCTAAACCCAAAGGATTTACCACCAGTATAAATATTATACCTGCCGTGAATAGTACTCCCAGGGATGCAAACAGAATATTTAGTCCTTTTAAAAAGCCTTTTCCTTTATTCAAATCTTCACCACCACTAGTATTGTATTAAATAACCCTGGATTTTATGTTACTCCTGATCATCCGTAAACACAATGCCAGGAATATTATCCCAGGTCAAGCTGCCCAGCAGCGAGCCAAAATTATAACCAGAAAGCACTCTTCCTGGTCAGGTTAATATATTTCCAGCAGAGTCGGGCAGCCCGACTGCACAGTATTCGCCCTGGATCGCTTAAACTTCCCCCGAGCCAGGGACGGCCATCGCCCTCCCGCAGAGAGAGGGCGATGTTTCTTACCTTATATAAGCCATAGGATCGGTGGGATTACCGTTTATTCGAACCTCAAAATGCAGGTGGGGCCCGGTACTCCAGCCCGTACTGCCTACATAGCCGATAACTTCGCCCTTGACTACATTTTGCCCGCTGCTTACCGCAAATTTGGATTGATGGGCATACAGTGTGGACATTCCGGCCCCATGGTCGATAATTATAGTCTGACCATAACCGCCCGACCAGCCTACAAATATTACTCTGCCGCTGTCAGCCGCTACGATTTTGGCTCCTGAGGGGGCTCCGATATCGACCCCGGTATGCAGTTTCCTGGTTTTCAGTATGGGATGATAGCGCATCCCATAGGCTGAGGTTATAGTGCTGTAACCCGGGGCTGGCCAGGTATACACACCAGTACCCAGCTGTTCTCCGGATTGTGATCTTCTAATTAAATCCTCCAGTTCGCGGGAGGTGCGTTCCAGTTCTTCCAGGGCCTTTTCATAACTGCTCTTTTCCTGCCTTACGCTGTCGAGTAAATCCTTCTTCTCACTGGATTGCTCCGCCAACTGGCTGCGCTGGGCTTCCTGGGCTTGCCTCAGATTCTCCAAATCTTTCTTTTGTATCTCCAGGTCATTTTTCTTGATATCCAATGCCCGTTTATGCTTGTTTATGGAATCAATCAATTCCATATCCTGTTCCACTATATACTGCAGCAGATCATAACGGGTCAGAAAATCTTTGATGTCGGTAGCGGAAAACAGCACCTCCAGATAGGATATATCCATGCCATCCTCGTACATGTATACCAGCCGTTCACACAGGTAGTCGATCTGCACCTGCAGTTCCTCTTCACTGATCCTGATCTCTTCCTCAGTTTTAGCTATATCATCTTCCAATCGGCTGATGCGGGTGGCCAGAGCTTTTATCTCCTGTTCCTTGTCGGCCATGCTCTTTTCCAGGATTTCCAGCTGCCCCGTAATAGAGTTTTCCTGTTGTTTGGCTTGAGTGATATTACTCTGCTGAGCCTCGATCTGACGACTCACATCCTGCAGTTTTCGCTGGGTTTCCTCAATGTTATCAGCATACACCGGTAATATTGCAGTTATCATAAAGACCAGGGTAAACATCAGTGCGGTTAGTCGTTTGGCGGTTTTCATACTATCACTCCTTTTTCTTTCCCATGGCCCCCCGGAAAACCGCTTTAAACATCCAAAAAGCGGTTGATGGAAATTCCGGTGCCGATTATGCCCAGTACTGCTCCCGCTGCGAAAAGAGACAGATACAAATTAATCAAAATATCCTGACCGCTGACCAAAGGCATAAACAATACCGTATCTACCTTGTTCAACAGCGAACCATAAGCAACGGCCAGTATGATGATGGATAACAGGGAACCCAGGGCCCCCAGCCCGATTCCTTCAATAAAGAAGGGCCAGCGTATAAACCAGTCGGTGGAACCTATCAGCTTCATCAGGTAAATCTCTTTTCTCCGGGCGAAGATCGCCAGGCGGATGGTAGTAGCTATGAGAAAAACGGCTCCCAATGCCAGCAGTACTATAAACAGCAAACTGACCACCCTTACCCAGCGAGCGGTGGAAAACAGCTGTTCCACTACTCCCTGGCCGTAGTTTACCTTGTATACCCCGTTGATTTTCTCAATCTGAAGCGCCAGCTCCGGCACATCATGAGGATCAACTGCCTTGACCTCGAATGAGTTGGGCAGAGGGTTCTTGCCCAGGGTGCTCTCCAGATCATAGTTTTGCTTGCCCAGGGTTTTCTGCATTTTCTGCAGGGCCTGCTCCCGGGATACAAAGGTAATGCTTTCTATTCCTGACAGCCCTTCCATCTTCTCCTGTACCTTTTTAATCCCTGCATCATCCAGCTCCTGATCCAGATAGGCCATAATCTCCACGTCTGATTCCAGGCCGGCCAGGAAAGTACTGGTATTCAGGGTTATCAATACCGACATGCCCAGAATAAGAATACACATGGCAATCGTACTTACGGTAGCAATACTGAGCAGATGATTCCGGGCTATGGATTTGAACGCTTCGCGAAAAAAATAGGCTAAATTCCTTAATGGCATAATTTCAAATCTCCCGGGGTAATATCTGAAGCAATCTTGCCTCCGTCCAGGGTAATAACTCGTTTATGAGCCGCTTTCACTAGCTCCCAGGCATGAGTAGCCATCATTACCGTAGTACCTTTACGATTGATGTCATAAAGGAGTTCCATAATTTCCTGAGCGGTGTTAATATCCAGGTTGCCGGTAGGTTCATCGGCTATCAGCAACAGAGGCCGATTGGTCAAGGCCCGGGCAATTCCAACCCTTTGCTGTTCTCCTCCCGATAACTCACCGGGCAGGGATTGTTCTTTGCCCTGAAGTCCTACCATTTGGATTACTTCCAGTGCCCGGCTTTTTATGTCGCGCTGATGAGCACCAACAACCTCCATGGCAAAGGATACGTTCTCGTAAACCGTCTTATTCTCCAGCAGCTTGAAGTCCTGGAAAACCACTCCTATATTCCGGCGCAGGGCCGGGATCTCCTTCCTCTTCATGCGAACCAGGCTGCGGGAGGCTACAAAAATCTGACCCCGGCTGGGCACTTCCTCCCGATACAGCATTTTAATCATAGTCGATTTGCCGGCCCCGCTGGGCCCCATGAGGAATACGAATTCTCCCCCGTTTATCTTTAATGAAATATCATCTAACGCCTTTATTCCATTGGCATATATTTTGGAGACGTTATAAAACTGAACTAGCATGAATAAACCTCCAAATAAAAAAACCACCTCAAAAAGGTGGTTCTACAAAAATATATAAAATCCCTTTTTTATTTTTATATATTTTTTAGTAAATTGCGGACTTTTTGCGCTATTTTATCTATAGTTAGTCCATAATGTTGCAATAACTCATCCGGACTTCCTGATTGTCCGAACTGATCATCGATGCCTATACGCAAAACCGGCACCGGGCAATGCTCACTTACTGCTTCACAGACTGCGCTGCCCAGGCCTCCAATAACGCTGTGTTCTTCGGCAGTCAATATGACCCCGGTTTCCCGGGCTTTCTTTATTACCAGTTCCTGGTCCAGCGGTTTGATAGTGTGCATATCCACCACCGAAACCAATATTCCCTCCCCGGACAGCACTTCCGCGGCCTGCAAGGCTTTATCCACCATAATGCCACAGGCAATTATAGTGGCATCCGCTCCCGTTTTCAGTTCCACTCCCCGTCCTATCTGCAATTCAACATCATCAGGGTAAACCTGGGATACCGGCATCCGCCCCAGGCGAAAATAAGCCGGACCGCTGCTCTGGTAAAGCTGCCGCAAAAGCTGGCTGGTACTGGGACCGTCTGCCGGTACTACCACAGTCATTCCAGGAATGCTGCGCATCAAGGCGATATCCTCCACCGATTGATGAGATCCGCCATCTTCTCCCACGGTGATTCCGGCATGAGTAGCACATATTTTCACATTCAACCCGGCATAGGCGATGGAATTCCTGATCTGTTCAAAAGCCCGGCCAGCAGCAAATACAGCGAAGGTGCTGGCAAATACCTTTTTCCCGGCAGCTGCCAGACCGGCGGACATGCCCATCAGATTCTGTTCTGCTATACCGGCATTTATAAATCTTTCTGGAAATGCTCCCGCAAATTCTGCGGTCTTGGTGGATTTGGAGAGATCAGCATCCAAAACCACAATATCCTGGTGCTGCTTTCCCAGTTCTACCAGAGTCTTTCCGTATGCTTCCCTGGTTGCCTGCTTCTTCAAGGGACAATTCCTCCTATCCAAGGTTCTTCCCGGTTTAAATCTAAACCAGTTCTGCCAAGGCTCGCTCCCTTTCTTCCTGGTTGGGAGCGGTTCCATGCCATTCGACTCTATGTTCCATAAAAGAGCAACCCTTGCCTTTGGTGGTCCGGGCTACTATGGCAACTGGTTTTCCCCTAACCTGCCGGGCATTATTAAGGGCCTGCATGATGGCCGGAATATGGTGACCGTCTATCTCCAGCACTTCCCAGCCAAAAGCCCGAAATTTGTCTGCGATAGGTTCGGGAGACATAACCTCGGTTATTTTGCCGTCTATCTGCAGTCCGTTATAATCAACAAAAACCATCAGGTTATCCAGTTTATAATGAGCGGCCGCCATGCTGGCTTCCCACACCATTCCCTCTTCCAGTTCCCCATCTCCTACCATGGCATAGACCCGGTAGTCCTTTTTATCGATTTTTCCAGCCAAAGCCATCCCAACCGCCCAGGAAATGCCCTGCCCCAGCGAACCGGTGGATGCCTCCACCCCAGGCAATTTCTTGCGGTCCGGATGCCCCTGCAGAGGACTGCCCAGTTTTCTTAGACTTATCAATTCATCGGCGGGAAAGAAGCCCCGTTCAGCCAGGGCTGCGTATAGCACCGGAGCCGCATGACCTTTGCTGAGAACAAATCTATCTCTATCTTCCCAGTCGGGCTTGGACGGGTCCAGATTCATTTCCCAGAAATAAAGACTCGCCACCATATCCGAGGCGCTTAAGGAGCCGCCGGTATGTCCTGACCCGGCCGAACAAAGCATGGTAACGATGTGCCTTCTCATGATCAGTGCCTTTTCTGCCACCTGGCGCACTGCCAGATCATTAATTTCTTTCACCTTATCCTCCCTCTACTTCTTGTTCTTCCAGCTCAAACCGGCATAGATAAATTCATCCAGTTCTCCATCCAAGACTGCCTGTACATTTCCAGTTTCCACACCGGTGCGATGATCTTTTACCAGGTTAAATGGATTCAGGGTATAAGTCCTGATCTGGCTGCCCCAGGCTATCTCTTTGTGTTCACCCTTCAGATCTTCCAGGTTGCTTTCCATTTCTTTCTGTTTCAATTCATACAGCCGGGCGGTCAGAATTTTCATAGCCGCCATGCGATTGGCTATCTGGGATCTCTCATTCTGGCACTGCACTACTAGTCCCGTGGGCAAATGGGTGATACGCACCGCGGAATCAGTCTTGTTAACATGCTGACCCCCGGCCCCACTGGAACGGTAAGTATCTATGCGCAGATCATCGGCATTAATATCAACCTCTACCTCTTCATCAATGTCCGGCATTACCGACAGCGAGGCAAATGATGTATGTCGGCGCCCGGATGAATCAAAGGGGGAAACCCTGATCAAACGATGTACTCCCTGTTCGCATTTCAGCTTGCCGTAAGCATAATTACCGCTGACCAACAGGGTAACACTTTTTACTCCCGCCTCATCTCCGGCCAGAAAATCCATAATCTGCACCTTATAACCCGATGACTCGGACCAACGGCTATACATCCGCAGCAGCATCTCCACCCAATCCTGGGCTTCAGTCCCTCCTGCACCGGCATGCAGAGATACGATGGCATTGCTGTGGTCATGTTCACCCGAAAATAAAAACAGGAGTTCAAATTCTCTAAATTTCTCCTGCAATTGCTTCAGTTCCCGGATAGTATCCCTGATTAATTCTTCTTCATTTTCTGCTTCGGCAATCTCCAGCATATCCTGGATGTATTCAATGCTGCGGTACATCTGCTGATGCTGATTAACGATATCCTGCAGTTCACTTATTTCTTTTAGTATGGACTGAGCCTGCTGGTTATCATCCCAGAAATCTGTTTTTATGGTCTTCTCCTGCAATATTTCGATCTGCTCTTTTTTCCTGTCAATGTCAAAGAGAAGCCCTCATCTCTTGCAGACGGCCTATCATGTAGGAGCAAAGGCCCCGGGGATCTTCTATCAAAACCATCTCCTCCTATCTGCTTTTTACAGCTTGTCTATTATTAATAAATCTATCATGAATTATGGTCGGAATGCAGTTAAATATACGGGAGTTATCTCCACTGTATTAAGTTAGCATCCGCTGATATTTTTGTCAAATTTCTTCGAATATCAACTTCCGCCTAAGGAAAATCTTAACTATTACTATTGCATACTAGTTATCGTCCAGCACAACATCCTGTGCAGACGATAACCGGTCGGGGCGGGCAGCATGAACGCATTCTTCAAGCACCACGTTTTTTTGTCGGACATAATTTGAAGCAGCGAGAGATGAGTAAACCCGGCTGGTTCAGGGGGAACTAGTTGGCGTGGATACCAGGGGGTTCGAAATAGTCATATTTTTGTTTCAGTATGACCAGATCCACCCTGCGGTTCATAGCCCGGTGCTGCTCGGAATCATTGCGCACCAGAGGCCGGTTTTGTCCGTAACCGATAGCAGCCAGACGATCAGCTGAAATTCCGCTGGCTTCACTTAGAACATGCACTACATTGGTGGCTCTCATAACCGATAATTCCCAGTTGGAAGGAAATTGACTGGTGTTGATAGGCAGGTCGTCGGTGTGTCCTTCCACCCGGATATAATTGGGTATTCCCACCAGGGGCTGGCCCACTTCTTTAATAATCTCCCGGGCAGTGGGAGTCAGCTCGGCAGACCCGCTGCGAAACAGCAGGGCGTCCTTGAAGCTAATGACCAGGCCCCGTTCCTGTTCATATATTATTATCTGCTCACTCAAGCGGGTAGTCCGAGAATCACCGGATTCACCACTGCTTATCTGCTCATCCCGGGTTTCAACAAATTTGGTTACTATAGCCTCGATCTCTTCCATCTGTTTCTGATTGGCCTGGGCCTGATATTCCTGCTCAGCGCTGGATAAACCTTCGGCCATGGACGGTCCCGGCGCTTCCAGCATGCTCATGGATTGCCCGGTAAGAACCAGACTAAGGGAATTGGCCAGGGCCGAGTATTTGGCGATATCCACCTGACTCATGGAATACATCAGGACAAAGAACACCATCAACAGGGTGATCAAATCCGCATAGGTTACCAGCCATCTCTCCTGGCCTCCGCTTTCTTCCTCGGCGGCTTTTTTCTTTCGGCGGGAACGACTCATGTCTTACATCTCCATTTCTGCTGACTGCTGCTGCGCTTTTTTCTTCGAATCAGCCGGCACAAAGGTTAGCAATTTTTCTCTTATTACCCGTGGATTCTCACCGGCCTGTATGGAAAGGACCCCTTCCAGAACGAGTTCCATTAATAATACTTCTTTCTCGGCTTTTATTTTGCACTTGGTAGCAAAGGGCAGCCACAACACATTGGCACTGGAAACACCATAGAGGGTGGCCAGGAACGCTACCGCAATAGCACCGGCCAGCTCATCCGGCTCGGACATGTTGCTCAAAACATGCACCAGCCCCATAACTGTTCCAATGATACCCATGGTAGGTGCATAGCCGCCGGCAGTGACAAAGACCGCATGGCCGATGCCCTGACTTTTCTCATGGGCTTCGATATCCATTTCCAGCATGGTTCGGGTCAAGTCAGGGTCAGTTCCGTCGATTACCAACTGCAGCCCGCGAGCCAGGAAATCATTATTAATAGAGGACAGCTGGCTTTCCAGGCTCAGCAAGCCTTCGCGCCTGGCCTTATCGGCCGTCTCCACCAGTATCTCCAGTACTTCAGCATAGTTAATCTTCTGATCAGAAAAAACCTGTTTGAAAAAATGGCCCATAGCCTTTAACTCATCCATGGTAAAACTGATTATAGTGGCTCCAATAGTACCGCCCATAACGATAATAAAGGCAGTATGCACCCACAACATACCCGCGTGTCCTCCCTCCAGGAGGAATCCGCCTACCAGACCGCCAAAGCCTATCAATAGTCCTATCAGAGTCGCTATGTCCATAAGTTAATCTCCTTTTCCACAACAATGTTTGTATTTTTTCCCGCTGCCGCAGGGACAAGGTTCATTTCGTCCTACCTTCTTATCTCTGCGCACCGGCTTTTTAATCGTATCTTCACTGTGGCTGGTGGATATCTTCCTTTCTTCCGGATTCTGCACCACTTTAAGCCTTAATATATAACGAACCACGTCTTCCTTGATGCTGTATACCATGGACTGGAAAGCCTCGTAGGCTTCGAACTTGTACTCTATCAAGGGGTCTTTTTGCCCGTAGGCTCTAAGAGATATCCCGTTTCTGAGCTGATCCATGGCATCTATATGGTCCATCCACTTCTGATCGATAATCCTCAGCAACAAGGCCTTTTCCAGCTGCCTCATCACCTCTGAACCCATTTCCTGTTCCCGGGCCTGGTATAAGGAATGAGTGCGTTCAGCCAGAAATTCTTTAGCTTCCGAGGCGGTCAGTCCCAGCAAGTCCTGTCTGTCAAAGTCAGGCTCCGGAATCAGGGCTTGTTCTATATAAGTCATCATGCCGGGCAGATCCCAGTCATCGGAGTATTTGGCTTCACCGGCAAAATTATCAACTACCGCATCTACCACATCGTCGATCATGCCTCTTGCAGTTTCCTGCAGATCTTCCCCCAGCAGAACCTTATGGCGTTCACCGTAGATGACTCCCCGCTGCTGGTTAATAACATCATCGTATTCCAGTACGTTTTTGCGGATGCTGAAGTTGCGGTTCTCCACTTTCTTCTGGGCATTCTCAATACCCCGACTGACTATGTTGTTCTCTATAGGCATGTCATCATCCATGCCCAGGCGATCCATGACCCCTTCAATAGTGCCTGCGCCAAACAGCCTCATCAAATCATCTTCCAGAGATACATAGAACCTGGATTCCCCTCTGTCTCCCTGCCTTCCTGATCGGCCCCGAAGCTGGTTGTCTATTCGTCTGGACTCGTGGCGTTCCGTTCCTAGAACATACAGCCCCCCCAGGTCTTTGACTCCTTCTCCCAGTACTATATCAGTTCCGCGGCCGGCCATATTGGTAGCTATGGTAACCATGCCCCTCTGCCCGGCCTGGGCAATGATCTGAGCCTCTTTTTCATGATATTTGGCATTCAGTACCTGGTGAGGCACCCCTCTTTTGCCCAGCATGCTGCTCAGTAACTCGGATTTCTCTATGGAGATGGTTCCTACCAGTACCGGCTGCTGGTTCCTGTACCTCTCGGCTATATCATTGACTACCGCCTGGAATTTTCCCATTTCAGTGCGATAGATGATATCCGCCTGATCTTCCCGGATCATTGACTGGTGGGTGGGTATAACCACCACATCCATGTTATAGATTTTCTTGAATTCTGCTTCTTCGGTTTCAGCCGTACCGGTCATACCTGCCAGTTTATCGTACATACGAAAATAGTTCTGGAAGGTAATGGTAGCCAGAGTCTGAGATTCTTTTTCTATCTTAACCCCTTCCTTGGCTTCTATGGCCTGATGCAAACCGTCGCTGTATCTGCGGCCAAACATTAACCTGCCGGTGAACTCGTCTACTATTATGACCTGATCATCTTTTACTACATAATCCCGATCCCTTTTCATCAGGGTATGGGCTTTAAGTCCCTGGTTAACGTGATGGGCCAGTTCCATATTTTCCGACAGGTTCTCGATATGGAAATACTGTTCCACCTTTTTCACCCCGTCCTCGGTCAGGGTTGCCAAATGAGCCTTCTCATCCACCATATAGTCGTCCTCGGCCTTTAGGCGAGGGATGAATTTAGCTATTTGATAATATAGACTGGTTGGCTTGTCACCCTCTCCGGATATAATCAAGGGGGTGCGAGCTTCGTCAATCAATATCGAGTCAACTTCGTCTATAATGGCATAATGCAATGGCCCCTGAACCTGGCTTTCACGGCTGACCGCCATGTTATCCCGCAGATAATCAAATCCATATTCATTATTGGTTCCGTAGGTTATATCACAGCCATAATTTTCCCTTTTTTCAGCCCCGGTCATGCCATGAACGATAAGTCCCACAGCTAAACCGCAATATTCATAGATGGGCTTCATCCAATCCCGGTCCCGACCAGCCAGATAGTCATTAACGGTAACGATATGAACCCCTTTGCCATCCAGGGCATTTAAATATGCCGGCAGGGTGGCCACCAGGGTTTTGCCCTCCCCGGTCTTCATTTCCGCTATACGCCCATCGTGCAGAACCATTCCGCCTATCAGCTGTACATCGAAATGCCTCATCCCCAGGGTTCGCCTCGAAGCCTCCCGGACCAGAGCGAAGGCCTCTGGTAATATATCGTTTAATGTCTCTCCATTCTTTAACCTTTGCTTGAATTCCTCGGTTTTATTGGGAAATTCTTCCTCCCGCAAGTTTTGATAATCGGCTTCCAGCCCATTGATGGACTCTACCCGCTTTCGATAGCGTTTAACTTCCTTTTCATTGTCATCCAAAATATTCTTAAGAAAATTTTTTAGCATTTTTTTCATCTGCCTTTCATTAAAAAAAGAAGGAACCTATTGGCTCCTTTCCTCAAGCAAGAGATCAATATTATATTAGCACTTTTTGGAACTATTCTTCAACTCTAGTCAAAATGCGGCTCAATCAGGCCGTAGTTGCAGTCTTTTCTCTTATAAACCACGTTGACTTCATCCGTTTTGGAGTTAAAAAAGACAAAAAATGTATGGCCCAGCAGATTCATCTGCATTATCGCTTCTTCCTCATCCATGGGTTTGAGAGCGAATCTCTTGGTTCTCACAATATTAAAGGCCTCGGCAGATCCTGCCGGCTCTTTTTGGTTCTTAATTTCTTTTTCGATTTCTTCTTTCATGTTCTTTCTGAATCCGGCTCCCCTGGTCTTTCTATATAGCTTGGTCCGGTATTTGTTTATTTGTTTTTCCAGTTTCTCTTCCACCAGATCTATGGAACTGTACATATTATCGGTGGATTCCTCTCCCCTCAGAATCATGCCATTCAAAGGTATGGTTACCTCCACCTTGTGCCCCTCACTGTCTACCGACAATGCGACCTGGGCCTCTTTTACATCGTCAAAGTATTTTTCTAACTTGGAAAGACGCTTGGTGGTATAATCCTTGAGGGCATCGGTGATTTCTATGTTTTTTCCCCTGATGTCGAGTTTCATATGACCACTCCTTTCCCGATGTTATATATATATTTTATACCAGCACTACTCTTTTCTCTACTACTAATCGCAACACCTAATAATAGTATATGTAATTAGGCTGCATTTAATGGGTTCACAGTTAAAATCCGCCTGCTGCCCGCCCCTTAATCTTAAAAAAGGCTATCCCTCAAGTCCGGCTAGACTCTTGGGATAGCCTCTCCAATCTATATCAGTCTGAGTGACTAGATAACCTCTTCCTCTTTCATCTGCTGGAAACACTGCAGACAGTACACTGGTCTATCTCCAACCGGCCTGAAAGGTACTTGAGTCTCCTGACCGCACCTGGCACAGGTGGTGTCGAACATTTCCCGGGGACCCCTTTCATTTCGGCCCGCTCTGCGCTGACTCCTGCATTCCCTGCAGCGTTTGGGCTCATTCTGGAAGCCCTTCTCATGATAAAACTCCTGCTCCCCAGCGCTGAAAATGAACTCCTGTCCACAGTCCTGGCAAATTAATGTTTTGTCTTCAAACATAGAAATCCCTCACTTTGTATGATTTTGTCGGAGACCTGTATAATGTCTTGCAGTATTCTACCGACCCGTATTGCATATTATATATTTCTGAACTCAAAATAGCAAGGAATGGCTTCCCTGCTATTTGCTTCACGTTGATATTCAGTTAAACATTCCGGCCTAGTTGCTCTTATGCTGCATAGCCTGGCGATAGGCCTGGCTGGCTTGCTTATTGCTGGCCCTAATTTCTGAACCTGGGCTGGGGTTGACCTCCATCATCAAAAGCTGATTCTGGCGATCCATCTCGTTGATTTGCTCCAATATCAATCCCAGGCTACCCACTACATTTTTTAATTGTTCATAGTCATGGGCTTCTATGCTTCCCCTCAGCTTACCCAGGACAAACTCATCAATATTCAGGTGGGTAACCGCCTGCTGCTGATAAGCCCGATTGATTTCATTAAGAGAACTGATCTCTTCCATCAAGGACTGTCTTTGGGACATAATATCCTGCAATTCACCGGACATGCCCGGTTTTTTTTCCAGGCAATGCAACTGAGCCGAGGACAATTCCGCCATCCGCTCATAGAGGTTTAGCTGCCTGTGAAAATTATCTGCAATTTCCCGGATAATCTGCTTTACCACCTGTAAATCTTCCTTAATCCAGATTTTCAGGCACCAGCAATCGGAAGGACTCATTTGCGTTTATCAAAAAACCATGCTTCTTCATATACTGCTTCGGGATAGTATTGTTGCACAGCTTTTTTATTGCCCCGGGCATTTTGCAATCCGAGCCGGGCCTTTCGCATTCCCTCTGATAATAGAGCCTGACTTTTACTGTCATTAAACTGTATTAAACTAATTATATCTCTTATTTCGGTTTTTTGCTCTATATATCCTGCATTTATTATCCGGCCCGGAGAAAAAGCTTCAGTATTTTTGCTTTCCAGAAGTTCCTGCTCGCTTTTCTCCAAATCGCTTATAAGCATTTCAATCTTCTTCTGTATCTCCAGTCGCTCTTCAGCTATAGGCGCTATTAGCTCATAAGCTTCCTTTTCTATAACCTCCAGTTGCTGACGGGACAGTTGCAAAAGAAGTTTGAACTGCTGGTTTAGTTTTTCCATAATGCCCACCAGTTTAATTTCCTCAACCATATCCAGTCACCCGGTCACGCTGAAGTTCTGGCGCCCTTGGTGGTCGCCATGGTTGTTATGCACTCTGTTTATGGCATCCTGCCAAGTATCCCTTAGATCGCTTAAAAAACCTTGAATCTCTTCCAGCAGCTCCAGGTCCTTTCTGATGTTGGCCTCTACCATCTGATTATATATATAATCGTATACTGATAGTAAGCGCTGGGAAATATCATAATCCATGTTGAGGGTGGCCATCAATTCTATTACTATATCCTGGGCCTTTACAATGTGCTCGTGAGCCTGGCCAGGGTTCTTTTCACTTATGGCCCTTTGAGCATTTTCTATGTTTTTGATACAGCCATTGTAAAGCATTAAGAGCAGCTGGCCCGGAGGTGCGGTCTCCACGGTGGTTCTCTTATACTGCTGATATTTCTGTAAATTTGTATTCACCTTTCTGCCTCCTTCTGGTGTACAGGTCGCTGATAGAAAACCTGCCGGGTACCTTATGGTATAGTTTTGCTATGCTCTCTCATCGAAAAGGATGCCTATGGCATCGTTGAGCATCTGTTTTATCTGGGCTGAAAATTCCAGTACCCGCTCAGCCGGAATCTCTCTCACCACATCACCGGTATCGGAATCCAAGACTTTAACCTGGTATCGGCCGCTAGCCTCGTGCAGCTCAAATTTCAAGTTATGATTAGAGACCTTAAAAGTCTCATTAACCAGTTCCACCGCTCTTTCCAATTTCTGCCCCAGCTGCGGGTCAGCTGATACACCTGCCTTCTGCTCATCGCCTGGCAGTTTCATGCCGTCGGCCTTTGGAGCCTGGCTGGCAACATAGCTGCTCTCGGTTGCTCCCTGCCCTTCAATTCTCATCATCTTTCACCTCATTTCATGCCCGGTATGGACGTTTAAGAGTACTAATATATATATCGTGCTGCCGCCTTGAAACTTTAATCCAACCCTTGCAGCATCAGAGTTCCAGAGCTAAAGTTTGGACTTTATATTTTCGATATATTATACATATATTCCCATCAGCTCACGGATCAATCCGCAGCTGATCAGTCGAGGCATAATATTGACAGAAATAGAGGGCCCAAACCGTGGCCCGGTCAGGAGGTACTAGTATGATAATCGAAAACGCCTGGATAGATATGAGCTCTTCCCGCTCTTACCGGGAGGAACTGGTGCAAGAGGAAAGAAGCCGGTTTTGGCTGGGTGGCAATCCCACCGATGCCGGGGCGGCACAAAATGTTGAAACCCTGCCCCAGCAGGACAGCCTGGAAATATCTGCTGCCGCTGAGGAGGCCCAGAAGAAAAGATTCCACTTTCAATTAAGTGAGGAAGACAAGTGCAAAATTTCACTGATCAAGAGCCTTTTGGAAGCCTTTACCGGAAAAGAGATTAAATTCTATCTGCCCCTGGATTGGGATGATGAGATGCAAAACCGGCTGGAAGCAATCAGCAGACCAGTCTCCAATTCCATTAACCTCTCCACACCCAACTGGGGCTGGGAATATGATTTCTATTCTTCTTATCAGGAGAGTGAACAGACCACCTTTAATGCTTCGGCAGTGGTCAAAACCGCTGACGGACGGGAGATAAACGTTTCGGTAAGCCTCAACCTGAGCCGTTCTTTTTCTTCTCAAACTGAATTGCACATCCGGGCCGGAAACGCTCAGCTGGCCGACCCGCTGGTAATTAATTTTGACGGTTCGGCGGCAGCCCTGGGTGAGCGCAGTTTTGAATTCGACCTGGACTGCGATGGAGAACTGGATCTTATCTCATTCCTGAAACCGGGCAGCGGTTTTTTAGCCCTGGATTTAAACCAAGACGGCACCATCAATAATGGGAGCGAATTATTCGGGGTTTCAAATGGCGACGGATTTGCCCACCTGGCCCAATATGATGAAGACGGCAACGGCTGGATAGATGAAAATGATTCCGTATTTGACCGGCTGCAAATCTGGACCAAAGACAGCAACGGTAATGATGTCCTCTTTGCTCTGGCCCAAAAAGGAATAGGCGCCATCTGCCTGGCCAATATCGCTACCTCCTTTGCCATGAAAAACTCGGCCAATGAACTGGACGGGCAGCTAAGATCATCTGGTATATTTTTAAGGGAAAATGGCACTGCTGGAACCATCCAGCAGATTGATTTAAGAGTGTAACTCACTTCCTTTTACCAACTGAATAATCCAACCTCCTTTTTGCTCCACTGAGCATTGTGCACCTAATATCCTCTCTTCCCGGCGGTCATGCCGGGCTTTTTTTTGGCAACAGGGGGGTATTCCATTTTTTACAAGTCATTAAAACCTGTGCTATAATCAGCTTATGGATACAGTAAAGATATTTGAAGAGACAATCATAGACTATTTGAGCCGGGAGTTGGGCGCGGTGCTTATCATCATCTTTGGCTCCGCCGCCCAGGGTAAAGCACGCCCGGACAGCGACATAGATATTGCTTTCCTAAGCAAACATGAGAATTCTGGTATTGATCTCTATGCAGCAAGTCAGAAATTAGCGGGATTATTAAAAAGGGATGTGGATCTAATTGATTTGAACCGGGTTTCACCAGTTTTGCAGGTACAAGTACTTAAAAATGGCCGCATAATTCTTGACCAGGACCCGCACCTGCGCCAGGAGTTTTTCATCTTGGCCTTAAAGAAATACAGTCGTTTAAATGAAGAACGAGTCATAATTATAGACAAAATCAAAGAAAGAGGTCAAGTTTATGGTAGATAGGGATCTGCTTCTAAACAAATCCGGAATAATAGAACGCTGTATTATACGAGTGGAATTTCCTTAAATCGCTCCTGTTTAAGTTGCGGTGAATCGTTCTTCTTTTAATTCGCATTGTTTGCAGTCTGCCGTCAGACTGTTATACGTTAAAGCGGCGGGAGAACCTCCCGCCGCTTTGGATTGCTGGTAATATTGCTTGTGCCTGGCTGCTTATATTGCTTATATTGCCTGTTTTATGTTGTTTTTATCGTACTTACCGGAGTAATTGCAGTACGTTCTGGGGAGCCTGGTTGGCCTGGGCCAGCATGGCGGTGGCAGCCTGCTGCAGAATGTTCTGCTTGGTGAATTCCACCATTTCAGTGGCCATGTCCACGTCCCTGATCCGGGATTCGGAAGCCGACAGGTTCTCAGATGAAGTATCCAGGTTCTTGATGGTGTGCTCCAGACGGTTCTGGTATGCACCCAGGGCAGCTCTCTGGGTAGATACTTCTACGATAGCCGCATCAATGGTGTCTATAGCCAGATCAGCCGCGGTAGTACTGCTGGACACGTCGATAGAACTCCCTGAACCTGATCCAATTACGTAAGCGAAGTCAAAATCTGTATCGCCAGCTATTGAATCTACCTGGAAGGCCAGGGTAGCCTGGTTGCCCATGGCATCCTTAAAGGTAACGGTATAGTTGCCGCCACCAGCTGCATCGATGGGACCGGTGGTGTATACTAATCCTTCATCATCTACCAGATCGGTAAAGTTAGCCCCTCCATCAACCGAATACTGGAACTTGCCTACCGCGTCTGTACCATCCGATGTCATAGCGATACGATAGGTTATAGCATTCCCTTCCGCATCCTCATCTGCCAGTCTTCCGGCTACCAGATCAATAGCCCCGATCTCAGCAGTATTGGTTTCAAGATCGATACCCTGGCTGCTTACTTCAATAGCGGTGGAAACGGTCTGATAAGCCGCCATACCAGCCAGAGCAGCCCACTCAACGCTAGCGGTTGCCGAATCAATGATCAGATCCACAGTAGAACCTAAACCTTCATCACTTAATGTAACTACATCATAGTTGTTGGTCAAGCCAGCTGGGTCGTAGTTTTCATTCTTGGCTACTACTTCGCCATCAGAATTTTTCAAATATAGACTTACACCAGTTCCGTCGCCATCAGACACAATGTTCAGGGTGTACTTGCCTACAGCAACATCAGCCGATAAGTCAACCGAACGTACTCCCAACAGATTAGCGGAGTTTACCACTTTAGCAGCAGAGGATTCACTCTGGTCAGTTACACCTAATGTTTTGGCATCAACTTTGCCGATGTTAACACTCATGTTTTGACCGGAATTGGCTCCTATTTGGAAACTGGTAGTAAAAGTACCGTCTAACAAGCTCTTGGTATTAAACTCAGTAGTGGTAGCGATACGGTCGATTTCAAGTACCAGCTGGTCTACTTCATCCTGTATGGCCTGCCGATCTCCATCAGCCAGGGTGCCATTGGCAGCCTGCACTGCCAGTTCCCTCATGCGCTGCAGGATATCTTCAGTTTCCTGCAGGGCTCCCTCAGCGGTCTGTATCAGGGAGATGCCATCCTGGGCGTTGCGGCTGGCCTGCTGCAGACCTCTGATCTGTCCCCGCATTTTTTCGGAGATGGCCAGTCCGGCTGCATCGTCGCCGGCCCGGTTGATCCGGTAGCCGGAAGATAGTTTTTCCAGGGATTTGGCAGTATTGGTCTCGTTGATCCCCAACTGCCGGTTGGTATTCAGTGCCATTACGTTAGTGTTAATTATCATTATTAATTCCTCCTTGAATTTTCAGCTCCCACATCCGTGTGGGGCAATTCTTTAATCCGTATCAGCTGTCGGTACTATCCTTCATCGACCTTTATTCAGGACTATCCGAGCCGAAGCCGGATTCTTCTGCTATATCATCAACAGGGTAATAAATATATCGTCAGGGACGGGGAAAACAATAAAGCCCCCTCAGCGTCCCTCCAGCGTATTTTTATCCTTGGTTCTCTTGTTTTCATGGTTTTTCTGCCCTTCCGGTCTTGGGCCGCATTATTTTTAGGACTATTTGTTTATTTTGTATGCTTATATTGTATAAATTGGGTCAGGGAGCAGGGGGACGTCCTTTTTGTTCCCCTGAGAAAACCTGGCAACAGAATAAGCAAACACCCGCCTGTAGTTTTACAGCCATTATTTTCTGCTTAAGCAGCCGGGAGGGTATCTGACATCTGACAAGTTTAAACTGCTCCTCCCGTTTCTATACTTAAAGCATAAAAAAAGAGGAACGAAAATATCATCCCTCTGTTTCATCTAATAAAACAAGGAAACGAAAAGTGCGTCCCCCTGTTCCCTGTTTAACTACTCCACCAGCTGGCCAATTGTTGCTCCAGCCAGCTGCTCTGGTTGTTTAATTTGTACAGAGCGGTCTCCATGGCGGTAAACTGGGCCCAGTACCTGGTTTCCAGGTTCTCCAGGCGCTCTTCCCACCTGGCGATGCTCTTATCGATCCGCTCCATTTCTTTGCCCAGATAGCTGGTATCTATCTTACTGCTGGCACTGCCGGCTCTATTGGTAAGTGAGGTTATCCCACTGGTGCTCTGATGGTACAGCAGGTCAGCCAGTCCGTCTACATCGTCACTGCCGGTAAAGAATTGCATCACCGCATCGGGATCATCCAGCAATGCCGCCCGGAGTTTATCTTCATCCAGGTATAGCTTGCCGTTATCGTTCCAGTTGTTGCTGGTAGCTATGCCGATAGTGGAAAGAGAGGTGTAGACCTCCGAGGACAGCCCGGCTATGGCTCCGGTGGCACAGCTGCGCAGTTGGGTATATATGGAATTCAGCAGGGAATCCCCTTTTAATAATCCGCTGCGGGCTTTAGCTTCCCATAATGCAATCTCCGCTTCGCTCATCTCGGCTTTCTCATCATCGGTAAGGGGAAGATAATCCCGGGCTCTTTTTTCCCCCAACTTGCTGCCGATCAGATCCACCAGATTGTTATAGGCTTCCATGAAGGCCTTGATCTTGTCTACCGTGGCATCCGTGTCATTGCTGATGGTTATGGTGGTACTGCCGGTGCCGTTAAGGTCAAAGTTAATGCCATTCAGAGTAAACTGGTTGCTGGAAAAGCTCAGCCCGCTGATCCCGTTAAACTCTATTTGGGCATCCTCTCCCACCCCCAGGGTTACCGGGCTTCCCTCCGCCGGCAAATCTCCGCTGTACAGCTTTAAGGTATCTCTCAGAAAGGCCTGGTCATCAGCAGCAATATCGATTTTAACCTGGCTTCCGGTAGCGGTACTGCTCAAAAACAGTCGATCAACCCCGGAATCGTATACGGCCTGTATGCCCAGACCAGCCTGGTTGATCTGTTTGACAACACTCTGCATGCTATCCTGCTCGGCATTAAAGGTGAAGGTCTGAACCCCATCAGTCCCTTCCAGGGTAAAGCTGATTTCCCCTGTTACTCCAAATTGAGCGGCCAGGCTGCTGCTGTCGCCGCTGGAGCCCAGAGCTTGCGAACTAGCTGCCGATACCCCCTGGGCCAAATTCAGCACATTGATAGTGTATTTGCCATCCAGAGCCGAAGCCGATGCAGTAGCCGTGAGGACGCTCTCGTTGGCTGAACTGACCTGGTTGGCAGTAAAACTGCTCTGCAGTCTTAGTTCATAAACCGCGGTTTTTAAGGCCAGCAGTTTGGTATTCATATCCCGGTAGTCTTCCCGCTTCCATTCCAGCAGCTGCTTTTGCTGATATTGGGTATCTACCTTGGTGCGCTCAGCTTTCATTAAATCCCTAATTATCGATTCCGTATCCAGCCCGCTGGCCAGGCCACCTAATCTTATGGTCATATTTATCCCTCCTTGCTTTGGCTTACATTTGGCTTTTCATTTCCTTAAACCTGGATATCACTTCCTCCGGCTGGCTGGCGGCCTGCCGGTTGGCTTCCACTATTTCGTCGTAGATTTCTTTCCGGAATATTTTCACTTCCCGGGGGGCTTCGATGCCAATCTTAATATTGTCCCCCTGTACTTCCAGTATAGATATCTCCACGTTGTGACCAATGATTATCGCTTCACCTTTTTTTCGGTTCAGTACCAGCATCTTTACTCCCCCTGCCCGGCAGCCGCCGGGGCCGCTGAAGATTCTGATGTGAAAATACTATGTTTGGTGCTGTAGAGCGATTTTTCCGGAATAAACTGAATACCCTTTTTGGACCCGGTATCGATAAGCAAAGGTGCAAAAAGGTTGGCAGTAGTTTGCCTAAAGTCATCGGGTATAGTCAATACACTCAAGAGACTAATATTCTTTCCTTCTTCTGCCTGTATCCTCTGCAGTTCTGGTTCCGGCACCTCCACCTGATAGTCGGGGAAGAATACAAAGGGATCGGCAATCACCAGGCAAAGCTCGGGCCGGTTAACTGCCTGCAGATAATAAAACGGCCCGGATTCATCCATGGGTACGATAGCAAACCTGCGTTCCTCTTCAAAAGCAGGAATTCCATCCGGAAAATGAATGATGGCTGATTCTTCTATTTCAATTTCTCCTAATATTTTGCTCTGAATTTTCAATATTTTCACCTCTATATAAAAGTCCAAATGTGCCCTGCTCCCCTACTCGACTGCGGGCGGTCCTCATCAGCTCAGAAAATCCAGCAGAGACGGCATAATAATCTTGGCTCCAGCCGCCAGGGAGGCATTGTAAACATTCTCCTGAGTCTGCAGATCAATAGCCAGTTCAGCCAAATCAGCGTCTTCCCGCTTGGACAACAGGCTTTTCAGCGACACCTGCTCGTCCTTCATCCGGTTCTCATGAAGTTCCAGCCGGTTAACTCGCGCTCCGATTATGGAGCGTTTGCTTAAAATATCATCGATTTTTGCATCCATTCCCTCCAGCCGGGCTGAAATGGCATCACTATCTCCGGACTGGATATCGGCTATGAGCTGGTCAAACAAATCAAATATCCCTCCGTCGGGATTGCCCAGATCATCCAAACCGGTTGGATTGCCGAAAATATCGCGCATATCAATGTTTATCGCAACCGTGATTCCAACCCCGATTTCCATAGTCAGGCTGCCCCCGTTGCCGGTCCACTCCTCCTCGCCGCAGGGAGCCTTGGTAACATTGGTACCGGCAAATATGTACTTGTTGGCATAACTGATATTGGCTATGGTCTGTATATGTTCCTTGAGAACATTTATCTCATCAGCTATGGTTTGCAGGGAAGTGCTGTCATTGGTGCCATTGGCGGCTTGTACAGTTAATTCACGCACCCGCTGCATAACGGTGGTCAAGTCGTCCAGAGCAGCATCGGCAGTGTCCAGAAAGCTCAGCCCTTCCCCCAAGTTGCGTATGTACTGCTCATTTTCAGTAACATTGCCCCTTAAGCGCATGACCTGCACCAGGGAACCGGGATCATCCGAAGCCTTGTTGATCTTCTTGAGGCTGGCGATCTTCTCCTGTATACCTGCCATTCTCTGGGTGTTGCTGCCCAGATGCTGTTTTAAATTATTGACCATTATCTGATTAGTAATACGCATTTTTTCACTACCTTCCTACGGTTCCCATCCGGTTAATGATGGTATCCAGCTGTTCGTCGATTACGGTAATAAATCGGGCGGCAGCATTGTATGCGGCCTGGAATTTTATCAAATCGGCAGTTTCCTCATCCAGCGAGACTCCAGATACGGATTGCCGGGAGTTTTCCAACTGGTTGACCAGTATAGTCTGGTTTTCACTCATGCGTGAGGCCTGCTGGCACTGCACTCCCACACTGGAGGCCACAGAAGCCCAGTAGTCGTCGCAGGTGACATTCTCGATCCCCCCCCCGATACTACTCAGGGCCGAAAAGGCGGTTCCGCCCAGCAGATCCACGTCAGCAATGCCTTCAAAACCACTGTTTGCGCTGGTAAATGCCAGCCGGTCTCCGTCGCATTTTACCGTTATGCTTATGCCGCTGCTGCTCAGGTCTGTGTTAGCATCCAGTTGAGCCTGTATGGCGGCAGCCAGCTGCTGCAGGTCCTGATAGGGTTCAGCCGGAGCCGCCAGGGTTATAGTCGTAGTTGCTCCGCCATTGTAGGCAACGGTCAGACTGCCTGAGACACTGGAGATATCCAGGGCGCTCAAGCTGTCACTGCAGGTTTGGCTGCGAGTTATATTAATACTCTGTCTTAATTGAGCTATTAACAAGGCCAAAGATCCATCGCCGAAGTTGCTTTCCTGATCGTTTTCATCCCAGGTGCGATTGGAGGCAGCTGCAATGTTATTGGCATCTTCCGTTATTAAACTATTCACCTTGATGTATGCTGCCCAGTTGGCTACATCGTTGATATCATCGGGCAGGTTGAAGAAATTAGTCCCGTCGGGAAAGGCCGAATCAGGATGGGAATTATTATTCAAGCTGTAGCCGCTGCGATGTAATTCATTGGTCATTACCACTACGGTTTGGGCCAGGGTGCTAAGCTGCTCCAGGGCAGCGGGTATGATTTCCTTGTATTCGGAAACCGCATTTTCCTGGGCTAGGATAGTCTGCCCCCGCAGATCCAGCAAGGCTCCAATTTCTCCGCTGGATATATTGGCTTTGATGCCGGTATCGGCCCAGGTAATCATATGCATGCCATTGGAATCGGTGGCAGTAGATAAAGTAGTACATTCGCTGCCCTGAACAATGGAACGCCCTCCCATCTGTACGGTGATCATCCCATAGGCATCTTCACTTATGCTTATATTAGCCATCCGGCTCAGCTGATCCAGCAGCAGATCTCTTTTGTCCATTAGATCATTAGGCTGCTGCCCGGCCACGCTCACCGCCAGAATTTCCTTGTTCAGGTCTCTTAGCTGGATGATCATGGAATTGACCTCCTGAACCTTGACCTGAAGGTTGGCATTGGTATCCGACCTGAGATCAGTCAGTTGCTGATACATGTGATTAAAGGTTTCGGCCAGGGCAGTCCCCCGTTCCACTACTACTGATCTGACCGCTTCACTCTCCGGATTGACCGTTAAGTCTTGCCAGGCCTGCCAGAATTGGTCCATCACCGATCTTAAACCGGTATCGGAAGGCTCCTTGATAATAATCTCGATCTGTTCCATGCCATCCAGAATAGTATCCCAATAACCTAAACTCCGGCTTTCTTTTCTGATCTGCAGGTCAATAAATTCATCTCTTATCCGGTTTATACTGCCGGCGGCTACTCCGGTACCGATCTGTCCTACTCCTGAACTGCTAGGGATACCCGGCGTACAAAAAGGACGTGCGGCTTCCATGTTCACCATCTGCCTGGTATAACCAACCGTGTTGGCATTGGAAATATTGTGGCCGGTAGTCTGCAAGGCCAGCTGCTGAACCACAATGGCTCTTTTCCCTGTTTCCAGTCCCATCATAATGCTCACTTTTCTACCCCATTTCCCGCCTGCATATTTTAGACTTTTTTATCCAGGAGGTTTTTTCGGCTGAGAATATTCTTTTCATCCAGCTGATCACCGGAATTCGAATACAATCCTGCCTTGTCTCCCAGGATAGCTGCCTCCATAGCTCCTATATAATCCAGCGACTCTTCCAGCAGTTCATTATTATGCTCGTTTATCGCCTTCAATCGGATAAGATTGAAGTCCAGTCGATTAACCGACTGCTGCAGCGAATCAAATAACGCCGGCTGATCCTCTTCCACCCTTTTCAGGATTTCCCGGGCAGAAATGTCCTTAATGTCCATCTTCCATCCGTCGGCCAGCTGCTGCTGCAGCTTGAAGCGATTTTCCTCCAATCCCTGAAATTCATTAATGGCCAGGCTTTCCTGCTTTATCAAATCATCCAGTTCCTTAACCCGGCCCAGGATGATCAGATCCTTCTTCTTCTGGCCCCATTCACAGAGCCTGTCCATTACCTGATTTTCCTGCTGTAAATAATCAATAAAATTCTCTAGCAGTTTCTCCACTGCATACACCACTTTCCATTTATCAAATATCCATATCCATCAAGGCTTCTTCCAAAATCTTTTCTGCAATTTCCTGATCTGAAACTTCCAGGGTATCCGCTGCTAGTTTCTCTTTCAGTTGATTAACTTTGTCCCAGCGAATATCCGGGGATTGTTTGGCCGCCAGCATGGCTTTCTGCATCACCCGGCCAGTGTTGGAAAGGCTCAGCTCATCGGTTTTGGCAGCTGCAGAAGGGGCCTTCACCTTGTCTATTGAAGTTGAAGTACCTTCTTTGCCGTATATCTTCATTATGTTTTGAACCTGAGCTTTTGATATTATCATGATCTTCACCTCATAAAATGCTTATGTATTATGGTTTTCGTTTAAAGCAAGCAGGAGGCTTAACGCCTCCTGCTTGGTTTTCTAAGCTTTATTAAGCTGTTTCTTTCTTTTTCTCGCAAATACTGCCCACATTGGGTTCTGTCCTACAGTTTTCTTCCCAATCGTCCTAGCTTTTGCGGGTGTACATAGTGCCGCGAATCCTTCGGCTGATATCATTGTCCTTCTTAGCCGGCGGAACCGGCAAGACTGCCTTCAGACCATAAGTCAGATCATACAGGCATTTTTCACAATACCGTCCTTTAGCTATACTGCAGCCGCAGTTCTCACATTTTAACAGGTCAGCGCTGCTTTCAGACGCCAGCCTGCCTTCCCGCATGAATTTCATTATAATCTGTTCATCCACCCCGGTATTTTCCTCTATTTCTTTGATCCCTGCCCCGGCATGTTTTTGCAGATATCTCCTAACCAGAACAAAGTCGTCTTCCGCCTTATCCAGGCACTTGCTGCACAGGCTATTACCCCGGTAAGCAAAGACTCTGCCACATTGACTGCAATTCCTCAAATCAGCCGCCATATTCTCACCCCTTAATCTTAATATCCGGTGCCGATGGCCCAGGTTATCACGGCGACACTCTCTGCACCTGCTTCCATCAGAGTGCGGGTGCATTCCCGGATAGTTGATCCTGTAGTATATACATCGTCAACCAGGAGAATATTTTTACCCTTAATTTGCGCCGGGGCAGTTACTTCAAATGCGCATAAAAGGTTCTCGGCTCTTTCTTCCCGGGTCAATTCCCTCTGGGACTGGGTTTCCTTCACCCGGCGCAAAAGTTTGGGATACATGCGTTTTTTTAAGATTTTTGCGATCTGTTTGGCCAGCAATTCCGATTGGTTAAACCCTCTTTGCTTTAGATTGCCCTGGGAAATAGGCACCGGTATGATCATATCTATGGGCCAAAAATCGGGCTCTTCTATAACTACTGCAGCCATCATTTCTCCCATTTTAATGCTCATATAACGACGGCATAAAAACTTAAAAACCTTTATCGCTTTACGCAATTTATCATTACAATAAGGTCCTACCGCCCGGGCTATTTTAAATTCCGGCGGATTTTCCCGGCATTCCTGGCAGAGGTTTTCCCCCGGCTGTTCCAGGTATTTGCCGCATTGCCGGCAAAGGGGAAGCCCGGCCGTTGCATTCATAATCTCATCCTGGCATCGGCCACACCAGGGACGACGGCTGTGGTATCTACCTTTTTCCCGGCACAAGCTGCATTCATTTACCGGGAAAAGGATGTCCATTAAAATGTTTTCCATTTCCCCCACCCTATACAGTATTTCTATCTAAGCCAAAATCCTATGAAAGCTCCCCTCCAGCTTGCATACGACATTTTTTTCTCTCTGCTTTAATAATACCCCATATGATGCCTTTTTTCACGCTGCTCAGCAGGCTAATAGTTTTCATCTTTTTCCTGATCCAGCCGCAAGTTTTATGGCGCCCCGCTTTTTGCTTGTACATTCAGGCGGCAAAATGCATCCAAGACAGCCAGGGCCTGTGGGCCCACCTGGCATAATACCTTGATCGCCAGCGTTCAATCTCCTCTTCTTCGCTTATCGACAAAGCAAGCTGCTGGTTGGAAGCAGCGTTTTTCCTCTGATTGCTCCCATTAATTAGGACCGCCATAATGGTCATCCAAATAGCAAAACACAAGATTTTTAGACAAACAGCCACAAAAAGGACCTCCTTTTAGCCAGTTTATATATAATATGCGGCCTGGAGGTCGGTTGATTACTGCTTTAATTTATTCCTCAGCAACTATGTTGTTTCTCAGGGCATATACGGCTGCCTGAGTACGGTCTTTTACTCCCAGCTTGCGGAAGATGCTGGTCAGATGATTTTTCACTGTTTTCTCACTGATAAACATATTTTCCGCCATTTCCTTGTTGGAATTTCCTTTAACCAGCAAAGCCAGTACATCCTTTTCCCTTTTGGTCAGTTTTACGTCATCATTCTCCTGTTCCGCTCTGGTCAATTCGCTAACCAGACGGTTGGCTACCCGAGGATGAATTACTATTTCTCCATTCATCACCTTATGTATAGTATCTATCAAGTCACTTCCCGCCACGTCCTTGAGTACATAGGCAGAAACTCCAGCTCTGACCATTTCCACTACTTCTTCATCTTCGTAAATAGTCAGGGCAATAATTTTTACCGACGGTATCTCCCGCTTGATTACCTGAGTAGCAACGATCCCATTGGTTCCTGGCATATTGATATCCATCAGGATAACGTCAACCTGTTGTTTACGAGCAATATTAATAGCCCCCTGGCCATCTCCAACCTCGGTGACCACTTCTATGCTGTGATCCAATTCCAGAAGCTTTCGAAGCCCTTCTCTTACCAGAACATGGTCATCGGCGATTATAACCCGTATCTTCCTATCCATTCTTAGCCTCTCCTTCCAGTGGGACTGTTATAATTATTTGAGTTCCTTCTCCCGGCTGGGAATTGATCTCCAGCCTCCCACCCAGCAACTGCGTTCTCTCCTTCATACCTACAATTCCATAGCTTTCCCCCTCCGGGACTGGATTCCTGGCATTGAATCCGATCCCTTCATCCTTGATGATCAGGGTCAAATTCCTGCCATTATCCTCCAATTTGACCATGGCCTTTTGGGTCCCGGAATGTTTGCGGATATTGTTAATGGCCTCCTGGACTATGCGAAAAATTGCGCTCTCCAGAGCAATATCATATTTCTTCTTATCGCCGAACATTACAAAATCTATATTAAAGTCATATTTTGTCTGGAAATCCCGAAAGTAATCTCTTAGGGTATAGTAAAATTCTTCTTCATGTATCAGGGCCGGTTTTAGATCGAACATTATCCGCCTGATGTCATCCAGGCTTTCCCGGCTCATCTTTTTGATATTATGCAGTTCTTCATTAATCTTGCTAATATCGTTATCCCACAGCTGCTGCACAAAATCCAATCTAATCAACATGCTGGCCATAGTCTGCGCAGGACCGTCATGCAACTCCCGGGCAATCTTGCGGCGTTCCGCTTCCTGGGATTGCAGTATCCATAAACCAACCTGTTTGCTCTTGGCCGCATCCTCCAGGCTGTCACTTATCTTTTCCAGGTTGCCCTGGAGAACCTTTAGGGCCATCCCGGTGGTATTCATAAACTTGTCCGCTTTTCGGTTGATTTCCTGGAATTTTTTTAACTGGCGGGCCATCTCGTCTCTTCGACGCCGCATCTGCATTTCGGCCTGCCTTAGATCAATTAGTTTAAGCTGGTATTCCCGAGCCATATCATAGGCTTTCTGTATGTCAGTTTCTGAATAAGACCGGAAATTATTGCTCACTTCCATCAGGTGCAGGCGGGCAAATCTCTCCTTTTTCTCCTGCTCCTGTACCTGCTCGATAAGCAGGTTGGTATCCAGGCTTATCTCCCGCAGTTCCAGTTCTATGCGCCGGGCTTGATTGCCGCTCTCCTCTGCTATATCAAAAATATCTTCGCGACCTTTTTCCAGGGCAGCTATTACGTTGAGTAGGACCGCATCAAGTATTTGAAACTCATCGCTTCCTAAATTTTCATCAATTATACTACTTTCGTCATAATTCATTAAAATCCTGCCTGTCCCCTCTCATAATTATTAGTATTTCCTGCTAATTCAGGCCCGTTCTTTATGGATTCGGGTTTAGTCCCAGATTGCTCAGAACCTCTTCCTTTAACAGGCCCAGGCGCTCTTGATTCTCAGCTTCCACATAAACCCGAAATACCGGTTCGGTGCCTGAATAGCGTATCAATACCCAGCTGCCATCCTCCAGGACTATTTTCCGCCCTTGTATCTCATACAGAGAAGACACTTTGACTCCGGCCAGGGATTTGGGATTATACTCCTTTATTTTCTCCAAAATAGTCTGCTGATCCCCAGGGGCCACTGGTATATCTATTCGTTCACTGTAGCTGCTTCCATATTTATTTTCGAATTCTTCAGTCAATTCCTGAAGACTTTTGCCGGTATAGGCCAGCAACTCCACTGCCAGCAGGCAGCCCAGTATGCCATCTTTCTGCGGGATATGCCCGTAGATACTCATTCCTCCGCTCTCTTCACAGCCCATAATGCATCCCTGCTCCCGCAGTGCTTCACTTACATATTTAAATCCCACCGGGGTCTCAATCACACTCAAACCATAACCGGCAGCTACCCGGTCCAACAGGTGGCTGGTCCCGGCCGAGCGGCATACACTTCCCCGCCATTTCCTGGTATTCAGCAGATGATCCAGCAGCAGGCACATGAGAGTGTTGGCCGTCATAAAACCACCGCCGCTGTCTATGATCCCCAAACGATCGGCATCACCATCCAGGGCCAGGCCAATATCGGCATTGTAGCTTACTACGACTCTCTTCAGGTCACTCAGCAGCCGGCTGACCGGTTCGGGCATGGCTCCTCCAAACAGTACATCCCGGTGATTGTTAATGGCTCGCACCTCACAACCCAGTTCGCTTAGGATTTTATCCAAATATCCTACCCCAGCCCCATACATGGGGTTGGTTACCACCCTTATCTTCTTTTTTTTAAAATAGTCAACTCCCACCAGCTTCAAAATATGCCGGCCATAGTCATTGTCGACCTCTATCTCCTGGTACAGTCCCAGTTCCTCCGCTTCCGGCAGATCCAGTTGGTATATTTTTTCGCTCTCCTGAGCCCGGTTGATTTCTGCTTCTATGGCCTCGGTTATATCCGGCAGAGCCGGACCTGCGTAGTAGGGTATATATTTGATGCCATTGTATTCGGCCGGGTTGTGACTGGCAGTAATCATCAGCCCTCCTCCTGCCTCTTTTAGATATACCGCGTAAGCGGTAACCGGAGTTGGGCTGACCTTCTTTAAAAGAAATGTTTTTATTCCGTTGCCAACCATGATTCGGGCGCCTTCCTCGGCAAAATCTCTGGACATAAATCTATTGTCATAACCAATTACTACTCCCTTTTTGCTCAGCTTAACCGAGTTAAGATAGGCTGCAATACCCTGAACTGCTATGCGAAAATTGGCGAAAGTAAACTCCCTGGCAATAACGGCTCTCCAGCCATCGGTGCCGAATTTTATACGTGACATCAAAATCCTCCTTAGCCGATGGTTTAGGATCAAGAATATAGCAGTAATTATACCCGGGGAGCATTTAACCAGCTTTTCTGCCTGCTCCCGGCAGGCCGGAAAAGACCTTGGCATGCCTGAACCCCATTAAGCACTTGTATCCGGGCTGATCTTCTCTCCTGCTTATAAAAGAAAAACAATAATAATCCTGGTTATCCTCTACTGCGCACCCAGACGGGCGTAAAGAAATTCTACTATTACCTTGACGATCCGGGCCGATGCTTTGCCATCACCATAGGGATTGATAGCCCGAGCCATCTTGTGATATTCCAGTTCATTGGCCAGCAAGCGATGCGCTTCATTATACACCCGGTCCCGATTGGTTCCCACCAGTTTCACCGTTCCCGCTTTAACTGCTTCCGGCCTCTCGGTACTGTCCCGCAGCACCAGGACCGGTTTGCCCAGGGAAGGGGCTTCCTCCTGCAAGCCGCCGGAATCAGTCAGAATCAGGTAAGACCGGTTCATCAAATGAGCGAAAGCCTCATATTCCAGGGGTTCTATCAGGTGCACCCGGTCCCGTCCGCCCAGTATGGCTGCAGCCACTTCGCTCACTACCGGATTTTTATGCACCGGGAACACTATTTCTATATCATCAAAATCATCCAGCAGATCCAATAATGCCTCATAAATCTGCTGCATGCGGCTGCCCCAATTCTCGCGTCGATGGGTAGTAACCAGCAGTATACGCCGGTTGAAATCTACCTGGGATAGTTCGGGTCCAAACTCAAATTCAGGACCTACCGTCTGCATAAGAGCATCTATAACTGTGTTGCCGGTCACCCAGATTTTCAGATCCCCGATTGACTCCCGCAGCAGGTTGTCCCGGTTTATATCCGTAGGAGCAAAATGAAGATCCGCCATCCGGGCAGTAAGGGCACGATTCATCTCCTCCGGATAGGGAGAATATTTGTTGTGGGTGCGCAGCCCAGCCTCCACATGGGCTACCGGCGTCCTATGGTAAAAGGATGCCAGGGAAGCAGCAAAAGTAGTGGTAGTGTCACCATGAACTACTACCAGGTCTGGATTCTCTTCATCCAGTACTTTTTGTACCCCGTTCAGCACCCCGGTGGTAATGCTGTATAAATCCTGCTGTTCCCTCATTAGATCCAGATCATAATCAGGCTCTATCTTAAAAAGCTGCAGGACCTGATCCAGCATCTCCCGATGCTGGGCAGTGACCAGCACTTTAGTGTCGATATCTTTTACCTGCTTCAGCTCTTTAATTACCGGAGCCATTTTTATCGCTTCCGGCCTGGTCCCAAATACTACTAATACTTTCCCCAAATACACACTAAATTCCTCCTAATGATGACAGCGGGAAGGGTTCTGCTTATTCCCATACACAAACCAACTTCCCGGGCAACGTTAATTCCAATTCTTAGGCCTGATTATTTCTTTAGCAGGGAAACCGGCAATATCTTGACAATTTTAAATACCAGACAGTTCTTTAACGGAAAAGATGCATAAGCGGTATGCTCCAGGCGCTCCTTGATCCGTTCAAAGTAATGCCCCTCCTGCTGGTCATCCTGAAGCTCCACATATACCCTTATCCCATCCTTGGTCCTATTATCGGAGGTTAATAAGACCAGGAAAACGCCTTTACCGGTTTCCTGCAGATTGGCATAGGTCTTGTCAGCTCCAAAACGAGCACAGATGATGGTATCATCGTCAACCATCTCCAGGATGGTAATTACCGCAATATTCACGTTATATTCCCTGTCAACCGTACTCAGGGTGGTAGATATATAATTGGCATTGATCAAATCCCGGGCTTTACTCAGCAAATTATTATCCATGGTCCGCTCCTTATTTTCCCTTAAGCTGCAGATCTAGCTTCATAGTAATATATTACCATGCTTAAGTCAAAATATTTAGGTCCACCGTCTCCCCCCGGTCCCGTATAAAGCTGCTTTCAGGGACAGTTCCACTGTTACCTGCGGATGCCGTTCATAACTGCATCGGTGAGTTGATCGGCCAAATCTTCCGGATCTATTTCCCAGTTTTCCAGGGTGTTAACGGCCCAGATAGAGCCTATCAATCCACCTAATACAATAAATACCAGCTTACTGTCCACCGGTTTTATCTCTTCTGCTGCCACTGCCTTATCCACAATTTTTCCCATCAGTTGTTCTTGTTCTTTTCTTCGGTTGTACATCCAATTTCTTAATTCTTCATCCATTATTTCCATATCCCAGAACAATATCCGGGCCAATTTCTGTTTTTCCCGGCTGAAAGTAAAATGTCCCTTGATTATTTCCCTTATGGTTTCCTCGAAGCTGAGCTCGTGTATTACATCTGCAGTTATTGAGTCGGAATACTCTTCCCAGGACCTGATGATCATTTCATTAAATAGCTGCAGTTTGCTGTCAAAGTATTCGTACAGAGTTCCTTTGCCAATCCCGGCCGTCTCAGCTATCTCCTCCATCCTGGCATGGTTATAGCCCCGGCAGGTAAAAACTTCTACCGCCGCCAGCAGAATTCGCTCCCTCTTATCCCCGGTTTTCTCAATAATATCCTTCATGATGCTCCTCCTGACCTATTATTCATATGCATAAAGCGAAACAACCCGCCTGAATACTAAAACTACGGGCAGACTCACATAGTCTGCCCGGATTTTTGATCAATACCAGGAAAGTGCTCCACCTGACTATAGCAGCCATGCTATCCCAGCTTATTCCAAACTCAGTTCGTCGGAAACTCCTTTGCGCTCAGCCTTCTTCTGCCGGCGCCTGCGCCCTATATCATCCAAAATGGAATATACCACCGGCACCAGGACCAGGGTGATCAGGGTAGATATCAGCAGTCCGCCGATAACTACGGTAGCCAGTGGCGCCTGATATTCTCCGCCTTCGCCCATCCCCAGGGCCAGGGGAACCATGGCCAGGATGGTACTGAAGGCCGTCATTAGTATGGGTCTCAGCCTCACTCGCCCGGTTTCAATAATGGCCTCATCCCGGTCCACTCCCTTTTCGATCTGCTGCTTCAGGTAATCAACAAATACTATGGCATTGGACACTGCCACCCCCACCAGCATAATTATCCCTATAAAGGCCGGAACACTCAAAGCCCGACCGGTTATGAACAGGGAGAGTATTATCCCGATTAAAGCCGTGGGCAGAGAAAACATGATGACAAAAGGATTGAAAAAAGACTCATACTGAACGGCCATTACTGCATAGACCAGTATAATGGCCAGGAGCAGCGCCAGGGCCAGATCTCCGAAAGTATCCGTCATCTGCTGGTTTTGCCCGGAATATTCTACCTCATATCCAGCCGGCAGCTGGATTTTGTCTACTTCAACTTTAATGTCATCCATTACGCTCTTCAAATCCCGGTTAAGCAGTGATCCGCTTATGCTGGCGATCCTTACCTGATCCTGACGATCTATGGATATGGGACCCTGTTCAACGGTAAATACCGCTATTTGCGAAAGCTTAAATTTCATCCCCATGCTATTGCTTATGGTAAGATTTTTCAGGTAGTCGATATCCTGAACCTGATCGGTAGCATAGCGCACCCTGACATCCACTTCATTCCCTTCCACCCGGTACTGGGTAGCCACTGTACCCTGCATGGCAGAATTTATAGCCGAAGATACCTGGATCGGAGTCAGGCCGTAGGCAGCCGCCCGATCACGATCTATATGAATCTGCAGTTCCGGTGAACCATCGGTCAGTGAAGACACCACTTCCCGGGTCCCCGGTACATTCCTGACTACTTCTGCTATTTGGCCGGAAATATCTTTTAATACATCCAGATCATCCCCGGTTACTTCTACAGTAATAGCGCTGCTGCTCCCCATCATGGTTACCGTATCATTAACGCTTACCTCAATCTTGGCCCCGGGTATGTCAGCCAGCAACAGCCGAATATCCTCGGTCATTTCAGTTACATTTTTACTGCGCTCAGCCCGGGGACATAGTTTCACATACATAGTGGATATGTCGGTGGCTGATCCCGAGCCCATGAGCATAACCGATGAGGAACCGACACTGGCAAATATCAGCTCTACCTCGGGGATGCTGCCCAGCCGCTTTTCCACCTCAGCACTGACTTCATCCGTGCTTTCAATGGTACTGCCCTTATCCATCTCGATACTAATGGATATCTCGCCGGTGTCCATGGAAGGCATAAACTCGGCTCCTACCAGGGGTACCAGGGCCAGGGAAGCTACCATCATCAGGGTTACGATTACTATCACCCGGCGGCGTCGTTTTAAAGCTGACTGCAGCAACCGGCTGTATCTCTCACTGAGTCCGTCCAGCCAGCGGCTGAATCTATCGGTGGGTTTCTTGCCTTCTCCCAGGTTAAGCTTATTTAATTTCTCCATGGTTTCATCGGTAAGCATCCGTGAAGCCAGCAAAGGTATTATAGTCAGGGATACGAACAATGAAGCCAGGATAGCGCAGCAAATAGTGATGGCCAGTGGTTTGAACAGTATGGAGGTCAATCCCTGTACATAAGCGATAGGAGCAAATACCGCGATAATGGTCAGAGTGGCAGCGATTACCGCCCCTCCCACTTCCGAAGCTCCATTCTGAGCTGCCTGCATACGCGGTTCTCCCATCTGCCGGTGTCGATATATGTTTTCGAATACCACAATAGAGTCGTCAACTATCCGGCCCACCCCCAGGGCCAGCCCCCCCATGGTAATCAGGTTGACGGTACTGTTGGTAAAGTACATCAGTATGAAAGTAGCAATTATGGATACCGGTATGGAAACAAAAATAATTAAGGTGCTGCGCCAGTTGCGCAGGAAAAGAAAGATAACCAGAATGGCCAGCAGGGCACCCTCCAGAATCATCTTCTCCGTATTCTGAATGGAATGCCGGATATAGTCGGCCTGGTCCATAACCACATCGATCTCCAAATCCAGGTTCAATTCCTGCTGGATCTTTTTTAGCTCGGCCATAACTTGCTTGGAAGCCGATACCGTATTGCCTCCGGTTTGCTTCATGCAGTGGATGCCCACCGCCGGCTGCCCATTGACCCTGGTATACTGGGTAGTTTCCTCATAGCCATCCTTGATAACTGCAATATCGCCCAGACGAACAGCCTGCCCGGAAGAAGTCAGGATACGGACATCCTCAATATCGGCAATGGACTCAAACTGCTGCAGATTGCGCACATAATACTTGCGCTGCCCCTGCTCATACTGCCCTCCGGACATATTGAAGTTCTCCGCCTGGAGCACCGAGGTAACCTGGGCCAGAGTGAGATCATAGTTTTCCAGTTTTACCGGGTCCACCTCCACGCTTATCTCACGAATGTTGCCCCCGGTTATATATACTGATGCGATCTCCGGTATACGGGACAGCCGGGGTTCAATGATCTCCTCGGCTATATCCTGGAGCTGTTCCAGGTCTCCGCCGCTGACCCCGAGCTGAATAATCGGCATCATATTTACATCCATTTTTACCACCATGGGCTTGCCGGCCCCGGAGGGTAAAAAGCTTTCAATGAAGGAAATATTCTCCCTGATATCCAGCATGGCACTGTCCATATTAGTAGCCCAGTCAAAGGTAATCAATACCACCGAACTGCCTTCACTGGACACAGATTGTATGCTTTTAGTACCACTGAGGCTGTTTAACGAGCCTTCCATGGTTTTGGTAATCTGAGATTCAACTTCCTCGGGTCCGGCTCCGGAGTAGCTGGTAATGACTGCGGCTATAGGAAAGTTCATTTCCGGCAGCAGATCAACCGAAGTCCGGGAGAAAGAGAAGAAACCTAATATCAATATTACCGATACAATGATGGTAATGCTGACCGGTCGGCGGGTAGCGAAATTAACAATCTTCACTATTTTTCACCTCCGGTGACCACCCTGACCTTGCTGCCCTCGCTCACCAGAGTATTGCCTTTTTCTATTACCTGCTGTCCTTCCTTCAGGCCTTTACTTATCTGGATTAAGCTGCTGTTTTCGATCCCAGTTTCAACTTCCACCATCCGGGCCCGGCTCTCTTCATCCACTATGTATACTACCGACAGGCTGCCCTTGGGTATTACCGCGTTGCGGGGCACACAGAGGGCCTGAGTCTCCGACAGAGTAGACAAAGCTGCCTGGGCAAACATCCCCGATTTAATGATCCTATCCGGATTATCCAGGCTTATTTTAACTATATAATTCCTGCTGCTGGGATCAGCCGCTACCGATACAGTTTCCACTCGGCCCGGGAAAGGTTCGGCCTGCACTGCGCTGACCATCACCTGCACCGCACTGCCCTCTTGTACATAGGATATTTCCGATTCGCTTACCTGTATTTCGACTTCCAGCTGGGAGGTATCACTGATAATGGCGGCTGGTGACTGCATGCTGGCCATTTCTCCCAGAGAAAGCCCGATGCTCCCAACCACCCCGCTGATAGGCGCGGTAATGGTGCAATTACCGATGCTGTTCAGGGCCTGCTGCAACCCCGCTCGGGCCTGCTCTACCGCAGCTTCGGCACTGCCGGCGTTCAACGCATCATATTGAGCTTTGGCCGCTTCCAGCTGGCTGTCCGAAACAGCTCCGCTCTCATGTAAAACCAGGGTTCGCTCATAATTGGCCTGAGCAGTGGCTTTTTGAGCGTCGTTAGCCTTTTGGCCGGCTTCCGCCATAGCCACGGCTGCTTCAGCCTGCCTAACCGCTGCTTCATAGTCGCTTCTGTCCAGAACTATAAGGACCTGCCCCGCCTGCACATAATCCCCCGGCTTGACATTAATGGCCGTAACCCGGGCGGCGGCTTTGGGTATAACGTATACTTCATTTATGCCGCGAATACTGCCCGAATATTGAGAAGTTTTGGCGATAGGCTGCACTCTGGCAGTTGCGGTCTTCACCGTAAGTTCAGATTCCTGCACCGCTTCCTCTTCCTGGCCGCAGCCGCTCAGGCCCAGAGTCAGCATCAGTAGTATTGCCAGCATCAGGCTGACAAACTGGTATTTGTCTTTCACAATTGTAACCTCCCAGTTCCTTTTCATATAATTTCCGACCGGCTGGTCAGTCTAATCCAATTATATATTCGCTGCTTGCAGGTGGTCAACCATATTGTTGCGGTATATAAACATAGCTATGAGATATGGGCGCAAGGCCTGCTGTACTGGGATGGACAGGACAAAGGCTCCTGTGCCGGCTAAGCAGTTTGGCTGTCGAGCAAGACCAGGCGTGGAAAAGTCCCCCGTCTATTTAAGCGGTCGATTTCCTATAACTAAACAGACGTTGAACTCTTATCTCGTCTCGGCCTGGCTGCAGCGGTGGATTGAAACTGCTCCCCAGGCTACTGCCCAATTCCAATCCGGACCAGATATTCCTGTTGCTGCCCATCATCGAATACCAGCCAGTATTCACCCGGAATCAGTTCTCCCTGCGGCCTGATTTTGATGAAGTTCCCCGCTATTACTGCTGCAACTTCCATTTCTTCCCCGCTCAGGGCATGCCGCAGTTGAAAGCGGTCTGAACTCCAACTGGAATCGGAAGCCCGGGATACATACAAGACTATCTCCCGGCTGTCGCTGAAGTTGTTTATGCTCCCCAGTTCGCCGACGCCGGGATAATAAAGAGACGCTCTTTCCCGGACCTGGGCCGGAGTCAGCAGACTGTATTTATCTTCCCCTGCCCCTTTATAGGCCGGTAAATACTGGAGTTCATCAGTGATATCGCCCCAGGCCTGCCAGTATTCCGTATTACGGGCCCGGGCCAGATCCACCACAAACCGTTGTCCGTTGGCCAGCAGTTCATAACTGCCCGCACTGCCATCCGAGGGATCGGACAAGAGCAATTCGGCGGCCTTGATCATGTGGCTGTCCTCCAGCCAGAAGTCAGGATCAACCCCAACCCCATTGATAGCTATTCCCAGAGGGGAATAAAACCTGGCCGTAGTCAATTTCAGCCAGTCCCCATTGGATAGGGGATATAATTCCTGTACGGTTCCTTTGCCGTAGGTGGTTTCACCCAGCAGTACCGCCTGGCGGTGGTCCTTCAATGCGGCAGCCAATATTTCCGAAGCACTGGCGCTATTCTCGTCTATTAACAGTATTATAGGATCATTTACCAGAATTTCCGGCTGATTCGGATGATAGCGGGTGATGTAATCCCTTTCCTCCAATACCGTAACTGCGCCCGATCCGATAAAATATCCCGCCATTTCAATGGCAGCATTTATATATCCGCCGGGATTACCCCGCAGGTCTATAATCCACTTGTCAGCTCCCGCCTGCCGGCTGCTCAAAATAGCCTGGAGCAACTCTTGATGGGAATCTTCGCTGAAACTGGCGATGTCAATCCAGGCAATATTGAATTCCAGCATGGTGGAATCAACCACCGGTATATTGATGATCTGCCGGGTCAGTTCAATATCCCTGCTGACCGCACCGGTCTCAACTTCTAGTTGCACCCTACTTCCGGCCGGTCCCAGCAGCATTCCGCAGACTGTATCCAAGTCCATCCCGGCTATATTCTTCCGGTTTATCTTAACGATCACATCTCCGGCCTTTAAACCCGCCTTCTGAGCCGGTGACCCTTCTATCACTCCGATTATCTCAATACCCCGTTCCAGAGTCTGGTTAGGTAAATACACTCCGATTCCGGCATACTCGCCCTCAAGAACTCCGATAAACTCTTCAAACTCGGCCGCGGTCATATACAGGCTGTATTCATCCCCCAGCTTGGCCAGCAGTTCCTGTGAAGAATGCACATTCAACTGCTTCACATCCACCGGGTCCACATAGAACGCCTCCACCAAGGCCTTAACCTCATCAAATACCGGGTCGGAAGCGGCCAGTAAAGGTCCTGGCAGTAAAAGCAGTCCCAGTAAAGCAATCAGCAGTACGATTCTTAATTTATTGGTCATTGGCAATCCTCCGAAGTTAATTAATACACATAAATATTCCATATAATAACACTAAATTCCTTTTATTTAATATAGCAGTTAAGAATGAAACCGATCTTCACATTATTCCCATCTTCTTACAGGATCAGCTGCAAATTTTGTCCTATTTACGTTATACTTAAAGTGTCGGCAGCATAAATACTTGCTTGTGGGCAAGGCTTGCTTGACTGCCGCACCGGCAGTCAATATGCGAGTGTTGACTGCGAATAGTCTTGTTGCCGCAGGAGCTGATTATTTTCTATCTTAGGGAAGGAGATGAAAGAATGTCTATCCGAAAACGGATTCACAAGACTGTATTTATCACCATAAGCTCATTGATGGCGTTATTGCTGTATCCGTCGTTAGTACTAGCTGCCAGCGGTTATGACGTCATACTTGTACCCGACGTGCGCAATAATACCTGGGCCCAGCTGGGGACAGTTATTGTCGATGCCGAACCCGGCGCGTTAAGCAATGGAGACCTTTTAATGTTTCGGCTATCCAGTAATTGCAAATTTCATGAGTCCGCCTCTTTAATAACCGGCCCAGTTGTCAGTGATACCTCTTCCGGGCAGCAAATCACCTATACTATTGCCGGAGACCAGAAGGGGCAAGTGAGGATCGTTATTCCGGAACGAGTGAGAGGCAATGCCAATGATTTGTTTAATGCCGCTGGCCATGATCCCTTTTATCTTAATTCACTTCATAATAATGAAGTAGTTATGGTCCTGCAAAACTATGACAGCACTTTTGGCGAAAACCGGTTTTTAATTTACCTTGATGAAGCCTATGCGGTAGCTGATGAATACCGATCGGTAAGAATTTATTTTGATTCCATGTCCGGGTCCGGATGGCCCAGCAGTGAAGTATCGGTAGCCGGGTATGACTTCGTCTGCCCCTTCCCGCCCACTGATCTGAAAGCAACTGCAGTTTCCGCAACCCAGATTGACCTTGCCTGGCAGGACAATGCCATCAATGAAGATGGCTATATCATCCTAATGAAGCAAGCAGGCAGCGACTCCCATAAAGAATTAACCAGAGTTGGCTCCAACATAGTCAGTTATTCACTTGCCGACTTGAGTCCAGACAGCAGTTATTCCTTTTTGGTTCAAGCATTCAATGAAAACTGCACTTCCACCCCCAGCAATGTTGCCAGCGCCAAAACATTTGAACCCCCGCAGCAGCAGCCAATGGATGAACTGATTTTTAAGGTGGGCAGCTCTGCCTATTACTTGAACAATCAGCCATATCAGATGGATGCCGCTCCAATAATAAAAGAGTCCCGAACCTTGTTGCCCATCCGCTACATAGCTGAGTCCCTGGGAGCACAGGTGGAGTGGAGTGCCGAGGAGCAGAGGGTTGATATTGTCTTGAATGACACAGATATTCAACTCTGGATCGGCAAACCCACGGCAAAGGTAAATGGTACAAATATGCCGGTCGATGGGGAAAACTCTCAGGTGGTACCAGAGATTATAACCCCGGGGAGAACCATGGTGCCTTTGAGATTTGTGGCAGAGGCTCTGGGGTGCACGGTAGATTGGGATGAATTAAGCAGGGAAATCATAATTACCCGCGAAATTCCTGAATAATAAAGCACCCCTGAGAAAGGCTGCGGCTTTTTACCTATTCAAGAGATTTGGAAATGACGGAGGGCAGGCTGTAAGTCCAGTCAACCGGAAGGAAAGAAACAGCCCGGATATTAAAGATATCCGGGCTGTTTCTCAGTTCTTAGTATTATTTATCTTCTAAACAGTATTAAGCTTACATGGCCGCCCAGGGCTTTTCAAACACCAGTTTTAGATATTCATGCTGATAAACAATAGCATCAAGATCATACCTGGCCTTCTGCAAGTCCAGTTCAGCTGTCTGTATGTCCAGTTTTGTAGCCATTCCCACGCTATTCATAAGGGTTTTTACTCTTAGATTATCCTCAGCTAGCTTTACCGCTTCCTCTTGCATGGTATATGAAATTTCCAAGGCCAGGATATTATAATAAATATTCCTTACCGCCTGACGCAACTCGGACCGGGCCTCAACCGCGCTTAATTCCGCCTTTTCTATGGTAATCTCTGAAGCCCGATAGGAATTGGAATTGCCAGAGGTCCAGTCAAATAAAGATAATTGCAGTTTAGCCAGATCTATATTCTGTCCTGCCAGCCAGATGGATGGATTAGCATCAACAGCTCTATTTACAGCCGCTTCCAGTTCATCAATAACCAGCTGCTGGTATGCAGGTTTTTGGCTCAAAATTAGGCGGTCATCCACTCTGCTTCCTATAAGCTTATTCAGTGCCTGGTAGGCTGTGGTAAGCTGATCCTCGGCTGAACTCACTGCCTTCTGGGCACTCAAATATTGTACATCCGCCGAACTTTTTTCCAGAGAACTGATCAAACCCTGCTGGTATTTAATATTGGCAACTTTCCATTCGGTCTGAGCCTTGCTCAAAGCCTCCTGGTAATACTGCAAGTTTTCTTGTGCCTTGAGTACATCGATATAGGCACTAAAAGCAGATAAGGCTATCTTATCTTCATTGATATCTTTTGTCTTCTTGGTCATTGACCAGGAAATGTCTGCAGATACCAGAGCAGTATAAGCCTGATCAGCCTCAGCAGACCCGGAAGCTTCCAGGGGAATGAATTTTACCGTATCGGCCAGAGAATCCCGCTGAACCTCAGCCTTCTCAATATCCAGATCAGCTTGCTGCAAGGTCTTACTGTATGACAGAGCCTTTTCTATAGCCTGTTCTATAGTTAAACCTTCATCGTTTACCGTTTCCCCGGCAAGAGCAGCTGGTATAAAGCACATCAGCATAAAAGCAGTCAGGAAAACTATAATTGCTTTCTCGAATTTAGGCATAGCAACCTCCTTTACTATTATTTTAGGCATAAGAACCCGCTTAAAAAAGCAGGGTACATCTTTTCGCCTCATTATAACCAAATTAATTATATACTGAACCGACTCCGGGGTCAATCCACCCAATTATCAAGATTTTATAAAGATCTAGCCTGCCTTTGGTTATTTCCTGCTTCTCTTCTAAGCTGATATTACTTGTAAACATTGGCTTTAGAGAAAAAGGCCGTCCCCTAAGGGACAGCCTTTTTATATATTTAGGTATTTTAGCGATTAGTTAATTGAAACAGTCTGGGTTTCAGCATCCCAACCAACTTCAGCGCCGAATGCCTGTGCTACAAAGCGGATAGGCAGGCAAACTCTACCAGGAGCAACATTTACCGGAGCAACGTCCATGTTTACAGTTGCGCCATTGATAAGCATTGCCGTGCTGCCAACGGTCAGCTGTACAACCTTGTCGCCCTTGATCAGGGTAACAGAATTAGCACTTCCATCCCACATGATGTTTGCTTCGGAGATTCCCAGAGCATAAGCAACATAGCGGATGGGCATGAAAGTTCTGTCGCCGGAGATGAAAGGAGCAACGTCCATGGTGTATTCTACGCCGTTTAAGGTGTAAGTGGTAGATCCGATTACGAAAGTACCACTATAGATTTCGGATGCACCAGCAGAAGTTACGTTCTGGGCAGCTACTACTGTAGCAGCAACTGTTCTGTTGGTTATTCCAGCTTGGTCAACTGCATCGCCGCCGATGGTTATTTTCATAGCTCCTTCAGCAACAGTACGATCTACGGTGTAATACAGGTCGCTAATAGTAATGGTTCCGCCATTATCGCTCTGAGAGCGAATGGGGATAAACAATTTGTTATTTCTGGTTCCATCATTGCTGGCTCTGGTTACAGTTCCAATGCTTAAATCTTCTGCCTCAACGGTGGGAAGCTTGGAGAAGCTTACACCATCCGGTGCGGTTAAGACAAGGTCCTGCCCGCTTATTAAGGCTTCGCCCTGAGATTCGGTTATCACAATGTCAGCACCAGGCTGATCCTGGGCACCGATAATAACATTTACAGAGTTGCACGCAGCGGTAATCGGAGCAATTACTTCCCCTACAGTGATCTCATCGTTGATTCCTGCACTGCCGCTGAATTTAATAGTAATTGGTCCGGTGTAGTTTACTGCCACTCTAACTTTAGCTTCAATTTCAACATCACCTTTACTTGAACCTGAATTACTTACGGTTAGTCTCACTTTATTGCGAGCGTTGGAGTACAGATATGGAGATCCGAAATTCAGATTTCCAGACTTGTTGGTAGTATCAATAAGAGCAGTACCTGTGCCGTCTTCATTAGTGTCATCCCAATATACACCATCAGGCAATTCCATGATAACAGTTCTGTTGTCAATCAAGGTATGTCCAATTGCTTCTTTGATGCGGAAGGAGGAAATTTCGGCGTCCTCATCAACTCTTCCGGCGAGTATAATCTTATCGGATTCTTCCACTGTAATAGTATATCCATAATCCGCATAGGTTCCAATAGTCAGAGTACTCGGGCTGTAGTTGCTGCTTCCGGATACAGCTACAACAATATCGCCCAACTTGGCATCATCGTCATCAGAAACACGAATGTCCGCTGAAACTCTGTAGACAGCTTTTGCATCAGTTGTTCCGCTACGGTTAATATTTAAGTACCGAGCATCACTGCCATCAACGGTTGCAGTCAGAGTGTCAACTCCCGTAGCTCCAATATTGGTCACGGTGCCGTCAGCGGCCCATTCAAAGCCTTTTGGGAGTCTGAATCTGAGAGTCTTGTTGCCCTCTTCCAGACCGGCTTGTGAATCTTCTTTAACAGTGATCTGTATAGTTTCGGTTCCACCTAATTCTAGGGTGATCTTATCTAAAACTGATAAAGTTACTTCACCACCGGGAATATTAGCTACAGTAACTGTTCCGCTTGGGAACTGGCCGCTTATAGCAGTAATAATAGCCTCAACTGCACCCTGGTCAGCATCAGCAGGAATATCAATACTAGCCAGAGCCAGAGCCAATCTTACATCATCATAGTCAACCGGAGTACCACCGGATAAACCGTCATCAGTAACCGGGATTACATCTACGCGTATTTCACGATCGTTCAGTTTTTCTGCTACACCAACGACTTTACCCCTATACCATGCATTTGCACCGGCAGTTTCATCGTCATTTCTGGATACTGTCAATGCGTTCCAGGTGTCACCTACGTTTCCAGGAAACACAAAATCCTGCGGAAGAGTAACCAGAAATGAGCTTGCTGAAGTTCTTCCCTGCAACACATCAATATTAATAAGAACCGTTCCTAAATCATCATTAGTACCTTTAGCTACAGTAGGAGCGGAAACCACACTGTAAGTGGTTGCTGCACTTGCTGCACCTACGCCTACGAACATGGTTGCCAGCATAGTTAATACTAATACTAGTGCTAATTTTTTACTTGATTTTCTTAGCAAATTTTTTCCCTCCTTATTGAAAATAAATAAGATAATTTCTTGAGGTAATCAGGGCCAAGCCCTATCTGAAAGGTAATCAACGGTATTTCACCGTCCCCGATGCTTTTGCCGTCTCCCCTCCTTTTCCTACCGGCTCGGGTTTATCATAAATTTGTACCGGTTTCCTTAGTCTGGCCTGTCTGGCAATTATGCCATCAGGCACCAGTATTTTTATACAACCTGTTAGACAACATTAATTACAAAAAAGTTCCCGGAAACAGAATTTTTTTTCCATCGGAGAGATAATCCTGTCTTTCTTCCTATTTATGTTTAAGAGTCGTCCCCTTCCTTGGTGGGTGATTGTCATTTTGTCCAATCCCAGCCATAAACGGCAAGGCTTGGATGAAGATAAATCCTTCCTCTTAACACTTAAAACAGCATAAAATGATATAATTACTACTAGCCTTTATGAGGCAGGTATTTATTTGAACTGAGATATTTAACTGATTATGAATTATGAAATAAAATATTTTTTATTGCTTATTAAATAACGGGAACTTTTTCATTAACTGCATTGTCTAATAACTAGTCGGAGTTTTTTCCGATTAGACCAGGAGTGGTTAAGTTTTGATAACTCCAGTCGAGGAATTGATAAAAAGAGCTCAGCAGAATGACCTGCAGGCTTTTGAGGAACTGGTTTTATTGTACCAGGATCGGGTTTTTACCCATTGCTGCCATCTGGCCGGCAATGAACATGATGCTCAGGATCTGGCCCAGGACGTTTTTGTTCAGGCCTACAACAAAATAAGGTCCTTTCGCTTCAGTGCAGATTTCGGCACCTGGCTGCATAGAATTGCGGTAAATTTATGGATCAATCATTTGCGCCGTAATCGGAAAGTGGTTGCCTTGTCCCTGGATGAGCCATTCGCCGGTACTGAAGGTCTGTTGTTCAGAGAATTGGCGGCCAGTCAGGAAAGTCCCCTGGATGAAATGGAACGCCGGGAGTTAAAAGATATGCTGAACTCAGCCCTGGAGAGACTGCATTACGATTACCGGATTGCCTTGGTGCTCCGGGAACTGGAAGGATACAGCTACGAAGAGATCGGCAGCATTACCGGCTGGTCCCTGGGTACGGTCAAATCACGAATCAGCCGGGGCCGGAAAGCCCTGAAAAAAGAATTGTCGCGAGGTCGTTGGATAGATAATTAATGACGAAGGCGTGATCACCTATGAATTGCAAGGAAGCTAAAAACTATATATCTCCATATATGGATGGTGAGCTGGATGGCAGCCTGGCCCAGGAGTTTGCCGCTCACCTGGAGGAATGCGAGAGCTGTCATCAGAGTTATCAGGAAATGGTGCAGATTTCTCGCTTGTTCCAGTCAGCCGGCAAGAACATCATTCCTGCTCCCGAGATTTTCAAGGATTCGGTCATGGACCGCATAGTCGGCAAATCCGGCCATGGACGGGCGGGGATTTTGGTCCGCCTGGGCCGGAGTTGGAAACAGGCGGCGGCCAGTGCGGCCGCAATCGCGCTGCTGGCTTTTACTTCCTATACTTATGCCCTGCCCCCTTTGGTGCAGCTGGCCGAACGTAATGAGAAGCCCCCCATGGTCAGCCAGAATGCCGGCAGCAGCAACCCGGCCGCGAATAGTGGTTCGGATATGGAACCTGTAAATAATGATCCTGGCGTTGCCGACCCGGATTCACAGATAAGCAGCCAGGATAATAATAATAATACTCCCCCCGAGGCCCTATCCGGTTCCCAGGAGCCCGTGAAACCTGAGACAAGTGATGACCCCGCTCCCCCGGTTGGGGAAAATTTGCCGTTTTTATTAAGTGAAGATCAGCGGAATATTAAAACCACCCTGTTAAAGGTTGCGATCCAGACCGATATGGCCTCCTCATATAATAGGGCAGTTGGCGTTGCCCAGGGGTTTGGAGCCCAAATCGAAAATCTGGGGCAGCAGAGCAAGGATGAAATAACTTATCAGCAGGTCAAAATAGTGGTGAATCGGGATAATGAAGCGTCTCTGATGGCAAGTCTTCGCAGCCTGGGTGATATAATCACCGAACAGGATGACTATAAGGATATTTCCACCGCTTACCAGAATACCCTGGATCAGTATTACAATTTGACTCAGGATCGAGCCGGCAGTGATGATGCGGCGGAAATCAGCCGCCTGGAAAGCGAGATAAAATCCCAGGAATACAAACTGGTGGCTTTTCAGCAGCAGGCGGCCAAGGTTACTATAGTACTGTGGCTGCAGCAATAGTAATCATAGGCATCACCGCTCATTGGCAAACCATTAATTGCTGTTATTATTCGCTTCTGTATTAATTCAGGCTGCTTACGAAAAACTTTTCAGCCTGACGGCTTACTATCTTTCGATAGCTCACTTTCAAGTTCCTCCCATTCCGTCCAAGCTGAGTTTTCTTTTAATTGACGCAATTCCTCACTGCTTCAGGCTTCATTAACTTCTGGAATGGTATCGTAATATGCTTGTACCTCGTTGCGCTGGTGTCGATGTACTAAATACTGGACGAAATCGTATACGTTTTTTCCTCATCTTCAGTTAATTGATCGACTCATTTGTTTAATCTTTTCTTATCTATCATGGAGTACTTCACTCCCATCTAATTATCTAAATGTATTATACCTGAGACACATTTAAAACACCCTTAGCTTGAACTACCAAAACACGCTTTCTATAATTTCACCCCTTGAAAAATCTTCGTTTATAAGCTAATCTAATTAATGTAGTAAGGTAGGTTCCATAAGTTAAAAATGGTAGTATGGTAGGATGGTGGGAATATCGACACGTGGTTTTAGTGTGCCGTCGGTGAGATTCCTTGCTGATGGCTTTTTTGGTCTTTTCTCACCCTCCTGAAAGAAAAGGAGGAATAACTAATGATTATTGTTATGGAGCGTTTTGCCCTCAGTGCAGAGATCGAACAGGTAAGCACCCGGCTTAAGGAGCAGGGATTCCAGGTGCATTTGTCTCAGGGGGTTCAGAGAACCATTATCGGAGCTATTGGAGAAGGAATACAGGAAAAGATGGATTCCTTCCAGGTGCTTCCCGGGGTGGAGAAGATTGTCCCCATTGTCCAGCCCTTCAAACTGGCCTCCCGGGAATTCAAATCTGAGCCAACTATAATCAATGCCGGCGGCGCAGTGATCGGCGACGGTTCTATTCAGATCATAGCCGGACCCTGTGCGGTGGAGAGCCGGGAAAAATACCTGGAAATAGCCGCCATGGTTAAGGAGAGCGGTGCCACCATGCTCCGGGGAGGCGCATTCAAACCCCGTACCTCTCCCTACTCTTTCCAGGGATTGGAGCAGGAAGGCCTGGAGATACTGGCAGAAGCCCGGGAACTGACGGGGCTGCCGGTAGTCACAGAGGTCATGGATCCCCGGATGATTGATTTAGTGGCTGAATATGCCGATGTTCTGCAGGTAGGCGCCCGCAACATGCAAAACTACTTTTTACTGCGGGAGCTAGGCCGTATAAATAAGCCTATAATGTTGAAAAGGGGGCCTTCGGCTACCATAGAAGAATGGGTGATGGCAGCTGAGTACATCATATCCAGCGGAAACAGCCAGGTTATCCTGTGTGAAAGAGGCATCCGCACCTTTGAAAAATACACTCGCAATACCCTGGATCTGAGTGCTGTACCTTTAATAAAACAGCTTACTCACTTGCCCATCATCGTCGACCCCAGCCATGGCACCGGTAAATGGAAACTGGTGGAGCCCATGGCCTTGGCGGCTATTGGAGCCGGCTGTGATGGTTTGATGGTAGAGGTGCATCAAAATCCGGCCGAAGCCTTATCCGATGGGCCCCAGTCTCTGACCCCGGACAATTTCCGCCGGCTGGTCACCAAAGTACGCAACATACAAGAAATACTGAGTTCGGCCCGGAATGGAGAATAAGCTCATGGATCAAGAACTAAAGGTTTTTATTATAGGGTTAGGCCTTATCGGGGGGTCTCTGGGTCTGGCCCTGAGAGATTCCCCCCGGGTGGGACAGGTACTGGGTTTTGACCGAGATCCGGAATCTGTGCAAAAAGCGGTGGATATTGGTATTATCGACTGCTCTGCCAGCCTGGAAAGGGGAGCCGGGCTGGCTGATATAGTTTTTTTATGTTCGCCTCTGGGCTCTTATTCCCAACTCTTGGGCATAATAAGGTCAGAACTGCGCCCCGGAACTATTGTTACCGATGTTGGCAGTACCAAGGAAGAAGTGATGAGGCTTTTTCAGGAATTACCTGAGCAGGTATGGGGTATTGGCGGACATCCTATGGCCGGTTCGGAGATAAAGGGCATACAGGGAGCCGACCGCTACCTGTTTGAGAATGCTGTTTACTGTATCACCCCGGATAGCCGGGCGCCCCAGGCAGCACTGGACTTGCTGCTGGAAATACTGAGTGTGACCGGGGCCCGGATTCGGATTATGGAGGCCGGGATACATGATGAACTGGTGGCAACCGTCAGTCATATACCGCATCTGGCCGCGGTGGCCCTGGTTAATCTAACCGAAGGCAGCGAGGACAACCTGATGATGGCAGCCGGGGGATTCAGGGATACTACCCGCATTGCCTCCTCCAACCCGGAAATATGGAATGATATAGTATTCTTTAATCGCAGCCATATTCTGGATAAGCTGGACGGGTTAATAGCAGGTCTTCAGCATTTAAGGGATGCCCTGGCCAAACATGATTTTGCCTATATTGGTCAGGAACTGAGTCAGGCCAAGGAGATACGGGACAGGATTCCCCGGGTGCACCGGGGGCTCTTGCCGGCTTTTCATGATATAGTCTGCATCGTTCCCGATAAGCCCGGTATTATCGGGCAACTGGGTTTGATATTGGGCCAGGGAGATATTAATATAGTTGATATAGAGATACTGCGAGTGCGGGAAGGAGATGGCGGAACTATCCGTCTGGGCGTACCCTCAGAATCAGATGCCTGTAAAGCGGTGGCCATACTCAATGATCATGCCATCAAAGCCTGGAAGAGATGAACGAGGGGGCGGTTTCGCTGGCATATATCCCATGACCATAATGCACTGCTTGGTTCTTAATAAACCAGGTTGGAATTTATAAGGAATCATCCTGTATAAACTCGTTGGACTCTGCTATTTGCAGTCGTCTTTATTATTGATCAAGTAAATGTTATAATTTGCCAGTATAATGAGCTGCTGTAAATAGTAATTCTACCACCAGAGTTTTTTCAATTATTGGCAGCAAAATAAAGATAAAGGAATCATACCAAACTGCAGAATCCATTATTCAACAAACTTAACAAAAGATTAAGAAGATGACCCTCGGGCTCTCGCCGCAGTCATCTCAGGAGGTAAGTAATGAAACGAATATCCAAAGCCAGCTGCCCATTAAAGGGTGAACTTATAGCAGAAGCGGACAAATCCATATCCCACCGAACGGTCATATTTTCGGCTCTGGCCCGGGGTGAATCAGTAATTAAAAATTTCCTGGGGGCGGCTGACACCATGTCTTCATACAGCTGTATGGAGCAGCTGGGGGCAGTAATTACTCGTGAAAAATCCCTTATAAGGGTGAAGGGCAATGGCATAGAAGGTTTGCAGGAACCCCTCAATGTTCTCGACTGCGGAAACTCGGGAACCACTATGCGTCTGCTGACCGGTTTGTTATCAAGTCGGCCGTTTTTCTCCGTTTTAAGTGGGGATGCTTCGTTAAACAACCGCCCGATGAAACGAGTAATAGCTCCTTTAAGCGCAATGGGTGCCGTCATATCAGCCCGCAGACAGGGGAATTATCCGCCCCTGGCAGTGGAGGGCCGAAATCTTGATGGAATCGATTATACTTTGCCGGTAGCCAGTGCCCAGGTTAAATCCGCTATTCTCCTGGCGGGATTGACTGCCCGGGACAACACCTGTATTATTGAACCGGAAAAATCCCGGGATCATACGGAACGGATGCTGAAGGCTATGGGAGCCCATATCTCCGAAGATAAGAATAAAATAACCCTGGAGCCGGGGGCTGATTTATATCCCCAGGAGTTTATTGTACCCGGCGATATCTCTTCTGCGGCCTTCTTTATGGTAGCTGCAGCAACCGTCCCGGGCTCTGAAGTAATGATACGGGGAGTAGGCATCAATCCTACCCGGGCTGGAATCCTGGAGGTTTTACTACAGATGGGAGCCAGGATAATAATTGAAAACCAGGTAATCGTTAGCGGAGAGCCGGTAGCGGACCTGCTGATTTCCGGTTCTCAGCTTCATGCGGTTGACATTTCCGGCGAGATCATTCCCCGGCTGATAGATGAGCTACCGGTTTTGGCAGTAGCCATGGCCGTAGCCGAGGGAACTTCCACCGTACGGGATGCCGCTGAACTGAGGGTCAAGGAAACCGACCGCATAGCTGCCATCACCGGCGAGTTATGCAAGATGGGGGTAAAAGCCACCGCTGAAGAAGACGGATTTATCATAGAAGGAAGCTCTCGTCCCTTATTAGGTGCTAAAGTTGAGAGCCATGGAGATCACCGGATAGCTATGAGCCTGGCTGTGGCTGCTCTGCTGGCTGAAGGTGAAACCTGCATTGCCAACCCGGCGGCAGTAGATATTTCCTTCCCCGGCTTCTGGCAGGAACTCGATAGACTAAGCAGATAGACCAAACAAGGGGACGGTTCTTTTGTTTGCTCATAAGCAAACAAAAGAACCGTCCCCTTGTTTGGTCTTTAAAGTTGGGTTTCCATCCAGATAATGAAGGCGGCGGCTTGGGCGCGGGTGACCGGGGCGTTGCCAGTGCCCATCAATCCTTGCTGATATCCACGGGAGATGGCGGTCCTAACCCGAATGCTCAGGTAATCCGGACGGTAGACTCTTTCCATTATCAGGACCATCTCGGCCCAGCTGACTTCTGCCTGGGGGCGCAAAGTACCATCCGTATAACCTTTAACAACCCCCTGTTCAACTGCTGCGCTAACTGCGCCCAAGGCCCACCAGGGGATGTCCTGGTAATCATTAAAAAATATCCCCCCGCGCCCTGAGGGCGTCCATTCCTGGGAAAGGGCCAGTATTTTTATCAGTTCCACCCGGCTGATAGCCCGGTCCGGCTTGTAGGTCCCGTCCTCGTACCCTCTTACCACTCCCCGGCCGGCTAGTTCTTCGATCTGGCTCCGGGCCGGGTGGTTTTGTATATCGTAAAATGAGATGGACCCGGCTATAACCGGGAATGCCTGAATATCTCTTTCCAAACCGTAGATGCCGCCGGTTTGGGTATTTATAGCCAGGGCCTGAATCCTGCTCTCCCCGTCCAGGAGTTTGTATACTGCACTGAAGTGGCCGCCGGGGTCAACCTGAATAGCCTGGCGGCTGTTATCCTCCCGGTACAGGACAACGCGGTCAGCATTGCTTTCTCCCTGTACGATCAGGGCTCCGTTCAGTGAATTCAGGTTTAGCTGCAGGGTGGGCGAAACCACTCCCTTGCTGTATACTGCTTCCAGGGCAGCCAGGCTGACCCGGTCGGAAGCTCCGGCCGCCAGGGTAGTTACCTTAACCTTCTCCCCGGACAGCAGATCTTCCGGCTGCAGACAATAGCCGTTTTTACTCAATAGGGTAGCCCCGGTATAATAATACTGGGTTCCGTCAGTCATTTCTATGGTCTGGGTCCCTGGATAATAAACCGCGAATTTCATTTCTTCTTCTTTATCAACCTCAGCTATATCGATCCTGCAGACCAGATCATCATCCGATGGGCAGATAAGACGTATCCAGCAGCCTGGAACCAGCATACTGCGATCCGCCAGGCTGCCCCGCCGGAACAGCCCGGTATCCTCATCTATCCTGTACTGGTCCACCCGGTTCTGGTTATCCATAAAGTACAGCGAGTTGTCTCTGCTGTTGAAGTAAATAACTTTGCCGTATTTAATGGTGCTGCTGACTTCAATCTGCAGCAGATTACTGCTGCCCGGCAGCAGCAGCCCGGCAATATGATCTCCCGCCTGCAGTTCATCCAGACCGACATTCCTTCCGTCCCGCTTAATCAGCGTTCCCGGAAAGACATTATAAATGAATCCGGTATTTAATTGTATTGTTTCAGATTGGGTGTCTATATCTGCTGCTACACCGAGTACCAGTTCCCGTTCCACTTTTATATAATTCACCAGGTTGCTGCCGGGAGAGAGCATCAAAGTCACTTTCATTCCCGGCATCAGGTCTTTCAAATCCGCTGTTTCTCCGTATCCATAGGGATAATCCTGGACAGAGCAGTTCACCAGTTTGTTGCTTAAATTTACCGCCGCCCATTTGGTAAGCAGATAGCTATCCTCTTGATGTATCAAGGTCAATTTCCCAGAATCATAGTTATAACCGGCTATGTAGCCGCTCACCTCCTGATAGGCTGCGCTGAGCTGCCATAAAGTCTGGTAAACCGGGTTTACTCTGGCTGTTAACTCTGCTCCGGCGGGAAAGCTGTCCGTTTCTGTCCAAGTCTCTCCATTGACCAGGATCTGACTATCCGCCCCTCCCCTGGAATCCAGGTAAAAACCGCCCTCCCGCTTCTGGCTATTGGCTTCCATGATCAATTTGCCCTCAGAGGTGGATACCATCTGTACGGAAGAAGAGGCCCAGCTGGAGGAAAAGATGTAAGCGGCTCCATTGGCAGCCAAATACAGCTGGCTGCCGGATTTAATATGTTCAGCTGAAGCCTTCTGGCCATCCAGTACAAATCTCTTAACCTGTATCTCCTGCCATTCAATGCTTTGGGAGTCATCGAGAGTTATTTGCTTTTCGTCCAGGCTGTTTATTGTGGCCTGTTTCAGGGCCTGACCGTAAACCAGGGCATACTTCTGCAGGCTGTATCCCTGCCCCAAGTTGCTTCCCCGAACTTTTACAATGTATGTTCCCGGATGTGGAGATGGTATATATACTTGCTCAATATTATTTATCGTATCAGCTTGACCCCGGGACAGAAAATCGTTGCCATGATATACCGTCCCCCCGGGTCCTTCTACTATCAGGTCCAGGTTGTTTACCAGGGCTGAACTGGAACCGCTTGCGGCAGCGGGATCGCTCCAGGCCAGAGTGGCTTTGAAGGGCTGATTGGAATTGCTGACAACCACGCTGAATTGCTGTATTTCACCCTGCTGGAGGCTGGCATTATCCTGCAGCATAAAGGTCTTTTCTTCCAGGGCCAAGACTGTACCGGCTAAATCCAGAATTCCAAATCCTTGGGCTGTGGAGGGCATGCTGTCCTCCAAACGGGCTCCGTTCACCAGCAAGGCCTTAACCAGTGCTGCCGAAGGGGCATCTATCTTCATATCCGTTTTCAGGTATTCCTTCAAGAGGGCAACCGCACCTCCAGTTACCGCAGTTGCCATACTGCTTCCCCCCATCAGGGTGTAGCTATCATTGGCCGCATAATTGCTGTCGATTAAACTGGAGCAGGCAGAAACCACCGCCGAGCCTGGCGCCAGCAGTTCCGGTTTAATTCGGCCATCTCCCGCCGGTCCCAGGCTGGACGAAGAGGAGACTTGATCCGCAAAGCCGGCATCGGGGCTTAAGGCGGGACGAGGAACCTGACTGGAGCCTATGGTCAGGGCATTTTTGCTGTTGGCTTCACTGGTCAGGGAAGCCGTCCCGGGTCCGCTGTTGCCGGCCCCGAACAGGGGGAGAAAATCCGGGTGGTTATATACAAACTTATCTATCTGCGCACTGATACCGGCATAGTAATTGCCGGTCCTTCCCCACCCGTTGACATGAGTTCTCACTCCGGCCTGATAGGCAGGCAGGAACAAGGTTTCTATACTATCCGGCACCTGCAATTGATTGTTGCTGTCCAGGAGCGCCTGAAAATAGATGCTGGCCCCCGGAGCTACCCCGCTGTACTGCCCGTCGGAAGCAGCCCCGCTCCCGGCGATAGTAGCTGCCATATGGGTGCCATGTCCCACCGGATCGTCCGGCAACTCCCGGTCGCTGTATGATTTAAGCATAGCCACCCGGGGCATTTTGCCGGACTCGCTTTGCAAATCAGGGTGAATGTCACTGAGGCTGCCCTTGTCCAGTCCACTGTCAGCAATACCTATAATTTGCCCCTTTCCGGTCAATCTGCCGGAATTCAGTAAATCCAGGGCCGATAATGGCAGGGCATTTATTATCTCGGCCGAGCGATCATTGAGGAATTCTATTCTTTGCCTGGATAATATTGGGCATAATTGTGAGCAAGCCAAATAGATTAGTATCGCAGCAAATAATAATATTGCTGCTTGCTGCTGTCGGCTGATCTTGAGTTTCATATGTAAAACGCTCCCTGTATTCATCAGGTTGTTAAGTATTTTAGTCTTCTATAATTCCTATATTTCATCGTAAAAGTATCCATATGTTAATTTCTATGTTATATTCGCCAATTTCTTACAGTTATCCTGCCAAAATCTGCTGCTAATATATGCTAGTCCAGACATTATTAGCCTGATGTCATATTGGCCTTACCCAAACAAAAGGGGCCTGCCCAGGCAGATTCAGCCAGCAGGGCCGCCCCTTGTGGTTATTATTCAGCTATTTGCCCAGATACTCCAGTATCCCATCGGCGATGGCCTGAGCGGCTCGAGCCTGGTAGCTGCTGGATACCAGCAAGGCATTCTCTTCCGCATTGCTCAGAAAAGATATTTCAGCTAATGCCGAGGGCATTTTGGTCTTAACCAGCACGGTGAAGTTATCCTGTTTCACTCCCCGATCCCGGCGGCCCAGGCTCTTTACCAGCTGATCCTGTATACAGTTGGCCAGCCTGGAACGTTCGGCTTTTTGCCAGAATAAATCGGAGTCGGTTATGGGGGCGTAATAATAGGTTTCCGTTCCATGGGCTTCCGCATTGGTGGCTGAATTGTTATGGATGCTGACAAACAATGCAGCATTCAGGTTATTGGCGAATTCGGCCCGCTCGGTCAGGGTCAGGTAGGTATCATTGGTACGGGTATATTCCACATTAACCCCCCGGCTCTCCAGGATCTGACCAACCCTCAGAGTAATGGCCAGATTGATGTCTTTCTCGTAAGTCCCGAAGCCTATGGCCCCGGTATCTTTTCCTCCATGCCCGGCATCCAGCACTACTACATTGGATCTTGGAGTCTGGCTTTTCTTGCCGGAAGTCAAGCTGATATTAAGGGCATTATCGTCCGGGGTTTGAAATACCCGGTAGTCTTCTATCCCCTTGGTTTTTATTATTAAGGTGGTAATGGGATCAGCGCTGTCCCTCTGGCTGATGGTCATCTTCTCCAACACCGGGCTGATGCTATAGGTGTATTCAGTGCGTTCCAGACCCATAGCCGTAGAGTTTAGCTGGACTTCCAGGGTATCTCCATCTGCGCTGCTGCTGAAATCGCATGCTCCCAGAGTGTAGATGATGATATTATCTTCGCTGCTCCCGGCTACTTCCCGGCTGATCCTGACAATCTGGTTGGGAATGGTCAGGACTTCCTTTTTCCCGCCGTTTTCACTGGCAGTAAGGTATTTGGTTCCGGCCGGCAGGGTAATCTTGACTGTGGTATGGCCGCTTTCGTTGACTGCCGTAAGATTGAGTTTGCCTGACCCTATTGATTCTGTAAGGCCATCATCATTTATAACCGTCTTGCTGCTTATTTCGTATATTATCTGGCCGGATGTTTCCTGTAGGTTGGCCTTTATCACTGAACCTGATTCCATTACTATTTTGATACCCTCATCACTGCGACTGGAAGATATCCATATTTTCTCGGCCGGAATATATATAGGCTTTACTGATCCCGTATTTGTATCGGTATTTTCAGTATTAGCGAAGCTTTCTCCTTGTTCAGCTTCCCAGGCTACATTTACTACCCAACCCGCTACCCAGGCGGTGGTTCCGGAACGGCTGACCTGATACCAACCATCCTTTTCGGCCAGTACAGCCAGCTTCTCTCCTTGTAAGGCACTGTCAACCGAATTGTACCCGGTGGACGGCCCGCTGCGCAGGTTCACTTTTGACTCGCTGACCACTACTGTCCTAACCTCTCCGGATGCACTGCTGCCCGAAGTGCCAGAGCCGGCAGTCCCGGCGCTGGTGATATTAATGGTCCGGGTTGACGCCTCCCAAGCAACGGTGCCGCCAAAGGCTTCCCCTACAAATCGCAGAGGAGCCAGGGTCCGGTCCTGATAAATTTTAGCCGGAACATCCAGGGGCCACTCTCGGCCATTAACTGTGGGCTGGGTTGATCCTATAGGCAGTACCACGGTAGTATCGCCTTTAACTGCGGTTACGGTACGAGTACTGTTATTCCACTCTACACTTGCTCCCATGGCCTCAAAAATCGCCCTGAGGGGCACCAGGGTTCGTCCATTTTCTATTGCTGGCTCTACCTCAAAACTCAGTTTCTGACCATTCAGATAAACCACCGGGTTCCCGGCGCTGACTGTAGTTGCGGGTTTATTTGTTTCAGCTGACTGACTACCTGAACTACTGCTCCCGACAGTACCGGCGGCATTGAATTTCTCCACCAGGAAGGCCGCTACGTAACAATTAACTCCATCCGCATTTCTTACCTGGTACCACTCCCCGGAAGTGCCCAGGCAGGTTAACAGCTCGCCTTTCTGGGCCTGAGCCACTCTATCGTAGCTGGTGCCCGGTCCGGAGCGCAAATTAACCGGATCTCCGATAACTCTAAGTTGTTCGGTCTGTTGCAAATCCATCAGAGAACTGCTGACCCATCCGGTCAAGCTGCCCTTGCTGATCTTGTACCAATCACCCTGAATTTCCAGTATCTGCACTTCCGTCTCCTGAAGCAGATTTCCGGCCACGGTATACTCGGTGCCGGGGCCTGATCTTACATTAACCACTCCCCCGGTAATTACCGCAGTGGAAGCCGATACTGATCCACTCCAGGCCAATAGAAGCATCACCGTTATCAGAGATAATATAAGCAGGTTTCTTATCCTGCAGACAGGCATTTTATCCAACATAAACATTCTCCTCCATAAAAACTCCCGGGCGCAAGCATCAGAGGCGAGTATAAACCATAAGCGTTATATTTTACCCTTCACTGCACCTGTAGACGGTCTACTTTTTTTATCGACAGGCCATTGAAAATACTTTTACTGTGGTTATCGGGAAATGAGTGCGTATGCGACTCTGAGGGTCAACCGCTGCCGATTAACTCCAGAAATAGGCGGCATGGTAGTTTCCTCTGCCCTTCCTCATCCCATCTAATTCGACAAGTTATTGGCTCAGTCCTCCCATTTCGGGCTGACAAAACCATCCAGGCCACTTTTTTCCTGATAATAGTATATATACTTCTATCTTAACCCAAATCTTGCAGTCAATTAACAAATTTTTGCAAAAAAACAAAAGGCCCCCCGGCCTTCAAATTGCATTGTATTTATAGCTCTGAACCAGTGGATTCTTCTACCGAATTGTAATATTCTTCCTGGCTCTCAGGGTCTTCCTGGCGTTCATCCCAGTCCTCATCTTCCCAGTGACCTTTTCGCTCTTCATCCCCGGAATCATAAATCCAATCGCGGTCAGTATCATACCCGGTATCAATATCATTATTGCCGGGACTGGGCAGACCGGACCTTTCATCCTCCGGATCTTCCTCATCGACTAGGGCATCTTCATTGGAAGGCGGTACATAGGCGGGCAAAGGGGAAGCCTGGATAACTGCTACAGTTTCACCCTCAAATAATCGGTCCAATAAGCCTGTCGCCTCCTCACGGTCGGCGACCCAATAACTCTGTTCCATGACGCCTTCATGGTTATAGACATCGTAAAAATATCCCGGCAAAGTCTGGGCAGTAACAGATGAAGCCGTAAATCCCGGAGCCCAACTGGCTATTCTCAGCATATCCCGGATGCCCAGGTTAGTATTCACAAAGCCCCTGGTCTCTTTCAGCAGGGCCGGCAGCTTGGGTATGGTCCGAGCCTGCAGCAATTCGTCGGCCAGTGCTACCAGGAATTCCTGCTGATGAGCGGTACGTTCAATGTCTCCGAATTGGTAGTTCCGGTAGCGAACAAAAGCCAGGGCCTGATACCCGTCCAGTTTCTGCAGTCCGGGGTACAAATCTATTCCTTCACTGGGTTTGTACATTCGTTGGGGCACATTAATGCTAACCCCTCCGATGGTGTCAATGATGTTTTTGAAACCGTTAAAATCTGCTTCGACATAGTAATCTATATTGAGATCCATGAATTCCTCTACTATCTTTACTGCATATGCCGGGCCGCCGACAAAATTGGCGGTGCATATCTTATCCAGGGGACTGCCGGGAACATTAACCCTGGTGTCACGAGGTATGGAAATCACTACCGCCTGGTCCAGATGGGGGTCGATGGAAACCAGCAGCATAGTATCGGAACGAGAATTATCCTCTCCCGGTCGGGCATCTACACCCAGCACCAGAATATTGGTCCTTTCCCCCTCCTGCTCTTCCAGCATCATCTCCTGGTCAGCATCCGCTGAATCTGTGCCATTGTTGCTGGCCTTCACATAGGCGCTGATAGCGGAGCCCATACCGAAAAACAGTAGGAACACCAGCATGGCGCCAGCAATATATCTGGCATATAATACAGATTTTTTCATTAATTCCACCCCTGAATCGGCTTTCCAGATTCTACAACTCTGCTTTGCTGGGCTTACCCTTGGGTAAAACCGCCTTCTCCGCTTCTTGGTTCTCCCCAGTCAACAACCCTACTTTATCAGCTCCCATAACAATAATCAGCAGCAGCAAGCCCAACCCCAGCATGGCTTTAGGATCGGTTATAAAAGTTAGTGTAATAGCCACTGCACTAAAAAACCCACTGATAAGGTATATGGTGAAAACACTCCGCCGGTGGCTCATCCCCAGAACCATTAAGCGGTGGTGCAGATGATCTTTATCTGGTTTAAATATCGGAGTTTGTTTGTGAATCCTTCGCAATATGGCAAAAAAAGTATCGAAGATGGGTATGCCCAGGATCACGATAGGTATAAACAGGGATATCAAGGCAGCACTCTTGGCTGTGCCCATAATAGCGATGCAGGCCAGTACGAAACCCAGGAAGTTGGAGCCTCCGTCTCCCATGAAGGTCCGAGCCGGATAAAAATTGTAAGGCAAAAAACCTGCGATTCCCGCAGCCAATATAAACGCGGTCACGGCTACCAGTGCCTGTCCTTCTACCAGGGCTACTATCCCCATGGTAACAGCAGCTATGGCTGATACCCCTCCGGCCAGGCCATCCAGCCCATCTATCAGGTTAATGGCATTGCTGACCCCTACAATCCAGACCAGGGTCAATGGCAAGCTGAAGTAACCCAGAAACAACATTCCGTCAAAGGGATTGGTCAGAAACTCCACCATTACCCCAAAATACATGGCCACCCCGGCTGCAGCACATTGGCCCAGCAGTTTCACCCAAGCGGAGAGTCCGTACATATCATCCAGCATACCCACTATAAATACTATGCTGGCACCGATAATCAAGCCCGTGAAGGGTCCCTTTACACCAACATAGAACAGCATAGCAAGCAAAAAGGATATGTAAATAGCCATACCGCCCAGTCGAGGCATGGCATCCTGATGTACTTTTCTCTCATCCGGCTGATCTATGGCTCCCAGTTTAAAAGCTAGTTTAATCACCCATGGCATGGATACTAAGGTAACGACAAAAGCTGCTAATATAACCAAAAATGCTGGAAATTCCAACATAAATAAACATCCTCCCCGATCCTGCGCTAGAATTATTCTAACACCGCCTGCCAAGCTTGTCTATATAACAGGCCGGGCTGATCCTCCTCCTATAGACTTGGCCCCGGAGTTTATACTAATTATATACAAAAACTTGCCCTATAGCTTAAGGATAAATTTGTATGTATTCTCAAGCTGTACGTGGTATTTGCAGTTTATCTTTGCTATACTGTGGAAAGTATAAAATTTGTAGAGGGGGATGGCCCGAATGATAGACGAAAAAGGGCGAATATTTGGCAAAGTGAGTATAGTAGACCTGGCCATTCTACTGGTAGTACTGGCTCTGGTGTTTGCTTATTTGTATAAGGATCGGGCTGCCGATGTCAGTTCTGAAGCTAAAACCATTGTGGTTAAGGTGGTCTGTCCCAACGTATATCCCGGGGTGGAAGACAACCTGCAGGTGGGGGATACCCTGGTGGCCAGCGGTGCTCTTACTGCAGTTAAGATTACGGAAATGGAAGTGGAACAGGCCAACTGGGTGGCGGCTGACGATGCCGGTCAGATGATATTATCCAAAAACCCGTTTCGCAAAGATATTTTTCTTACCCTGGAAACCACAACTTCCCAGGTATCTCCCTCTGAAATAACTTTTGCCGGACAAAAAGTCCGGGCGGGGAAAGAAGATTTTTATGTTAATACCCAGAAGGTTTCCCTGATATCTACAGTTGTTTCAGTTGCGGTAGAGCCCTAGTTTTTCGGAGCCAATTATACTTTGATTTCACGCTGGAGGCGAGTGGATTTTGGATCAAGTTAAAGCCAAAGGCCGGGGACTGGAACTCTACCTGGTGGTCTTATATGTTATCATGGACTGGTTTTTCCGTCAGGTGGCCTTTACTTCACTGCAGGGAATATGGGACGAACTGCTGTTTATTTTTATAGTGGGCATCTGGATCTATCGGACAGCCTTGGAACGATTACGCCCCCAGGGCAGCAGCTTGTTGCTGCCGATACTTGTCTATGGGGCGGTAATGGTATGCCTTTTTTTGATCAATTCTCCTAATGATGTGGTAGCCCTGGAGGGTATCAGGGTCATGCTGCAGTACGTTTTCTTCTTTTTCCTGGGTTACAACCTGTTGTTCAGCCGGGTACAGGCCAAAACTCTGGTAGATGTTTTTCTGCTGGCCTGCGCCCTGGTGGCTTTATATGGTATCTATCAATATTTTACCGGGGTGGAGATACCCCTAGGTTGGGTCGACAGCAAAGAAACCTCGATCACTACCCGGGTTTTTTCCATCATAGGCAGTCCCAACATACTGGGGAGTCTGATGGTACTGGCTTTGCCCCCGGCTTTTGCCATGTATTTTACCAGCGGCAGCGCCTTCAAGAAGCTGGTTTATGCCGGCTTGCTTCTGGTTCTGGCCGCCTGTCTGGTCTTCACTTTTTCCCGGGGTGCCTGGCTGGCCTTTATACTGGAGGCAGTGTTGCTGGGTTTATGGGTGGACCGGCGTATTATCATCGCCATGGTGCTTCTGGCGGTGTTAACTCCGGCCCTGATGCCTACTGTTTACGACCGTCTGGCTTACATGACCAGTCCTGAGTACCTCATTTCTTCCGAAAGAGGAGGCCGATTGGGCCGCTGGGATAAAGCACTGGATTACTGGCAGACTTCTCCGGCGGTAGGGGTAGGACTGGGAGAATTTGGCGGGGCAGTTGCTGCCCGCTATTATCCCGAGGATAGTTTTTATGCTGACAACTGGTATTTAAAAGTAGGGACCGAAACCGGCTGGGTAGGCTTGATGGCTACCCTGACCCTGATGGTGCTGGCCTTGAGAAAGGCTCGCCGGTCCCTGGATATAACCCGGGATGATTATATCCGCTATATGGGACTGGGGATTCTGATCGGTATGATCGGGGTCCTGGCTCACAACTGTGTAGAAAATGTATTTGAGGTACCTATGATGGCCTCCTATTTTTGGTTTTTCCTGGGCTTGGTAATGGCCCTGCCATATTTGTCCGCTTCATCCCCACCCCGGGAGGAAGCATAATCGGCAGTCAGTCATGAATGAGGCCCAATCAATGGCTTTTGCGCCAATGATTTTTTATGTAACCAGCCAGGACCTATTAATCATATAAAGGTATAAGACCGGAGGAAGTTTTTTGGATATTGTTTGTATTTCATCAGTAGATTGGGAACCACTGTGGACCAGAAAGCAGCAGATCATGTCCCGTCTGCCCAAAAATCACAGGATATTATACGTAGAACCGCCTATTTCTTTTCTTTCCCCGTACAAGGACCCCGGGGTAGCTTTTAAGAAAGAAATAGCCCGGTCAGGAATCAGACCGTTAAATGACAACATCTGGCTTCTTTCTCCGCCGGTGGTATGGCCCTTTGGCAGTCGCTGGGCGGGAATAAATGTTTTGAATCAGCAAAAAATAGCCCGATCCGTCAAGGCCGCCATGCAGCAGCTGGGTTTCAGCCGCAGCATTTTATGGACTTACCTGCACACCAGCTGTGATTTGCTGGGCAGATTGGACGAGGTTTATCGAGTTTATGATTGTGTTGACGAGCACTCGGCTTACGCGGGCTTTAACCCTAAGCTGGTCAAGGCCATGGAGCGAAAACTCCTGCAAAGCTGCGACCTGGTCTTCTGTACCGCCCGGGGCTTGTATGAAAGCAAGCAGGCTTATGCCAGGAGGATATTCCTTTCCCCTAATGCGGCCGATATCCAGCATTTTGGCCAGGCTGATGGGGCTGAAACTCCCCTGGCGGAAGAACTCCGGCATCTGCCCCATCCCATTCTTGGGTTTGTCGGGGCCATAAAGGAATGGATTGATCTGGAGCTCATCAGCCATATAGCCCGTAATTTTTCGCAGGGATCGGTGGTCATGGTGGGACCGGTAGGAGCAAATATTGATATATCCAGGTTTAAACAGCAAAACAACATTCATTTCCTGGGTCACCGGGATAGGCAGCTACTGCCCGGTTACCTGAAGGGCTTTGATGTATGCCTCAACCCTTTTCGTGAAAATGAGCTTACATCTACCGTAAGCCCCCTCAAATTCTATGAGTACCTGGCCTCTGGACGTCCGATCGCTTCGGTGCCAATGCCGGAAATATCGGACTTTTCCGAACTGGTTGAGTTCGGACGCGGAGTGGATGGCTTTACTGCCGCCATAAACCGGGCCCTGGCAGATACCCCCTCCCGGAAGACCGCCCGCCTGGAACGGGCGAAGGAGAATTCCTGGGAAAGCAGAGCCGAGTTTATGATAGAAACCATAGAACGATATTATAATGAAAAGTACTGCTAGTTAACTATTATTGGAGGACGTTGCCATATGAAAAAAGTATGCATGTTTGGATTGGGTTTCGTGGGCCTTCCCCTGGCCTTGAGTTTCGCCATGCGAGGGTGTCAGGTAACCGGGGTAGATATCGATGAAAAACTGGTATCTGATCTTAGCCGGGGCATAACTCATCACCTGGAGTCCTACGAGGGCCGGAACATACAGGATATACTCCGTACTCAGCTGGATCAGGGCCGTTTTCGGGCTATAATCGATGGTGGGCAGGCTATGGGGGAGTGTGACCATATAATTGTAACCATTGGCATCCCGGTAGAGAGTCATCAGCACGATATTACTCCTCTGCTCGAGGTTTGCCGTACCGTAGGCGCCGGGCTTAAGCAAGGGGACCTGGTGCTGATCAGAAGTACGGTCATACCCGGCACTACCCGGGATATTATCCTGCCCTTGCTGGAAGAGGAAAGCGGTCTTAAGGCGGGCCAGGATTTCTTTCTGGCTTATTCTTCGGAGCGCATCGCGGAAGGGCGCGCCTTTCATGAATTTGAACACATGCCCGCTGCTCTGGCCGGAATTAACCCTGCCAGCACCGAAAAGGCGTTTGATTTAATGTCCATAGTTACCCGGGCTCCCATTACCCAGGCCAGCTGCATGGAGGTGGTGGAAGCCTCCAAGGTGATAGAAAATATCTCCCGGGACGTGGACATCGCTATGGTCAATGAATTTGCCCGCTTTTGCAAAGGCATGGGTATAGATATATTCGAGGTAGTAGCAGTCGCCAACACCCATCAAAGGGTTAATCTGCTCAATCCGGGACCCGGGGTGGGCGGGTACTGCCTGCCCAATGCCCTTTTCTATCTATTGCCCAAAGCCGAGGAGGTGGGAGTAAGTCTTAATCTTCTAGCCACTGCCCGCCAGGTTAACGAGGCCATGCCCCGCTATGTAGCGGATCTGGTTTTGCGTAATCTTAAGGTTCCTCCCTCTCAGGCTCGCATCGCGGTACTGGGCCTGGCTATGAAAGACTATTCCAATGATGATCGAATGAGCCCGGCCCTGGGAGTGATCGAGGCACTGCAAAGCGCGGGCTGTACCGTTAAAGCCTTTGACCCGGCAGTCCCGGCCAGCTATGATTTTAAAGTGAACAGCCTGCATGAAGCGGCAGCAGGTGCCCATGGCATGGTCCTGCTGGCTTTGCAGAACGGCATTGATTTAATGAACCTGGACCTGCTGCGGGAACTTATGGATTCGAATTCCCAGCCTTTCATCGTAGATACAAAAAATTATTATGAACCTGTCCTGCTGCGGGATAAGGGATTCCGGCTGGAAAGAATTTAACCCCGGATATATAGCCGGCCCGGACTCCAGCCGGGGGTTAAAATTAACGGACTGCTTCGCGGGAGCAGACTGGTTAGGGTGAGTATAATTTCTAAGAAGACTGTTGCCAGAGCGGCCGGGGTCATACTGGCCATTAGCATTATCGGGCGGCTGCTGGGTTTTATACGTGAACAGGTGATAGCGGCCCGGTTTGGAACCAGCATGTATACTGATTCCTATTTAATGGCTTTTACCCTGCCCAACCTGATATACGTTATCATCGGAGGAGCGCTGGCTACCGCTCTGATTCCTGTTTTTACCGAGGTAATGGTGAAATCGGGGAAAACTGCTGCTTCACGCATGGCCAGCACCATCATCAATTCCAGCGTTTTGGGCATGCTCCTGCTCTGTGCCCTGGGCATCTGGGCGGCACCGGTACTGGTGGCCGGAATCGCTCCGGGCTTTTCGGGTGAAACCAGCCTGCTGACTATCAAACTCAGCCGCATCATGTTTCCCTGTATACTTTTTATGGCTCTATCGCTGCTGCTGGGGGGAATATTGAATGCCCTCAAGAATTTTGCCATACCGGCCTTTACTTCGGTAGCCTTCTCAACGGTTATCATTGCTGCGGTATATATTCTGGTTCCGGCCTGGGGTATCTTCGGACTGGCTGTCGGCACCCTGCTGGCTACCATGGCCCAGGTTATGATTCAGCTGCCCGCCTTGAAGAAGCAGGAAATCACTTACTGCCTGGAGATGGATTTTTCCCAGCCGGGGGTACGACGGGTATGGGAATTGATGGCACCGGCCATGGTAGGTATTTCCATCAATCAGTTATACATAACCATAGACCGTATACTTGCCTCGGGACTGGTGGAGGGCAGCATCTCTGCTCTGAATTTCGCCAATCGGCTGATGTTTTTGCCCTATAACCTTTTTGTAGCGGCCATCAACACCGCAGTTTTTCCCACTCTCTCCGAACAGGCGGCAGCAACTGATTATGAGGCCATGGGACGCACCACGGTATTTGGTCTGAATTTAATTGCCTTTTTTACCATACCGGCGGCGGTAGGTCTGTTTGTGCTGGCAGAACCTCTGGTCAGACTACTCTTCGAGCATGGTGCTTTTGACAGCCGCTCTACTCAGATGACGGTTTTTGCCCTCCACTTCTATGTACTGGGACTTTACTCCCAGGGGGCTTATAATATGATGAACCGGACCTTTTTTGCCCTGCAGGATACTCGGACCCCGGTGAAAATAAGTCTGTTTACCGTATTCCTTAATCTGGTTTTTTGCCTTATTTTGATCGGACCGCTGGCCCATGGAGGTCTGGCTCTGGCTACCGCTATAGCGGCCACCTGTAATATGATCATAGTATATTATGTTTTGCGCCGGCGGCTTCCTGCTCTGCCGGAGAAACAGCTTTTCTCCACCCTGGGCAAAATAATACTGGCATCCCTGGTGATGGGTGCAGCAGTCTATATATCCAACCATTACCTGGGAGGATTCTGGGACAGCAGTTATCTGAAAAACCAGATCATGCAGGTCGGCCTTTGCATGCTGCTGGGCATATTTACCTACGGGGCAATAGTATTGCAGATGCGGATTGAGGAAGTTGATTATATTAAGCATAGGATTATTAACTTCCTGCGCTCCAGGAGAGCTGCTTAATTTGTGAGGTATGATTGCGGTGGGGTTCAAGAGAGACTAAACAGCCGCATGGCCAGCCAAAGGGAAATTTACAGAAAGGAGCCTGATCATGAAAATAGCACTTTCGGGCTATTATGGTTTCGACAATGCCGGGGATGAAGCCCTGCTATCGGCCATATGCCATACCATTCAAAGCATTGAGCCCCGGGCTGATTTTGTAGTGTTTTCGGGCTCCCCGGACAGAACCTTACAGATGCATGGTCTGCGCGCAGTCAACCGGATAAATCCCTGGCAGGTTATCAGGGAATTATTAAGCTGTGACCTGCTGATCAGCGGCGGTGGCAGTCTTCTGCAGGATGTGACCGGGCCTCGTTCCCTGCCCTATTACATCAGCATCGTGGCCCTGGCCAAGGCTCTTAATAAACCGGTTATATTCTATGCCCAGGGTATTGGTCCTATAAACCGCAAAATCAGCCAAACCCTCATGCATGCCATAGCTAATAGGGTGGATTTGATTACCCTGCGGGACGAAGATTCCCGGCTCTTGCTGAAGCAACTGGGGGTAACCCGACCTCCGATCAAGATTACCGCCGACCCGGTCTTTGCCCTGGAGCCCTCCGAGGCAGATTATAAGCAGGCCGAAATCCTGCTGCAGGAACTGGGCCTGGCGCCTGAGGGGAAAAAGGCGGGCGTCTCAGTTCGTCACTGGAAAGATTTAGAGGGATACCAGGGTAATCTGGCCCGGGTCCTTGATCAGATGGCGGAGAACGACTACCAGATAATATTTATCCCTATGGATTATCCCCGGGATGGGGAAGAATCCCGCCGGGTGGCGCGGATGATGAAGCAGCGCAGTTTTGTTATCGACGGTCACCTCAACAGCGGGGAACATATCGCCTTAATATCCAGACTGGATCTGTTGATCGGTATGCGGTTGCATTCCTTAATCTTTGCTGCCACCCGCGGCGTGCCTTTTGCCGGAATCTCTTATGACCCTAAAGTTGATGCATTTTTAAAGTCCTTTGGCCTGGAAGCTCTACCCCAGGAGGCTGAGGCTATGAAAGCTGCATTGGAAGACCTGCTGCACGACCCCCGAATCCAGGAGAATATATCTGAACGGGCCCGGGATATGCGCCTGAGGGCAATTGATAACGCCCGCCTGGCTCTGTCACTGATTAATTGAAGTCTTTTGCGGCTGGGCCTTTGGCTGGAGCCGATAGCAGCAATTTCTGGGAGAATCTAAGGTAAAAGCAAAGCCTGATAGACATCTTCCACCTGTCGGGCCATTCTCTGGGGGGAAAAGTATTGGAGGGTTTCTTCCCCTTTAGTGCTAAGCTGACTGGCCAGTTTGGGATCTCTCAACAGCTTTATAATTGCTGCCGCCAATCCCTTTGTGTCGCCCGGCTCCACCAGCAGCCCATTTTCCTGATCCCGAATGATTTCCTGAATCCCCCCGATATTGCTGGCCACCACCGGCACCTGGAAATACATGGCTTCCAGTACCACCATACCCAATCCCTCCATCAATGAAGGAACACAGAGCAAATCCATTACCCCGTAAATATCTTCGATAGGGCTGTAATAGCCGGGCATAATGACCTGCCCTTCCAACCCTAGATCTTTAATCCAGTTCTCTATGGCTTCCCGGTATATCCCCTCCCCGATTATCAAGAACTGGGCGTTAATCCCCTGGTCCAGCACCTTCCGGGCTGCTTGCAAAAAGTATTTATGTCCCTTGACCGGATGCAGCCTGGCTACCATGGCTACTGTGGGCTTATCCGGAGCCAGACCCAGTTCTCTCCTGGTTTCCTGGGCCTGACGCGGCCGGGCATACCTGGAGGTATCCAGGCCATTATGTATTACTTCAATTATCTGCTCGGGGACTCCCATAGCCAGTATTTCCTGCTTGATAGCTCTGGAAATGGCGATAAACCGGTTGGTATATTTGTTGGTGGTCTTGGTCAGAAACCTGGCCATCATGGCTTTATAAATGGAATCGTAGTCATAACGCAGGACACTATGGAAGTGGGTAACAACCGGCAGCCCCTCTTTGAAGGCTGCGGTCCGGGCCACCAGATTGGCCCTGACCCCATGGGTGTGAACCAGATCGATTTCGTTACTCAACAGGTATTCCCGGATGGGTTTAATGGTATTCAAATCAAACTTATGCCGCATGAGAATTACTTCTGCCTTGAAGCCGTGCCGAGCCGCCATTTCAGCAAAAGGTCCCTGGCACAAGCATATCAGTTGGACTTCATACTGCTCTTTATCAAGGAGTTTCATCAGGCTTAAAAGCAGCTCCTCCGCTCCTCCCAGTTCTCCTCCGCCTATAAAGTGCAGTATGCGTTTTTTATCCCCAACTTGTTTCATAAAGACTCCTGATCCTTTCCCGAAAGGTAGCCGCCGCTGCCCTTTCCAGCATGAAATATCCCCTGATGGCCAAAGACAATCTGATTGGAACTGCCCTGATCAATCAGTATTTCCCCACCATCGGAAGAAGGATACCACCAGACTTCCCGACCAGAGGCCGGGAATTTTGCGCCATAAAGGTATGCTGAGTCCGCCCAGAGCCAGGGCGGTTTCAATCAGGTTCCGGCGCAGGCTGTAATCATGGAAAGCTATATCCATGACCAGATAAAAGAATATCAGGATGCCCAAAAATCCGGCCAGGTCCCGGCCGGCTATGCCTCCTGCCGCTATCTGGCGCAGGCTGTCTCCGATTTTATACAAGACCCTTAATCCAGCTTCCAGGACCCGGTTGCTGACATGATAAAGGCAAGATGAACTGATATAATCCGCCCGCTCTTCTTCCGGATCTGAAACCAGCCATCCCATTATCAGGCTGCTGCTGAGCAGCCGGTAAAAAAGACTGTGTCTAAACATGGAATTCCCCTCCTGCTGTTGCCATTGGGTGTTCATAATCTGTTCCATAACCAGGCCCAAAGATGTCCACTACGGTTCTCGCAGTTATTGTTCCCGGGGACGAAGGGTAGGAAACATTATAACATCACGGATGGAAGCCATGCCGGTCATTATCATCACCAGCCGGTCAATTCCTATACCCAGCCCTCCGGCTGGCGGCATGCCGTATTCCAGGGCATTTATGTAATCTTCATCCATCATGTGGGCTTCGGCATCTCCTCCGGCTCTCTTTTCCACTTGCTTCTGAAACCGCTCTTTTTGGTCCAGAGGATCATTCAATTCCGAAAAAGCATTGGCGATCTCCCGCTGCATAACAAAAACCTCAAACCTATCGGTCAATTCCGGATGCTCTGCGTTGCGCTTGGCCAGGGGAGATATTTCCACCGGATGGCCATAGATGAAAGTAGGCTGAATCAGTTTCTCTTCCACATATTCTTCAAAAACCTCGTTTATGATCTCTCCCCGAGTGCTCTGATGGGATATCTCCATTCCCAGCTGCCGGGCCGCAGCTACAGCTGCCTCATCAGTTATAATAGCCTTAAAATCCAATCCGGTATATTCTTCTATGGCTTCCAGCATGGTCATCCGCTTCCAGGGAGGCATGAAATTGATAACATGTCCTTCGTATTCTGCGTTCATACTGCTGTTGACCTTGAGCATTACCGCGGATATCAAATCTTCTGTGAGCTGCATCATCATATCGAAGTCGGCATAGGCTTGGTAAATCTCCAGCATGGTAAATTCCGGATTATGTTTGGTGGATATCCCTTCGTTTCTAAAACTGCGATTTATTTCATAGACTTTCTCCAAACCGCCCACAATAAGCCTCTTCAGATAAAGCTCCGGCGCTATACGCAGATACAGGTCCATGTCCAGGGCGTTGTGATGGGTAATAAAAGGACGCGCAGCTGCGCCGCCGGCGATGGGCTGCATCATGGGCGTCTCTACCTCCAGAAATCCCCGATTATCCAGGTAATTTCTGATTTCTTTGATAATGCGGCAGCGTTTTATGAAGACTTCCTTGACTTCCGGGTTTACAATCAAGTCTACATAACGCTGCCGATATCTTAATTCCACATCTTTAAGACCATGCCATTTTTCCGGCAGCGGGTTGAGGGATTTGGCCAGGTAAGTAAGGTCCCTTACATGTACACTGATTTCACCTTTTTGAGTGCGAAATACTTCTCCTTTTATACCCAGGATATCCCCCATGTCCAACTTTTTGAACAACTCGTATTTCTCTTCTCCGATATCATCTTTCCTGAAATACAGCTGCACCTGGCCGGATAAATCCTGAATATTGGCAAATCCTGCCTTGCCATGACGCCGTTTGGACATTATCCTTCCCGCGATGGCAACCTGCTGTCCCTCCATGACGTTAAAATTATCTATGATTTCCTGCGCCATCGCATTACGTTCAAATTTACTGCCGAAAGGATCTATACCCATATCTCTCAATTCCTGCAGCTTCTCCAGCCGAACCTTCTTTAATTCGTTAATATTCTGTTCCTGCCCAGACATGATAACACTTCCTTAATATTATGCTTATAACGCTGATCTGCAACCACTGTAAGCCCGGGCCCGTCAACTCTACTGCCTTATTGAGCAGGCTGCATTATTAGATCCGACTCCAGCTTTCAGGCTGACTACCTCTCGACCTTCACTATCTTGTACTTGATGGTACCGGCAGGGGCTTCAACACTAACCTCTGCATCTACTGCCTGGCCTAGTATAGCTGCTCCTACCGGGGATTCATCCGATATCTTGCCGTCCTTGAGTTTTGATTCAACTGATGAAACCAGGGTCACTACTACCTCCCGGCCGGATTTCATCTCCTGCAGAGTAACCTTGGAGCCCAGAGATACCACATCAGTTCTTATATCCCGTTCCTCCATCAGACGAGCATTCTTGAGGGTGTTTTCCAGACTTATTATTTTCCCTTCAATAAAAGCCTGTTCGGTTTTGGCATCTTCGTACTCGGCGTTCTCCGATATATCTCCAAAAGCAATGGCCTGCTTGATACGTTCCGCCACCTGTTCCCTTCTTACCGATTTCAAATGCTCCAATTCTGCTTCCAGCTTAGCCAAGCCCTCTTTGGTTAATAAAATATCTTTTACTTCCGCCATCCAATCGCTCCTAACCTATAAAGTTAATAAGCGAGTTCCCCCTCGCTTGGAATTCCTGGTATTAAGATACACCGTAATTGACCGTATTTAACCTATTAAGGTATTTTAAAAAACTCATGCCGCCTTGTCAAGGAATAGATGCCACAGACCAGCCTGATTTCCTATTTCCTCCAGCTGCTGAAAGTATTCATCTTTCCCCATAAGCATATCTTGTTCTCTACCCCGGCTAGAAAATCCTTCCTGTCTGAGCAAACATGACTCCAAAATAGGTGCCAAAGTGCTCAAAGAAGGATGCACCTGGCTGTTTTCCAGCCTGATTTCCAATTTCGAAGCCAGTCCCTGAGTATCGTTGGTCAGCTTTAGCAGCAGGAGATCCGCTATCCCCATGGACAGGTTCTGATAGCGGCTGTCAAATATTATAACCAGATTGCCCCTTTCCCATTTGTAAGGATTTATCTGGCTGTTGCTAACCGCGTGGCCTTTTTCATACATCAGCCGGTAGGTCATTATTTCATACCTGGCCGGACAGGTATTTTGGATGGAAACCGGCACCGACAGGTGGCTGACGGTCTCCACAAACCGGTCTAAACCGGGAATCTCTCCCACCAGAATTAGCTTGTTGATATGGCGGCAGGAGAGGGCATGTTTAATAAAGGCATAGGCCAGGGCCTTGATAAAATTATCCCCAAAAACTAAAGAGAATCCGTCCTCGACCATAAAAAGCTGCTTTAAACGCCGATCTACCGCCAGAGCCTGTAAATCAAAATCCCGGGCTACTGCACAGGAGCGCTGGAACAGCATCTTCTGTTTATCTTCTTCCAGCAAACGAACATTACCTGAACCCAGAGGCAAAACAATATTGCATCCCTGACAACGGATGTCCGGTATTTCGATCAGGTTTTTAACCCGGGGGGAAAAAACATAGGGGGTTAGTCTGTCCAAAAAACCTTTTTGGTAGAGCACCCCCCGTTTATCCCGGTTTATTAAATTAAAAAAGGCAAAGTCAATCATACATCATATGTCTCCAGATCAACCACCCCGGGCTTCATATTCAGTTCACTCAACACCCGGTAATAATCTTCCGGGGAAATTTCCTCCAGGGGTCTGCCAATCAGCGCTACCATTAAAGCTTCAATAACGTTGGTGCCAAAAGAACGTCCCCCCATGTCCGGGGTAGTAGTAATAACCCGGCTGATTCCCCGTTCTTTAAGCATTTTCATATCTTCTGCCGTTGTGGTATTGGTGATAATCACCTGTCCACTAAGCTTTTGCGGCAGATAGCGTTTAATATACAGGAAATCACCGGCAATAACCTCTGCATCATAATAATATTTTGCATGCCGGGGAATTATGACTTCCTGTTTTTCCCCGGTGGGATATAATTTGTCAAAAGGCATTCTTACGGCAAAAGGAGCCAGGGTTCTTCCCGCTAGTTTCAACGCGTTTAAAGAATGCAGGGGAATGGGAATATTTAGAGTATAGATCAAATCCCCCAGGGTGAGCCTGGCCCCTGCCTGGGCAAATGCTTCCGCCATCCCGAAGCGGTCTACCGCGCACACCATCAGTACTTTCTTGCCCCGCAGGTCCATTATGCCGTCCTGCTGCACATCCAATATGCATTTTCTCTCCAGGGTATTTTTCAGACCACTGCCATCTACCATGGGAGTCTTCCTGGCTACCAGCAATCTTTTGGCGTCGTTGATTACATATTTTTTGCCGGCTACATAAATGTATAGATCTATTCCGCCCATGCCAAAAGCATCTACTTTGCCATCCAGTTCCTGAATGAGTTTTATGGCTTTATCCCAATCACCATCAGTCCCTATTCTTTCGATGCTGAACTGCTGCCCCATAAACTCAGTTTCGAAGGCATGATTGCGTTTGGATGAACCCAGGCTTACACTGACTATGCGTCTCAAAAAAATACCTCCCAGCGTTGATTGTAAAAACGGCAATAATAAGCTTTCTGAAATATCCCGGCTTATGTCAGTCTTATCGGGCCTCTTTGATCATTCGAAGAATTTTCTGCAATTCTTCCGGATCTACCCATTTATCTTCAGTAATAGGGGAAGTGCCTATTACTATTGATATCACCTGGCTGTCAATCATCCCTTCTATCAGCCTCAGCCTCTTGTCAGAACCGATCAGAATAACTACTTCATAACTACGAATTTGGCTGATTAAAGCCATCAGTTCATTCAGCATCTGGTTCCCATTGCGGCAGTTGGCGTATTCCCTTCGTTCCACTTCAGTCATCAGCAATATAAAATCTACCCCTTGTTTCTCCAGTATCTCGGCTATCTCTTCCTTGTTGGAGAGGGGGAAACCTATACAGGCCACGGACTGACCTTTGCGTAATTCACCGATGGTTTCCAGACGGGAGATGAAAGTTCTGTCCATCTTTAATCGGTCAGCAACTTCCTGCTGAGAAAAACCTCTTGACCTGAGCATAAGGGCTTTCTGCAAATTTCTCTCAACTTTTTCCCAGCTGATTATCTTGTCCTGTATACGATAAAAATCCATATCATACCTCTTGAGCACAATTTTGTACACAACCAATGTTATTCTAGCATCATCCTGTCGGAAAATCAATTAAATCACTGGGGGGGCAGGCACCGGGCCTGGTCCCGGCATTTGTTGCAGGGCTTGAATGAGCTGCTCCCGGGTCTGGGCGGAATTTATCTGCTGGCGGACTTTGGCTGCTCCGCTGCGGCCTTTGATATACCAGGAAAAATGCTTGCGCATTTCTCGAACCGCTACTGCCTCGCCCTTGAACCCACAGGCCAGATCCAGGTGTCTAATGGCGGTTTGGGTGCGTTCCTCCGGACTGGCAGGAGGAATCTTAATACCCTTCTCTACCAGTTCGGCGGCTTCCCGAAAAATGAAGGGGTTGCCCATGGCTGCCCGACCTATCATCACGGCGTCACAGCCGGTTGTTTCCAGCATTCGGACTGCGTCTTCGGCGCTCCAGATATCTCCGTTGCCAATAATGGGCACTGTGCTCCTCTTTTTTAGTTCTTTGATCAAACCCCAGTCAGCCTGCCCGGAATAAAACTGAGTACGACTCCTGGCATGCAGGGTTATGGCTTTGACTCCTTCCTGTTCAGCAGTGCCGGCCAGTTCCAGGAAGGTTTTGCTGTCATCGTCCCAGCCCCGGCGCATTTTTACCGTTACCGGCACTTGTACCGCCCGGATTACTCTTCTTATTATTTCCCGAGCCTGAGGCAAATTCAACATAAGTGCGCAACCTTCACCATTTTTAACTATCTTGGGGGTGGGGCAGCCCATATTAATGTCAATCAGGTCGGCCCCCATCTTTTCCACTATCAGAGCCGCCTGGGCCATTTTCTCCGGATCTGAACCAAATATCTGCACGCTTACCGGTCCCTTTTCACCCCGGGTATCTGCAATGTTGGCGGTTTTTTTCTGGCCGTATATTAGTCCCATATCACTTATCATTTCGCTGCAGGTCATGCCGCAGCCAAAGGAACTGGCGATTATCCGGTTGGCTTTATCGGTGACTCCCGCCATGGGGGCTGCTATAATTCGATTTCCTGGTTTCACTGTTCCTATACTGAACATCTTAACTCCGATTCAGTTCATAGATGATCCTTAAGCCATCCAGGGTGAGCAGATCATCGATTATATGAATAGCATCAGTTTCCCCAGCAATAGTGGCTGCCAGACCTCCAGTGGCTATTACTTTGGCTCTCCCCCCGATTTCCTTCTGGATACGGTTGATTATCCCTTCTACCTGACCTACAAAACCATATATTACCCCGGACTGCATACTGCTGATGGTATTTTTTCCAATAATGTTCCGGGGTTTGAGCAATTCCACCCGAGGCAGCTTGGCTGCTTTGGAGACCAGGGCTTCGGTAGATATCTTTATTCCCGGCGCAATGGCTCCGCCTAAATATTCGCCTTTTTCGTTTATCAGGCAAAAGGTGGTAGCAGTTCCAAAGTCAACTATTATCAATGGTCCCTCATATTTGTGATAGGCGGCTACTGCATTTACTACCCGGTCGGCTCCTACCTCCCTGGGGTTATCGTACTTAATAGCCAGTCCGGTCTTGACTCCCGGCCCCACTACCAATGGTTTGCAGGAAAAATACTCCTGGCTCATCCATTCCAGTTCCATCATCAGGCTGGGAACTACTGAAGAAATTACCACCGCTTTGATTCCGCTAATCTCCAGTCCCTTAAAGGCAAACAGATCTTTTAACAACATTCCATATTCATCACTGGTCCGTCCGCCATCGGTTTTAATCCGCCAGTGAGTAAGCATTTCTTTGCCCTTGTAAACGCCAATAACCATATTAGTGTTGCCTACATCAAACACTAAAATCATATTTATACCTCCGTTGCCGCCGGCAACCCCTTGGTTCCCGCCGGGCTGTCATTCATGTTATTTATTCGCTCTCAAGGTGAATTATATCGAAACTGATATCCAGGCTGAATACTGAATGGGTGATGGCGCCGGTGGAAATAAAATCTACCCCGGTGCGGGCGGCGTCGATAATGTTGCTCTCGTTAATTCCTCCGGAGGCTTCCAGCAATGCTTTTCCGGCGGTGATTTCTACCGCGGTCTTCATATCTTCAATGCTCATATTATCCAGCATAATAATATCAGCCCCGGCGTCCAGGGCTTCCCTCAATTGGACTAGATTCTCTGCCTCTACCTCTATCTTAAGAGTATGGGGTATTTTTTTTCTCAAGGTGATAACCGCTTTGGTTATCCCTCCGGCCGCTTGGATATGATTATCTTTGATCATGATCCCGTCATACAGTCCAAAACGGTGGTTCCGTCCGCCTCCCACCCGCACTGCATATTTTTCCAGCTCCCTAAGACCGGGGGTGGTCTTCCGGGTATCAACGATTTCGGCTTTATAGTACTTGATAGCTTCTGCCAGACTGTAGGTCTTGGTGGCTATTCCGGATAGCCTTTGCAGGAAATTCAGGGCCAGTCTTTCTCCGCTTAATAGTGCGGCGGTTTTTCCCTTTACCAGCGCAATAGTATCACCTGGTTCAATATGTTCCCCATCGTTTTTGATGATTTCAAAACTAACCGAAGAATCCAGCAGAGTAAATACGGCCTTGCTTATTTCAATCCCGGCCACTATTCCACTGGCCTTGGACAATATTTTCCCGGTCGATTGCTGCCGCTCAGGAATCAGGTGAGCAGTAGTCATATCCAGATGGCCTATATCCTCCTTAAGGCAACGGTAGATTAGTTCTTCCAATTCCCACTTGTTCATATGGTCCTCCCAGTCTTCATTTTCCGGTGGCTGATCAGTCAACTGGCTAACAGTTAATAAAATCCAGATGCTTAATCCAGCGTCTATCATCTCTTTGGGGATAATCGGTACGCCAGTGGGCTCCCCGGCTCTCCCTGCGCCAGAGAGCAGCCTGGATAATTATCCGGGCCGCTATCAGCATATTAACTGCTTCATAATAATCCAGCCTGGAATTCCCTGTGGCCAGCTGGTTATAAATATCTTCCACCATGGCATGGGCTTGTTTCAAGCTCTGCTCATTTCTGATTATTCCCACCTGGTTCCACATTATATCTTTCAGCTGCTGCCTGGCGGCCAGGGGCTCAATTATTTCTTTCTGGGGCCGATAAACCAGGGACGGATCGTATTGGGCAAATATCTCTTCGGTCTTGATCCGGCGCCGGTACATGATCTCTTCCACTTTATCCACTATCCGCTGCCCAAAAACAATACCTTCCAGCAGCGAGTTGCTGGCCAGGCGGTTAGCCCCATGTACTCCGGTACAGGCAGCCTCTCCACAGGAATATAAGCCATACAGCGAGGTCTGACCGTAAGTGTCGGTGACAATACCTCCCATGGTGTAGTGGGCGGCAGGCGAAACCGGTACCAAATCCTTGCTTATATCAATGGATTTTTGCAGCAGGGTCTGATATATATTAGGAAATCGGCGGGTGACCCCCTCGATATTCCGCATATCCAGATAAACACACTCACTGCCGTCCCGGGCCAGCTCACTCAGTATGGCCCGAGCCACAATATCCCGCGGAGCCAGTTCTTCCAGGGGATGGTACTTGCCCATGAATCTGCTGCCGCTGAGATTATACAGCAGGCCCCCTTCTCCCCGGACTGCTTCTGATATAAGGAAACGCTGGTCATCATCCGGACTGAATAAGACGGTGGGATGAAACTGGATAAACTCCATGTCGCCCAATGGGCATCCCGCTCTGAAACAGGCAGCCATACCATCTGCAGTAGCTACATCCGGATTAGTAGTATACTTGTACAATTGACCGGCTCCGCCGGTGGCTACGATAACTGCCCGGGCCTGATAGATGACATTCATCTGATTGCCTTGATCGAAAACCAGCACTCCATAACATTCACCAGTCCGGTCATTGGCTATGATATCGATTAAAAATTGCCCCTCCATAATCTGTATGTCAGGGCAATCCTGGCATTTCTGTACCAGAGCTTCTCGAATAGCAGCCCCGGTAGTATCCGCTACATGCAGGATACGGGCTTTGCTGTGAGCACCCTCCCGGGCCAGGGAAATATTCCCGTCCTTCATGTCAAAAGTAGCCCCGGCCGCAATCAACTCCCGGACCCGATCCGGTCCCTCCCGGACCAGGACATCAACAGCTTCTATATTGCACAGACCGGCTCCGGCTTCAAGAGTATCCTCCAGATGCAAAAAAGGAGAATCTTCTTCATGAACTGCGGCGGCGATTCCACCCTGGGCTAAACCGGTATTGGAGTCTTCTATGCCTTTTTTGGTTAGAATAATAACCTGACCGAATTCCGAAGCTTTCAACGCGGTAAAAAGACCGGCAATTCCACTCCCTATAATAACAAAATCACTGCTGTGCAGGGGGGTGTTCAGGTTCAAATGGCCTATGTATCTGGATACAATCATATCGCACTTCTCTATCTTATGATTATTCGCCTGTCCCCTGGTTCAGGTTACAGGCCAACGGTCAGCAAATCTGCAGCATCCTGTCCAGCGCTTCCCGAGCTTTGCTGCTTGTCACGGAATCAACCTCTATCCTGGTCTCCAGGTTTTCCAGGGCCTGGGCTAGTCTCTCCAGATTGATCAACTTCATATCCGGACAGTTAAACTGCTCATAAGCCAGGTATATCTTCTTGTCCGGACAGTGTTTATTCAAGGTATGAACAAAACCTGCTTCCGTGCCCAGAATGAACTCCCGGGCCGGGCTTTCCTGGATATATGCCAGCAAACCGGCGGTTGACCTTACTGCATCAGCTATCCGGGTTATTTCCGGCCGGCATTCGGGATGAACCGTAATCAGGGCACCCGGATATAGACTCCGCGCCCGATTGATGTCATCGATGCTTAATCGATCATGGATGGGACAATATCCGTCCCACAGGATCATATCCCGACCGGTCTGACCCTGTATATAGCTGCCCAGGTTCCTGTCCGGCACAAAAATGATCGGTTTATCGGCCGGTATGGAAGCCACCACGTCAAGGGCATTGGAGGAAGTACAGCATATATAGCTTTCAGCTTTCACCTCGGCTGAAGTGTTAACATAGGAAACCACCAGGGCCTCGGGATGCTCTTCCTTCTTCCGGCGCAATTCTCCGGCGGTTGCCATATCTGCCATGGGACAACCAGCCTCAGAGTTGGGCAGAATCACGGTTTTATCCGGGCTCAGTATCTTGGCACTTTCAGCCATAAATTTGACCCCACAGCATACTATCACCGAAGCAGCACTCTCTGCAGCCTGACGCGCAAGCTGCAGAGAGTCGCCGACGAAATCAGCTATGTCCTGTATTTCTGCCGGTTGGTAATAATGAGCCATGATAAGCGCATTCAATTCTTTCTTACGGACTGTTATATATTCCCCGACATTATCTTTCAGCAAAGCAAAAAACCCCCCGGTTTATCTCAAGTAATCTGCTGTATCTGGTTCTTATCATTCACAAACACCAACCGGGGTTGGTAATTTATACACTCCTCGGTTTCCAACAGGGTGTAGGTCAGTATGATAATTAAGTCGCCAACCTCCACCAACCTTGCTGCAGCGCCATTCAAACACATCAATCCTGAATCTGCTTCACCTTCTATTACGTACGTATCAAATCTCTGTCCATTGTTAATGTTGACTATGGTGACTTTTTCGTTTTCCAGGATATCAGCAGCTTCCATCAGGCTTTTATCAATAGTTACGCTGCCCACATAGTTTAAATTGGCTTCTGTAACAACCGCCCTGTGAATCTTGGATTTCAACATATAACGCAACATCGCTTACACCTCCACCAACCGGTTATCGATCAATCTGGTATTCCCGAATTTTACCGCCAATGCCATCAGACTTTTTCTATCTATGGTCTGAACATCGGCCAGATCATATGCATCGTATATTTCCACATAGTCGATTTGGGCCTGGGGACTGGATTCAATGATTTCTCTCATCCGTTTCTTTACCCTGACCGCATCTCTTTCCCCGTTCCTTATCGCCTCTTCCGCCTCACTCAGAGCCCGGTTCAATACTAGGGCCTGCTGTCGGGCTTCGGGGGCCAGGTATACGTTTCGGGAGCTCATGGCCAGGCCATCGGCCTCCCTTACTATCGGTACCCGGATGATTTCCAGCGGGAAGTTCAGCTCTCTAACCATTTTCTCAAGCACCATTACCTGCTGGGCATCTTTCTGACCAAAGAAAGCCAGGTCAGGAAGACAGATATTAAAAAGCTTGGAGCAGACCGTGGTCACCCCTCGAAAATGACCAGGGCGGGAAGCCCCGCAAAGCCTGGTCGTAATTTCGCCGGCAACCTCCACCCAGGTGCTGCTTTCGGAAGAATACATTTCTTCATTGGCAGGAGCAAACAGGGCATCAACCTTTTCCTGCTCCAGCAATGCAGAATCTCTCTCAAAATCACGGGGATATACTTCAAAATCCTCACCTACACCAAACTGGGTCGGGTTAACAAATATGCTTACAACTACCACCTGACAATGAATTCTCGCTTCCCGGACCAGTGCCAGGTGCCCTTCGTGGAGGTAACCCATGGTTGGTACCAGGCCGATCTTTTTGCCCTGTAGTTTCTGCTCTTTACACCAGTTTTGTATAGTCTTGACCTCATTAAATATCCGCATAACATCTTCCTTTTCTCTCCTAATACAGGCGCTCCAATACCTCGTCCTGTATAGTGAATCCATGTTCTTCAGCCGGGAAAACCCCAGCCTGGACTTCTTCTTTATATTGGGTTAAGGCCTCTATAATCAGAGGCTGCAGATTGGCGAACTTCTTGACAAACTTGGGAATATGTCCGGTGAACATCCCCAGCATATCGTTGATAACCAGGACCTGTCCATCGCAATATTGTCCCGCTCCTATGCCAATAGTCGGAACCCCTACTTCTTCGGTTATCTTTTGGGCCAGCTTGGTGGGCACACCCTCCAGTACTATGGAAAATACTCCCGCGGCTTCCAGGGCCTGGGCGTCCTGTATTATTCTGCGCGCCGATTCCAGGTCTTTTCCCTGTACCTTAAAGCCCCCCAACTGATTGACCGACTGCGGGGTCAGGCCAATGTGCCCCATAACTGGTATCTGGGCATCCAGGATAGCCTTGATGGTGTCTACCCGCTCTACCCCGCCTTCCAGTTTTACCGCTTGAGCACCTGCCTCTTGAACAAAGCGCCCGGCATTACGTACTGATTCCTTGATGGAGATATGGTAGGAAAGAAAAGGCATGTCGCCTACCACCATGGCGTTCTTGCTCCCCCGAACCACGGTTTTGGTATGATGGAGCATATCTTCCATGCATACCGCCAGAGTGTTCTCGTAACCCAACACTACCATTCCCAGCGAATCGCCTACCAGGATCATATCAATACCAGCCGCATCTACCATGCTGGCCAGTGAATAATCATAGGCTGTCAGCATGGAAATTTTTTCTTGCTTTTGTTTCTTTTCTTTTAATACAGTGGTTGTAATTCTTGCCATTTTCACCACGCTCCTCGTTTAAAGAGCTGCCCTGGCAGCTCTGGTTGAGAGCCGGAGGATACTATCGGCTTACCTTCCCATCTTATGTTCGGCCATGACCTGGACAAAGGCATCCTGGAATTGTTCCATCTTTGCCTTATCGATGGTTCCCTTTTCCTGTGCAATCTGCGCAGTATAGTAACCCAGGCAACTGTACAAACTGAGCAGATCAGCCGCACTTTCTTCCATGCAGCCCAGGTGCTTGACTACTGTGCTGATATCTCCCCGAGAAACGGGACCGGTTAAAGCACCCGGTATTCCTGCCGTCTCGATGTTCCTAATCGTACCTTTTATCAATGGCAATAAGGCTTTTCCTGCTAATTCCCGGGGTACCCCGGTAACCTGAAGCAGCCTTATGCCCAAGTTGATAACCGTTACCAGGTAATTGGAGACTGCGCAAGCCCCTGCATGGTATAAAGGTTTAGCTTCCTGGTCAATAAAGAAATATTCTCCCCTCAACGCTGTAACCATTTCGATTCCTATCTCATAAGTATCCCTGTCACCTTCCAGGCTGAAGATAGAACCGGGGATATTCTCTACTGCCATATCCAGGTTGGCAAACGATTGAAGGGGGTGCAATGATAAAACCCTGCCCCCGAAAGGCCTGGCTTTACCAAGTATTTCGGATGATTGAGCACCGCTCATATGAATAACAACCTGTCCTGGCCTAAATGCCCGGCGGTCAGCGAGTTCATCCACTACCACCGGTATGGCACTGTCCGTTGTTGTTATAAATAATATGTCCGTTGAGCGAGAAACCTCTTGAGGCGATGCATAAGTGGCACATCCTATCCGGTCCACAAGTGTTTTTGTAGATTCGGATTGTTTATCATGTACACCCGTAATCTCATACCCCTTGTCGTGGAGTACCACCCCAATAGCTGTTCCTACAACTCCCGCCCCAATAATGCCAACTTTTTTACTCACACTCCAAACCTCCTTTGGGCTGACCCAAACCTGGTCCTGGTTGATTGTTCGTCTTGTCCCGTTATTGGATACAAGCGAATCTACGGAGCACCGGCGGGAGACTCCATTATTCCATCCTCTTGATTGTATTTTCTTCTTCTCGCCCTAAAACTCTAATCAACACCTCCCTGATGCTCATCCCACTGTCAGGAAAAACGATCTCGGGATCGATTTCCTCCAGAGGGATTAAGACAAACAACCTTTGCTGCGCGTACGGGTGAGGAATTTTCAGATCTTCCTCTTGTACCAGTTGGTCCCCGTACAGGATAATGTCAAGATCTATAATCCGAGGGCCCCACTTCTCAGAAGGCTGGCGGCCCATTTTAATTTCGATTTTTTGCAGTTGGTGTAATAACTCCCGGGCACTTAAATCAGTCTCTATCCTGACCACCTGATTGTAAAAATCATCCTGATTCCTGTTGCCCCAGGGCTCCGTTATATACACTGATGACACCGAATCAACCTTGATTCCGGGCCTTCCCTGCATCATTTCAACTGCCTGCCGCAAATTAGCGGCCCGATCCCCCATATTAGTTCCCAAACCAATATAAGCCTGTCTTTTTTTCACCTTACCATCCCTACAGTCCATAAGCAACTTAATTAATGCAGAATTTTAAAAAAGTTATGATTAGCTTGTATCTTAATATCATCTATTAAACTTGTAAAGATTTTATTTTCGACTACGTTCTATCTTTACCGCAAAATATTCAAACTCCCCATCAACTGGCGCACAGGGCTTACAAACGGTAACCTGGATGCGCTCGGCTGAAAATTCAGCCAGTATCATTTCCCCGATGTGAACCGCCAGGGTTTCAATCAGATTAAAAGACTCCTTTTCAACTATATCCCGCACCCGGGTGAAGACCCGGGAATAATCCACGCTGTATGCCAGGTCATCTGTGGCCGCTGCTCTTTCCAGGTCCTTGTATATAATGATATCTATCTCAAATCTCTGGGCATTGCATTTCTCTTCTGCCAGCACCCCGTGTCTTCCATAAAAAACCATATTCCGGACAATTATTTGATCCATTTCAGCGTACCACCCTGTCCACTGCCAAAGCAAGCCTTTTGCTCTCTTGGACATCATGGACCCGAATGATATCCGCCCCTTTCATAATGCTGGCGGCAGCCAGACCCAGACTGCCCTCCAGCCGCTCATCTACCTCCAGGTCCAGAATCTTGCCTACAAGTGACTTCCGGGAAACCCCTACCACCACCGGACAACCCATGCCCTTGAAAGCCGGCAGCTGCTTCAGGATCAGCAGGTTTTCGCTCACGCTTTTTCCAAAGCCTATCCCAGGATCTACCATCATCTTGCTTCTGTCCAGTCCCGACTGCTCAAGACTCTCCACTGAATCCCGCAGTTCAGCTACTATGTCAGAGATAAGATCTTGGTAAGTTTGTCCCCGGTTAAACTGCAGTCTATTATGCATCAGGATTACCGGTGCCTGATAAGCAGTCAGCACAGACAGCATCTCAGGGTCCAGTTTCAGATTGCCAATATCATTGATAATATGGGCGCCATTATCCAATGCTGCCCGGGCTACACTGGCCCTGCAGGTATCCACCGATATGATTATATCCCGGGCGGCTAGTTCCTTGATGACCGGAAGAACCCTTTCCAGTTCCTCCTCTTCCCCGACCATGACTGAGTCCGGGCGGGAAGATGCCCCGCCAATATCAATAATATCCGCACCTTGTTCTATCATCTCAGCGGCTCGGGCTATAGCCCGGTCCGGTTCCATATATCTGCCTCCATCCGAGAATGAATCCGGAGTTACATTTAGAATACCCATTATTATAGTCCGGCCTCCGACCTCCAGTTCCCGGCCATGAGCCAATTTAATGATTCTGTTTCCCCGGGCCAGGTTCTCTATAATATCTTGAATCTCTCCGGCTAAACGTCTCAAGCCCAGGGGCTGCTGCTTAAGTTTATCAGTCAGTAAAGCATACTGCCGCAAGGTGGCCATTAACAAAACATCGGTGCTATGGTGTCCGGTAATGGCTGACCTGGAAATAGCGGCCTCGCCTCCCCGGGAGAGCATCTCCTGCTTGATAATGTTGGCGGTAACCGCAGGAATATCTTTTAATTTAATCGCCAAGTGTACTGCTTTAGGTGCCATATAGGCATAACTGCCCGGGTCGGACCCTATTTCCTGTAGAAAAGCTATGGCTTCCTGCTGGTTGGTGATATGCACCGCATGATGCCCCGGCATTATTCTCCTCCGTTCTGATCAGATAGTGAATCCTGCTAATTCACTATCATTTATCATTCTGTTCCAATCCATTTTCGCTTCCCTTTCAGCTTCAAGATTTCTGAAGGGATATTCCGGAAAATATTTGTTCTTAGCCAGTGTTTCTGCTCTGCTCTTAAAGCTTTTTGATCAGTCAACCTGGATAATACCCGGATAGCTATATTATGTAAAAGGATCACCTTAAAAATCCTGCCAATGGCTCGTAATTGAGTTTATTATTGGTAAGGTTATTATAGTCGACATTATTTGCATATACAACTGTAATATACCCTAGGAGCGTCCATCCTGGTTCTGCTTCCCCATCAGGAACAAAAACTCCCTGCCAGCCGGCGATAAGAAATAAAAAACCCGGGCAGCTGGTGCCCGGGTCGGTCTGATCTAGTTTAAAGTATCCACCGATCTACTTCTCGATGGTAATCCAGTATCTCCCCCGGGGAGAAGAATAATCCTATTTCTCGCCGGGCAGCTTCATGAGAATCTGAACCATGAATAAGATTTTGATTCACCTTTACCGCCAGGTCCCCTCTTATAGTGCCAGGGGCTGCCTGGGCCGGATCAGTGTTTCCCATCAACCGGCGCATACCGGCAATAACGCCGTCACCTGCCCATACCATGGCTATTACCGGACCCGAGGTTATGAAAGCCTTCAGCTCCTCAAAAAATGCCTTTCCCTCATGCTCGGCATAGTGCTGAAGAGCAAGCCGCTCATCGATCATCATCAGCTTCATGGCCAGCAACTTGAAGCCCTTGCGCTCTATCCGGGTAAATATCTCCCCTGCCAGTAATCTCTGCACTCCATCGGGTTTGACCATCACAAAAGTCTGCTCCATAAAATATTCCTCCTGCTCAATAAAATAATATTTATGGCTGTGGAATATGGTTTGAGGCCTCCCCGGCATCCTCCGATTCCGCTTCGGGCTTTTTCCCCTCCATGATTTCCAGGAAATCCTGGGCTTCCATGGTCTCATGCTCCAGCAAAAACTCGGCCACCTGATGCAGCTTATCCATCTGCTCGGTCAGGAGTCGCTGGGCTTTTTCGTAGGCATCATGTATATACTTGCTGGCTTCCTTATCTATAGCATAGGCTATAGCATCGGAATAATCCCGGTCCCGGGCAAAATCCCGGCCCAGGAACACCTCTTCGCTTTTGTGTCCAAAGGTCAGCGGTCCCAGTTCCTCAGACATACCAAACTCCATGATCATCTTGCGTACTATCCCGCTGGCCCGCTCCAGGTCGTTCTGGGCTCCGGTGCTTATGTCATTGAGCACCAGGGCCTCGGCTACCCTGCCTCCCAGCAAAATGGTAACCTCATCCAGCAGGTGAGTTCGGGTAATGTAATTGCGGTCTTCTTCCGGCAGCAGGAGAGTATAGCCTCCGGCTCTTCCCCGGGGAATAATGGATATCTTGTGCAGTTTGTCGGTATTGGGAAGCATATAGCTTACCACCGCATGACCGGCTTCATGAAAGGCTACCAGTCGTTTTTCCTTCTCCGATATGACCCGGGTTTTCTTTTCCGGTCCGGCGATAACCCGTTCAATAGATTCTTCCATTTCTTCCATGCTGATCTTGGTTTTGTTCCGACGGGCAGCCAGCAAGGCGGCTTCGTTAACCATATTGGCCAGATCCGCTCCGGTAAAGCCCGGGGTGCGCTTGGCCAATATTTCCAGGTTCACATCTTCATCTACCGGTTTATCTTTGATATGCACCATTAAAATGGCTTCCCGTCCTTTGACATCCGGTTTATCAATTAGTATATGCCGATCGAAACGGCCCGGTCTCAACAAGGCCGGGTCCAGTATATCGGGTCTATTGGTGGAAGCCATAACTATTATTCCTTCATTGGTGCTGAAACCGTCCATCTCCACCAGCAACTGGTTCAAGGTCTGTTCTCTTTCATCATGTCCGCCCCCCAGGCCGGCACCTCTCTGACGGCCTACCGCGTCTATTTCATCAATAAATACGATACAGGGTGAATTCTTCTTGGCCTGTTCAAACAAATCCCTGACCCGGGCAGCACCAACACCCACAAACATCTCCACAAAATCAGAGCCGCTGATGGAAAAGAAGGGAACCCCCGCTTCTCCTGCTACCGCTTTGGCCATCAGGGTTTTCCCGGTACCCGGAGCCCCAAACAGCAATACTCCTTTTGGTATTTTGGCCCCAATCTGAATAAATTTATGCGGATTCTTGAGAAATTCCACAACTTCCTGCATTTCTTCTTTGGCCTCTTCGGCTCCGGCTACGTCGTTAAAGGTTAGTTTTACATCTTCGCCGGTCATTAAACGGGCTCGGCTTTTGCCGAACTGCATTACCTTGTTTCCCCCGCCCTGGGTCTGGTTCATAATAAACATCAGGAAAGCAATAAGCAGAATAATAGGCAGCAAAGTCCCCAACAGGCTCATCCATATTGATGGAGCGGGAACCGGTTGGACAGCATAATTAACCTTCTTTTCCCTCAGAAGGGCAGTGATGTCTGTTTCCCGGGAAACAGTAGCTACATAGCTGCTCCCATCAGCCAGTTTGCCGCTTATATTATAAACCAGTTCATCTACCTCTACTACGGCCTCGGCTACCTGTCCCTGGGATACTTTGGTATAAAATTCAGGCTCAGACAAGGTCTTGGCCTGTTCCACGGGAGCCGACGTCAATTTGAGCGCAAATACGGCTATCATTACGATCAGCACATATATGGCTATATTTTTAAGGGCCCTGTCCAAATTTTTTCCTCCCCTTTGGAATATTGAAAATATCCGTAATATTGTAGCATAAACACGGCTCCTTTTCAATTAAGCGCCATAAATAGAGGTTTTTTGCCCTGGTTTATTTAGTTTCTTCATCCCGCCCCTTTCTTATAACCAGAATGTTCCCGGTAGTCTCCTTAACCTCAGCCCAAGCAGTGGTGCAGTATCCCAGTACTGCATATACCTCCTGCCGGCTGGCCAGCAGCGGAATACGGTTTCTCATGGCATGGGGGATCTTTTTATCGATAAAATATTTTTTAATTTTCTGGCGTCCCGCCCTTCCAGGCAGGGCGATCCTATCTCCCTTCTGCCGGGAGCGAAGACAAAGCTCCTGCCCCGCCAGGCTGTCATAGTCCAGACCTGTCTCCCCGAGCCTGAGCTGATATGCCTGGCGCGGCAGCACCTCGAAAGTAAAGGTGTCTCCCGTTTCCTCGATATAAACCGTTCCGGGCACGGCCACCGGATAGAAGTAACTCACCTCATCTTCCAGGCGCTCAGTAATAATCAACTGGTCATAAGATTTGTGTATCCAGATGCCCTGTCCCAGTTTTATCCTTTTGGCTGATCCGCTTTTGGCGGCCAGGTCCAGGATGGAGGACAGATCCAGGGCGCTCCAGCCTTCTTCGCCTCTCAGCCAGCCCAAGACCCTCAGAAGAATCCGGCGCTGAAAGGCCGGATGCAGGGATAAAAAAACCTGATTGTTAATGACTGCCCGCTGCTTATCCCGGCTCAACAATACCTGGGGGAGAATTTTCTCCGTCTCCCGGTCCATTGCTTCGTATTCCTCCCGGGCTATATCCCCCAGTGTGTTCAGGTGTTCTATTATTCGGGGATTATATTGCTTTTCCAGATCGGGTATAAGTTCATGCCTCACTCGATTGCGCAAGAAGCGGGTATCATAATTACTCTTATCCAGGCAATAAGACAGCGAGTTTTGGTCCAGATACTGCTCGATCATAACCCGGCTGACGCCCAGCAACGGCCGAACCAGATTATCGCTGGCAGGCAATATGCCCCGCAAGCCCTTGATACCGGTCCCCCGCAGGATATGCATTAAAATAGTCTCGGCCTGATCATTGCGATGATGAGCGGTTGCTATATAATCAGCTGGAACTTGTTCCCTTAATTCCGCAAAGAATTGGTAGCGGCAGTACCGAGCGGTTTCTTCAATTCCTTTTCTATCTGCTTCAGCCTTCTTTTTTACCTCCACCTTTTTATAGTACAGGGGTACTCCCCATTCCCGGCACAAATTATGCACAAATTTTTCTTCGGCATCTGCTTCATCTCTCAGCTGATGATTAACATGGGCGGCCACAAGCTTGAACCCATGCTCTGGAGCCAGCCGGTTCAATATATGCAGCAAGGCTACCGAATCCGGTCCTCCTGACACCGCGGCAATAACGGTTGAGCCGGGTTTGAAAAGCCGATGTTTTTTAATAAAATCCTCCACTTGTGACAAGACCATTGATTCATTCTCCCAGGTGTATGTATTTCCTTTATCTCCTTTATATATATTCTTTATTGGATTTGTCAATATTTCCGGCTCTGGTTCTGACCCACCGGCAGCTTTGGTACCCATCACCTAGTCAGGAAGATTCAAATCCAGGCAGGTGCAGATAACCGTCATGTCATCATGGGGGTTTCCCCGGCACATACTTAAAGCCCGATTGATAATCATTTCGGCAATTACCTGGGGATCACGGCTATCCGTCATTTTTAATAGCTCCTGAATCCAAAGAGTATTGTCCTCCTCTTGATTGCTGCTGGAGAAATCCAGGACCCCGTCACTTATCATTACCAGTAAATCCCGGGCCACCATGCGCCGGTTGTCAGAGAATATCTCTATTTTTTCCACTATGCCTACCGGCAGTGAACTGGCGCTGATAACCTCCACCTGGCTGCCCCTCTTCAAGAATGAAGGAACACTGCCCGTTTTAATGAAATCCACTTCGGCTGTATAGAGATCAATCATAGCTATATCCAGGGTGGCAAAATTTTCCCGGGCTGAACGCAGCAGCAAAGTGGAATTAATGGTATTCAGTGCCACTGACTTGTCAAACCCGGCTTCCAGCAGACTCTCCAGCATCCTGATGGCCGAGCGGCTTTGGGCGCAGGCTTCCTCCCCCACTCCCATCCCATCACTCAGGGCGATTAATTCCCGGCAATCCTGCAGGGTAGCTATGGTATAATTATCACCGCATATGGTTTCTTTTCCTATCTGAGCTACACCGCTGCGAATTCGATAGGTACAGGCCCGGCTCAGCATAAATTCACAGTTGCCTTTGCCCATAAAGCAGGGACAGTTTCGGTCGCTTACTTCCACTTTCTCCCCCAGGACAGCAGATACCGCCGGGGCTACATGAGTTTCGCAGTATTGTCCGTCGGTGCAGGAAGGGATTATTACCTTGATATATAAGCCGGAAGCAGCGGTTCGTATAGGTGAGACATCAATCAGCTTCAAATTCATTTTTTTCAAAGCTCTATTTATTTTTTCTTTTAGAGTATAGTCTACAACTGTATTATCATCATAATCATCCGCCAGGTTCTCAATCACCCGGCTTATCCCCTGTATCTGCTGGGAAATCATCCCGCAGGACTCGTCCAGCCGGGTTTTCCAGTATTCATTCAGACGCAGGCTGGCGAACAAATAGTTGATCAAGTTCACGATATCCCGGCTATAAAGACAAGATCTCCGGAATTCCGGCGAACAGTCTTCATAAGCTATACATCCCATTTTTTCGGCAATAGTAAATAAATCCAATATCTCTTTGGAGGTTTTATAGCAGTATTTTTCCCAGCACTTTTCATAGTGAAGGCATTGATGGCAAAACCCGGTGGATATCTCATCATAAAGGTAGTTCAGGTAAGAATTCTCCCGGGTTATGGGATTGGATGGACCCGGCTGCTCCAGGGTACCGGCAATTTCATCAAAGACCCGAGCAAAGCCCCTGATGCGATCCAGGGCTTCGGTCCTTAGACAATCGGAGGCCAAAGGCAGGGCGTTCTCGCGATTGGCCAGCACCATCAGAGCCGGTACTCTTTTTACCGTACTATTTAAGGATTCCGGCAACAGGAAAAATATCAGACAGGCAATGGCAGTTTCCCATATTCCCAGCACTGTCTGACTGGTCTCGGGAATAAACAAAGAAAAACCCATGGTACCGAGCATAAAACCTATTATTATTCCCAGGCGCCCCAGGCTTCTGAACATTCCCGCCAACAAACCGGAAACCGTATATAGTCCCAAATTAAAGGTAAAGATGCTGGAGGAGATGGAGGGAATTAACCCTGTCATAACCCCAACTATGGTAGCTTGCCCGGGTCCCCAGAAGAAGGCCGCCACCAGTATTCCCAGGCGGCATAATATGGCGCTGACGCTCAGTCCCGCCAGTTCAAACCCGCTTAATCCCATCACCAGCCCAATTCCTATAATAATAAAAGCAGCTATGTCTTCGAAGGCAAACAGGGCTAGTTTTTTCTTCTTTTTCAAAGTATCACTGGCTACAATGAATACAAAGGTCAATATACCAGCCAGTAGAGCTTCAAACACCACCACCATCTCACCATAGAAAGAAATACCCCCCATCAATTGAAACAGGCTCTTAACCAGAAAGATAGTCGCGGCACAGATGAAGGGAACCCCCCACCAGTACCTGTCGGCCGGCAGCCTGATATGATTGAGGATAATTATCAGCGATAAAATACCCAGCAGGTTGGCATATATATTTCCACCGGTGCTTACGCTGAGCAGGCCAACGGCTGCGGCTGCGGCTATGAACATACCGCCAACCGGCCTTTTGCGGCTGAAGGCTGCCACAAAAGCAAACATGAATGGCAGTAATTCACCTAGTACCGAAGCCCGGGCCATAATAAAGGACATCAAGGACAGTACCAGGACTTCGGTACTCAACAACACTTCCCATACCCGGTTGAGATTGATCTGAGCAGGCTGGGGCAGCTGTTTTGATTGCTTCAAGGTTCTGATAACTTGCCCTTTCTTCTGCAGCCATCTTTTAATCGGAGCTTCTTTAATCCTCTGAAAAGGATAGACATCTATTCGTTCCATAAGTATCAATACCCCCATCTCCAATTGCTTGTCCATAAATTATATCAGGGGCGGTTGGTAAAAATTGTCATTTATGCTGGAGGTTTTTTTTAGTTTAATACAAAATTCAATTAAAATGTGGGCCAGCTAACACTATCTGCATTCATTCAACAGAGTATAGAGGTTGGGGAATGAATAGTTGTCGAGGAAGGAATTTGGGTCAATGATTCCTATGCAGGGGGGGCCGGGTATCTTCATGAGGCTGCCGCAACAGGGCAAGGCCGCTGCAACAGGCGGGGGAATTATAACCCGCCGCCGGTTTCCTTATCAGGAACCTGACCGCGACAAAAACAAAAGGGCTATCTTTTCGTTTCATTATATTATGAATTAATTATCGCAAGACTATCATAACCGGACCTGATTTTCATAAAGCTCCCAAATTACCCCCTCCAGTAAATCGCTTTCACTCACCGTCATCTCTGCTGCTTCCAGAGCAGACATGATTAGTTCAATTATCCTGGCCCCCTGAGGCAGAATATCTGCCCGTTCCGGCTGTAAACCAGGTATTTTTTTTCTTTCTTCCAGGCCAACCGCTAGTCGGGCCGATAATTCTCTAACTTCATCTATGCTCAAAACCTGCCCGTGGATTAATTCAGGCTTATAATCCCCCTGGCCCAATTTTATGGAAACCAGGCTGGTGGCTGTTCCTCCTGTGAATACCAGCGGGTGTCCGGACAAGATTCCCCGATCTCCCATACCTTTCCGAAGTATATGCTCCATATTTTCCCGGCTCATACCGCTTTCCGTTGCTCTGACAGCTCCCAGGGGAAGTGAGCGGATATATACTTCTTCTTCCCAGCCCAAGATGATTTCGGTGCTGCCCCCGCCGGGATCAACAACTACCGGATGTCCCGACAGCGGCAGGCCTTTCCTGACTCCCTGGTAAGTTAACCAGGCTTCTTGCTCCCCTTCGATAATATCTATGGGCCAGGGAAAATGACTGGCCATAATCTGAATTACCTGATCCCGGTTAACTGCTTCTCTTAGGGCACTGGTAGCCACTGCCCGGCAGCATGCAGCTTGACAGCGGCTTATTATCCGGACATAATCATCCAGGCAGGCGATGCTTCGGTTGATAGCTTCCTGACCTATGCTCCCGCTCTTATGCCATCCCTGCCCCAGCCTGGTTTGAGTTAAGCTTCGGTGTAACGGGATCAGGCGCTGATGGGCATCTATCTCGGCGATTAAAAGACGACAGGAATTGGTTCCAATATCTACGGCGGCAAACTTCACTCTTATTCCTCCTGCTGCTGTCATTTCTATCCTGCCAATGGGCCTAACAATAAAAAAAATCCTGGCAGCTGGCCAAACAAACTAAAAGCACTTCGTTGAAGTGCTTTTAGACCCTATCATATTATATGACTTAGGGATTATTTCTTCTTTTCTTTTGCTCCAGCCTGTTTTTGATCGGCTGCATTCTTTCGTCACTTTCTTTTAAGAACTTGCTGATCTTGTCATCCAGACTTAACGGTTCATTCTTAGTTCGATGATCCTGCCCATAAACATTTCGCCGGCCGGGATTAGGACTTGGTCTTCTGGGTCGATCAGGCTTAACCTCAGCAGGTTTGGAGGACACAGCCTGCTTAATCGATAAACCAATTTTATTTCCGGCTATATTAAGTACTTTTACCTTAACCTGATCTCCCACCTGAATAAAGTCTCTCACATCTTTAACATAAGTATCGGCAATCTCCGATATATGAACCAGTCCCACTACTCCTCCGGAAAGCTCAATAAATGCTCCGAAATTAGTTATGCCCTGTACTTTCCCGTCGATAATCTCCCCCGGCACAATATTCGCTTGTTCTGTAGGCATAAAAATGATAGTCCTCCTCTTATCTGATAGGTTCATTTTATTAGATGAAGAAGCGCTAGTCAATATTTATCACGAACAATTAAGCATCAGACGCAATTCTGCGAGCACAATAATTTGGCTTCGCTGGCGTAAAGGCTTTAAAGCAACCTGATCGCTTAAAGAAGCGGAGGACATCTTTTCGCCTGTTTATAGCGGAAGGTCTCCCTATTATTCAGACAATACCGGAATAATAATGGTCTCGCCTTTTTTCACCAATCCCAGCTCTTCCCGGGCAATCCTCTCAACTGTTTCCGGAGAGTTGGCTTCCAGCATGGCCTCCTGCAGCCTGCTGTTTTCTTCTGACAGCCGGGCTTTTTGCAGTTCCAGCTGATTTTTTTGCTGCTTCAAATCATACACGGTTTGGGCCCGGGGTATTATGGCAATCATCAGAAACAAAGCCAGCAGTCCGGTCAACAGTAACCTTATTCGTGTTTTTGGAGGCCTGCTTTTACTCATTATCATCGTCCTCACCTGCGGGTATGCCCAGTACGCTTCCGGGTATGACAATTACTACCTCATACCCTTTGCTCCGGGCTCGATTAAGCAGGGTGGAAACCGTACCTGAACTCAGGTTCAGCGCCGCTGCAATCTCACTGCTGCTTTTTCCCGATTCCTTTAATACTACTGCCTGCTTCTCCCGGAAACTCAATTTTTCTGCTCCGCGTATTTCTATTCTCATAACTCTCGCAGCATCCACAAATTTTAGATATTTTATAGACAATTTAGGTACATAATTGTTATATAAGTATACTGTAAAAACGATAAAAAAGCTTTATTTTTTTTCTACTTTTCTTCGTCTTCATCCTCATTTTTTCGCCGGTGGATTACTGCTATCTTTTTAACCCGATACATAATATCTCGGGGGAAATAA
>Ga0334887_1000171_pt1 | contig 110737 bp, 101 predicted proteins | sample GraSluR1_MG_10_FD_207217 | JGI IMG/M metagenome (GOLD analysis project Ga0334887, IMG submission 207217) | Sludge microbial communities from methane-producing bioreactor in Wageningen University, Netherlands - Granular Sludge_18_07-R1 | ecosystem: Engineered > Bioreactor > Anaerobic >...
GGAGGGGAACCACCTGTTCCCATACCGAACACAGAAGTTAAGCCCTCCAGCGCCGATGGTACTGCAGGAATATCCTGCGGGAGAGTAGGACACTGCCGGGAATTTTTTATTGGAGGGGACATGGAAATCAGAATTATATCATTTGATGTAGATGGAACCTTAGTAGATCCCGAATATAATGATTTAATCTGGCACAAAGCCTTGCCAGAAATAGTATCAAAAAAAGAGAATATTGACTTTGACGAAGCATTAACTATAGTTCAAAAAGAGTATGACCGAGTGGGAGAAAAGGATTACCGCTGGTATGATATCAAATATTGGATTAATTTTTTCCAACTCGGCATTGATTATAAAATAATATTACAAAAATATGAGCCGAAAATTAAAATATTTTCAGATGTACCATTAATTTTAGAAAAATTATCTAAACACTATCAGCTAATCTGCACCTCCAATATGCCTCGAGAATTTATGGATATTAAAATAAAAAAAATAAAAACATATTTTCAGGAAACCTTTTCAACTCTATCAGATTACAGAGAACTCAAGAATAAAGAGGTTTACTCTCAAATAAACAAAAAACTAAAAGTAGCACCTCAACTGATGTTACATATTGGCGATCATGAAGAGCTAGACTATTTTTCTGCCCGAGAGGCAGGATGGAACGCCTTGTTAATTGACCGTTGTAGCTCAGGCTTGTATGAAAAATATCCTGATTCAGTAATTCATGACCTATCTGATATTTTTCACAAAATAGAAATCATTAGATGAGGTAAACAATGCCGGAATTACCAGAAGTAGAAACTATAAAAAGAGACCTGGAGCAAGAGGTACTTAACAAGAAAATAATTGGTATTAAGGTTAGCCTTCCCCGACTTATAAAGATTCCTACTGTAAATCAATTCAGGAAATGTCTGAAAGAAGCATTTATAAAAATGATAAAAAGGAAGGGAAAGTATATTTTATGCTTCATGAATACAGGAGACTGCCTGATTTTTCATCTGGGAATGAGTGGTTCTCTGCTGTATCAGAAAAGAAATGAGAGAGTAGTAGCAAGAGTCAATAATAAACATAACCATCTCCTTTTCATTTTTGAAGACGGTAGTAAAATGATCTATAATGATGTAAGACAGTTTGGTAAGATTTGGTTAATTAAAGAAAATTATAAATTGAGGGAAATTGAATCTCTGGGATGGGAACCACTGGAAGAAAACTTTACTTTACAAGAGTTTACCAGAACAATTCAAAGTAAAAAGGGTAATATAAAATCATTATTAATGAACCAAAAGATTATTGCTGGCATCGGTAATATCTATGCTAATGAAGTACTTTTCCTGGCTGGAATCCATCCTATGCGGAAGGGTAATTCTTTGAATAACAATGAATTATGGAAATTATACCTTTCTATTAAGAATGTCCTCAATAACGCTGTGTTGGCCAGAGGAACAACTATAGCAGATGAATCTTATCGTGATTTACAAGGAAAACCAGGAAGTTATATAGAGAAGGTTCTGGTTTATGGTAAAAAAACCGGCAAATGCCCTGTTTGTGGCAATCCTTTATCGGTAATAAGGATAGAAAATAGAAGCACTTTTCTATGCTCTTCCTGTCAAAGATAATAAGCAGGCAAAATTATACAAATAATGAATAAATATTATAATATAAAAAGAAAATTATGAATAAGGTTATTTTTTTAGGAACAAGCGCTGGCATTCCTAACCTGAAACGAAACCTGCCTGCTTTAGCCATAATTTTTAATACAACTAATGAATTCTGGTTATTTGATTGTGGAGAAGGAACACAGCGGCAGATTGGTCAGACAAATTTAAAATTATCAAAATTGACTAATATTTTTATTAGTCATTTACATGGAGATCATATCTTTGGACTCCCTGGATTGTTAGCGACCATGGGATTGCTGGGAATTAAGAAAGATATTAATATTTTTGGCCCAATGGGTCTAGAGAATTATCTTAAAAGTAGTCTGGATTATTCTTATACTCATATCCCTTATTCTTATCATATCTATTCAATAGATAAAGCGAAATTTCTCACCACTAACTTGCTCTGGGAAAACGGAGATACTGCCGTTTATTGTGCAATTCTTAATCATAATATTGATAGTTTTGGATATACCATCATCAAGAAAAATATAAAAAGAAATATACTGGTTGATAAACTATTGAGTTTGGGTATCCCCCCGGGACCAATTTATAAAAAATTTAAAGAGGATAAGATAGTTAATTTAGAAGATGGAAGAATTCTAGCTGCCAGTGATTTTATCAAAGAAACCAAAACTACCAAAAAAATGTGCTATTGTGGAGATACAATGTTTTCTCCAAATGCCGTTTCCCTCTCTAAAGGAGCAGATTTACTTATTCATGAGGCAACTTTCAGTTCAAATAGCAAGGGAAAGGCGGCTCAGAGTTATCATTCTACAGTTGAAGATGCTATTAAGGTAGCCAGTTTAGCGAAAGTAAAAAAACTGGCATTAACCCATATCAGTTCCAGATACAATGCTTCAGAAAATGAATCTGATATGTATTACGAATTCAGAGAGAACATTAACAAGAATGATCCTGAAATTATTATAGCAGAAGATTTTATGGAGATAAAAATATAGTTGTTAATTAATAAATTAGTAAAATTATGATGATTAGGTCTTGAATTTTGCTATAATTTAAGTTATCTTATATAAGTCGATCATTTTAAGTAAATTGGCATAAGAATATAAATGGGAAGGATAGGGTTTTTATAGATTGCATATTTATTTTACTGGTTGGCCCGAGAAAAAAACTATGATCTATAGGAGGTGAATAATTTGAAAGCAACCGTTGATCAGGATCTTTGTACTGGATGTGGACTCTGCGAAAGCACATGTCCCGAGGTTTTTGAATTACAAGATGATGTAGCAGTGGTTAAGGTTGATGTTGTTCCCAAAGATGCAGAAGAAGCTTGCCAACAAGCTGCTGAGGATTGTCCTGTAGAGGCTATCAGCTGTGAATAGTATTTATTAATATTTATTAAGGAAGAGGGAATAAACCTCTTCCTTAATCAAGATTTACTCCTATTACCGTTCTGTCTTTTTTTGTTTTCCTTCCTCACCTTTTTATTTAACTATATAGCTAACTTATCAAAGTCAGTAATGATTAAATAAAATGTTTTTACTATAAAGATTAATCATTAATAATAAATTTATTAATTTACCATTATTTTTTAAATCAGTATAAAATTTATTCTAAAATATACTAAATTTGGATGTTAAGTGTATAGATTAATATGATTCGAATAGTTTTATACCTCAGACAAATTAGGATTTATTAATAATGTTAGAAACAAAATAGCAAAGGAATTATAAATATTTGATTTAACTCAGTAATATACAAGGAGAAGAATTACCTTGAATATCCTGATAAAATAGAGATAAAAAAGGGAAAGTAAAAATTGATATTTCCATAAGATGGTCAGGAAAAGTCTTATATAAAATCGAAATTGGGCAAAAAAAGAGATAGGGCAGTTCAGAAGAATTCACTTCACTTATAGTGAATAAAAATTATAATTCCAGAGTGAGAATAGTAAATTAATATTATTTATTTAGTTATAACTTGAGGAGAATACAATTTATGGTAGCAAAGAAAGAAAGAGCTATCGCTCTTTATTCTGGAGGTCTGGATAGTATACTAGCTATTAAATCAATATTGGAACAGGATATTGAGGTGATAGGGGTATATTTCAGGACACCCTTTTTAAAAAAGAAACCAGATCACTATGGAGAACAATTCCTTAATGTTACTTTGTTAATTGAAGATATGAGTAAGGATTTTCAAGAAATATTGCTGAATCCCAAACATGGTTTTGGTAAAAATAAGAATCCCTGTATTGACTGCCGTATTATGATGTTTAAAAAGGCTGGGGCATTAATGGTTCGAGAGAAAGCCTCATTTATAATTAGTGGAGAAGTGCTGGGTCAGAGACCTATGACTCAAAATAAAAAAAGCTTGCTCTTAATTAGTGAAGAGTCAGGATATGGTCCAGTGATTTTAAGACCATTATCAGCCTTATTATTACCGGAAACAGAACCCGAGAGACGCCTTATAGTAGAACGGTCGCGTCTGATGGCTATCCAAGGTCGTTCCAGAAAAAAACAGATAGCCTTAGCCAGGCAATGGGGAATTCAAGACTATCCCTCACCGGCAGGAGGATGCAAATTAACCGAACCAGGTTTTGCTAATAGAATTAAAGACTTGTTAACCAAGAAAAAATATGTTTCCAATGATATTGAATTGTTAAAAGTTGGTCGGCATTTTAATATTCATGAGTATATTAAATTAGTAGTAGGTAGAAATGAAAAGGAAAATAAGATAATAATCTCTTTAGCCAATCCAGGGGATTATTTGATTAGTTCTTATACTCATAAAGGTCCTGTATCCTTATTCCGCTGTTATGATAGCTTAGTTAACAGAAGGGAAGGAATAGAAGAAATTTTAGATTTAGCTTGCAGAATAACCGCGAGGTACTGTGATAAAGAGCAAAGGTCTGATCTGGTGGATATTAATATCTGGAGAAATAACAAGATAATAAGAAAGTGCAAACAGGTATCCCCTATTTCTGAACAACTTATAGCATATTATATTATTTAATAGTATCGTAATTTTTTATAATTTTAGATACTATTAAAGAACCTTTTTTAAGGAAAGAGAATATATGTCTGCTAAATTGGATTTTAAGTATATAAAATGTAATTATCATAATACTAAAACCATATACAAAATATTATCTCTATAATGTAACCAATATCCTGAATCAAAAGTGTTACCCATGTGTTGGTTAAATAAATATATGCATTTACTAAATACCAAATACTATGTACTATATACTAATATAGGGGTTCTCAAGGGTAAAAATTCCCCTTGAATATTTATTTGAATTAGGACTACTTTATGACAAGATTTAACAGTGTTTTAGTAGCGCTTAGCGGCGGTATTGACAGTAGCGTCGCAGCCTTTTTATTAAAAGAAAAGGGATTTCAGGTAGCAGGAGTCTATTTCCGCTTGATTAATGACCGAGAATCTTTCGAACAGACCAATTCTGACCATAATAGACAGAGAGTAAAAAAAGTAACCCAAAAATTAAATATTCCTTTGTATGAGATTGATTATCAAGAAGATTTTTACAGAGTTATAATTACTGATTTTATAGAACAGTATGAAAAAGGATTTACCCCTAATCCTTGTATTTCCTGCAACGAAAAAGTGAAGTTTAAACTACTTAATGATTTTGCCGCAAAAGAGAGTTTTGACTTTATTGCTACCGGTCACTATGTCCGAGTAGAAAAAGATAACAAAGAAGGTAGGTATCTTTTAAAAAGAGGATTGGATGAAAACAAAGATCAGTCTTACTTTCTCTATAGAATAAATGAATCTATCCTCTCAAAATGTCTTTTCCCACTTGGTAATGTGAAGAAGGAAGATACAAGAAAGATTGCTCAAGAAATTGGTTTGCCAGATTATAACAGCAGAGAGAGCCAGGAAATCTGTTTTATTCCGGGAAATAATTATCGCAAACTGCTAATCAACTTTGGAAAGATAAAAAATGAAGCAGGATATTTTTTTGATTCTGCCGGCAATATCCTGGGAAGACATAAAGGTATATCCTTTTATACCATTGGGCAAAGAAGAAAAACCGGCTTATCTTTAAATTCCAGAAAATATGTTCTTAAAATTATCCCTGAGAGTAATTCAGTTATTATAGGTGATGAAATCGAATTATATCAACGAGAATTTGGAGTAATAGCAGTAAAATATGTTTCTTCTAATCCAATCTCTCTGCCAACTAGGTTATTGGTGCAAATTCGGTATAATACTCCCCCTGCCTGGGCTATGGTGTATCCCTGGAATGGTGAAAAAACGAAAATAGTATTTGATGAAGCACAAAGAGCTATAGCACCCGGTCAATCAGCGGTTTTTTACGATAAGGAAACCGTACTAGGTGGTGGTATTATCAAGCAGTTTTAAATAAGGATTTTTCCCTAAGAACAATTTACAAATTATTTTCTCTTAATTCTCAATGAAATTTATCCTTTAAATTCCGATTTCCAATTATTCTTTTCATCCCTACATTATCTATTTAACTATTATTATCTTGACAGGATTCCTTTCTGATTATATAATGTGTACAAAAATGTATACAGGATATCAATATGAAATTAATTAGGATTGGGGAGAAGGTAATTTCAGAAGATAAACTACAGAAAGAGATTACCAGAATCCTGAAATTAAGAACAGAAGGATTAACCCAGGGAGAGGCTGCTAGAAAGTTAGGCATTGAAAGAACATTTGTTTCACGACTGGAGAGTCTAGGAGAAATAAGAAAAGGGGAAAAGATTGCTCTGGTTGGCTTTCCTATTAAAAATAAGGGAGAAGTGCTTTCTCTTTCTAAAAAATATGGTATTGATTATACTTTGATATTAACACAACAGGAACGCCAAAATTTTGTTAAAAGCAGAAATAAAAACGAACTCTTTAATGATATTCTTGGTATTATCACCAGTTTGCTTGATTTTGATGTAATTATTTTTCTGGGTTCCGATAAAAGAGTTGATTTTGCAGAAAAGCTATTCCATATTCAGGTAATTGGGATTGAGATTGGTAAATCACCAATTACTGAAGACCAATATATAAATCCGGAAATAATTAAAAATGTCCTAAAAGAAGTGAAAATACTTACATTAAATGAGGAGATGAAAAAATGAAGAAGGTACTGGGTGTTAGTTTGGGTTCTTCATCTAGAGATCACAAAGCGAGAATTGATATTTTGGGGGAAGAGGTAGAAATTGAAAGAAGAGGCACTGATGGTGATACCCTTAAAATGATGCAAATATATCAAGAAAATGATGGTAAAGTAGACGTATTTGCCCTGGGAGGAACAGACTTATATATTTATTCTGGTCCTACTGGTAAAAGGTATACTATAAAAGAATCAGCCAGAATTGTTAGTGTAATTAAAAAAACACCAATTGTAGATGGAACTGGAATTAAATACGAACTGGAAAAAGATGTTATTAGATATATTAATAAAAATACCGATATTCACTTGCAAGGTAAGAAAGCATTATTATTAATCACTGTAGATCGATTTGGTCTGGCAGAAGGGCTGATTGAAGCTGGCTGCAAGATGGTCTTTGGAGATCTCATCTCCTGTCTGAACATACCTATTCCTCTTTATAATCTGGAGACACTAAGCAAAATCGCTAAGGTTGCCATTCCCATTTTGGTCAATTTACCTATTAAATACTTATATCCTACTGGCCAGAAGCAGGAAAGCAGTAATCCCAAATATGGTCGTTTTTTTAATGATGCTGATATTATTGCCGGCGATTATCTTGCTATAAGTCAGTATATGCCATCCAGAATGGAAGGGAAAATAGTCATTACCAATACCGTAACCCTACAGAATGTTAATGATTTGAAAGAAAGAGGAGTAGAATATCTTATTACTACCACTCCCCAATTTCAGGGAAGGTCTTTCGGCACTAATGTCTATCAAGCTGTCTTAGTAGCAGTTTCAGGGAAAAGACCTGAGGAGCTTACTGGTTCGGATTATCTTGATTTAGCCAGAAAATCAGGTTTTAAGCCCAGGATTGAAAAATTAAACTAATGTTAATAAAGAAAAATTTTAAAAATATTTCAGAAATATCTTAGAGTATCAGATTTTTATATAATGCCATTACACTAAGACACTCTTTTATAAATACAATATTAAAGGTTTCTCCAGGGAGCAAATTCCCCTTGGATATCCTGTTAGAAAGAAAGGAAAAAGAATGGTAATACCTTTAGAACAAAGAATCAGAGAAACAAATGAACGAGCAAGAAGGATGAAGGAAAATAAATCCTTCTTCTATTTAAAGAGTATAGAAGGAATCTCCGGTGCCAGAACTCAAATTGAAGGACGTGAAATGATTATGTTTGCCTCATACAATTATTTAGGTTTGATATCTCATCCTAGAGTAAAAGAGGCAGCAAAAAAAGCAATTGATGAGTATGGAACCGGAGCTGCAGGGGTACGTCTTTTGGCAGGGACTACCAGAGCTCATGAAGAATTAGAAGAAAAGATTGCTCAATTTAAAAAGACCGAAGACGCCATAACCTATAGCAGTGGTTATGTAACTAATTTAGCTGCTATTACTACCCTTTGCCAGAGGGGTGATTTAGTTATTATGGATAAGTTGGATCATGCCAGCATAATTGATGGTTGTTTACTATCAGGAGCTACTCATCGTAGTTTTTTACATAATAATATGAAGAGCCTGGAAAATATATTAGCACAGTCTGAAAACTATCAGAATAAGCTTATAGTGATTGATGCTGTTTATAGTATGGATGGCGATATTGCTAATTTACCTGAAATATCTCAGTTGGCTAAGAAATATAAAGCTAAACTTATGGTAGATGAAGCGCATTCTATAGGAGTTATTGGCAAGACCGGACATGGAATTGAGGAACACTTTGGCTTAGAAGATTCAGTAGATATCTTTATGGGAACTTTGAGCAAGACTATACCCTCTATTGGTGGGTATTTGGCCGGGGATAAAGATTTAATTAATTATCTTAAATTAAGCTCTCGCCCCTTCATATTTTCTGCCAGTCTTCCTCCGGTAGCTGTGATGGCCGCCAAGGCTTGTTTTGAGGTTATTGAAAGTGAGCCAGAATTAATAGAACAATTACAAAATAATATTAAACAGTTTAGAGAAGGGTTACAGAATATGGGTTACAATACTGGCAATAGTGAAACAGCGATAGTTCCTATTATGGTGGGAGATGAAGAAAAAACTCTTCAATTATGTAAAAAGGTCAATGAAGAAGGAATCTTTATCTGTCCTATCTTGTTTCCAGCTGTTCCCCGAGGGACTAATAGATTGAGAGCTCATGTGCTGGCTGTTCATTCCTCAGAAGATATCAAAAAAGCCTTGTCCATTTTTGAAAAAGCCGGCAAGTCTTTGGGGATTATCTAAATTTGAATATGGGGAGTCTAAAAGCAAATCTTTTATTCAGATTGATAATTTAAATACAGGTAAAATATCCTCCACCTACACCTAATCTGACCATGATCGATTGTGTAGAACTTATTAAACTATGAAAACCATCTTTTTAAAGATGGTTTTCATAGTTTAATCTCTTTGGGTTAAATTCATCATAACTCTGCAGCAATTGCATTCCATAGAATAAATAGTTGTATACTAGTAAATACTAAGTTCAAACATAGAGAAAAAAAAAGAAAAAAAGAAAAGCAAAAGGTGGCTAAGAAAAAGTTAAATTCCTTATAGAACTTCATAGAACCAACAATTATAAGAGTGCATTGTTTACTTGACAATAAACATTAAATATTCTATAATTCATATAAAATTAATTACAATAAAAAATTAAGGTAATTAATAGAATATATAAATTAAAGTAACTAAGGTAAGTTTAATTTCATATTATACATTTTCTTATCTTAGTTTTAATTTTATGTAAAAGGTTAAGGTGCATAAAAATGAACGAACGGAAGTTTATGCTTACTGAGGAAGGCTTGGAAAAACTAAAAAAAGAATTATATGAACTAAAGACTGTGAAAAGAAAAGAAATTGCAGAAAAGATTAGTAGTGCAGTTGCCTTTGGTGAAATTGCTGAAAATGCTGAATATCGTTCAGCTAAGAATGAGCAAGCATTTATAGAAGGACGAATTCTAACTCTAGAAAAAATCATTGAAAATAGTGAAATTATAGATAGAAGTAAAAATGACAATAATTATGTTTCTCCCGGTTCAGAAATAGTAGTGGAGGATCTCAAGAAGAAGGAAAAAATTAATTTTATCCTCGTTGATTATGTGGAATCTGATCCAAGTTCCGGGAAGATATCTATGACTTCTCCGATTGGAAAGGCAATATTAGGGAAAAAGGTCGGAGATAAAGTTAAAATTAGGGTTCCAGCTGGAAATTTACATTACAAAATTTTAGAGATAAGATAATTATTAATTATCAATTTATTGATAGATGATACTATTTAAAAAATAAATTTTTAAGATATTAAAGGAGTATTCTTCCGCTTAAAACTCTCTGAATTTACTCTCATTGCAGCATTGATTAATCTGATTTAGACATCTTTGGATGTGTCATATTTAATATCCTTCCCATAAATTAAATCGTATTTTTATTTTACTTTTAATGTGTTTCTATTATAAAATATAGCAGTATAAATAAATATTATTTGAATTTTTTATAAAAAAAGGCAATTTTTTATTTGCTGATTAAACAAGGAGTGAAAATAATTGACTGAGCAAAATAAAGAAGGAAAAAATGTCTTATCAATAAGAGAAGAAAGAATGAAAGAAATTGAAGAGTTAAGAAGACAGGGGATCGATCCTTTCGGCCAGTATTTTCCCGGAAAGGAACCAATAATAAAGGTTATTGAAAAATATAACCATATTGCTAATGATGAACCTTCCAATGAAAATATTGTGATTGCCGGGAGAATTAAAGCTCTCAGAAAACATGGAAAAGCAGTTTTCGCTGATTTGGAAGATCAGACTGGAAAGATACAGATTTATGTCAAATCAAATCTTATTGGTATTGATTCATTTGAGGTATTTAAAGATATTTCTGTGGGAGATATAGTTGGTATTACCGGTTCAGTATTTAAAACCAGAACTGGTGAGTTAACAGTAGTGGCGAGTAAATTTACTTTACTCTGTAAAACTTTACGAACTTTACCGGAGAAATGGCATGGATTAACTGATACCGAAATTAGATATCGAAAGCGTTATCTTGATTTAATAAGCAATCCTGAGACTAGAGAACTATTCATCGAAAGAAGTAAAATTATAAAATTTATTAGAAACTTTCTGGATAATAAGGGATATCTGGAAGTAGAAACCCCTGTGCTACAACCCATTCCTGGGGGAGCTACTGCTACCCCATTCATTACTCACCATTTAAGTTTGCATCGGGACCTTTATTTAAAGATAGCCCCAGAGCTTTATTTAAAGAGATTGTTAGTTGGGGGATTAGAGAAGGTCTATGAATTGAATCGTAATTTTCGTAATGAAGGAATTTCAACCAAACATAATCCAGAATTTACTATGTTAGAATTATATGAAGCCTATGCTGATTATCGGGTAATGATGGAGATAGCTGAAGAAATGATTTGTGATATCTTGAAAAGAATTAAAGGGACCTTGATCATCCAGTATCAAGGGCAAGTGCTTGATTTTACTCCTCCTTGGAAAAGGTTATCCATGTATAAAGCAATTGAAGCAGTTACTGGTATCAATCCTGATGAGGTGAAGCATAATGATTTGGGAGGTTTGATTGATAAATATCAACTGGAATTGTCTAAGAATGCGTCAAAGGGTGAAGTTATTAATGTACTATTTGAAAAAAATGTTGAGCATACCTTAATTCAGCCCACCTTTATTACTGATTATCCGGTAGAGGTTTCTCCTCTTTCTAAACAAAAGCCAGGTCATCCCCACCTGGTAGAACGTTTTGAACTTTTTATTAATTGTATGGAAATAGCCAACGCTTTTACCGAATTAAACGATCCTCTGGAACAAAAGGTGCGTTTCCTGCAACAAGCAGAGAATAAGAGCGAGGGAGAGATAGATCAAAATTTTGTAGACTATGACTATATTGAAGCATTAGAGTATGGAATGCCTCCTGCTGGAGGGATGGGTGTGGGTATTGATCGGCTAGTAATGCTTTTTACCGATCGTGACTCGATTAGAGAAGTGATACTTTTCCCTCAATTAAAAAAGAAAGAATAAATATCTAGTATTATTAAAATTTTAAAAATAAGATACTCAAAGGGAAGAATTCCCTTGAGTATATTCAAGGAATGAAATAGGAAGCTGTTGAGAATAGATAAATTCTTAAAAATAAGTAGAGTTATCAAAAGAAGAACCGAAGCAAAATATGCCTGTGATAATTATTGTGTAAAAATAAATGGCAAGATTGCTCAAGCTGGTGATACTATCAAGATTTTTGATAAAATTGAGATTCAATTCAGACACAAAGTATTAGAGATAGAGGTCTTGCGAATACCGAATGGTAATATTTCAGTTTTATCTGCCTCTCAACTGTATCGGATTAGGAGAGAAGAAAAGATTAATCTCGAATAACGGTTAGTAATTTTCTATTATAATGTTCAGTAATTAATTTAACCATAAGAAATTACCTTTTGTGAAATGGCAGTGGTGCGCTAAAACTGTTTGACCCCAAGGGTTATGTTATGTAAAGGTATTATTTTTTAATTTAAATCCAAAGTAAGTGCCAATATACTTTGTAAATCAGGTGGTCAGGTAGAAAGAAAGGTAAAAAATAAAGAGAAAAGAGGATAAAGGCAATAACTAATACAGAGCACATCTTATTCCTTCTTTTTGAGTATTTTAAAAAATGTTCCGGTGTGGAAGTATTATTTAATTTTATCTGCAGGTAAACATATGGAAGAAAGAATGATAGTTGAAAAAATCAAGCAACTTCTAAACGAACATAAAGTTGAGGAATTAAAAAATTTAGTAGGCGATCTGCATCCCAATGATTTTAGCGAGATAGCTGAAGAGCTTTCTCCCAAACAGATTGTTGAAATATTCAAATTTATCAAAGACCGAGAAAAAGTAGCTGAATATATTTCTGAATTAAATACTGAATTGCAGTCTGATTTACTCAACGCTATGGGTAAAAAACAGGCTTCTGAGATATTAAAGGGAATGGATACCGATGATGCAGTCGATTTGTTGGGAGAAATTGCTCCTGAAGAATCAAGAGAATTATTAGATTTATTGCCCAAAGAAGAAGCTGAAGAAATTGAAGAACTGATGAAATATGAGGAGAATACTGCCGGTAGTATCATGAACAATGAGTTTGTGACACTTCCGGAGCATTTGACTGTAGAACAAGCTATTCAGCATATCCGCGAAATGAGCCCCGAAGCAGAAATGATATATTATGTGTATATCCTGGCTAACAGAGATAAGTTAATTGGTGTTTTATCATTAAGGGATTTAATTGTAGCAGATTCTCATAAAAAGATATCCGAGATTATGGAAGAAGATGTCATTAGCGTTCTGGATACAGAAGATCGTGAAGTAGCTGCCAGAGTCATCTCTGATTATGATTTTTTAGCTATACCGGTTATTAATAAAAAAGGTATGATGGTTGGTATCATTACTGTTGATGATATTATTGATGTCTTAGAAGAAGAGGTAACCGAAGATATTCACAAGATGGTCGGTTCAGCTGAGGTTTATGAAGACAAATTAATTAAGACTGGATCGGCAAAAAGAGCAAGAGCAAGATTACCCTGGTTGTTAGTCTGTATGGTCGGGGAGCTTGTTTCCGGAACAGTGATTGAATTTCATTCTAATATTTTAGAGATGGTAGTTGCATTAGCTTTTTTTATTCCTATCATTATGGCTATGGGGGGAAATGTGGGAGCTCAATCCTCTACTATAACAGTAAGGGGACTAGCTACCGGTCAACTTCGGCTGGATGAGTTATGGAGGAATATCTGGGCAGAGACCAAGGTTGGTTTTCTCATTGGTACTGCAGTGGGATTGCTTATTTTTTTAGTAGCTTATTTCTGGCAAGGAAATTATACTATAGGTATTACTATTGGTTTGTCTTTATGTATCACTGTCATTCTTGCTGCTACCATGGGTACGCTATTACCTTTAGTTTTTAATTATTTAAGAATTGATCCAGCAATCGCCAGTGGACCTTTAATAACAACTATTGTTGATGTAGGTAGTTTAATAATATATTTTACCCTGGGAACCTTACTTTTTAAATATTTTGGAAAATAATTATTACTATATAGCAGGTAAATTTGATATTATAGTATTTTAATAGGGTTGTATCCTTATAAGGAGGTAATTGATGAGTAATATAGTTGACATTTATGCCCGAGAAATTCTTGATTCCAGAGGAAATCCCACCATAGAGGTAGAAGCTCATCTGGAAAGTGGATTTATGGGAATGGCTCAAATTCCTTCAGGTGCCAGTACCGGTACCTATGAAGCTGTTGAGTTACGAGATGAAGAAAAGAGAAGGTATAACGGGAAGGGTGTTTTAAAAGCAGTAAATAATGTCAATGAAATAATTGCTCCTGAGATAATAGGAATAGATGCTCTGGAGCAATGCTATATTGACCAGCTTATGATTGATCTGGATGGGTCTCCCAATAAAAGCAAATTAGGTGCTAATGCTATCCTGGGTGTTTCACTATCAGTAGCTAAGGCTGCGGCAGAATATCTGGGATTGCCTCTTTATCGTTATATTGGCGGTATTAATGCCAAGGAATTACCGGTACCATTAATGAATATTCTAAATGGAGGAAAACATGCCGATAGCGGTGTAGATATCCAGGAATTTATGATTGTGCCGGTTGGAGAGCTAAATTTTACTGAAAATTACCGTATGGCTGCTGAGACATTTCAATCTTTAAAGAAGGTATTGAAAAACAAAGGTTATAATGTTTCAGTAGGTGATGAGGGAGGTTTTGCTCCGCAATTAAAGTCCAGTAAAGAGGCATTAGAAGTGATATTGGAAGCTATAGAATTAGCTGGCTTCCAGCCAGGAAAAGACATATATATTGCCCTCGATGCGGCAGCGTCTGAGTTTTATAAAGATGGAAAGTATGTGCTAACTAGAGAGGGTGTGGAAAGAACTTCCGAAGAAATGATTGCGTATTATGAAGAGTTAGTAGAAAGATTTCCTATCATTTCCATTGAAGATGGATTAGCAGAAGACGATTGGGAAAACTGGGTCAAACTCACAAAAAGGTTGGGAAAAAAAATTCAGATTGTGGGAGATGACCTTTATGTAACAAATAAAGTTCGGTTAGAAAAGGGGATTCGGTTAGCCGCTTCTAACTCAATTCTTATTAAGCTTAATCAGATTGGTACTTTGACTGAATCACTGGATACTATTGAAATGGCAAAACGAGCTGGTTTTACCAGTATCATTTCTCACCGTTCCGGCGAAACAGAGGATACTACCATTGCGGATTTGGCAGTAGCAACCAATGTGGGACAGATTAAAACTGGTTCTCTTTGTCGAACTGATAGAATTGCTAAATATAATCAATTATTGAGGATTGAGGAAGAGTTAGTAGAACAGGCCATTTATAGGGGGAAGGGAGTTTTTCCGAAATAATGTCTTATTTAAAATCTCTTTTGGAATCTAAAATAACCTGGGCCATAATTCTATTATTAATTTTTTATATTTCCTTTGTCTTTTCAGAGAAGTATGCTCGTATTCTAGAGATAAAGTCTTATATAACTGAATTGGAGCAAGAGCTTCATGAGCTTGAAGAAGATACCAAGTTACTATCTGAGAAGATAGATTTATTAAATACCAATTCCTATGTTGAAAAAATTGCCCGGGAAGAATTAGATTTAGTTAAGCCAAATGAGATTTTATATAAATCAATAAGAAAATAACCAAGTACGAGCTGATAACTTTATGAAATCATCTAAGAATATTATAGAAGAGCTAAGCAAAAAAATATAAAGATTAATTTAAAGAAGTTCTATTGACGTCTATTATCTTTTATTTTATAATGATTTAAGTTTGCCGGAGTGGCGGAATAGGTAGACGCACAGGACTTAAAATCCTGGAAGCTGCAAGGCTTGTGCCGGTTCGATTCCGGCCTCCGGCACCTATAAAGCTTGGAAAGTTACAAATTTAACAAGCTAATAATTGACTTTGCAATTTAATGATGTTAAAATTAAAAAGCAATTTTTTAAGTAGTAGTAATAAAAAAAATAATTATTTAGCGGGGTGGAGCAGCTAGGTAGCTCGTCAGGCTCATAACCTGAAGGTCGGCGGTTCGAATCCGTCCCCCGCAACCATTTTATATAGAATCAAACCTCTATAACACTTTATTATTAGAGGTTTTATTAATATTAATTAAGTAAATTGCTATCTTTCTATAGTAATCTTCGTAAATTATCATATTGGCGGTGTAGCTCAGCTGGCTAGAGCATGCGGTTCATACCCGCAGTGTCCTGAGTTCGAATCTCAGCACCGCCACCATGTCCATGATAAATAAAAATCAAATTTTTAAAGTATTAAAATTCCCGGAATAGATTAAAGATTTTGATAATTTGGATAAATTAATAACAAAAGTAATTAAAACAATTGAAAAGTATGAAATGATAGAAGAGGGAGATAAGGTTATTGTTGCTGTTTCTGGAGGTCCCGATTCTATGTGTCTGCTCGATATCTTGAATCGGATTAAAAATCAATTCAAGATTTCTTTAGTTATCACTCATGTCCACCATGGTATTAGAAAAAATGAGGCAAATATTGAAGCACGTTTTGTTCGACTGAAATCTTTCCATTTAAATCTTCCTTTTCAACAGCTATCCGTATCTGTTCCTGAAATCGCCCGAGAAAAAGGTTTATCAATTGAACAAGCCGGTAGAGTTGTGCGCTATCAATTCTTTAAGGAATTACTGTATAGCTGTCAAGCTCAAAAAATTGCCCTGGGTCATCATGCAGATGATCAGGTAGAGACTATGCTAATGAGACTTATTCGAGGTTGTGGTTTAAGAGGATTAAGGGGTATTCCTCCTAAGAGAAGTATCTTTATCAGGCCTTTAATTGAATGTACTCGCTCAGAAATTGAAGCTTACTGTAAGAGAAGGGATATCGCTTATTGTCTCGATTCCACCAACAAAGAACCAAGGTATTTGCGTAATAAAATAAGACAGCAATTAATCCCTTTATTAAAGAAAGAGTACAATTCTGTAATAGATAAAAATTTGCTACAGTTGCAGAATATAGTTAATAATGAGCTGTATATTTGGGAAGAAATAACTGATCAGTATTATTTAAAAGCATTGAAAAAAGAAGGAGCTTCTATTACTATTCTGGACAATTATAGATTAAGAAAATGGCCTATCGCCATTCAACGCTCAGTCATTCGCAGGGTATTAAGACATTTTAAGATTTTTTTAGAGGATATTCAATTTAATCATATTGAAGCGATTAGGCAGTTGAGCCTGAAGGATGAGGGTGAAAAATTTCTTGATTTACCTGGCGATATAAGAGTAAGAAAAAGTTATCAGGAACTAATATTTAATTTGGTCCATGACATTAAAACTTCTCATAAAGAAAAAGTATTTGAAACATTAGAATATAGAATAGATCTTGGCAGAGAAACTAAAATTGCCGATTTAAACTTGAAATTTATTGTACAACAATACGACTATGACTCGTCAGATTATGAGAGAATAGTCAGTAACGTTAATAAAAATGAGATTTATTTGGATTACGATAAGATTAATCTACCACTAAAGGTTAGGAGTCGTAAACCGGGTGATCGGTTTCAACCGCTAAATAGCAATTTTTTAAAAAAAGTTAAATCTTACTTTATTGATCAAAAAATAGCCCGTTATGAGAGAGACAAAATAATGCTGGTTATTGATAATTCTAACCGTATTGTCTGGATTGCTGGCTTCCAAGTAGATGATCGGTTTAAAGTAACTAGAAAAACTAAAAAAGTATTATATATTAAACAGATTACAATCTAATTATCAATTTAAATTGGATTGTGTGATAAAATAAAAATGAGTGGAAATTAAGAAGTATTTTATGATCAAAATGAGGAATATTAAAAATGATAGAACAGGAAATGATAGAAGAGATTTTAATACCTGAAAATCAAATTCAAAAAAGAGTTGAGCAATTAGGAAATCAGATTTCCCATGATTATAAGGGGAAGGAAATATTTTGCATCGGAGTACTCAGAGGTGCTATTATATTTCTGGCTGATTTGACACGTCATGTTAGAGTGCCTATGGTAATTGATTTTATGTCTATTTCCAGCTACGGGGTATCTACTGAATCTTCCGGGGTAGTAAGGATTTTGAAAGATTTGGATGAAAATATTGAAAAGAAAGATGTATTGATTGTCGAAGATATCATAGATACCGGCCTTACCTTAGATTATTTGTTGAGAATGTTACAGTCACGAAAACCTGCCAGCTTGAAGGTATGTGCTCTACTTAATAAAAAAGAGAGAAGAAAGATCGAAGTTCCCATTGATTATTGCGGTTTTGATATACCTGATAGATTTGTTGTGGGCTATGGTCTGGATTTAAATGGTTTATACCGTAATATTCCTTATATTTTGGTTCTTAAATCAGCACATTAGCGTTATTATAGTATAATTAACAAATTAAAGAATCAATATCCAAGATTTAAATTAGTAGCAGTAGCTTTTTACTCTTTTATACTCAGCCAGGATATGCTTAGTTAGAAATGAGCATTTTCCTGGAAGTGAGCAATGTTTTAATTAGAGATTGTATTCTAAATAATAAGATATTCAACTGAATATTTTTTAACTTGGAATCCTGGCAGGCATCAGTATTACCAGGCAGGATTCGTAAAAAAGGTAGGTAAAAATCAGCGTGAAAAGAGAATAGCAATCTGTTTGTCTTTATTCTTAAAATGTGCTAAAATTACCTTGCATTTAAACTTGAAAAGTATTTTAAATAATTTATATATTAAGAGGAGAAATGAATAATTGGCGAAATTAGATCCTGATAACTTAAAGAACAGAAATTTCAAAAATGCCGGTTTATATCTGTTAATATTAATAGTGGTAATCTCTATTCTCAGTTCTTTATTCCAGCCAGTTTCTTCAATAAAAGAGATATCGTATTCTCAATTTTTAAATGAAGTTGAGAAAAATAATGTTAATAGTGTAACCATTTCTGGAAATACTATTACTGGTGTGCTCAATGACAATCAAAAATTTTCTACCTATTTACCGGATGATCCTGAATTGATGACTATTTTACGCAGTAAAAATATCAATATTGAAGCTAAGGCACCTGTAGAATTATCCTGGTGGATGCGGGTACTTTCTTCCCTTTTACCTATGGCTTTAATAATTGGAATCTGGATATTTATGATGAGACAGATGCAGGGTGGTGGAAATAAGGTAATGTCTTTTGGAAAAAGCCAGGCAAAGCTATTGGGAAAGGAAAATCCAAAGGTTACCTTTGCTGATGTAGCTGGTGTTGACGAAGCTAAGGAAGAGCTACAGGAAGTGATTGATTTTTTGAGAAATCCGGCCAAGTTTAACCAGCTAGGAGCAAAAATACCTAAAGGAGTACTTCTCTATGGTCCGCCGGGTGCCGGGAAGACCTTATTGGCAAGGGCGGTTGCTGGAGAAGCAGAGGTTGCCTTTTTTAGCATTAGTGGTTCTGATTTTGTGGAGATGTTTGTAGGAGTAGGAGCTTCCAGGGTAAGAGATTTATTTAAGCAAGCCAAAACAAATAAACCCTGCATAATCTTTATGGATGAAATTGATGCTGTTGGTCGTCATAGAGGTGCCGGTTTAGGTGGAGGACATGACGAAAGAGAACAGACTTTAAACCAACTGTTGGTTGAAATGGATGGTTTTGACCAAAATACAGGAGTCATTCTTATTGCAGCAACCAATAGGCCTGATATTCTTGATCCCGCTCTTCTTAGGCCTGGACGTTTTGATCGTCGGATAGTAGTAGACCGCCCAGATTTAATTGGACGTGAACAGATATTAAATGTTCATGCCAAAGGGAAGCCTCTGGCTAAAGATGTGGATTTGAAAGTTTTAGCTAGAAGAACACCTGGTTTTGTTGGTTCAGATTTAGCTAATTTAGTTAATGAGGCAGCACTATTAGCTTCCCGTAAGAGCAAAAAATATATCGATATGGAAGATTTTGAAGCTTCTATTGATAGAGTAATTGCGGGACCTGAAAAAAAGAGTAGAATCATGAATGAAAAAGAAAAAGAGATTGTAGCCTATCATGAATCCGGTCATGCCCTGGTTGCGAAGCTACTTCCTAATTGCGATCCGGTTCATAAGGTTTCCATTATCCCTCGAGGAAGTGCGGCTCTGGGATATACTTTACAATTACCTACTGAAGATCGCTATCTCATCAGTAAATCCGAATTGATGGAAAGATTAAGTGTCCTTTTAGCTGGTAGAGTTGCCGAAGAGATTACTTTTAAAGATATTACTACTGGGGCCCAGAACGATTTAGAAAGAGCGACCAAGATTGCCCGACAGATGGTAACTGAATTTGGAATGAGCGAATCCCTTGGTCCTATGACTCTGGGACGAAAAGAACACCAAGTCTTTTTAGGCAGAGATATCTCTGAAGATAGAAACTATAGTGATGAGGTTGCCTTTCAAATTGATAAAGAAGTGGAAAAGATTATTGAAAGTTGTTATAACAGAGCAAAAGATATACTAGTTAAAAATAAAAGAAAATTGAAGAAGATAGCGGAAAATCTGTTAAAAAAAGAAACCCTGGAAGGAGAAGAGTTAGATAATTTATTAAAGGGTGCCAAACTTGCCTCCGGACAGCAGGTTATTGTTTAAAATAATTAATAAAATATTTCTTTTTATTTAATATAATAATAATATATAATATTATAGGTGACCAATTAACTAAGCAAGTTAAAACTGATAAGCTAAAGTTTACTTGAATTTAAAATAGGAGAAAGCAAAAAGAGACAGGGAAAACAAAATAATTTAAATAGAGGGGAGGTGAAAGATTAAGGTAGTGCAATAAAATAATAAAGGATATTTATGAAAATATAAAATAGAAGGAGGAAAATGGATTGAATAAGCAATTATTATCAATAATTTTGGCTATTTCCTTAATAATGGGGGTGGCAACCATGGTTACTGCTCAGGTCCCCAATCCCGATAGAATTGTTTATGCCTTAATTGGCGGACCGGAGACTATGGATCCTCATTGGAGTTATGACACAGCGAGTGGTGAAGTTATTTTCCAGATTTACGATAACCTGATTGCTTATGATGGAGAGAGTATTGAAAAATTTGTACCAATGCTCGCCTTACAAATACCTTCAGCCGATAATGGATTAATCAAATATGGTGGTTTAGACTATATCTTCCCCATTAGATATGGTGTTCGTTTCCATAACGGCGAAATTCTGACACCGGAGGATGTGGAATACAGTTTTGAAAGAGGTATGATCTTTGACCGTGCCGGGGGCCCCTGTTGGATGCTGTTAGAACCGCTTTTAGGGATCATTAGTATCGAAGAACTTGCTGTTGAACTGGCTGGTGTAGAAAATTATGCTGATATGTTTAATGAAGATGGTGAGCTATTACCTGAATATAAAGAGGCCATGATTAAAGTCTATACTGATTATGTGGATAGAGCAGTAGAAGTTCAAGGCAATAATATTGTCTTTCATTTAGCTCAACCATATGCGCCGTTTTTGAATATCCTGGCTCATGGTGGTGGATGGTCGTCCATTATCAATAAAAAATGGTCTATTGAACAGGGAGCTTGGGATCATCAGGCAGATACCTGGTGGAATTATCATGATCCACAAAATGAGGAGGATCCACTATATAGTATAGCAAACGGTACCGGTCCCTTTAAATTGGTAAGATGGGTTCCAGAAGAAACTGTCATGCTGGAGAGATTTGATGATCATTGGAGAGGACCTGCCAAGTTAAAAGAAGTTGTCTATCAGTATATTAACGAATGGACTACCCGGAAGCTAATGCTGCAGAGGGGTGATGCAGATATCTGCTATGTCCCGGTAACCAATATGAACGAAGCTGAAACCATGGAAGGAACAGAACTAATCACTGGTTTACCCCAATTATCTAATGTTGTAACAAATATGCCCTGGCTACTAAATGCTGAAGGTAATGCTAATTTAGGAAGTGGTAAATTAGATGGAGAGGGAATTCCGCCTGATTTCTTCTCGGATATTCACGTTCGAAGAGGATTTTCCTACCTGTTCCCCTATGATATTAATATCGAAAAATCAATGCAGGGACAGGCAAAACGCAATCCCGGACCATTTCCTGATCCATTGTATGGTTACACAGAAGATCCAGAATCTTACTATGAATTTGATATAGCAAAGGCAACAGAGGAATTCAAGTTAGCCTGGGGTGGAGAGCTCTGGGAAAAAGGATGCAAATTCAATATCTTCTATAATGAAGGGAATGATGTCCGTAAAAATGTTTGTGATATGCTTTCTACCTATGCCAGGATGGTGAATCCCAAGTTCGAGCTTACCTCGGTTGGTGTACAGTGGTCATCCTATCTGAAACAGTTCCTGGCAGAACAACTTCCCATGTACACCATCGGTTGGCTGGCGGATTATCCCCATCCTCACAACTGGGCACCCACTTACCTGGGGAGCAATGGGACATACAGTGCTTATTACGGAAAGATATATGTAGATTGGGCAAAAGAGAATATAGATCCGCTTATCGAAAAGGCACTGAAATCAGTTGATCCAGAAGAACAGAAGAGCATTTATGAAAAATTAACCAGAATGGCTCATGAACAGGCTGTGGCGCTCTATCTATACCAGCCTATCGGAATCCATGTCCAGAGAGACTGGGTCAAGGGGTGGTATTATAATCCGATAATATCTGGTATGCCACAAGGTGCTGATTTCTACTATATTTACAAAGAGTAAGTAAGATGTTAATATTATTTTCCTGTGATTGCGACTGATGTTGAGTGATTAATAAAATAAAAATGGAGTGGAAGTGATTATAATTTCCACTCCATTGTATTTTTATTAATAATGAACAACCAATGAGATTTTATGATTTATGATAGAATATAATCAATATGATTTAGGCCTTAGGTAAATTAGTATTTATTATATAAAGATATTATCTTATAAAAAAGATATTTAAAGTAATATTAAATATTAATCTTGATCTTATTTTCAGTGAATCTTAAGAGGACGGATTCTCCTTAAAAATTTATTCTTGGTAAATTTGTTATTTTTAAATTGAAAGAAGTTTTAAGTTTTCTATAAAGAGGAATGAAGAGAAAATGTTATCATACATTATAAGACGTCTCTTAATGTTGCCTTTAATTCTATTAGGAGTAAGTTTCCTGATATTCTGTCTTTTTTCGCTGTTAAGTCCCATGGAGAGATTGGCAACCTATATTAACGATCCTAGTGTCCTGAAAAATCCACAGGCAGCTCAGCGGTTGATTGATAAGTATCATCTGGATGATCAATTCCCTGCTGGTTATATTTATTGGCTGAAGTCGTTAGTAAAGCTTGATTTTGGCTGGTCTCCCACTGCCAATCAACCGGTCTGGGAGGCTATTATGCAACGTTTTCCGGCAACTTTGGAATTAGTTTTCTATTCCATTATACCGGTTATTCTGGTGGGAATCTGGTTAGGTGTTATCTCTGCGGTCCATCATAATGATTTACTGGATCAGACTATCAGGGTAACGGCTATAATTGGCTGGTCCTTACCAACCTTTATCTTCGGCTTATTGGTATTATTTATCTTTTATGGCATATTAGGGTGGTTGCCACCCGGAAGGCTAAGTACCTGGGCACAGTATGTTGTATATAGCGGTGATAGTTTTAAGAATTACACCTATTTTATTACTATTGATTCTCTTTTAAATGGACGTCTCGATATTTTCTGGGATGCAATAAAGCATTTAATTGGACCAATTATTACCCTCTCTTACATTAACTGGGCTTATTTACTTAGAATTACTCGTTCCAGTATGCTGGAAACCCTGAGAAAAGATTATATCCGTACTGCTCGAGCTAAGGGAGTAGATGAAAAAAGGGTTATCCATCAGCATGCCCGAAAGAATGCTCTAATACCTGTAGTAACCGTAGCGGGAATGATGATTGTTCAAATGCTGGGGGGTGTGGTTATCACTGAGACGGTATTTACCTATCCTGGACTGGGTTTTTGGGCTGCTTCTTCTGCGCAGCAATTGGACTATGGATCAGTCATTGGATTTGCTCTATTATTTGCCTTCATGATGGTAATAGGCAATTTAATTGTAGATATTTCTTACGCTTTAATTGATCCCCGGGTTAGATTGGAGTAATAACAAAATGTATAGAATAATTAAGAAATTACTGAGTAACACAACTTCGCTGATAGGTTTATTACTTCTTCTAATATTTGTTCTTATCGCTATTTTTGCTCCCTATATTGCTCCTCCTTTATTTCCCGATCCTTATCAAATACCTCGTATGTCCTGGGATGTAGAACCACAACCACCAGGATTTCCCATATCCGATGATATGAGATATATCTATGAAAGTTTGGGACAACCTATTGCCAGGGATAAAGCGATTTTTGGCACTGCCCAGGGTGGTTATGATATATTTTACGGATTAATCTGGGGAACCAGAACAGCCTTTCGTGTTGGGATTATCACTGTGACTTGCTCTATGTTAATTGGACTTATTGGGGGTTCGATTGCCGCTTATTTTGGCGGCTGGATAGATGAATTGTTAATGCGTTTAACCGATATCTTTTTATCCATTCCCTTTTTAGTTGCGGCAATGGTTTTGACTACAATTTTAGGAAGGGGCTTGGACAAGGTAATGATAGCACTTATTGCCTTTGGCTGGATGGGATATAGCAGGGTCATAAGAGGAAGTATTTTGTGTACCAAAGAAGAGATATATGTTATGGCAGCAAAAGCTTTAGGAGTAAAAGATTTTCGTATCATTTTCTTTCATTTACTACCCAATACCATTTTCCCAGTGTTAGTCCAGGCAAGCATGAACATCGGTTCAATGGTAGTTACTGCTGCAGCCCTCAGCTTTTTAGGAGTTGGAGCTCCTTTAGGATATGCAGATTGGGGTCAAATGGTTAGCTTTGCTCGTAATTGGATTATTGGTTCACCGGGGAAGGCTGGAGAATATTGGTATGCGGTATTTTTCCCCGGGATATTTATAGTTTTATTTGTCCTTTCCTGGAATTTAGTAGGAGATACCCTGAGAGATATTCTGGATCCGCGTCTGAGGGGTGAATTATAATGAGAGATAATAATAAACAGATAGTCCTGCAGGTAAAAAATCTAAAGACCCATTTTTTTACAGAAAATGGAATTGTAAAAGCTGTTGATGGTGTTGATTTTGAAGTATATCAAGGAGAAACCTTGGGATTGGTTGGCGAATCAGGTTGTGGTAAAAGTGTTACTGCTTTTTCTATTGTCAGATTACTGGATTATCCCGGCAAGACAGTTGAAGGTGAAATTATCTTTAAAGGGGATGATTTACTTAAGAAAAGCGATAACCAGATGCGAAAAATAAGAGGAAAAGAGATTGCCATGATTTTTCAGGAACCCATGACCTCTTTAAATCCTGTTTTTTCTATCGGTTATCAAATTTCTGAATCTTTAAAAATACATTATAAAATGAGTAATCAAGAAGCTAGAAAGAAGGCAATTGATCTTTTAGAAAAAGTAGGAATACCTATTCCGCAACAACGGGTAGATGAGTATCCCCATCAGTTAAGCGGAGGAATGAGGCAGAGAGCGATGATTGCTATGGCTCTGGCTTGTGATCCAATTTTGCTTATCGCGGATGAGCCAACCACATCTTTAGATGTTACTATTCAGGCTCAGATATTAGATTTGATGAAAAACCTTTTACAGCAGTTTAACAGCTCATTAATTATGATTACCCATGATTTAGGAGTAATAGCTGAGATTGCTGATCGTATTGCTGTTATGTATGCCGGTAAGATTATGGAATATGCTGATACCCGTACGATATTTTTTTCTCCTCTCCATCCTTATACCTTTGGATTACTTACTTCTATACCAAGATTAGATTTAGATTTAGAAAAGTTAGAATCAATACCTGGTATAGTGCCAGACCCGCTACATTTCCCTTTGGGATGCAAGTTTCATCCTCGTTGTATTTTTGCTACCGAGAAATGTAAGAAGGAAGAGCCATTACTGGAAAGAATTGAAGATAATCATATGGTTCGTTGCTGGTATGTGGATAGAGTAAAAAAAGAAGCGGAAAGGATTTCCTTTAGCAAGAGGTTAACAGCAGTTGAATAATCAATTAATATCAGTGAGAAATTTGATTAAATATTTTCCCATTAAAAAAGGTGTCTTTAGAAGAACAGTAGGCTGGATTAAAGCAGTTGATAATATTAACTTTGATATTTATAATGGGGAAACCCTGGGTCTGGTTGGTGAGTCAGGATGCGGTAAATCAACCACTGCTCTAACCATTCTCCGTTTAGAGGAACCTACCAGTGGAGAAATTATATTTCTGGGGGAAAATATTGCTATAGTAAATAAAAAGCAGATGAGAAGCTATAGAAAGGATTTACAGATTATATTTCAGGATCCCTATAGTTCTCTTGATCCTAGAATGAAGATAAAGAATATTATAGCTGAGGGATTAGTTACCCACAACCTGTTAGATAATAGAACAAGACCAAAAAGAGTCGGAGAGTTATTAGAAAGAGTAGGTATACCACCTGATTATATGGATCGTTTTCCACATGAGTTTAGTGGTGGACAAAGGCAAAGGATAGGAATTGCCCGTGCTTTAGCCTTAAATCCCAAAATAATAATTTGCGATGAAGCCGTATCAGCACTAGATGTATCTATCCGATCGCAAATAATTAATCTATTTAAAGAATTACAAAAGGAGTTTAACCTTACCTACTTATTTATTGCCCATGATTTAAGTGTTATCAAGTATATCAGTGATAGGGTTGCAGTGATGTATTTAGGTAAGATTGTAGAAATTGCACCTAAAAATATATTTTTTGATAATACTCTTCACCCTTATGCCCAGGCGCTGGTATCTGCAGTTCCGGTTCCCAATCCTAATTTCAAGAGAAAACGAATTTTATTAAAGGGTGATGTACCCAGTCCGGCTAATCCTCCAACAGGCTGTCGTTTTCATCCCAGATGCCAGAAAGTGATGGAAGTTTGCTTCAATGTGGAACCCCAGTTAAAAGAAATAGAGAAGGGACACTTTGTATCCTGCCACCTTTATTAATTATTAAACAAATAATCTACTTAAACTAATGATACTGTATCTAAAATAAATTATTCTATAATAATGTAGTTGTTATCAAATTGTTAATCCATATTTTTTATGTTAAAATAATTGGCAAAAGAATTTTTGAAATTATATTTACTTAGTAAAATTTTTGATAAAATATCAGCAACATATTATTTTTATTATCAAGATGAATTGAAAACCAAAAACGCACCACGATATACTATATACTGTATAATATATACTAATTATTGAGGGGTTTCAGGGGATGCCTCCCCTGACAATATTATGTTCGGTTTCGAGCGCCCGTAGCTCAATGGATAGAGCAGGGGCTTCCTAAGCCCCGTGTTGGAAGTTCGACTCTTCTCGGGCGCTCCATTATTATAGTAATACCATTATTAAGTAACAAAATAAATTATAAAACAGAGGAGAGGGGATAATTATATTGCTTAATAAAACTAACGATGAAATCTTAAAACAAATCATTAGAGAATCTGTTTTACAATATCTGAAAAAGAGTGAAATTGAGCTAAAAACCATTCCTGCAATTATTTTAACAACACCAAAAAATCCTACTCACGGACATCTTTCTACTAATATTGCCTTACAATTATCCGGCATAATATCAGACAATGCCAAGAAAATAGCCCAGTTTATTGTACAGGAAGTTGAAAAGAATAACCGGGAGTTGTTCGATAGAATTGTAATAGCAGGACCAGGTTTTATAAATTTCTATTTTAAAAATGACATATTGTATAATGTGTTACATGAAATTATGACCAAAAAAAGTAGATTTGGCCATTCCAATATAGGACAGGGTGAAAAGGTATTAGTTGAATATGTCAGTGTTAATCCTACCGGTCCGTTGCATGTTGGCCATGGAAAGTGTGCTGCAGTTGGAGATTCACTCTCTAGAATATTAAAGGCCGCTGGTTATGAGGTAGCAACAGAGTATTATATAAATGATCATGGCAAACAAATGGATATTCTTGGAGAATCAGTTTTGGTACGCTATAGACAATTATTAGGGGAAGAGATTGAATTCCTGGAAAATGGATATCAGGGAGATTATATAGTCACCCTGGCTCAAGAAATTAAGGATAAATATAAAGCACAGTTTAAGGGGAAAAATGATCTGAATACAATTCGTTTTTTTAAAGCTTATACCCAACAGAGAATTTTACAAGATATAAAAGAAGATTTAATCATTTTTGGAGTAGAATTTGATAATTGGTTTAGTGAAGAATCTCTTTACACTCAAAATAAGGTACAGGTGGTCATTGAGAAATTAATACAAGAGGGATTTATTTATAGTGATAAAGGTGCTCTGTGGTTTAAGTCAACTGATTTCGGAGATGAAAAAGACAGGGTCGTAACCAGAAATAATGGTGAGGCTACTTATTTTGCTTCGGATATTGCTTACCACAATGATAAATATTATAGAGGTTTTAATACTCTGATTGACATATGGGGCTCTGATCATCATGGCTATATTAAGAGGATGAAGGCTGCTATTCAAGCATTGGGTTATGATAAAGAGTCTTTTCAGGTACTATTGGTGCAATTTGTTACCCTGGTTAGAGGCGGCAACACTATTGGAATGAGTACCCGGGGTGGACAATTCGTCACTTTAAAGGATTTATTAAAAGAGGTTGGCAAAGATGTTGCTAGATATTTTTTTCTGATGTATAGCCATGACAGTCATACCGAGTTTGATCTGGATATCGCCAAATCCCAATCCATGGAAAATCCTGTTTTTTATATCCAGTATGCTTATGCACGCATATGCAGTATAATAGAAAAAGGGAAAACAAGAGATATTGTATTAGATGATAAAAAGAAAGAACTAATTGACCTGAAGCTACTAGATAAAAAGGAAGAGCTGGAAATTATTAAGAAATTATCCTCTTTTATAAAGGTGGTGGAAAGAAGCTCACTCCAGCGTAAACCCTATTTGATTGCTGGGTATTTGCATGAGTTAGCCAGCCTATTTCATAAATATTATACTGAATTTAAAGTTATTGGTAAGGAGAGGAAACTTTCTGAAGCTCGGTTATACCTAGTTAGTGCCATTAAAGTTGTTTTAGAAAACGCTTTATTCTTATTAGGGATACAGGCTCCGGAGAAAATGTAAAAACATTATTGAGGTTAGTATGAAAAGCTTTCGACTCGTTATTATTAGTGGATTATCTGGTGCTGGGAAAAGCGTTGCTATTAAGGTTTTTGAAGACATGAATTTCTTTTGTGTTGATAATATACCTCCTCAGTTAATTCCAAAATTTTCTGAGCTGTGTCTGAAGTCACAGGGGAAATTATCTAAGATAGCTTTTGTTATTGATATCAGGGGAGAGATATTTTTACGTGAATTAGAGCAATCGTTGAGAGAATTAGAAACCATGAATATTTTCCCGGAAATATTATTTCTAGAAGCCAGGGATGAAATTATTGTGAGAAGATTTGGGGAAACAAGAAGAAAACATCCTCTTCAAATATCTCACAGCATTTTAGATAATATTCAGGAAGAAAGAAAAAAACTAAATGAGCTGAAATCTAAAGCAAGTATAATAATAGATACCTCCAATTTAGATCCCAAGCAGCTCAATAGGGAGATTCGAAAATACTTTCAGAAAGAAACAATCGGTAAAATACAAATTAATTTAATATCTTTTGGTTATAAATACGGTCTGCCCATTGATGTTGATTTAGTGTTAGATGCTAGGTTTCTTCCTAATCCTTTTTATGATAGCAAACTTAGTGAACTCTCTGGAAAAGACGAAAAAGTTAAAGAATATTTACAACAATTTCCTATAACACTACAATCCATTCAGCAATTCTTTTCCTTAATTGATTTTCTCATACCATATTATATAAAAGAGGGTAAGAACTATCTATCTATTGCTATTGGTTGTACAGGAGGAAGGCATCGTTCAGTTTTTATGGTAAATGAACTTATTCATCGGTTAAGGTCGAAAGGTTATCCTGTTTTTGTAAGACATAGAGATATCAGAAAGGAAGAAAAAATATTTAAAGAGAAGTTATAAGATATAAAATGATCAAAAGAAATTACCATTTAAAATCACTATTAAAGTGGTTTTATCCCGGAATGAGAGTAAAACGTTTTTTACTCATGGTCTTATCAGGCATAATTCTTATGGCAGTAGGTTTGATTTATCTTATTGATCTCACTAGATTTTTATGGATCAAGAATCAGATAAAAAATCTATTTATTTATTATCAAATAGCTCCACATCTTTCTGGTTTAATCTTAATTATTATCGGTTCTTTGCTAATTATTTTGGGTATTTCCAATATAAATCGGTCCATTCTGAAAACTATTATACCCAAACAGGTAGATCTGGTGCCTGAAATTATTTATGAACAGAGAAAATTGGAGAAAGGACCCCGGATAGTAGTAATTGGAGGTGGAACCGGTCTTTATACCTTATTGAGAGGTTTAAAACAGTATACCAGTAATATTACTGCTGTGGTAACTGCCTTTGATAGCGGTGGTAGTTCCGGCAAATTAAGAGATGAATTGGGCGTTCTTCCGCCTGGTGATATTAGAAATTGCCTGGTAGCTCTTTCTACTGAAGAATTATTAATGAAAAAATTATTCCAATACAGATTTACCAATGGCAGTTTGCAGGGGCATAGTTTTGGCAATCTATTTATTACAGCTATGTCAGAAGTAAGTGGTGATTTTTCTAAAGCTATTGAAAAGTCGAGCGAGATACTGGCAATTAGGGGAAAGGTCATTCCTTCTTCAATTGAGAATGTCACCCTTTGTGCTCAATTAAAAAATAAACAGCTTATCAGCGGTGAAGATAAAATATCTCAGAGTAAAAATGGCATCGAAAGTATTTTTATACAACCCTCTTCAGTTTTGCCTTTACCGGAAACCATTCAAGTGATTCAAGAAGCTGATGCCATTATTCTCGGTCCGGGTAGTCTTTATACCAGTGTGATATGCAATCTGTTAGTGAAAAACATTCCAGAGGCAATTTATCAATCTGAAGCACTCAAAATTTATATCTGCAATGTTATGACCCAGCCTGGAGAAACCGATAACTATACTGTTTCAATGCATGTAAAAGAAATCATTAAATATCTACCTAACAATTGCTTAGATTATGTCTTGCTTAATAGTCAGAGATTAAGCAAGCAGGTAGCGATAAAATATAAAAAGGAGGGAGCCTTTATGGTTAAAGACGATTTACCTCCTGATTTTGATAAAAGGACAAAAGTATTGAGGCAGGAGTTGTTATCAGAATATAATTTTGCCCGGCATCATTCTGAAAGGTTAGCTAAACTGATAATAGACATTATTCATAAGGAGAAAAAATAATTGTATTTTTCACCACTGGTAAAACAAGAATTAGCTCGCATAATTCCGTCAAAAAATTATGAGCAAAAAAGTGAGCTTTTAGCCTTGATTATAATGAATGGCAGGATTGATTCCCCCGGTAAGTTATTAATTATTCTTGATAATCCAGTTATGATTAAGGTAGTTTATTTTTTAGTGAAGAGAGCTTTTCGCTACGAAGCTAAAATAGACATAATAAAGAAAAACCATAAAAAGAAGATTTATAATATATCCGTTGCTGATAAGCAAAAAATAAAATTAATGTTAAAGCAATTTCAATTAAAAAGAAATGTTCGGGGAGATTTAAGAAGAATAGGAATAGTCAGAAACAAAGAAGAAATAATAAGAAATTTTTCTGAGCAAGACTTTTTGCGAGGAGCCTTTTTAGCAGGTGGTTTTGTTAATGATCCTGAGAGAATGTATCATCTGGAGATTGCCTGTCCTTCTAAGGAGGTGGCACAAATGATTGGAGATATTTTACACCATTCCTCGTTCTCTACCAAAATAAGCTTTTGGCAAAAGAAGTGGACTGTTTATATAAAAAAGAGCGCACAAATCTTTGAATTTTTACGTTTTATCGGGGTACAGAGAGCTTTGTTAAACCTTCAAGATATTATTGCACGAAAAGATATTTTAAATACTGTAAATCGATTAGTTAATTGTGAAACAGCTAATCTAGATAAAACAATATTTTCGGCTTCCCGACAATTATTTTATATCGACTTAGTACTAAAGAACATTGGTCTGGAAAATTTATCTCCTAATCTTAGAGAGGTAATTAAAATCCGTCTAAACCATCCCTATGCCAGTATTCAGGAGCTTACTGATGCTATGGGAGGTAGCATCACTAAGTCAGGAATATATCATCGCTTGAAAAAGATTAAGCAATTGGCAGAATACTATTTACCAGCAAACTAAATTTAGCTATCAAAGAAACAAAACCAAGAATTAATACTATTTTTTGAGGTTGTTTGAAAAAAATTAATAATTAGTGATAAAATATTATTGAACTTATAATATAAATAAATTCTGGCTTAAAGCAAACTCATCTTAATCTATATTTGACTGGATAAGGGTTTATATTAACTTTATAAAAAGAAGATATTAAAGGAATTGATAAATATTAAGCTCGTGATTGACTTAGGGGTTCTCAAGGGGAAGAATTCCCCTGGAATATCCCATAGATGAATTAGTCTCATCGAAATAATAACAAAATGGTTATTTATAGTTCGTTAGAGGGAATTTTAATGGAACAAAATCTGTTTATAGAGCAGAGACAGACTTTGCATCTCTCGCCCCAAATGTACCAATCTATCAGAATATTGCAGATGAATATAATTGAATTAAACCGGTGGCTGGAAAAGGAATCCCAGGAAAATCCGGTATTGGAAGTAGATTTTGACCAGGTTTCTTATCCAGAGCGAGATGTAGCAACAAAAGTCAATAACAATGATAATAATTGGCCAGATGGCAGAGCTTTGTTAGATTACTTTTCAAGCTGGAAAGGTTCAAGAAATAATAACAATATACCCACTACAGAGCAAGAGCAAGAAATAAAAGGGCAGAATACGGTTTTAAATAAGATACCTTTAGCAGAGCATCTCTTACTGCACTTTAGAATAATGGCTAGAGATGAACTTGAATCTAAAATTGGTGAGTATCTAATTGGTAATATTGATTATAATGGTTACTTAGTGATTAGTTGTAAGGAAGCAGCGCAAGATTTAAATATTCCAGAAAAAAGGGTAAGGCAGGTTCTGGCTATAATTCAAAATTGTTCTATACCGGGATTGGGAGCTAGTAATTTGAAGGAATGTTTGCTCCTTCAATTAAAGAACCTAAGATTACCCGAAAAAGAGCTTCTCAAGAAATTAATATTGTTTTATCTAGAAGATTTATCAAAGAAAGAATTTAAGGATATCTGTCGCAAAATGGACCTGTCATATTCTGAAATACAACATTTATTGGATGTTTTAAGGAAGAATTTTGATCCAAAACCAGGTAGGATATTTTCTCGAGATAATGAAATAAATTTTTTAATACCTGATATTATTATAAGAAAAATTAATAACCAATATGAAATTTTTGAGAATAAAAATATTTTTACAGATATAAGAATTAATTCTATTTATGAGAAGATGTTGTTAGAATGTAAACAAGTGGAAAAAATTAAAAGACAGGAACCATTGTCTCAGGAAAAATTGAATGAATCTCAAAAAACTCTGGAATACTTAAGAAAGAAAATAAGCTCTGCGCGTTGGATTTTAAGATGTTTAGAACAAAGAAGAAATACCATTGATAATATAACCAGATTTATAATAAATTACCAGCAAGATTTTTTAGAAAAAGGAGTTACTCATCTGAAACCATTATCTTTAGAAAAGACTGCCGCAGCTCTGGGTTTAAATAAATCTACTGTTTCCAGGGCTATTAAGTCTAAAAAGATTCAGCTACCCAGGGGTATCTATGATATGAAATACTTCTTTTCTAAGGGTTTAGTTCAGGATAATGCAGAGATAATTTCTAACGAAAAAATTAAAAATTTAATTAGAAAATATGTTGAAAAAGAAGATATTTTTCAGCCCTATTCTGATCAAAAACTAACTGAAGTATTACAAGAAAGAGAAAGAATAAAGGTAGCACGAAGAACAGTAGCCAAGTATCGCAAATTAATGGATATACCTTCTGCAAAAATACGTAGAAGGTATAGATAAAAATAGAAAAAACAAAATATTTCACAAAAAAAGGAGGAAATATGGGTATTAAAGTAGGGATTAATGGATTTGGCAGAATTGGTAGAAATGTATTAAGAGCTGCACTTAAGGATCATGATATTGATTTTGTGGCAGTAAATGATATTACTGATGCCAAAACTCTGGCACATCTATTAAAATATGATTCGGTACATAGAATTTTAAAAGAAGATGTTGAAGTTAGTAATGATGTAATCAAAGTTGCTGGAAGAGAAATAAAGGTGTTAAAGATAAAAGATCCATCAGATTTACCCTGGAAGGAATTGGGAGTAGAAATTGTCATTGAGTCCACAGGATTATTCCGGGATAGGGATAGTGCCAGCAAGCATTTATCAGCAGGTGTCAGAAAAGTCATAATTACTGCTCCAGCTAAAGGAGAGGATATTACCATTGTTATGGGAGTAAATGAAAAAGATTATCTGTATGCAGAACATCATATTATATCAAATGCTTCCTGTACCACCAATTGCCTGGCGCCAGTAGTAAAGGTTCTACATGACACCTTCGGCATTGAAAAAGGGATAATGTCTACCATTCATTCTTATACTTCTGATCAAATGTTGTTAGATGCTCCTCACAAAAGTGATTTGCGACGCGCCAGAGCAGCAGCGCTTTCTATGGTTCCAACTACTACAGGAGCAGCAAAAGCAGTTACTCTGGTTATTCCTGAATTGAAGGGGAGATTAAACGGAATGGCTTTTAGAGTTCCTACTCCCAATGTATCTGTGGTAGATTTATCAGTATGGTTGAAAAAGGATGTAACTGTAGAGCAGATTAACCAGGCACTGAAAGAAGCTGCTCAGGGTCATCTAAAAGGTATTCTGGATTATAATGAACTACCGCTGGTTTCCAGTGACTACAATGGTAATTCTTATTCCTCTATTGTCGATGGCTTATCTACTATGGTTGTAGATGGAAATTTAGCCAAAGTAGTTTCCTGGTATGACAATGAATGGGGTTACTCCTGCAGAGTCATTGATTTGGCGAAATATATCACAAAATAATATTAAGTCATTAAGATTATATAGATTACTTATATAGGTATAGAGTAAAAATTTATATGAAAAATAGAATGTGAATTCACAGCCTCACCTTAGAAGTGGGGCTTTGAATAATTTGAGCAGGAGGATTTTGAATGCGCAAACCTTTGATTGTTGGCAATTGGAAAATGAATAAGACAGTTACTGAAAGTATTGCCTTAATAAAAGAATTGATAATTTTTGTACAGGATTATCAGGAAACAGAGGTGGTTATATGTCCACCATTTACTTCCTTATGGGCTGCCAGAGAATTGATTCAGGATACCAACATTATTTTGGGAGCTCAGAATGTCTATTTTCAGAATGAAGGAGCCTATACCGGGGAGATATCTGCCAGAATGTTACAAAATATTGGTTGTAGTTATGTTATACTTGGTCATTCAGAAAGAAGGGAGTATTTTCAGGAAAGTTCGCTGGAAGTTGCTAGAAAGGTTGGGCAGGTTCTTAATTTTGGAATTAAACCAATTATCTGTATTGGAGAAAAATTGGCAGAGAGGGAATCAGGAAAAGCACAGGATGTAGTTAGAGAAGAAATAGAAGCCATCTTTGCTATATTGAAGTCAAAAGAGGCGATAAATGTTGCATTTGCTTATGAACCTATTTGGGCTATTGGAACTGGTAAATCGGCAACTCCACAGGATGCCAGTGAAATGATTCAATATATTCGTACATTATTGGATAATAAATATGGTAAAATGATTGCTCAACAGATCAGGATTTTATATGGAGGGAGTGTTAATCCGGAGAACATAAAACCACTGATGGCTGAATCTGAAATTGATGGTGCACTGATTGGTGGAGCAAGCCTGCAGGCTAAAACATTTTCTAGATTAGTAAAATATCAAGAGTGAAAGTTTAAACTATTCTTTTAAAATTAATTACCTAACTAACTTGATGCTATGCTGTAAATATGATATTATTCATAAGCATATTAGTGATTTCATTTGTGAATTTATGATTTCAACAGATAAAATTACTTAGTAGTATAAAAAAAGGAGACAATTAACAATGCCTACATGGCTCATGTTGATTCAAATCATTATTAGTGTAATGCTTATTGGCGTAGTGTTATTCCAAACCAGAAAGGCAAGTTCGGGGGGTGGCATCTTTGGCGGAGGTACTTTTGCTGATCATAGAGGCAGAAAGGGGAAAGAAGTACTTTTACTAAAATTAACAACAGCTATAGCAGTTTTGTTTATGATTTCTTCTATCATGATTAGTATATATAAATGAATTAGTTAGAAAAAAGGAAATAGATGGATGCAAATAAGAAAATGTATACCACTGACGAAATAAAGCATTACCGAGTTGATCCTGACCGAAAATTATTTTCTGCTAATCATGAAGAAATTGAAAGAGGATTAACTACTGACATTTATTTTATTAGAGCTATGGAGCTCCTTAATTTCTTGAAACTGGATGATAAAGAGGTTACTGCAGAAATATTTGCCAGGCGAGCAGGAATTTTTGCTGGTGTACAGGAAGTATATAATTTGCTCAAAGATAAAAAGATCAAACTTTGGTCACTACAAGAAGGAGATTCATTTCAATCCAAAGAGACAGTAATGAGAATCCAGGGTCCCTATAATGAATTTGGAGTGTATGAAACAATTATATTAGGGATATTAGCCAGTAGTTCTGCCTGGGCAACTGCAGCATGGGAATGCCGTGAGGTCGCCAATGGTAAAAAAATTATCTGTTTTGGCTCGCGGCATATTCATCCAGCTGTTGCTCCTGTTATGGAAAGAGCAGCACTTATTGGAGGAGTGGATGGAGCAAGTTGTGTACTGGGAGCAAAATTGATGGGGCAAGAACCTCAAGGTACTATTCCACATACTGTAATAATAATTACCGGGGATACAGTGAAAGCAGCAAAAACTTATCATGACTGTTTTTCTCCGGATATACCCAGAGTAATTTTGATAGATACTTTCAAGGATGAGGCTGAAGAATCAATTAGGGTTGCTAATGCGTTGGGCAAGAACCTTCTGGGTGTCCGTCTTGACACTCCAAGTGAAAGAGGAGGAGTATCCCCTGATTTGGTTAAAGAGGTACGAGCACGATTAGATCAGGCAGGATATGCTCATGTTAAGATTTTTGTTTCAGGAGGAGTAACACCAGAGAGAATTGTTTTATTAAGCAAGGAAGCTGTTGATGCCTTTGGAGTGGGTAGTTACATTAGCGATGCCTCACCCATTGATATGACTCTTGATATTAAGGAAGTTGAAGGAAAGCCAATTGCCAAAAGAGGGCGGATACCTGGCAAAATAGAAAATAAAAAACTTGTGAAATTAATATAGTATAACATATACCGTATGAGGTATAAAATAAAATAGTCGTGTGTCGTGAGTATCGCGTATTAAGTAAAAATCGTATACCATAAAACGTGAGATAATAAATAATGTAAGCATGACTGTAATGATAGAATAAAACTACAAAATCAGAAGTTACATTGAATATGTAAAAACACAAAAAATCTATAAGCTATTTTAGATATTTAGTACTCAGTTTTATATTGATGATTTTAAACTAATGGTTTCGCTTAAAAACAATATACACAATGCCATCTTTTAATTAATTGCCGGGATGGCGGAATAGGTAGACGCGCCAGCTTGAGGGGCTGGTAGGCATATTGCTTGTGGGGGTTCAAATCCCCCTCCCGGCACCATAGATTCTATTTTAAGAGAAATTAAAATTTTATTATAATGATAGTTATGAAGGGGACGTTGGTGCCCTTTTTATTTTTTTGTTTTACTATTAAAGATTTAAGATAGATAAGGTCATAATTTTTACTGTAAGTAAGAAGAAAGAGAAAATAATGAGTGGAGAGATGCGGTACAGGATAAACAGGAATCTAGAGAAAAAGAGAATAAAAAATTTTGCTAAAGAAATTGCATCATCCGGTAAAAATGTGCTATACTTTTGCCAGTGTTTTGTAAAATAGAAATGAATCATAAAATTGTAAGAATGATATATTTTGGTAAGTTCTTTAACAAATCTATTTTGATAATAAGAAATAGTAAAACAACAATAAATCAAAGATTTTTTTTAGTAAACCTTACCCATTATAGTCAATCAATAAATACAGACCTATAGCGAGGTGATGTAATGATAAGTTTTATTATCACTTTTGTTTTGAGTTTTTTCGCTTATCTATTTTTAACTGCCAGTCAAGGAGAAGTTTTGGGATTATGGAGTCAAAATGAAATAATAGCCGCCCTAATTGTTGGTCTTATTGTAACTATTATCTCTGCCAGAGTATTATTTCAGAAAAAACGTTACCACCTTTTAAACCCATTAAAATGGGTTATTTTTTTGTTTTATCTGGTCGGCCCCTTTTTTTATGCTATGGCCAAAGCAAATATTGATGTTGCTTACCGCGTAATTACAGGTAAAATCAACCCAGGTATTGTAAAAATATCTCCCAAATTAAAGAGCGATGCTGCCATAACCTTACTGGCAAACTCTATTACCCTTACTCCTGGAACACTAAGTGTGGATATAGATGAAAAGAATAATGATCTTTATATCCATTGGATTAATGTCACTAATTTGAAACCTTCTATTGAAGATATTTGCGGTACTTTTCCCGAATGGGCGAGGAGGATAGCAGAATGACTCAATTGTTGAACTATTTTTTAATTACAGGAGTATTGTTAACAGTATTTATTCTAATATCTCTGTTTCGTTTGATTTCCGGTCCCACTGTACCTGATCGTGTTGTGGCTATGGATACCATTAATACTTTAATTGTAGCAGGAATGATTCTATTTGGTGCAGCTTTTGAAGAAGTTATTTATATCGATGTGGCAATAGTATATGCCTTATTATCATATATTGCTACTCTGTATATTGCTAAATATCTTGAGAGGAGGGCAAAAGATAAGTGACCATTTTATCGATTATTTTATTTTTATTTTTATTAATAGGAATATTTTTCAATGGATTGGGTTCCATTGGTTTAATGAGATTTCCTGATGTTTACACCAGATTGCATGCTGCTACAAAATGCACTACGTTTGGTTCTATATTCACATCATTGTCTGTTATCATTTTTGGTTTTTATTTTTGGAAAGTAAACGGTGATTCTAAATTCGGAGTTCTGGCATTGCATACCATAATAGCTTTGGTTTGTTTGATTATAACCAATCCTACTGGAGCTCATGCTATTGCTCGGGCAGCTTACCGCAGTGGAGTGATGCCTAAACAGGCAGTGATTGATCAATTAAAGGAGGCAAAGCTGAAATGAGCCCATTAGTAAGTATTGCTCATATTGCCGTACTGGTTGTTATGATTATTGCATCAATTTTAGCTGTAGTACTAAGGGATTTATTACCTTCAGTTATTGCCCTGGCTGCAGCCAGTTTGCTTTTGTCCTTAGAATTTTATCTTCTGCATGCTCCTGATGTAGCAATAGCAGAAGCAGGAATTGGGGCAGCTTTGACTATGGCAATTTATATTTTTGCCATCAGGGCAACAAAGAAGTAAGAGGTGAGATTATGAAAAAATCAATATTTGGTATTGCTTTTATATTATTTGTGGCTTTTATGATTCTAGCAGCCTTTGGTATGAGACCTTTTGGGGAGCCAGCTTTTAGTGAAATGGATGACTATTATATAGAAAATGCTCAGGCTGAAACAGGAGCTAATAATGTAGTAACTACCATAGTTTTCGATTACCGTGGTTTTGATACCCTGGGAGAGGCAACTGTTTTATTTACAGCAGTGGTAGGTATTGTGGCATTATTTAGGGAGGTGGCAAAATGATAGAAGAAATGTCTCGTATTGTTAGAACCATAACTACATTGATTTATGGTTTTATCGCTGTTTATGGATTTTATGTCATAATACATGGCCATCTCACTCCTGGAGGAGGTTTTCAGGGAGGAGCGATAGTAGCATCAGCTTTTGCTTTATTGTTAGTAACCTATGGCAATAAAAATACTCAAAGCTTTTTAGCAAAAGATATTCTTTCTTTGCTGGAAAGTACCGGTTTGGTTCTTTTTATCACGTTTGCATTTTTTGGATTAGGTGCAACCTTTTTTTATAATTTTCTTTCCAACAGTGGCGGATTATTCGGTTCACCAGCTACAATCGGTGTCAATCCAGGTGATCTAAATACAGGTGGTACTATAACGCTGATGAATATGGCAGTGGGTTTAGAAGTGCTGGCAGCATTAGGAGTAATTGTTCTTACCATGTCTGTTGCCGCTGAAACTATACAGAAGAAGGAGAAGCCGTGAAATGATTGGAAATTTTCCCTTTGTGGCAGTGGTAATTTTGATTGGATTAGGAATTTATACCCTGATTTTTAAGAAAAATCTAATTAAGATTGCTATCGGAATAACACTAATTGAAAATGGTACCAATTTATTTTTAATTACTTTAGGATACCGAAAGGGAGCCATAGCGCCAATTTATACACAGGCGCCAGAAGGAGTCAAAATGGTTCTTCCTACACCTCAAGCCTTAACCTTGACCAGTATTGTTATAGGAGTTGCTACAACTGCGTTGATTCTTTCTATTGCCATGATTCTTTACCAAAAATATGGCACATTAAATACAGATGAGATAAGGAGGTTAAGAGGATGAGTAGCATTTTGATGCATGCACCTGCTTTAGTAATTGCCTTGCCTCTATTAACAGCTTTTGTTACTCCTGTTATAGGTCGTTTTAATCGTAAAACAATAAGTTGGTTTGTATCCTTTATATTAGGACTAACGTTATTATTGATTATATTTATAGCTAATCAGGTCTTAACTAATGGCGCTTTGATTTATGTTTTTGGGGGAACTGAGGCAGGTTTAACATTACCATCTGGATATACGGTACCCATCAGAATTATTTTCCATATTGACGGAATGGGAATATTTATGGGATTGATAACCGCTGTTGTATCTTTTTTAGCTGCTATTTATTCAATTTCTTTTATGGAACAACATAGTGGGTTAGAAAAGTATTACACACTATTACTCTTATTGGCAACCGGGATGTTTGGTATGGAATTAACCGGAGATATTTTCAACTTTTTTGTTTTTTTAGAGATCGCTTCTATTGCTTCAGTAGCGCTGATTTCCTTTCGGAGTACTCTTGCAGGTGAACCTGCTGAGGCAGGATTTAAATATATGGTAGTTAGTTCCATATCTGCCTTAATGGTACTATTTGCTATTGGATTATTTTATGGTCAATATGATGTTTTGAATATGGCAACCATTGCCAGTGTTATGCAATTTACCCAGCTTGATAAAATAGCTTTAGTACTTTTAGTATCTGTTTTGGCAATGAAGGCAGGTTCAGTGCCCATGCATATGTGGACACCAGATGCTTATTCGGAAGCCCCTGCAGCGATTACTATGGTTCTGGTTGCTGCCAGTCAAGCTAGCCTTTATGCTCTTTTTAGAACCACATTTTCTCTCTATAATGTGACTTTAAATACGGTAACAGTTGGTTGGATTATTATTATTCTGGGTATACTTTCTATGTTTATCGGTGTTACTATGGCTATTATTCAGAAGGATATCAAGCGTTTAATGGCTTATCACGCCATTTCTCAGACTGGTTATATGCTTTTAGGAGTGGGAGTAGGCCTGGCTGTTTTAGCAAATCCGGTAGCTTTAGAAAATTTTGGAATAAAAGCAATGGAAGGTGGAATCTTTCATATTATGAACCATGCTATGTATAAAGGTTTATTATTTTTAACTGCTGGTGCCTTATTCTATAGGACAGGTACCAGAGATTTAAATAAGATGGGTGGTTTAGCTAATAACATGATGTACACTACTATCTTCTTTATAATCGGTGCAGCAGCTATTGCTGGAATACCACCCTTTAATGGTTTTGCCTCCAAGTTAATTATCTATGAGTCAGTCTATCAATTTAATCCTTTATTATCAATTATTGCTATGCTGGTTAGTATTTTAACCCTGGCTTCTTTTGTGAAAGTATTTCATAGTGCCTTTTTAGGTCCTAAACTGGAACAATATAAGTCAGTACAGGAGGTTCCTAAAAGTATGGTAGTGGCAATGGCTACCTTAGCCTGCATCATTGTATTTTTTGGATTATTTCCCGATCTCATTGTTAAACATATTGTTCATCCTGCAGTAATGGCTTTGATTAATCAGACTCACTATACCGCAACAATATTGGGAGGAATATAGTATGAATATTGGTTTATTAGAAACAGGAAGTGGTTACTGGAATGCGATAATATGGGTCTTAGTTACTATTATAGTTGGAATTGGTGTTTTATGGCTAAGAAATAAAGGTGAAGGAAGCTATAAAAAAGATACCAATCAAACAAAACCTTTCCTTTCTGGCAATCCAGAAGTAAGTAAAGAAGACTCTCATGTCGGAGCAAGCCATATCTACTGGGGATTCACTGAGGCTTTAAAGAATTATTATGAGCCCCTGATTAAACTACATACCGGGGACATTAATGATTATAGTGGATGGATTGTTTTAGTAATGGCTATTATATTTATTATAGTTGGGGTGAGTTAGCACAATGAAATTAGATAAGTATTTAGATCGTTCTTTATGGGTATTTCATTTAAATACAGGTTCTTGTAATGGTTGTGATATTGAAATTGTGGCCTTATTAACACCAAGATATGATGTGGAAAGATTTGGTATAAAACTAGTGGGAAGCCCAAAGCATGCCGATATACTATTAGTGACTGGTCCTGTCAATCGAAAGATGCTACCAAGGTTGAAACTGATATATGAACAGACTCCTGATCCCAAAGCTGTTATTGTAGTTGGCACCTGTGGTACAAGTGGCGGCGTATTTTATGATTCTTATAATATAGTGGGACCAGTGGACAAGCATATTCCTGTGGATGTATATGTACCTGGATGTCCAATAAGGCCAGAAGCAATAATTAATGGGGTCTTGAAAGCCTGGTTAAAATTAGAGAGATTAAGAGGCTCCTCTGGTGCAGAGATTGAAAAGAAAATAGAAGAGGTTAGTGCTTAAAATAAAATGAGAAGGTTCAGGTGATAATATGGAATATTATAATGCCCAAGAGTTATTATCATTTTTAGAAGAAAATTTGAAAGAAAACATTTTAGGAATTCGCCTTGAATCCAGAAAGGCAGGCATCAAGCAGGAAGAGTTTCATAATATCTGGTTAGAGGTGAAAAGAGAAAAATTCAGGGATACTGTAAAGCTATTAATGAGCTTACAATATCCTCACATTGCTATTATTTCCGGCCATGATACCGGTGAAACCATTGAACTGGTTTATCTTTTTTCCCTCTTTTATGGAGAGAAATTTAAAGAAATTTCAATTAATATCAAGGTGAGATTAGAGAGAAAGAATCCAGCTATCGAGAGTATAACTGATCTAATTCCTGGAGCTCAAACAACCGAAAGGGAAATTAAAGAGATGCTGGGAGTAGAATTCATAGGACTTCCGGATATGCGAAATATCTTTTTACCATACGATTTTCCTAAAAATGTTTTTCCCTTCCGAAAAGATCAAAAAGGCTTGGACGAACTCGTTCCAAAGGAAAGTTGAGGTGACTACAGTTGAGTAAATCTACTTATAAGGTACCTATCGGGCCTATTCATCCGTCATTGGAAGAACCAATGACCTTCAATTTTGAGATATCCGGCGAAAGAATTCAGTCGGTAGATTTAGCACCGGGTGATAATCATCGGGGTATCGAATTTATGGGTAGAAATAGAAATATTATTCAAATAATATATCTAGCAGAAAGAATTTGTGGGATATGTTCAGCTTCTCATCCCTTTGCTTTTTGTCGTGCTGTTGAAAACGCTGCCGGTATAGAGGTACCGCCCAGAGCAGAATATATTAGGGTTATTATTTCTGAGTTAGAAAGAATTCATTCTCATATTTTATGGGCAGGAGTAGCCGCACATGAGTTAGGTTTTGATTCAGTCTTATTCCTTTCCTGGAAAGTGAGAGAAGAGGTAATGGATCTACTGGAAATGCTTACTGGTAACCGGGTAAATTATGGGATGTTTATGATTGGTGGAGTCAGAAGGGACATTACAGAGCAACAAATTCCTCAGATTAGAAAAACTTTACAATATTATAAGGATGTTTATCAGAAACTAGAAGATGTTTTTCTCAAAGATCCCAGTATCGCCTTAAGGACTAAGAATGTTGGTGTTTTAACCTATGAGGAAGCACTCAATTTAGCCAGTGTTGGCCCTACCACCAGAGCTTCAGGAGTAAAAAAAGATATCAGGCAGGATCAGCCATATTCGGCTTATGCTGATTTTGATGTTCAAGCTATCACACCGGATAGTTATTCCGGTGAAGTAAATGGAGATGTTTTTGACCGTATTATTGTTCGAATATTAGAGGTTTTTCAGTCTGTTCAAATCATAGAATATTGTATCAACAACTTACCCGATGGAGAAATATTATCAGAGCCAAAAATTGCCAAGTTATTAGGTGTTTTGAAAAAAGCAAAGGGAGAAGGTGTGGGCAGACACGAAGCTCCACGTGGTGAAGTTATTCACTATGTAAAATTAAATGAATCGGAAAATCCAGAGGTGTGGAAAGCAAGGGCACCGACTTATAATAATCTAATGTCCTGGATGCCAATGTTACAGAGGCAGGAAGTAGCAGATATTCCTATTGTAATAGCTTCCATTGATCCCTGCATTGGTTGTATGGATAGAGTAACACTGGTTGATTCTAATACCTATAAAAAACAGGTGTTAACTAGAGAAGAATTAAGAAAGTTAAGTATCGAAAAAACCAGGAGGATGTTAAGATGAGTGGGAGCAGTATTTTAATCTTTATTCTCAAAATTGTTGGCGCTCTAATAATTGCCGTAATTGGTATATTGGTAGGTTTATTTTATAAGGGCATTGATCGTAAATTAGCTGCTATGATGCAATCCCGGGTAGGGCCCCCAGTTAGACAGCCTTTTCTTGATTTTTTTAAGCTAATGATAAAGGAAAATATCGTTCCCGAGAATGCTATTCCCTGGATTTTTAATGGTGCGCCAATGCTGGCTCTGGTTTCCACAATTACCATTTTATTTTATATTCCTTATGGTTCCCTGCCAGCATTGTTTGGAAATTCTGGTGATTTGATATTAATTGCCTATCTGCTGGCTATTCCAGCAATTGCCCTGGTAGCTGGTGGTTTTTCTTCAGGATCTACTTATGCCAGTATTGGAGCACAAAGAGAGATGGTTTTGATGATGAGTTATGAACTCCCTCTGGTTACTACCATTGTTGTTTTAGGGTGGAGATTAAATTTAGCCTACCCCGGATTAAAGGTTTTTTCCTTAGCAGTTTTAAGTGCTAATCCTATCTGGAGTTTAGTTGGCCCGCTGGGTTTCATCGGCGCCATATTGTTGCTCTTTACCTTAGCTATTGTAACCCCGGCAGAGTTATCCATTGTTCCTTTTGATATTCCTGAGGCAGAAACCGAACTGGCAGGAGGCATCTTGGTGGAGTATTCTGGTCGGAACTTAGCCTTATTTGAACTGGCTAATGCAGTAAAAATGATAATAATGGGAGCCTTGACTGTTGTTTTATTTTTCCCATATAATATTGCCCATTTATTTTCATTAAGTGGTTTTTTTGCCTATATTGTCGATACGTTATTCTTTTTCTTTAAATTATTCATTGTCATATTTTTTGAAGCAACCCTTATTAGAGTTGCTATAGCACGTTTAAAAATTGACCAAGCTTCAGTTGCTTATTTAGTATTTCTTTCTATAGTTGGTCTGATGGGTTTATTATTGATAGCCGTTGATTATATTATCTAATATCGAAATTTCTTTGAAGTTTTGATATTTGCTAAAGCGAATTTATTTACATAATCCATATAGAAGAAGTGTTCAGATATTCCTAAGGGGAATAATTTCCCTGGATATACTGATTATAAGATGAAAGAAATTTTTTTAAACATATTTACTTAAGTGGTTTCAAGGTCTATCTCCCCTGATTACGGGTAATATAAATGAAATGAGGTGAAAAAGAATGCCGACACCAATAGTGTTTGAGTTAATCAAACAACTTTTTCATAGACCTGCAACAAATTGTTTCCCGGTGAAATATTATCCCAGCCAAACAACTGTTACTGATCTTATTAAAAAAGTCCAGGATGGCCAGGTGAAAATAAACTCACCGGTAACAGTACCGGAGAAATTTAGAGGGAAAATAGTATATGATAGGGAAAAATGTATCGGATGTCGCTTATGTGTTAGAGTATGTCCTTCCAGGGCGATTGAATTTCTTCCGGAAGAAAAAAAGATTAAAATCAGAATTGACCGCTGTATATTTTGTGCACAGTGTAATGATGTTTGTCCGGTCAATTGTCTGAGTATGTCGGAAAATTTTCTTCTAGCAAATGAAGATCGTTTTGATTCAGAGATGATTGTCCAATAATTTAAATTAAATAAGATAAGATGAAGTATAATGATTGTTTTATAAAATACTAAGATGCTACATTTTTATGAAGTATCTTAGTATTTGATTTTTATATAGCCATTACTAACATCTTGAAAGACTGTCTTATGGTTAGATGAAATGACTTTACCACAAAAATTGGTATAGATTAATTGACTATTTTATACTCTATGTTCAAAGTGGTAAGTTGTGTTACTTAGATTATTAAGATTAAATAAAATATTGCAAAAAAAGAAAAGAGGAGAATAAAAAGCAATTTCATAAAAGTTTAGTCTAGTATAGTAGTTCTTAAAGCAATCAGTGATATAGGTATGTGCTTGCCTATACATTAAGTCAGTTTGAGATTTATAATTCTTTCTAGTCAATAGGAGAGTAAAAGGAGAAAGGATTAGGTGAAAATTGGAATAGCCTTAAGTTGATTCTTTTTCAGTAAGTTTATAAGTTGATAGCAAGCCTTTAGCACTGGTTTACTTAAATTTTCACTCATTTCAGTGGAAAGAGGTTGAATACCAATAAGTATGATTTTATGGCAATCAGGAGCCAAGTATTCTATGAGATAGGACAGTGACAGGTAATGAGTGGAAAGTTGCAGGGAAATAATTTTTTCTACGGGGATTATTCTAATACTACCTGCAATAAGATTCATTTCAACAGCATCGATAATTACCAACAGTTCAGGATGAATGTTTTTAATAACTGAAGTGTAGTTTTCTGGAGCCGATTTTCCGTCTATCACCATCCAGTTATGATGATTGAAATGTTGGGCAAGAAAAGAACCAGCACCATCATCAGACCTTAAAGAGTTACCTATCCCTAATAGACAATTTTTGGACACTGAAAATGCATTCCTTAATCTTTAAAAATTTAAATATTTTATAATTAAGTTCTTAACTCATATGATCATCGAGTCTATGCTAATATAATATCATAAAAATAAGGGCATGTAGATCATGGTTATTGTACTATGTAGTCCTGTATGAATAAAGCTGTAAAAAAGTACATCATTGGTGTAATTGAAGAATGTTTTATAGAACATAACTCAAATAGGATATTGAAATAACATAATATTGGGGTCGAATTAAACAATAATATTTGCTATTGGAGCAAAGATTATAAAAAGTTGCAGTAAAGTACAAAGGATTGTAATATTATATTATAATAAAGATATAATTTCCTTTTGTTGTTTGAATGATTTATCCTGAATGTTTTCAAAACAGAATTTTTAACAAGATTATCGGGTAAAGTTTGACAAAAAATCAATATGGATTTAAAAAATAGACAGAAGGATGGTAGGGGAATACTCCCTGACTATTTTAATTAAAGGAGGGGCATATCTTTGAGAAGAACCAGACGTATTTATAAAAGAAAAACCAGGAGTAATCTGGAAACCCTCATTATCTTAGTTGGAGCGATAGTTATCTTATCCGTTGCCTTTTATATGGCAAGGGAAAAGAGTTTCTTGCCTCCAGAGGAATTAGAATCAGAACAGCAAACTATTTCTAGAGAGGAAATGGTTAAAGTTGGTGAAGAAGAGCAAAGGGAAATTGATCAGTTAATTACTCAGGATATCCCTACTGGTGAAAGACCGACTGAATCTGACACATCTATAGCACAAAAGCCAGTAGAAAGAGAAGTTTCAAGCCAAACAACGGAGCAAATGGCTCAGAAGGAAAGTAATTCAGTACCCCGACAGACTGTGACTACACCAACACCGCCAAAACAAGAAGTTTCTGTCAGTCAGACTGAGACAGTAACTCCATCAGGTACAGTTTATACCATTCAGGTAGGTTACTTTTCCATTGAGAGCAATGCCAGGGGTTTAGCCAGAGAAATCGAAAATCATGGATTTCAGACCTTTGTTATAGAACATAATAAAGCTTTTAAAGTGCAGATAGGTGCCTACCCCTTGCGAGCACAAGCTGAAGAAGCTTCTCAGCAATTAAAGAAATTGGGTTATGAAACCTGGATTACCCAGAGATAACAATAAGAGTATTCAGACAGTCTTTCAGAGATACAACATTTAGAAAGGATAATGTCTTATTAAGATTAGTAAAAAGTACATTCCGCAAGCTACTATCGATCGATTGTCAATTTATCATAGAACCTTAGAATCTTTGATTGAAGCAAAGAGAGTTAATGAGTTTTCCACAATTTCCTCGTCCAGACTGTCAGATATAACTGGTATTAATCCCCATCAAATTAGAAAAGACTTTTCTTATTTTGGTGAATTTGGGAAAAGGGGAATTGGTTATCCTGTCCTGGAATTATTTAATAAATTAAAGGAGATATTGAAATCAAATCAAAAATGGAATTTAGTGCTCGCTGGTGCTGGCAATTTAGGGACTGCCTTCCTTCGTTATAAAGGATTCTCCAAAAGAGGCTTCATCATAAAAGCAGTATTTGATAATGATATGGCTAAAGTAGGTAAAAAAATTGGCCATATCAGGATAAGACATATCCAGGACATGGAAAAATTTCTCAAAGAGCAGAAAATACGAATTGGTATTATTACAGTACCTTCCCAATCGGCTCAGGAAGTAGCTGACCAGATGATAGCTGGAGGAGTCAGGTCAATACTTAATTTTGCTCCCATTAGTATTAAACATCCCCGGAGAATATCAATTAAACATATTGATATTGCTATTGAACTTGAAAAGCTGGTCTATTACTTATCTTAAATTTTGTAAAATTATTATTTGCCAACAGGAGTGATGTATTTAAAATAAAACTAGAGGGCGAAATAATTTATGGCCAAAAATTTAAGGACGAGTTTGACATATATTAAGGGCATGTGATAAAATGACTTGGTGTGCTTTGTGATATTTTTCACAAATTTATCTTTTGGTAGAAAGTAATATAAGAATTAATTTTTATTTATTTTAGTTATTACCTTTTCTATTTATTTAAACTTTATATTCATGAGAGTATATTATGAAAATAAAAGATATTGTCAACATATTAGATGCTGAGGTCTTGACTGGAGAAAACTTGCTAGACCAGAATATTGAGGAATTTGCAGCCAGTGATTTATTAAGTGATGTTCTTGCTTTAAGCAAGGACGATTTTTTATTATTAACTGGATTAACCTCTCAGCAGGTGGTAAGAACCGCTGAGATTGCCGGAGGGGTAGGTGTGGTTTTTGTGAGGGGGAAAGCTCCTGAACAGGAAGCAATTGGTCTAGCCCGTTCCCACCGTATCCCACTTCTAATGACCTCCAAAACAATGTTTGATGCCTGTCGAGCAATTGTTGAGGCAATTATTAGTGAAGAGAAGAAATGACAATTTTACATTCCAGAGAAAAATTAACTTTAGCCAATGAGCTGGTTTATGAGTTAAAAGTGAAAGATGCTATGACCAGTAAGGTAATATTTTTTGGTGAGCAGGCTACCTTTCGTGAGATTCAATTATCTTTGAAACAAAATAGAATTTCAGGAGTTCCCATCCTGGATGAACAGAAAAATATTATTGGTATTGTCAGTATTGATAATGTAATTACTGCTCTGGATGAAGATTATGTGAACGATACGGTAAAAGATTATATGACTAAAGATGTGATAACCATTCCTCAAAATTATTCTTTGGTTTCAGCTATAAAAAAGTTTGAAAGATATAAATTTGGTCGTTTGCCGGTAACAGGGAATGTCCATTCCCGTAAAATAGTTGGTATCATAACTATGGGAGATATTTTAAATAGACTGCTGCTAACTATTCAAACCATTGCCGAGAAAGTGGAACAAAAAGAAAACAGAAATTATCAGCTATCCGATACCTTAATTAAGAATACTCCACAGAAGCCACTTCGTTTTGAAGTCAAAAAAGCTGACTTTGATAATGCTGGCAGAGTAGCCAGTATCATAAGAACTTATTTACAAAAAATGACCATAGATAAACAGATTATGCGAAGAGTTGCCATTATTTGCTATGAGGCAGAGATGAATATCAGTATCCATTCCTTAGGGGGATATATTTCAGTAGAATTGGAACAGAATAGTATTATTATTACTGCCGTTGATTATGGTCCAGGTATTCCGGATATAGAAGAAGCAATGAAACCGGGTTTTACAACTGCTTCTGAACAGATCAGGGCTTTAGGATTTGGTGCAGGCATGGGTTTACCCAATATAAAAAAATGCGCTGATCATCTAGAATTAGAATCTTCTATGGAAACCGGTACTATTTTAAAAGCAGTTATCCATATAGGAGGATAGAGATGAAATTAAGCCAGATTATTAATAGATGTTCCTTAGAGAAGATTGTATTCTGTTCAGATGAGGAAATCAAAACAGGTTATTGTGGAGATTTAATGTCAGATGTTATTGCCCATGCCAGCAATGATAGTGTATGGATTACTATCCAAGCACATAAAAATAGTATAGCTGTAGCGCTGATCAAGGATATAAGGGCAATTATCTTTACCAATAATGTAGAAATAAACCAGGAATTGATAGAAAAAGCCAGGGAAGAACAGATTAATCTATTGAGAACTGAAAAAAATTCTTTTCAAATATGTGGTCTATTGTACCAGATGCTGGGAGGCAAATCTGATCAAGATTGATTTACATATTCACTCTTCTCTTTCAGCGTGCGCGGAAAATATTATGTCACCACAAAACATATTGAAAAAGGCAGAAAAAAGCGGACTAAACTTAATTGCTATTACTGATCACAATGCGGTTGCCCATTCGATTTTAATTAGAAAAATTAATAAAATAAGCTCAGTTAATATTATTCTCGGGATTGAGCTGACTACCCGGGAAGAGATTCATATATTGGGTTATTTCCCAGATGAATATAGTATGAGAGAGATGGAGAAGAAGATAAGTGATTGTCTGCCAAAAATGAAAAATAAACCTTCTTTTTTTGGTGACCAGCTAATCTATGATGAAAAAGGAGAGATAGTTGAAATAGATTATATGTTAAGGCAAAATGCTTTACAAATCAGCTTAGATGAGTTAATTGACTACATTCATTTTCTGGGTGGAATAGCAATACCGGCTCATATTAATAGAGATTATTGCAGTTTAATGAGCCAGATAGGTTTTTTAGATCCTACTAGTAATTTTGATGCAGTAGAAGTATCAAGATTTGAATGGATAAATAAGAAATATGAAATTGGAGACTTACTGGAAGGATTCCCAGTAATTAGCGGTTCAGATAGCCACTTTTTGGAAGATATTGGAACATTTTTTTTGGAAGTAAAAGATGATAATCATATAATAGATTTTAGCTCATTGCAAGATTTTCTAAGGAAGACCGGAAATGAAAAATATAGCGGACCATTTCTTTGATATTATAGAAAATTCAGTTAATGCCGGGGCTAATGAAGTTATTGTGAAAATAACTTATACTAAAAGTATTTTTTTTTGTAGCATTTCCGATAATGGGAAAGGAATTATTGGGCAGGAAGTATTAGATCCTTTTATAACTTCCAGGAAGACCAGAAGGGTTGGATTGGGTCTCCCCTTATTAAAAAGAACGGCAGAGGATACCGGCGGATATTTAAAGATAAGAAGGATAAATAAAAAAGGAGGGACTGCTCTTCAATTTAAGATAGACATGTCTCATATTGATGCCAAACCCTTTGGTGATTTGGCCTGGACTTTTACAGATATATTTTTTGCCTGGCCGGAGATTAATCTTAAATTATTTATTACCAAAGAGGATAGAGAGGAACTGATTTTAGATTTCCTGGAATTACGAAATGAAATTGCTAAGGGATTAAAAAATTATATAAATATAAGAAAACATATTTATGAGGTATCACAAAAAGAATTTAAAAAAATAGATATTAGGTAACTTATTTTTAAGGTATTAATATTATTCAATATAAATTAATGTTTGGAGAGGAGGAGCTATGAAAAATTTTGAAGAACTAAAGATAATGCGGGAGAAGGTAAAGAAAGATTTAAAGCTTAGATCGGGAAAGCATCGTGTCAAGATAGTAGTAGGAATGGGTAGTTGTGGAATAGCTGCTGGGGCTAGAGAAACAATGAATGAATTCTTGGAATTGATTGAAAAAAGCAAAAAAACGGATATTATTATTACTGCTTCAGGATGTTTTGGTTTTTGCGCCCAAGAACCTATGATTCATGTATATGTAGAAGAAGATAGACCGGTAACTTATCGCAATGTTGATGTAGAGGCAGCAAGGATAATTTTTAATGAACATGTTTTAAATAATAGAGTAGTAGAAAAATATTTATTTTCAAAGGGGAAAAAATAATGAGTGAAACAGCTATCATTAAAAATGATGAATGCACTGTTGAAGAAAAGTACCAGGAATTAGGGAGTTTTATTAGAGATAATAAAGAGAAAAAGGGCTATTTAATCCCAGTCTTGTATAAAGCACAATCCTTGTTTGGTTATTTACCTTCAGAAGTCCAAGAATTCGTTGCTGAGGAGATGAATATTTCTGTTAGTGAAGTATTTGGAGTAGTTACATTTTATTCTTATTTCAAAACACAGCCTGTAGGTCGGCACACTATTACAATCTGTATGGGAACAGCTTGTTATGTCAGAGGTGCTAAAAAGATTCTGGAGGCATTAGAAAATAAATTGGGTATAAAGATAGGCGAAACAACAGAAGATCTGAGATTTACTTTAGGAGAACAACGTTGTTTTGGGTCATGCGGAATGGCTCCAGTTATTATGGTTGACAATGAAGTTCATGGTCGGTTAACTCCCAGTAAATTAGACGCAATTTTAGAGAGATACAAATAGTTTAATAAGGAGTAGATTAATTATGAATAATATAAGAATCCAGCTTCTTCTATGTCATGGTACTTCTTGTATGTCTAATGGTTCAGTAAGGGTTAGAGAAGCGTTGGAAGTGGCATTAAAAGAGGCTAATCTGGAAAAAGAGGTAGAAATTATTACCACTGGATGTATGGGTATATGTGAACTGGGACCCATTATGGTTGTTTATCCTGATGGAGTGTTTTATCAACAATTAAAACCAGAGGATGCCCGGGAAATTGTACAGGAACATATCTTAAAAGGCAGAGTAGTGCAGCGGCTTTTTTATAAAAAGCCAAAAACAGAAGAATTAGTAGCTATGATAGAAGATATTGATTTCTTTAAATTACAGAGAAAAATTGCTCGCCGAAACTGTGGAATTATTGATGTTAATACCATTGATGATTATATCGGTGCCGATGGTTTTATGGCTTTGGGGAAGGCTTTGACAGAGATGACTCCCCAGCAAGTAATTGATGAGATTAAAAAATCCGGGTTGAGAGGTAGAGGCGGTGCCGGTTTTCCAACTGGATTGAAGTGGGAATTTGCGGCAAGAGCTTCTGGTAAACAAAAATATATTTTATGTAATGCAGACGAAGGTGATCCCGGTGCATTTATGGATCGTAGTATGCTGGAAGGAGACTCCTATAGTGTATTAGAAGCTATGATGATTGGCGGTTATGCTATTGGAGCTAACCAGGGATATATTTATGTGCGGGCTGAATATCCCTTAGCTATTGAAAGGCTAAAAATTGCCATCAAAGAGATGAGGAACCATCAGCTACTGGGCAAGAATATCCTGGGGACTGGTTTTGATTTTGATGTAGAAATTAGAATGGGTGCAGGAGCATTTGTTTGTGGTGAGGAAACTGCTTTAATGCGCTCTATTGAAGGCAAGAGGGGAGAACCCAGGCCAAGACCCCCCTTCCCTGCTAATAAAGGATTATTTGAATCCCCTACTGTTTTAAATAATGTAGAAACATTGGCTAATATACCTTATATAATTTTATATGGAGCTGAAAATTTTGCTTCTGTTGGAACTGAAAAGAGTAAAGGAACTAAGATATTTGCTCTGGCTGGAAATATTAACAATACCGGTTTAATCGAAGTTCCTATAGGTATTACCCTAGGTGAAATTGTTTATAATATCGGTGGAGGGATTCCGGGAAATAAAAAATTTAAAGCTGTTCAAATTGGCGGTCCGTCTGGTGGTTGCATTCCGGCACAACATCTAAATACCATAGTTGATTATGAAACATTAAAAGAACTGGGTGCCATTATGGGCTCAGGTGGATTGATAGTAATGGATGAAGATACCTGTATGGTCGATATAGCCCGTTATTTCATGGAGTTTATTCAGGATGAATCTTGTGGTAAATGCACTCCTTGTCGTGAAGGTACCAGGGTGATGCTGGAGATATTGACCAGGATTTGTGAAGGTAAAGGCAAGATGGAAGATTTAGATACGCTGGAAGAATTATCTTATCGAATTAAAGATACAGCTCTTTGTGGATTAGGGCAAACTGCCCCCAATCCGATTTTATCCACATTAAGATACTTCAGGCATGAGTATATCGAGCATATTAGAGATAAGAAATGTAGAGCAGGAGTATGTGCAGAATTAGTATATGCACCTTGTAATAATTCCTGTCCTGCTTCAGTTAATGTACCGGCATATCTGGCTTATACCAAAGAGGGTCAATATAAAAAAGCAATGCAGGCACACTTAAGAACAAATCCTTTTCCAGCGGTATGCGGAAGAGTGTGCCCTGCTTTCTGTGAATCCAGATGTCGAAGAAAGGATATCGATGATGCCATAAATATTCGTGCTGTTAAACGATTTATGGCCGATCAGGTTGATAATTATCTGGATTGTTTCCCAGAAAAAAATAATAAAAATGGTAAAAAAGTTGCCATTATCGGTGGCGGTCCTTCTGGACTTTCCAATGCTTATTTTCTAACTATGTTAGGATATGAAACAACAGTATTTGAAGCACAGCCCAAAGCAGGTGGAATGTTAACCTATGCTATCCCATCTTATCGTTTACCAAAGAATATTGTGGAAAAAGAGATCCAAGCCCTGGTAGATTATGGAGTTAAGATACGAACAAATACCAGGATTGGAGAGGATATAACTTTAGATCAGCTGAGAAAAGAAGGTTACCAGGCATTCTATATTTCTGCTGGTGCCTGGGACTGCATTATGCCTGAGATGGACAACCTAGACGATTCCAGGATTTTTAGCGGTTTGGAATTCTTATCTAAGTTTAATAGAAAGGAAAAGCTTGATATTGGCAAAGAGGTAATAGTAATTGGTGGTGGTAATTCTGCCATTGATGCCGCTAGAACTGCTAAAAGGCTTGGAGCAAAGGTTACCATTGTTTATCGAAGAACCAGAGAAGAAATGCCTGCTGATGAAGCTGAAGTTAATGAAGCTGAAAGAGAAGGTATAAATATTTCTTTACTACAAAATATAAAGTCAGTGAAATCAAACAAAGATTCCCTGGAAGTAGAGTTAGTGAATATGAAATTAGGCAATTATGATGCTTCTGGTCGGCGTAGACCCATTGAAATTAAAGAATCTACTTTTATCAAGAAAGTCGATTGTTTAATCTTATCTATTGGACAAAAACCTGCTATTTCAGATTTATTCCATAATGAAGAAATTATTATTAATCGCGATCAAACTATTCCCACTGAAAAAGGAGTAACCAAAATACAAGATGTTTTTGCCGGTGGTGATGTGGCATTAGGTCCTGCTACTGTAGTTGAGGCAATAGGAGAAGCACAGAATGCTGCTGAAGCTATTGATTTTTATTTAACTGGTAAGAAAAGAGCTTATCCCTGGAGAATAAAAGATCCAATTAACGTAGATTTTGATCCCGAAGCAGATCCAGTAGATTATGCACGTTCTCAAGTCCATCTCCTTCCGATTCAAGATAGAGGAGTTCATAACGAGGTAGAGAAAACATGGAATAAAGAGATAACCTGTCGAGAAAGCAGCAGGTGCTTACGTTGTGAATATCGAGAGGACTAATATTGAAAGAAAGGATTGAAATAAAATTAAAATGAAAGATACAGGAGTAAAAAAGGAAAAAATAGCGATGCCGTTGGTACAGGTAACGATAAATGACAAAAAAATTATGGCAGATCCTGATTCAACAATCCTGGATGCAGCAACTAAGGCAGGCATAATAATTCCCACATTATGTGCTATGCCAGAAATCAATCATTATCCAGGCTCCTGTCGTATATGTGTGGTAGAGGTTAAAGGTCATCCCTGTCTGGTTGCCTCATGCGTATATCCGGTACAGGAAGGTATGGTTGTATATACTCATAGTGAAAGAGTAATAAACGCTCGCCGAGCTGTATTAGAATTATTATTAACTACGCATCCCCTGGATTGCATGACCTGTGAGAAGAATGGTGAATGTGATTTGCAGGACTTAGCTTATGAAATGGGGATTAAAGAATCCGGTTTTGGCAGAAGTGAAAGAAATCTTCCTATCGATGAAAGCAATCCTTTTATTTTAAGAGATTTGAATAAATGCATTCTTTGTCGAAGATGTGTAGAGATATGTAACGAGATTCAGCAATCAAGAGCTATTGGATTTGGATATCGTGGTACAAAAACAGAAGTCATTGCCGGATTGGGCAATAAATTAGGACATGAAACAAAAATTACTATTGGTTCAGAAGAAAATCCCGATTATTCTAATTGTGTTTCTTGTGGACAGTGCGTTGCTGTATGCCCTGTTGGAGCATTAACTGATAAGGCAGCTATAGGAAAAGGAAGAGCCTGGGAATTTGAAAAAGTTCATACTACCTGTAATTACTGCGGATGCGGATGCGGATTTGACCTGAATATTAAAGATGGCAAGGTAGTTAAGGTTACTTCCAATCCTGATAGTGTTGTAAATGGCATTAATCTCTGTGTGAAAGGGCGTTTTGGAAATGATTATATTCATAGAGAAGATCGCTTAAAAACTCCCTTAATCAGGAAAAATGGTAAATTAGAACCAGCTTCCTGGGATGAAGCACTGCAGTTAATCAGTGATAAATTTCAAGAGATTAAAAAAGAAAGCGGACAAGATAGCTTAGCGGTTCTTTCTTCAGCCAAATGTACTAATGAAGAAAACTATCTACTAATGAAATTTGCCAGGGCAGTCCTGGGAACCAATAATGTTGACCATTGTGCCCGACTTTGCCATTCAGCCACCGTTGCTGGCTTGGCTCAATCCTTTGGCAGTGGTGCCATGACTAATTCTATTAAGGAAATTGCCCATGCCTCGGTTATCTATTTAACTGGTTCCAACACTACTGAGAACCATCCTATCATTGCTCTGGAAATAAAAAAAGCGGTAACTAAAAATGGAGCAAAATTAATTTTAGCTGATCCTAGAGAAATAGAATTAGCTAAATATGCTACTCTCTGGTTAAGGCATAGACCAGGAACAGATGTAGCTCTATTTAATGGTTTGATGAATGTCATAATTACTGAGGGATTGGAAGATAAGGAATTTATTAAAGAAAGAACCGAAGATTATGAAAAAATGAAGGAAGTGGTTCTTAAGTATAATCCAGAAATAGTAGCGAAGATTACCGGAGTACCTGCTGAAGATATTAGAAAAGCAGCAAGAATTTATGCTAAAGGTCCTAATACTTCTTTAATTTATTCCATGGGGATTACCCAACATACTAGCGGCACTGATAATGTTCTTTCAACTGCCAATATAGCGATGTTAACTGGTAATATAGGGAAGGAGAGTTCAGGAGTAAATCCCTTAAGGGGACAAAGCAATGTTCAGGGTGCTTGTGATATGGGAGCTTTGCCCAATGTGTATTCCGGTTATCAGGCCGTAGTGGATCCCGCAGTTCAAGAGAAGTTTTCTAAAGCCTGGCAGGCAGATTTATCTAACAAGGTTGGATTGACAGTTGTTGAAATACTCAACGCTGCTTATGAAGGCAAAGTTAGAGGGATATTGGTCATGGCAGAAAATCCAGCTATGTCAGATCCTGATTTAAACCATGCCCGTGAAGCTTTAAAGAAAGTTGATTTTTTAGTCGTATCAGATATGTTTATGACTGAAACAGCTGAAATAGCTGATGTAGTATTACCCGGTGCTAGTTTTGCTGAGAAAGATGGCACTATTACTAATACTGAGAGAAGAGTACAAAGATTCCATAAAGCTATTGAACCCATAGGGGAATCAAAACCGGAATGGCAGATAATCTGTGAACTAGCCCAGAAAATGGGATATAATAATATGAGCTACAATAGCCCTGCTGAAATTATGGAAGAAATTGCTCAACTCACTCCAATTTATAGAGGGATACTCTACCCAAGATTGGAAAAGGGAAGTTTACAATGGCCTTGTCCAGATGCCAACCATCCTGGGACAAGGTTCCTGCATGAGGATAAGTTTACTAGAGGAAAGGGAAAATTCTTCCCAGTTGAATTTAGAGAGGCTGCCGAACTTCCTGATGAAGAATATCCTTTAATCTTTACTACTGGAAGAGTATTATATCACTTCCATACCGGTACAGTTACCCGAAAATCTAAGGGTCTAAGCGAAGTATATAAAGAAGCATTAGTTGAGATTAGTCCTCAGGATGCCAGCCAATTGAGTATAAAAGATGGTGAAATGGTTGAAGTTGCCTCTCGAAGAGGAAAGATTCAGGCAAAGGCTAAGGTTACTGAAAAATCTGATAATGGTGTAGTATTCATGAGTTTCCATTTCCATGAAGCTGCTGCTAATTTATTAACCATTGCAGCCCTTGATCCAGTTTCTAAGATACCAGAATATAAAGTGTGTGCTGTTAAGATTAAAAAGATATCCTGAAAATAAATATTATCAAAAAAGGAGGATACTAAGTTGAGTACAGAGAAAGATAAAATTCAATCAGTGCAAGATGTAACAACACCATGTAACCCACCAGGTGCAATTGCTAATGCTTTTTGCACTATTGGTAAGAACAAGGCTGGTCTATCATGGAGTAAAATGATTATCTTGGGTATTCTAGCTGGTGCTTATATCAGTTTTGGTGCGCAACTGGCTACTATGGTTACTTATGATGCAGTAAAATATGTAGGTGATGGGATTACCAAATTTCTATTTGGTAGTGTCTTTTCAGTTGGTCTTATGCTGGTTGTTATTGCCGGGGCAGAATTATTTACCGGAAATAATTTAATAGTGGTGGGCACTTTAAACAAGAATGTTTCAGTAGGAAAATTGTTAAACAGCTGGGTCTGGGTATATATAGCAAACTTTATTGGTTCTCTTCTGGTAGTATGGCTAATGTATAATGCTCAGCTCTGGCAGACCGGAAATTTTGCTGTAGGGGCAAAGGCTTTGGCCATAGCCAATGGTAAGGTTAATCTAACCTGGAGTGCAGCCATAGCACGAGGAATTCTCTGTAACTGGCTGGTATGTCTGGCAGTATGGATGGCAGTAGCAGCTAAGGATGTTCCTGGTAAAATTCTTGGTATCTATTTCCCCATTATGGCTTTTGTAGCCAGTGGTTTTGAGCATAGTATTGCCAATATGTATTTTGTACCTATGGGTATTATGCTAAAAAACAATACTTCAGTAGTAGCAGCAGCAGGATTAACGGATCAGCTTAGCCGATTGAATTGGGGGAGTTTTTTATTTAATAATTTATTACCAGTAACTATAGGCAATATAATTGGCGGAGCTTTCTTTGTAGCTACTATATATTGGTATGTTTATTTAAGAGAGAATAAATAACATATAAAACATATAGAACAGAAATAATTAAATGAATTCAGGGCTATACTGGTAAGAATAGGTATAGCCCTTTTTAACTTAGTTATAATATGCACTCATGCTGATTTTATTCCTTATTATTGATTTAGATTAGTGAGTATAATAATGGATACAGAGAAAAAATATACTGCTATTTCAGTTATAGTATTAGCAGGCGGTAGAAGCAGTAGAATAGGTTTAGGTAAAGATAAAGGCTATCTAAAATTTAGGGGTACCATCCTTATAAAGCGAGTTATTTTAAATATTCTTTCTCTAGAAGGAATTACTGAGCAAGATATTATTATTGTGGGACCCAGAGATAGATTTCCCCAATATAAGTTAACTGTAGAGGATATCTACCCCCAAAAAGGGCCATTAGGAGGGATTTTTTCAGGTTTACAATATTCCAAAACATTTTATAATCTAGTTATAGGATATGATATGCCCTTTATTGAGAAAAGATTGGTGGAATATATGATAGAAAATATGGAAGGTTATGATATAGTAATTCCCACTCATGGCAAGGAATTATTCGAACCTTTATGTGCCATTTATAGTAAAAATTGCCTGAAAATAATTAAACAGAATCTAAAAAAGGGTACACTGGCGATAAGAGATATTTTTCCCTTTTTAAAAATTCGCCGGATTACCGAAATGGAAATCAGAAGATGTGATCCAGAATTACATTCTTTTTTTAATATTAACTTTCAAGGTGATTTTATTGAAGCAGAGAAATTGGAAATAGACCGGAGAAAAAAGAATGTTAACAAATAATAAGGGTGCTGAAACTGAAATAATCCAGGTTAACAAATATGAGAGAAATAAGGTTATTGATTTAGTAGCTAAAGAGGAAACTTTAAATGTTTATGTTAATCAGAAATACATTGTTACCTTAAATTGCAGTCCGGGTAATTTGAAATATTTAGCAACAGGATTTCTATACAGTGCAGGCATTGTGAAGGATAAGCGTGAAATAATTTCAACTAAAACAGGAAAGAAAGGAATATATTTCCAGATTAATAATTCTTTATTTTTGCCGGATAAAATATACAGTGCTAATCTTATTAATCAAATTAAGCAGACAGTATCAGGAAAAAGAGAACCCCTTTCTGTTGATAATAGTAGCAAACTCAATATCAGCACTATTTATTTGCTCATCACTCTTATGCAGGAAAAAGCTGAATTTTTTAAGTTAAGTGGCGGCGTACATAGTTGTGGTTTGGCTGATCATAATGGTTGTATTGTTCTATTTTGCGAAGATATAAGCCGTTATAATACAATAGACAGAATTTTAGGAGAGGCTCTCTTAAAGAATATTAATACAGATGATAAGATAATTTTAACTTCCTGTCGTATTACTTCTGGAATTATGCAGAAAATTATAAAGGGAAATATTCCTATTGTTATTTCCCGATCTGCTCCTACTGATTATGCTATTCAACTGGCGGATAAGCAAGGAGTCACTCTTATTGGATTTGCTCGTGGGGAAAGAATGAATATTTATACCTATCCTGAACGAATTAATAATTAAGGTCAGTTTGAAGATTTATCTATGCTGTTGGTAAACAGTACAATGAATTGATAAAGGGATTAAAAGTGAATAAATTCATACTATCCATTGATCCAGGTAGAAAAAAGTGCGGTATAGCACTGGTGGATTACAAATTAAGATATGTAGCAGGTGAGGTTGTAAACAATGAGGGATTGATGGGCCGGGTAAAAAATTATTTAGGGAAATACCAGATTAAAAGCATAGTAGTGGGAAGTGGAACAAATTCAGAAAATATTATTGCAGTTATCAAGAAAAATTTTCCGGAGTTATTTATCACTGTAATAACAGAAGAAGATACTACCAGATTAGCAAGGAGATATTTCTTTGAATATAATCCGCCAACCGGCTGGTTAAAACTTATTCCTATTTCTCTTCGCATACCTCCTCGGCCTTATGACGATTTTGCTGCCTATGTAATTGCCAGAAGATTTTTCTCTGATTATCAACATAATAATAAGGCTTAATGCCATTCTTTAATCAACTTCATATCGTATAATGTATAGTGTAAGAAAAATATAGTATCAGATTTTAATATTTAATAAAATAGAACTAAAAGTAATAATGGGTATCAAAGACAAAAAATATTAAATGCTAACTATTTTAACCAAAAACCTTTAACCAAAAACCATTGTACTTAAATATATTTCGGGGAAAAGATGAAAATAAGATACAAGCTTACTATATATGGCATTGTTCAGGGAGTAGGTTTTCGTCCCTTTATTCATAAATTGGTAAAAAAATATAATTTATATGGATGGATTTGTAACTCCAATCAGGGAGTAGAAATGGAAATTGAAGGAGAGGAATCTGATGGTAGGAAATTTTTAAAAGAATTAAAAAATCATCTCCCTCCCTTAGCCCTTATTGATGATATCAGAATTGAAAGGTTATCCCCTATTGGATATTCCAAATTTGTCATAAAGAAGAGCAAATCCAACCATAGACATCCTGTTATTCTTATGCCTCCCGATATTTCTATTTGTGAGGATTGTATAACAGAACTGAATGATCCTTCTAACCGACGTTATCATTACCCTTTTATTAATTGTACCAATTGTGGTCCCCGTTTTACTATTATTGAAGATATGCCTTACGATAGGGATAAGACTACTATGAAAAATTTTGTTATGTGTACTGATTGTTATAACGAGTATCATGATTTAGAAAACCGTCGCTATCATGCCCAACCCAATGCCTGTCCAGTTTGTGGCCCACAAGTTTCTCTTTATACGGGTAACCAGAAAGTTGTTACGCAGGACCCTATCCAAGAGGCGCAAAAGAGATTGAGAGGAGGAGAAGTGGGCGTAATAAAAGGACTAGGAGGGTTTCATCTGAGCTGTGATGCTCAGAATAAGGAAGCCGTATCCAGAATTAGAGAAATAAAGAAAAGAGACCAAAAACCTTTTGCTTTGATGGCTGAAAGTATATCCAAAATAACAAATTTTTGTTATGTATCAGAGCTGGCTCGGAAATATTTAGAGAGTAAGGAGAAGCCCATCGTACTTTTAAAAAAGAAAAGAAGTTGCCATTTATCACCAGATATTGCTCCTGGCAATGCCTATCTTGGCTTTATGTTACCTTATACCCCCTTACATATTTTATTATTACAAAAGAGTAGCCTGGTCCTGGTTATGACCAGTGCTAATTTCAGCGATGAACCAATTATCATTCAAAATGAAGAAGCATTTCAGAAATTGGTACAGCAGGTTGACTTTTTACTTCTTCATAATCGACAGATTTACAATCGCTGTGATGATTCTGTTTTAAAGATAACTGCTCATCATTCTATCTTTATTAGAAGGTCAAGAGGTTATGCCCCATTCCCCATTGTGCTCCCGGAGGAGACCGAATCTATACTGGCCTTAGGTCCAGAAGAAAAGAATACAGTATGTCTTACTCGTGATCGTTATGCCTTTCCCAGTCAGCATCTGGGTGATTTGAAAAACAGGGATAGCTTCCAGGCATATCAGGAAGCCATCAAACGTCTGATTCGGGTATTTCAATTTAAACCGAAGGTTATTGCCTGTGATTTACATCCTGATTATCTTTCTACTCATTATGCTGAGGAGTTATCTCAGCAATTCAGAGTGCCTTTGTTGAAGATTCAACATCATCATGCCCATATTGCCAGCTGTACAGCTGAAAACCATATATCTGAAAAGGTGATTGGAGTAGCCTTGGATGGTACCGGTTTTGGTCTGGACGGTGCTATCTGGGGAGGTGAATTCCTGGTGGTTTCACCGAAGGATTGCTTGAGAGTGGGTCATCTAAAATATATTGCTATGCCCGGGGGAGAGCAGGCTATACATCAACCCTGGAGGATGGCTTTTAGTTATCTTTACCCCCTTTTCGGACAAGAGGCTGATTCTATTCACTCAATATTAGGGGAAGGAAGAGAGAAAAAAGAATTTCAGTTGCTGAAGCAGATGATAGATAAAAGGATTAATTCACCTCTTACCTCCAGCTGCGGCAGGTTGTTTGATGCAGTGGCCTCTCTAATTGGACTAAGAGATGAGGTGGATTTTGAAGGGCAAGCTGCTATGGAGCTGGAAGCTTTATGTCAGACTAAATACAAGGATAATTATAATTATAAAATTACCAGAGAAATTACCGGCTTGGTGGTAGATACTGGAGAAATGTTTCTACAGATAATTAATGATTTAGAAAGAAAAATTCCTTTACCCAGAATTGCCACTCAGTTCCATAACACAGTTGCTGATATTATTCTTTCCTTATGTGTTAAAATAAAAAAGGAATTTAATATCAATTATGTCGCTTTAAGCGGAGGAGTTTTTCAGAATAGCTTTCTTTTAACTCAAACTATGAAAAAATTAAAAAAGGAAAACTTTAAAGTATTAATACATAAAAAATTACCGCCTAACGATGCCTGTATTGCCCTGGGGCAGGCGGTAGTCGTTAATGCGCGTATCAAGTCTGGTAAAATGATATGTGGTTTTCAAGAGTGTAAATGAGATCTTTGAGAAAGTAAAAGAGGTATTTGTATGTGTCTGGCTATCCCTGGTAAGATAATAAAAAAAATAAATTGTGAAGAGGCAGAGGTTCTGTTAGGGAATATAAAAAAGTCGGTTAGGATTGACCTTTTACCTGAAATTGAAGAAGGAGATTATGTGCTTATTCATGCTGGATATGCCATTACTAAAATCAACTCCCGGGAGGCAAATGAGATAAATCAAATCTGGGAGGAAATACAGTCTTGAAGTATTTCGATGAATATAGGGATAAAAGGCTTTGCCAATCAATAATAGAAAGAATGAAGGAACTGACAACAGAAGATATTAATATAATGGAAGTTTGCGGCACTCATACTATGTCTATTTTTCGTTCTGGCATAAAAGACCTTTTGCCGGAAAATATTCATTTAATTTCAGGTCCTGGTTGTCCGGTATGTGTCACTCCCATATCTGATATCAATCATATGATTGCTCTGGCTAGAATGGATCGAGCAATAATAGCAACTTTTGGAGATATGATTAATGTACCTGGTAGTTCTTCCAGCTTGAAGAGGGAAAAAGCAGACGGAGCTGATGTCAGAGTGATTTATTCACCCCTCCAAGCACTGGAAATTGCCCGGGAATTTCCACAGAGACAGATTATTTTAGTTGGAATTGGATTTGAGACAACTATACCTTTGCTAGCCAGTATTGTTCTGGAAGCAAAAAAGAAAGCGATTACCAATTTTTATCTCCTAAGTCTAACCAAGCTTATGCCTCCTATTATAAGAGCACTTTTACAGAGTCAGGAGGTAAAAATTGATGGGATGCTCTGTCCCGGTCATGTCAGCACTATTATTGGGGCTAAACCCTATCAATTTATTCCAGACTGTTACCATATTGCCTGTGTAATTGCTGGCTTTGAACCAATCGATATTTTAATAGCAATCTATCATCTCATCCTGCAGAAGATTAAAGGTATACCGCAGGTAGAAAATAAATACCGGAGAGCGGTGAGGGAAGAAGGTAATCTGATTGCCCTTAATTTAATAACTCAGGTTTTTTCTACTGTCGATAGTGAATGGAGAGGCATAGGAATTGTAGCTGACAGCGGTTTAGATTTAAAATCCGAATATTCTGATCTAAATGCCCGTAATTTTTTAGTTAAAGTAGAAACAACCAAAGAAAATAATCAATGTAGATGTGGAGATGTCTTGAGAGGTGTGGCTACACCCTTACAATGCCCACTTTTCCAGAAATTATGTACACCTGAGCATCCGGTGGGCGCCTGTATGGTCTCCAGTGAGGGAGTTTGTGCAGCATATTACAAATATAGTTCAGTATAATATTATAAATATAGGAATAATTAAAAAAGTTTAATTACAGTAGTCAGTTTAAATAAATCAATACCAGTAATATTCACTGATGTGTTTCTAATTTATTAGAACACTGCGGCAATAATAAAAAATAGTGAAATATGGAATATTATTTTTCTTGCTTATTTATCCGGTTCTGAAACTAAAAACTAAAAACTGTAAACCAATTCGGTAAAATATAGTGATAAACTAAAAGAGTTTGCCATGTTCTCTAAAGAAAGGATAAACGATGACCGACCAAATAATAACTCTGGATTATGGTAGTGGAGGTAAATTAACTAACCAGTTAATTCGTTCTCTATTTTTAAAATATTTTAATAATCCAATCTTGAATAAACTGCACGATGGAGCAGTTTTACCACCAACCAATAAAAAAATAGCCTTTTCTACAGACTCTTACACTGTGAGCCCCATATTTTTTAAAGGTGGGAATATCGGACATCTAGCAATACATGGGACCATAAATGATATAGCCATGTGTGGAGCTATCCCAAAATACCTCAGTGTATCTTTTATTATTGAAGAGGGTATTTCAATGCAAATTCTGGAACAAATAACCCGTAGCATGGCTGAATCGGCAAAAAAAACAGGCATTCAGATAGTTACCGGAGATACCAAGGTTGTCAATAAAGGAGATGTTGATGGTATATTTATAAATACCACAGGAATAGGTTATATTGATTCAGATGTTCACATTCATCCCGGGAGAGCACAGATTAATGATGTAATTATTATCAATGGACCTATCGGAAATCATGGTATTAGCATTCTGGCTTCTCGAGAAAACCTTCAGCTTGAAGAGAGTATCATAAGCGACACAGCTCCCCTGGCTGATTTAGTACAAGAGATGCTATCTATAACCAAGGAAATACATGTATTACGTGATCCTACCAGAGGCGGACTGGCTACTGCTTTAAATGAAATTGCCCAATCTTCTCAGGTGGAAATAGAAATTGAAGAAGAGCAAATTCCTATTGAGGAAACAGTAAAAGATACCTGTAAAATTCTGGGTTATGATCCTCTTTATTTAGCCAATGAGGGAAAGTTAATTGCCTTTTTACCAGAGCAATTTGCCGAAGAAGTAGTACAGAAGATTAAGACCAGCAGGCATGGAAAGCAATCGGCTATTATCGGTAGAGTAATTGCTCAGGGAAGATCAGAAGTGTCTCTAAAAACTGATATTGGTGGAAAAAGAATAGTGGGGATGCTTAGTGGAGAACAACTCCCCAGAATTTGCTAAAGCTTTATATAACAAAGATAAAAAGGTTTTGGTAAATTTTCATATATGACTATTATGTTTTCACTAATAATTTTTTAGTAATTACTAGTATAAAAAAGGAGCTGAACTATAATGGGCCAAAAAAATGAGAGTGCCCCAGTAGCATTAGCCAGGAAAAGCATTATTTATTACTTGCAAAACAGAAAAAAAATGATTTCACCTGATGATCTGCCTCGAGAGCTAATGGAGAAGCAGGCAGGAGTTTTTATTTCATTAAAAAAAGAGGAAAGGTTAAGAGGTTGTATTGGTACTTTTCTTGCTACAAAAAGTAATATTGCTTTAGAGATTATTGAAAATGCAGTAAGTGCCGCTATGCATGATCCCAGATTTTCTCCTGTCACTCCAGATGAAGTAGATAAATTATCAATTTCAGTAGATATTCTTTCCAATCCAGAAGAAGTAAAAGATATAAAACAGCTAAATCCTAAAAAATATGGTGTTATAGTCAGTTGTGGATTTAAAAAAGGCCTTTTATTACCAGATTTGGAAGGAGTAGATACTGTAGAGCAGCAAATTGATATTGCCAGACAAAAAGCAGGAATATATGTGGGTGAAGATTTTACAATTGAAAGGTTTGAGGTAAAAAGATACTATTAAACTGCCAATTGCATTTAGTCTTATATTACTATTCAGTCAATTTTATGAGATTCATTTATAAATTAAAAAATAAGAAGTAAAACAAGAGTTATAACACTAACCTTTTAGAAGATTTCCTTATTTTTTCATGTTGGAATTATTATGCATTCCTTTTTTAAAACCTGCTTTCTGATGCGAATCAGTAAAGATATCTAAAGTAGAAATAGATTGAAACTACAAACAGGTCAATAATGACTAAAGGGAAGGAAATCTTAAAAAAATGCCAGAAGTAAATAGGTTGATTGTTCTTCTCTGCAATTTTAGCCACAATTAAATTTGAAGCTGTCCCGATTAGGGTGCCATTAGCGCCAATATTTGCACCCAGGGCTATAGTAATCCAGATAACCGGAGCGGTAGCAGGAAATTCTTTGACGATATGTTCAATGATAGGAATAGCAATATTAACAATAGGTATATTATCTAGAAATGAAGAGAGAAAAGTAGTTGATATTAGAAATAAATAATGAAGGTATTGAAAATCAGCTCTACTTAACTGAATAATTTTATTTGTTAATATATCTATTATTCCATGTTCTTCCATGGTACCAGCCAATACATTTAATCCAATCAGAAAAAATATAATTCCCCAATCTATCTGAGAGAGAATAAAATCAGTAGATTTTTCAGGTGTTAAAAAGAATAGTATAAGGGAAATAAAAAGAATAATAACTGCCAGATCAGCTGCTATTCTATGAGAAAAAAGCATTAGAATAATACCGATAATTACCAGGATTACGATTTTTTTGAACAGAATATGATCGGTAATACATTCACTCTCCTTAACTTCATTTAAGCGAGATAATAGATGTTCCGGTATTTTACTTTCTAATAGTTTTTTACTAAAAATGATTTTGAAGTAATAGATATTTACTATGGTGAGAATTACTGCTACCGGAAGAGCATGGTAAATAAAATCAAGATAAGAAAAGTGAGCTGCTGAGCCAATCATGATATTTGTTGGTGTTCCTAAGTAAGTAGCCATACCACCTATATTGGCAGAAATAATTTCAGATATCAAGAAAGGTAGTGGAGATATTCCCAGGATAGAGGTCAATGCTATAGTAATATTAGCCATAAATAAGACTGTGGTGATTTCATCAAAGAAGGAAGACAGGATTCCAGTTAAGAGGGATAATAAAATAAGCAATAGCCAGGGATTCCCATGACTATGTCGCATTACTTTGATTGCTAAAAATTGAAACATCCCGCTATCTTTAGCAATGTTGGTAAAAATTATTACTCCAATAATAATACCTAATTTATTAAAATCAATATAACTAATGGCTTTTTCAAAAGAGATGAGGCCGACAAGAATTACTAAAATTGCCCCAAAAAAAGATGAAGTGGTTCGTATTCGTCGATTGGTAAAAATAAAGAAATAGACTATACTGATAATTATAATGGTTAAAATTAGTTGATTCATGAATCAGAACACCACCTGAGAATCGATTGTGGTTCGACCATAGAATCTTACCTTGCTCTCTTGATCTGAGATAATTTTTATTAATAAGTTTGCCTTATTAGCTATTATTTTCAAAATAAATATTTACTAAAAATATCAGGCAAATAATGGTTCTGGTATTTTTTGCCTGGAAAAAATCATGAAATTGTCAAAGTTGGATTGCTAAACAAATGGAATGTATTATATAATTACGCCAGATCCATTTGAGGCTTTGAAATATAGTCTAAAAATATAATAACATAAAAAATCATTTACGGTAGAAAGAAATATTATTTTTTTGTATTTTAGAAAACATGTTATCATTATTTCATAGTAGGGGAAATTTTTTGAATTTCCCCTACTATGAAATAATCTTTTTTAAATAAACTAAATAAGGTACAATAATGCTATATTTGATTCTAAGGGTATATAATTTCTAAAATTATTATAACTCAGGTATAAATGGAATTTATCATATAATATTTTTAAGACAAGGTATTCAGGGAAGGTACCCCTGATACACCTCAAAGGAAATAATTTATTTCAGTATTGAAGATTACCTTCTTTTAAGGTGTTCATGACTAAATAAAACGGTTTAAGTATCTTAAATCACCTGTTATACAGGTGAATGTCTGTTAATTTATATTCCTGAAAAGCAGAAAATTAATTATATATTATTATAATAAAATCTTAACTAAAAGAGGCTCTATACATGTTCAACCTTTCTCTTTCTCTTACTCTTTCCCGAAACATTGGTATTGATTTGGGTACCAGTACCACCTTAGTATATGTAAAGGGAAAGGGGATTATTCTGGAAGAACCTTCCGTAGTGGCTTATCAAAAAAATAGCAATCGTATTTTGAAAGTGGGGAAAGAAGCGAAGTCTATGATTGGGAGAACACCGAGAGGTATTTATACTATTCGCCCTTTACAGCATGGCGTGATTGCTAATTTTGAAGTAACTGCTGAAATGCTGCGCTATTTCATTGAAAAAATATTCGCCCGTTATCAATTTATCAAGCCTTCTATTACTATCTGTGTTCCCTCTGGTGTTACTGAAGTTGAAAAAAGAGCAGTGTCGGAGGTTGCTTATGAATGTGGTTCACGAAGAGTATTTTTAATTGAAGAGCCTATTGCCGCGGCTATTGGTGCGGGATTACCTATTTTTGAACCCATGGGTAACTTAATTATTGATATGGGTGGTGGTACTTCAGAGGTAGCGGTAATTTCTTTGGGAGGGATTGTGGTAAACGAAATAACCAAAGTTGCTGGCGATTATTTAAATCAACAAATAATCAAGTATATTAAAGATAACCATGGGCTTTTCATAGGAGATTTAACTGCTGAGGATTTAAAAATTGCACTTTCCAAAAACAACGCTCAGAAAGAACAAGATTATTTTGAGGTAAGAGGCAGAGATCGTCTCAGTGGTTTACCTATTAGAATCAGATTAACCAAGGATGAATTAAGAGAGGCTCTCTATGATTCAGTCGAAGTAATAGCCAATACAGTGAAGATGGCTTTAGAAAAAACACCTCCAGAACTTGTTTCTGATATCATAAATAAAGGATTAATTATGACCGGAGGGGGAGCTTTATTATCTGATTTAGATAAAATCCTTCAGGAACAAATAAAAATTCCCGTTTTTATATCCAAGGAACCACTGTATTGTGTGGTAAAAGGAACTGGAGAAGCGTTAGAAAATTTTGACAGATATAATAGGATTCTCATAAGAACCTCCAGGAGTAAATGATTACTAAATCAGATGGTTTATGCTTTTAAAGTCACCTATAAAAAGGGTGTGCTATTCACTTTCATATAAAAAGGGTAGAATAAATAGGAGTATTTTTCATTGAGAAAGCTTTCTAAAGAGAGAAGGGCATTTATCTTGTTTTTATGCCTTTCGTTATTATCAGCTCTGCTTATCACTGTTGACTATCATGGTAAGGGGGTTTTGGGATTATTAAAAGATATAGGATTTTTAGTCCTGAAGCCAGTTAATTATACTGTTCAGAATGTAGTAAACCGATTCGAAAAGTATTTTCAAATATTTACTCAAACTGAGAGTATACATCAAAAAAATTGGCAATTACAGCAGGAAAACCGGGAGATTTTACATGAGAACGCCATTTTGAAAGAAAAATTGGCTGCCTATGAGCAAATAGCAAAAATGGTGCAATTTAAGGAATATTATAATTATGAAATGATTCCAGCTCAGGTGATTGGCAGAGAACCGAGTAACTGGTTTCACAGTGTAATTATTGATATGGGGAGTAAAGATGGAGTTGAGATAGATATGGGAGTTGCTACCTATAGGGGTTTGGTAGGTAAAGTGATTCAGGTAGGACACAACACCTCAGAGGTAATTTTATTGATAGATCAAGGTTGTTCAATGGGTGCTCTGATTCAAAGGACCAGAGAAATTGGAGTAATAAAAGGAGGGACTGAAAGCGCCTATTGTTATCTTGATTATATTGCTCACGATGCGGATGTTCAGATTAATGATATTGTAGTTACCTCTGGTATGGGCAGTTCAGTGCCAAAGGGAATTATCATTGGTCGGATTGTAGCTGTGAGAAAGGAAAAACACGACCTTTTTCAAAGAATTTTAATCAAACCAGAAGTTGACTTTAATAAATTGGAAGAAGTTTATATAGTAAAACTTCCGGAATATGAATAACAAAGGTGGAGATAATTTATAAGGCATGGGTATGGTTGAGTCAATAAAAATGGATAATGGTCTTCAAATAATTTCCTGTTTGATGCCACATATGCAGTCTGTCTCAATTGTAGTAGGGATTAAATCCGGTTCTATCTATGAAACAAAACATCAACAGGGTATTTCTCATTTCATTGAACATATGCTTTTTAAAGGTACTGAGAAGAGAAAGAATACCTTAGAAATATCTCAGGCTATTGAGCAGTTAGGTGGAGAAATTAATGCTTCTACTTCGGAGGAATGCACCTTTATTTACAGTAAGGTATTACATAGGAATTTTGCTGATGCCTTTGAAGTGTTGGTCGACATATTGAATAATTCACTTTTTAGAGCAGAGGATATTCGCCAGGAAAAAAAAGTAGTCATTGAAGAGATTAATAAATATCAGGATATTCCAGAGGATTGGATCGTATTTTTAATTAATAGTTTAATGTGGAAGGATACAGCATTGGGACAAAATGTTTTAGGAGAGAAGGGGACTATCAAAAGATTTAACCGTAAATTATTATTACTATATTTTCAAGAAATGTATCAGCCTCGAAATATGGTAATTAGTATTACCGGCAATATTTCTCCAAAGGCAATTACTATTATGCTAGAAAAATTTCCTTTTCTTGCCAGGAAAGGCATGCCCAGAATAGTTTCCACCATTGGTGGAGCAGTATCTCAAATTCCTGAGTTAAAACTAATAAACAAAAGGGTCAAACAAGCCCATCTCTGCTTTGGTTTTGAAGGCATTTCCCGGTTTCATCGTGATAAAATTGCTATGGATTTGCTAAATATAATTTTGGGAGCTGGCTTGAGTTCCAGGTTATTTCAGGAGGTTCGTGTTAAAGAAGGACTTGCTTATGATATACATTCCTATCCCCAATATTTTGATCAAACAGGTTCATTTAATATCTACGCTGGAGTAATTGCTGATGGATTAACGCATAGTATTCAAAAAATCTTAGATGAGCTAAAAAAAATTAAAGAAAAGCATATTTCTCATACTGAATTAAAAATAGCCCAGGAAATGTATAAGGGAAGCATTTTGATGGGACTGGAAAATACATTAAGCTTTGCTTTTCGCTTGGGAAGTTATGCTCTATTATACGATAAAGAATATAACTACCAGGAGATCATTGACCGTATAGAAAGTGTCCAGGCAGAGGATATCAGAAAATTAGCGGAAAATATATTTCAAAACCATAAGATAAAACTGGTCATCTTTTCACCCAGTGAAATGAAAATCAGAAAGGACAGTTTGCTCGCCATCTTAAAAGTATAAAAAGTAGGAGCAATCAATGCCGCTGGATTTAAGAGTAGGAGATATAGTTAAATTAAAAAAGAAACATCCCTGTGGAGGATATCATTGGGAGATAACCAGGACTGGAATTGATATTGGATTAAGATGTCTTTGTTGTGGTAGAAAGGTATTGGTTCCCAGAGCAAAGATTGAAAGAAGGATTAGACTGATAATTAAAAGAGATTGAGTAAAAGATTATTTTAGAAAATTTATTGTAATATAAATCTTGATATATAAAATACTGAATGTTATAATGATAAAGCATTTTTCCTTGCTCCTAACCGAAATACCGGGGAGGGGCTATTATGACCAGAAGGAGGTGAGTAAATGCGTAATTACGAATTAATGATTTTATTTGATCCCAATCTGCAGGAAGAGGACGTAAAGGCTTTACTTGACAAAATCCGCCAAACGATAACTACCAATCAAGGGAAAATAATCAAAACAAATCAATGGGGCAAAAGAAAATTAGCTTATGAAATTAAAAAATTTCAGGAAGCCCTCTATGCAATCATTGATTTTGAATTGGAACCAGAGCTTATAGCTAATATTGAAAACAGCATTAGATTTGAAGAAAAGATATTAAGGTATCTTCTGGTTCTTGGCTCAGAAAAAGTGGTTAAACCCCAGAATGAAAAACCGCAAGTAGAAAAATAGGTCTTAATTTACTTTAGTAAGGTAATTTTAATAGTAAACATTTAGATTATTTAAGATATCAAGATATGGAAAACAGGAAGGAAATGGTGAATGATAAGAAGGAATAATTATAGAGGATTACGAGTAAGAAAAAAGATTTGCTACTTTTGTGCTGAAAAAAAAGAAGCAGACTATAAAGATGTCGAACTTTTAAATCGTTTTATAAGTGATCAGGGGAAGATTTTGCCACGTAGAGTTACTGGAAATTGTGCTAAACATCAGAGAACCCTGGCTGCGGCAATAAAAAGAGCAAGAGAGGTTGCCCTGCTCCCCTTTGTTAATCGTTAGAAAACATTTTAATTCAGACAGTAGAGGAGAAACAGAAGGGATTGTTTGATTATTGAGAGATAATATGCCAACTAAATCAATTGTTGAAGGTGCTTTTCTTTCAGCGATTACAGCATTATTATTTTTAGCCAGCCTTTATATTCCTTTGCTGGGAACTTTAATTAGTTTCTTATGCCCTTTACCGATAGTTATTTTATGTTTACGACATAATGTAAAAGTTGCTTTGCTTGCACTTTTTATTTCTTTCTTTCTAGTTACTTTAATGGCTGGACCCTTTCAGGGCTTGATTGCGGTATTGGGTTTTGGGATACTGGGAATTGCTTTAGGTATAGCTATAAAAAGAAAATTCTCAGTAGTTGAAATACTTCTAATAGGGAGTATTACTTCTTTTATATCTAAAATACTATTAATGTTTATTGGATTATGGCTGGTGGGAGTTAATCCGTTATTACTTGGGGTGGAACAGCTCGATCAGAGCATCAATCAAAGTCTATCTTTTTATCAAAATATTAACATCAGTCCTGAACAGTTAGAAACTCTTAAAAATTCTCTTTTACAGTCATTAGAATTGATAAAGATAGCTTTTCCAGCAATGCTAATACTTGCATCAGTGTTTGATTCCATAATCAATTATTGGGTAGCAGGGAAGATATTAAAGAGATTTGGATATTTACTCCACCCCTTTACCCCATTTCATCAATGGAGGGTTGGGCACTCCTTTTTTTGGAGTTATATGCTGGGGATGTTTCTGCTTATCATAAATGCTAGATATAATTTACCTGTATTGGAAAGGGTGGGCGTAAATATTCAAATATTATTCTCTATAATTTTTTTGATTACTGGTTTAGCCCTGGTATCTTATATATTTTATTATTACAAGATTAAACCCTTTTTCTTCTGGGTAACCTGTTTTTTGATCTTTTTTCTACCCTTTCTATCTTTAGCGGTTACCTGGATAGGAATACTCGATGTTTGGTTTGATTTTCGCAGATTATTATTTCCGGGGAAGAAAACTGATTGAAGAAAAAATAATAAGGAAAGAAAAATAAAAGTTTAGGGAAATATTTTTCCCGAGAACCATAGGGAGGTACAGTCTATGAAGGTTATATTAAAAGAAGATATTGATAATTTGGGGTATACTGGGGATGTAGTAGAGGTTAATAGGGGGTATGCTCGAAATTTTTTATTTCCCAGAGGTTTGGCCATTGAATATTCCAGTGGTAATTTGAAATCCATTGAACATCTCAAGAAGAAAGAATGGGAAAAAAGAAATCGAGAAATATTGGAAGCAAAAGAATTAGCAGAGAAGCTTAATCAGCTGGAAATAGTTTTTACAGTGAAAGCAGGTAAAGATGGAAAATTATTTGGATCTATCACCCATAAAGATATTGCCCAGTATTTGGAAGATAATTGTCAGATAGAGATTGACCGTAAAAAAATTGAGCATAATGAACCTATGAAAAAAATTGGAAACTATCAGGTGAGCGTTCGTTTACATAAAGAAGTAAATGCCCAGTTAAGTATTAAGATAATTCCTGAGGAGGAAATGAAGAAGGAATAAGAGGTTCCCACTGAGGAAAAACAAGAGGAAGATAAAATAGAACAGAAAGATAAGGAATAATAAAAACTTCCACACAGATAAGACAGATAAGAGAGAAATAGGAGAAAAAAGATGGAATTAACCAGAAGTGTTCCCCAAAATATTAGTGCGGAACAAGCTACTTTAGGCTCTATTCTTTTAGAAAAGGATTCCATATTAAATTGCATTGAGATCTTACAACCGGAAGATTTTTATAAAAGCGCCCATCAAATAATTTATCAATGTGCTCTTGATTTATTTGAAAAGAACCAAGCAGTAGATTTAGTAACTCTAACGGAAGAGCTAAAAAAAATGAAGCAGTTGGATGAAGTGGGAGGCGCTTCTTACCTGGCAACTTTAATGAGCAGTGTCCCTACTGCTGCCAATGTCGTTTATTATGCCAAAATCGTGGAAGAAAAGGCAATTTTAAGAAAATTAATTAATCATGCTACCCAGATTGTTACTATGGGCTATGAAGAACAGGAAGAGGCACGGGTATTACTGGATAAGGCGGAAAACCTTATTTTTGATGTATCTCAACAAAAAATTAAGAATTTTTTTAGCCCCCTTAAGGATTTGCTAACAGAGAGTTTTGAAAAGATTGAAGATTTATATCATAGTGGAAATTTTATCACCGGGGTTCCTTCTGGTTTTATAAAATTTGATGAATTAACCACTGGTTTTCAACCTTCAGAGTTGATAATCGTTGCCGGAAGACCATCTATGGGAAAAACAGCTTTTTGCCTGAATATTGCTCAATTTGCCGCTATGCAGCATAAGGTTCCAGTGGCTATTTTTAGTTTGGAAATGTCTAAATCACAAATAGTACAGAGAATGTTATGCTCAGAGGCTCGTATTGATACCCATGCTTTGCGCAGGGGGATAATGCCGGAAGAAGACTGGCCTAAATTATCTCTGGCTGCTGGCCGATTATCCGCTGCACCTATCTTTGTTGATGATACTGCAGGAATATCACCATTGGAAATTAAAGCAAAAGCCCGAAGATTAAAAGCTAAACATGAATTGGGTCTTATTCTTATTGATTATCTTCAGCTAATTCAGACGGGACTAAAAATTGAAAACCGTCAGCAAGAAATATCACAAATTTCCCGATCTCTAAAAGGCCTTGCCCGGGAATTAAATGTTCCGGTAATAGCGGTATCACAATTATCAAGAGCTGTAGAACAACGATCTAATCAACGACCCCGTCTTTCGGATTTAAGGGAGAGCGGAGCTTTAGAACAGGATGCTGATGTTGTAGCATTTATATATCGAGAAGAATATTATAAACAAAAAAGTAGTAAAAAGGGAATTGCCGAGGTGATTATCAGCAAGCAAAGAAATGGACCTACTGGGACTGTAGAATTAGCTTTCTTAAAAGAATATACCCGTTTTGAGAACTTAGCCAGAATACCAGAAGAAGTTGAATAAGAAATAGGAACTAGTATTTGAAATAAGCATTTTTTGAAATTTCGTTGACACTTTTTCTAAAATATAGTACCATTGTAAAGCAATAAAAAAGAATAAGTAATAAAGGAGCCTATTTGCGGGCCGTTAGCTCAGTTGGTAGAGCATCTGACTCTTAATCAGAGGGTCGCAGGTTCGAGGCCTGCACGGCCTACCATAAATTGCCTCCATCGTCTAGAGGTTCAGGACACCGCCCTTTCACGGCGGCGACAGGGGTTCAAATCCCCTTGGAGGCACCTCCTTTTATCTTAGAGTAATGGGCGGATAGCTCAGTCGGCAGAGCACCTGCTTCACATGTAGGGGGTCACAGGTTCAAGTCCTGTTCCGCCTACCATTATTTTGTTCTTCAGAATTTCTACCATAATAACATCAGAAATACTCTAATTAAAAAGAGAAGCTAATAAAAGCTTTCTTTTTGCGAATATTGTGATAAGAAGTTTTAGTTGTCTTAGCTATTTATAATAGCTTATGACAGCGTATGTTCAGACCATAGTAAAGATAAAGTCAATTTTGGTTCAGCCTATCTTCCTCTCTGCTATAGCTAAACTAAGAAAAATTAAGAAAAATGAAATAAGAAGTTATAGTCTGGCTCATTGTTATAATATACTTGCTGCACCTTTCGGAGGATTTGAATTTTGTGAATTTGAAGAACAATTCCTCAATCTTAACTTATTTTGTTTAGTGAAATTAAAGAAGGAAGATTTTATGGATTAGCAAAAAACAAGAGATGGAAGAAAAAGCGATTTTATGGTAAAGTATTATACCGTAGAGAAAAAATATGGTCAGGCTATTTCCTGAATCACCTTATCTATAAAGCAAATTTTCCTTAAGTAAGAAAGGAAGAGATTAGGTGTTTTCAGGATAATATTTTGGTAGTAAGATGGTGTTAGAAAAAGAGCAAGGCTGTCTTATTTGTTAATATAAAAACTAATCTTATTAAGCCGGCGTAGCTCAATTGGCAGAGCAACGGAATCGTAATCCGTAGGTTGTCTGTTCGACTCAGATCGCCGGCTCCATTAATTTTCCATCAAAGATATTTATAACATAAGTTTTTAGATAAGGAACAAAATATGCTAGATTAGATTATAAGATATTGTATATATTTACTATAATTTTTTGTACCTTAGGGCAAAAGATTTGTGATTATGATAAAGTATTAAATACAAGATTTCCAGGTAGAGTATTAGGGAAAAATAGATGAAAGAAATAGATAGAGAGGTTTATAGGGAGCTTGCTCCCCTGATAATTTTGAGGTAAAAGTTCATGTCCATATCGCCGCCTACTTCCTTCCTTTCTCTTAAAAAAATAAGGGAATATATGATAAAATATGAATTTCGACCCCTAAAAAAGTTTGGACAAAATTTCCTTATAGATTATAATATTACCACTATTATTGTTAAATCTTTAAGCTTACAAAAAAAGGAAGCGGTATTGGAAATTGGTACCGGTTTAGGCGCGTTAACTTTAGCCTTAATTCCTGCCGTGCAACACGTTTTTTCCTTTGAAAAAGACACCCGTCTTAAACCAATATTAGATGACCTACTCTCTCCATATAGTAATTCTGTTACGGTATTATATCAGGATATTTTAACTTTTGATTTAGCTCACTTTCTGAGCCTAAAAAAACAGGAAGGCTATCACATCGAAAAATTAGTTGGAAACCTACCTTATTCCATCTCCCTCCCTTTATTGAGAAAGATAATGGATATGAGGAGCCTATTGAAAATTGCAGTAGTAATGGTACAGAAGGAAGTAGCCGAGCGCATGTTAGCAAAACCTGGAAGTAAGAATTATGGTCTACTATCAGTGATGTCAAATTATTATACCAGGATTGATAAATTACATCTGGTAAAGCCTAATGTTTTTTTCCCCAAACCAGAAGTAGAATCCTTGCTGATTAAAATACATTTTTTACAGAAACCGAATATTAAAGTGATAGACGAAGATCTATTTTTTGATATAGTTCGTGCTATTTTTCAGCATAGAAGAAAAAGTCTTGCTAATGCTCTTAAATTATATTTTGGAAAAAGCCTGGAAAAGTATATGCTGGAAAAAATATTAGAAGAAGCAGGAATTAATCCAAATCAAAGAGGAGAAACTCTATCTTTAGAAGAATATCCGGAACTTACCAAAGCTATAAAAAACATTATAAATTAGTTTTTGTTGAAATCTGCAATAAAGCATGATAGTTAAGCAGTTTAAATTAGACCTCATTTGCTTAATTATTTTAGCCAGGCTTTAATTATATAATGAGTAAATAGTAAGTATTGGCAATTTAAAATGTAGTTTCATTATTCTTAACCAAAAACCAATAACGAAATATCAGAAACCAAATAACTATCTGATGACTGAATACAAATGACTGACAACTAATCCAGTTATAATTGTTAAATATTTGTAAAAAATAAAAAGTTTTTGACAAATAACTATTTTGCATGATAAAATTTGACAAGCTCTGAAAAAGGAATGACTTTAAAAAGTTAATAAGTTTATGATGGCACAAAGGTTATTGATTGCAACAATAAGAGTAGGAGAGTTCCTAAGCTGGTTATATGAATTAATTTCAGCACAGCAATTATTTTTTGCTGTGTTTATTTTTTAACAGAAAGGCCTGATCTATTTAGGACTTCTCAAGGAGAAAAATTCTTCTTGGGAATCTGAAGGAACAAGAAAACCCAACGCTATTAACTTTAGGATTGATGATATATTACATACTAAAATGCGATATAACAGGAGGTAAATGAAAATATGTAGCAGTGGGAGATTATTTTGTTGAAAGTTGGAAAATAATAAATATTATTTGTAATCAGCTTAGATATTAACTGAATTTTAAAGTGTGGTATTGTAAATAGTAACTAGATAACAGAAAAAACAAAAAACGAAAAGGCGGTGTAAGCAAGTGCAAGTTACTGATGTTAGAATTAGAAGAATACAGACTGATGGAAAACTGAGAGCGTATGTTTCTATTACTTTTGATGACTCCTTTGTAGTTCATGATTTGAGAATTATTGATGGAAGAAAGGGAATGTTTGTTGCAATGCCCAGTAAACTCTTGCCTAATGGAAATCATAAGGATATAGCTCATCCTATAAATACAGAAGTCAGAGAAATGATTCAGACCGCTGTATTAAAAGAATACGAAGCAACTGAGCAGGAAGATAAGGCAAGCAGTGAATCTCCAAAAGATGATGAAGTAAAGAGCAGTAGCGCTGAGCTTTCAGATGATTCTGAATCATCCGAACAATAAGAAATTAGATTTAGTTTGCTTAAAATATTGATTGGTTTATTATAATATTAGTAGGCTAAATTTAATTTAAAATGGTCAGGAGAATAAGAAGGGCAACAATAAGTGATTCTCCTGACTAAAAAATCTAATAAGAAATGAGCATATAGTAGTATCGGAAATACTCTTTAATTTCGATACTACTATAAAAATATTTTGAACAAGAAATAATATATGCTCTGTTGCTCCGTTGTATTTTAGGATAGTGTGATTGTTATAACTATTGCACTTTAAGTAAAAATTAGATTTATCAAAGAAAAGACATTAAAGACAGGTCTTAGGATTGACCAATATTAAATTTGAGGTTAATTTAAGAAATTCTCAAGGGGAAGCATTCCCTTTGAACATTAATTGAATGGGGTGTAGCCAAGCGGTAAGGCAAGGGACTTTGGCTCCCTCATCGGAGGTTCGAATCCTTCCACCCCAGCCAGATATGGTCTATTTTTATTTATCCAAATTTTCTGATATAAAAATTTATTTTACCTCAGCCAAATAATTTCTTTTCTGAATTTTCATAAAAAAATTTTGGCAGGATAATGCTATGAGAGCTATTACATCGGTTATATTGGCAGCTGGTCAGGGAAAAAGAATGAAATCCACACTTCCCAAAGTTTTGCATCCCTTAGCAGGAAAACCTATGATATTTTATTCTTTAGAGCTAGCCAGGTCTTTAGGAATTGAAAAGAGAATTATAGTATTTGGTCATCAGATGGAAAAAATCAAAGAAGCGGTAAAAGATATTGATAAAGAGGCAATTTATGTTCACCAGAAACAACAATTAGGTACTGCTCAGGCTTTGCAGGAAGTTGAACCATACTTAGCTGATTTTTGTGGTATTATTTTAGTTTTATCTGCTGATGTTCCATTATTGAAGCAAACTACCATCCAGAAAATCATCACTTTCCATCACAACAGTTCAGCTTGTTGTACTCTATTGACGGTAAAATTAAAAAATCCGGAAGGTTATGGAAGAATAATACGAAATGAAGCCGGAGAAGTTATAAAGATTATAGAACAACGCGATGCAAATGAAGAGCAGAAGCAAATTAAGGAGATTAATGGGGGAATATACTGTTTTAACAGTAGAGAATTATTTACAGCCTTAACTGTAGTGAAAAAAAATAATTATCAAAAAGAATATTATTTAACGGATGTTGTTAAAATAATGAAAGATAAGGGATGTCCTATTGAAAGTATTGCCGTAGAGGATCCAATTGAAATAACAGGAATAAATACCCAACAAGACCTAGCCTATACATCTCAAATAGTTTATCAGAGGAATGCAAAGGAGCATATGGAAGAAGGTGTAACTATTATTTCACCTGGTAACACTTTTATTGACAGCCAGGTAAAAATAGGTAAAGGAACTATTATATACCCTTTTACTATTATAACTGCTGGAAGTCAGATAGGCAGTAACTGTCATATCGGTCCTTATTCCCATGTTGTACAAAGCTACATTGGCGACCAAACCAGAGTTTTTTCTTCTATAATTGAAGAAAGCCAAATTGGGAATAATACTAACATTGGTCCTTATGCCCATATTAGACCGGAAAGTATCATTGGAAATGAAGTAAAAATTGGTAACTATGTTGAGATTAAAAAAACATTTATTGATAAAGGTAGTAAAGTTGGACATCTAACTTACCTGGGGGATGCCACTTTGGGGAAAAAGGTTAACATCGGTGCCGGTACTATAACCTGTAATTTTGACGGTATAAGAAAGAATCCCACTACTATTGAAGATGGTGTTTTTATTGGCAGTAATAATTCCCTTGTTGCCCCGGTAATTATTAGTAAAGGCTCCTATACCGCTGCCGGTTCTACTATAACCGGTAATGTTCCTCCCCGAAGCTTAGGAATTGCCCGATCCAGGCAAAAAAATATTATTGGCTGGGTTAATAAGAAAAAGAAAACAGCGCAAAAGCAAAATAAGAAGAAAGAAAAATGATGAAAAGATAAGGAGGCAATAATGTGATTCCGTGTGATAATAGAGAACTACAGATATTTTCTGGAAACGCTAATCCAGCATTAGCTAAAGAAATTGTTGCTCATCTGGGAACTCAACTTGGTAAAGCTGAAGTGTCAAGATTTCCCGATGGAGAATTACATGTGGAGATTGATGAAAATGTCAGAGGACAGGATGTGTTTGTGATTCAACCCACCTGTCATCCGGTACATGATCATCTGATGGAACTTCTGGTAATGATTGATGCACTTCATCGAGCCTCTGCGGGAAGAATTACAGCGGTAATACCATATTATAGCTATGCCAGACAGGATAGAAAAACCAGACCAAGGGAACCGATAACTGCTAAGCTGGTTGCTAATTTATTAGTTGAAGCAGGTGCCAATCGTATTTTGACTATGGATTTACATGCCGGACAGATTCAGGGATTTTTTGATATCCCAGTTGACCACCTAGAGGCTGCCCCGATTCTGGCAGATTATTTTAAAATGAAAGATTTGTCTAATGCAGTAGTAGTTTCTCCAGATGTGGGGGGAACAACGAGAGCAAGAAACTTTGCCGGTTATTTAAATAAACCGATTGCTATTATTGATAAATACAGAGCTTCTGATACTCATGTTGAAATAATGCATATAGTCGGTAATGTTCAGGGAAAGACCGCAATTATCGTAGATGATATGATTGATACTGCCGGTTCTATTATTAAAGGAAGCCAGGCAGTACTAAATGCTGGAGCGAGAGAGATTTTTGTTTGTGCAACTCATCCTATTTTTGCTGATCCTGCCAGAGAACGTCTGGAAAAGTACTGGCAAGAAAAATTGTTTAAGGAAGTAGTAGTAACCAATACTATTCCTATCCCTCCCGAAAAACAATTACCCTGTATCGAAGTATTGTCAGTTTCAGAATTATTTTCAGAAGCAATTAAGCGTATTCATTATAATCAATCTATAAGCGCACTATTTAGATAATAACTGAACAAGTCAACTGGATAATTATTTTATAATATTTTAGAGTATCAGAATTACAAAAACCAGATGCTCTCTAAGATAAATATTTTAAAAATATTTTAACCAGGTATTATGTTAATTTTAAAGAAAATCAATATGTATCAAAAGAAGGGATAGAGGCAGTCAGGGGAGTTCACTCCTCTGATAATCTTAAGTAAAATCATTAATTTAGAAAAAGAATTACTGCGGAGGTAAACGGATTATGAAACGAATTCAGTTACAAGTAGAAACCAGAAAGAAAAGTGGAAAAGAGGATAGTAAAAGACTTAGAAAAACAGGATATGTTCCAGGTATTTTTTATTCTCCTCATGATAAAAATAATATTTTATTAAAAATACTAGAGAAAGAACTTTTCCGATTTTTATCTGATAAAAAACATGCACATGGAATCATAGATTTAAAGATAAAAACAGATGATGAGAAGGAAATAACCCGTTTAGCGTTAATGAAGGATTTCCAGTATGACTCTTTACTGAAAAGAATCAATCACTTTGATTTTTATGGTGTTACCATGAAAGAAAAAGTAACCCTGGAAGTTCCTATTATTCTGGAAGGAGAACCTAAGGGAGTTAAAGAAGGCGGTATACTGGATATCTCTTTGAGAGAGGTAGAAGTAGAATGTCTGCCAGTAGATGCACCGGAAGCAATAACTATTGATATCAGTGAAATGAGTTTTAATGATGTTATCACTTTGCAAGACGTTGTTTTACCAAAAGGTGTTAAACTGTTAACTGATATCAATCGGACTATTGCCTCAGTTGTTGCTCCCAGTAAAGTAGAGGAGAAAGTACCCGAAGAAGAGGCTGAAGAAGTAACAGAAGGAGCTCCTGAAGCAAAGATTAAAACTAAAGAGGCAAAAGCAGAAGAAGAAAAGGAAGAAAAAGAATAGATATACTGTCAGATTTAAACAAAATTTAACTAAGGTTGTAATGACGTGAATATAATTGTGGGTTTGGGTAATCCAGGAACTCAATATCAAAACACCAGACATAATATTGGATTTCAAGTTCTAAAAAGATTAGCCATTAGGTTTACTGACCGTAATCTGAAATGGAAAAAGAAATTTTTAGCACACATTCTCTATCACAGATTTTTGGAGCAGGAAATTATTTTGGTTAAACCGCAAACCTTTATGAATCTTAGTGGTAGATCGGTAAGAGAAATTGTAGCTTATTATAATATTAGCTATAATCAATTACTAATTATCTATGATGATTTCCATCTTCCTCTGGGAATTATAAGGATTAGAAAAAGGGGAAGCTCAGGTGGGCATAACGGAATGGATTCTATAATAAATAGTCTGGAATCAGAAGATATTCCGCGTTTGAGAATTGGAATAAGAAATGATAAGCTGTTAGAGAATTTAGATTATTCTGATTTTGTATTATCTAATTTCTTACCTGAAGAGAAAGATTTGGTAGAGAATACTATTACCCATGCGGTACAGGCAGTAGAAGATATTTTGAACAAAGGTTATAATTTTGCTATGAGAGAATATAACGGATCAGATTTAAACAATTAAAAACTTCAGTAGCAAGGATTTAAAAAATCTAATTAAATCTGCTTGAATAGAAAGATAAAACAGGTAGGTGAGATGATTAAAAGGATCGCTGTTTTAACCAGTGGTGGAGATTCACCAGGAATGAATGCAGCTATCCGGGCGGTTGTTCGCACTGGAATATATTATGAATTGGAAGTTTGGGGAATACCATGCGGATATCAGGGATTATTAGATAAAAAATTTCTTCCCCTTAACTTAAAAAGCGTAGGTGGCATTATGCAGCATGGTGGTACTTTATTGATGACTTCACGTAGTGAAGAATTTAAAACTGAATCCGGAGTAAATAAAGCTGCCTGCATTTTAAAAGAAAATAAGATAGATGCTCTGATAGTTATCGGTGGTGATGGCTCACTGGCTGGTGCCCTGGACCTATATCAACAGGAGGGAATTGCTGTAGTTGGAATACCGGCTAGTATTGATAATGACCTTTATGGTACTGATATGTCTATTGGTGTTGATACAGCATTAAATACAGTTATTTCTGCGATAGATAAAATAAAGGATACCGCTTCATCTCATCGCCGGGCATTTATTATTGAGGTGATGGGCAGAAATTCAGGATACCTTGCTTTAATGGGTGGTATTGCTGGTGGTGTTGAAGCAGTAATTATTCCGGAATTTCCTGCTGATTTGGAGGAAATAAGTAATAAGTTAAGACAGGGTTATAAAAGAGGTAAAACTCACTGTATTGTCATTGTAGCTGAAGGAGCGGGTAGCGCATATGAAACCGGAAAATACATGGAAGATAAGGTTGGCTTTGAAATGAGAGTAACCGTACTTGGCTATTTACAAAGAGGTGGTTTTCCCTCAGCATTTGACCGCATCTTAGGCAGCCGATTAGGAGCAGATGCAGTAGAACAAGTACTGAAAAAACAGTATCATCATATGGTAGGTTTAACTGGCAATGATATTAGAGTGATTGCTCTGGAAGAAGTATTATCTAACCAGAGGAAATTACGCGAATCCCTATACCAGTTAGCTGCTGTTTTAGCCCGCTAATATTAAACAATTTGAATAGAATAAAGGTGAGTTAGGAATTCTTTCTTGTTGCTATTCTAACAAATTAGCCATATAATGAAAAATCCATTTAGGCTTTGATTATGTTCAAAGCCTTTTCTTTTCAGAGTGAAATAATATGAAAATAATCAAATTGTGGGATCAACATATTATCTATAGCCAATTTCTTGAAGATTTCCGAACCAGGAATAAGAGACCTTTAAGTATCAAGGGATTGCATGGTAGTGCCCTTTCCTTCTTTATTTCTTCCCTGGCTTTAAAAGGTGAGTTAAACCGCGTATTACTTTGTTTAACTGATAATATTACTGAAGCAATGCGTTTATATCAGGATTTGTTAGCTTTTACTGGTTGGCAGGAGAATAATCCCGTTTTTATCTTTCCACCTCATGAGGTTTTACCTTATGAAGATCTGTCTCATGATTTCCAGATTGTAAAGCAGAGAATAAAGGTTTTGTCTACCTTACTGCACCTATTCCAATCCAATAAAGATGGAAAAGATAATTATCCCTTTCCCTTAATTATTATCAGTACTTATCGGGCTATTCTTCCTAAAATAATGTCTTGTAACAAGTTTTACCAGCAGCACCTTAAGTTACAGCGAGAAGGTCAACTAAAAGTGGAATGCTTTCTAAAATTTCTTATAGAACAGGGCTATCACTCCTCAGGTATGATTGAAACACAAGGGCAATTCAGTCAACGAGGTGGAATTATTGATGTATTCCCTCCTACTGAGGAAAATCCTTTAAGAATAGAGTTAGACGGAGATAGAATTGCTTCCCTTCGTTTTTTTGATCCGGGATCACAACGATCTATTAAAAAGATTGAGGAAATTCTACTGCTTCCCCAAAGAGAACTAAGTCCAGCATTAGATGAAAAAGAGAAAGAAACGAATTCCTTTTTTGATTATTTACCTCATCAAACCGATATTTTTATTCATCAATTTTCGGATTTTGAAAAAAATGTTCAGGATTTTGAAAAGGAAAGCGAGAAATCTTTTCTGGCTAAAAAGGATGATCGTAAAGATCTATTACCTCCGGAGTATTACTACTTAACCTGGAATCAGGTCAATGAATTGCTTTATCAAAAACAGAGATTGTTAACAATAGAATCTTGGTTAGAGCAAAAGGATTCTACTCCAGGTCAAAAAATATTTAAGGATTATCCGTTTTTTCCAATAGAAACAAAACCTGCTGAGAATTATTTTGGCAATCTGGAATTCTTTTTTAAAGATATAAAGAAAAGTCAGGAGGAAAAGCAAAATATTCTGGTTTTAGCCAGCAATAAAGGCCGGGCTTTACGGCTGGTAGAAATATTTGAAGACCGGGGATTTAGAGATTATCAAATAATGGCTTTGCCTGAAGTAGATTTATATCCTGGAAAGGTATGTTTGAGTTATGGACAGGTTAATTATGGTTTTTTCATCCCTGCTCTTAATCTTTCCGTTATTACTGAACAGGAGATCTTTGGCAAGCAGAGAGATAAAAGCTATAAACCACGAAAATTTCAAGGCCAACCTTTTTATCAATTAGATGAATTAAAAATAGGAGATTTTGTAGTTCATATAAACCATGGCATTGGACAATATGCTGGAATTAAATCGCGTAGTACAGATGGTATCAGACGGGATTACCTTTTAATTAAATATGCTGCTGATGATGAACTTTATGTCCCAATTGAACAATTGTCTATGGTTCATAAATATATTGGGGTGGGAGGAAATCCACCCAGGCTTAATCGCTTGGGAGATAGTACCTGGAGAATAACGAAAAGAAGAGTGAGAGAGTCTATTCAAAAAGCGGCACTAGAATTATTTGAGTTATACCGAAAGAGAAGGAGTATTCAAGGTTTCTCTTTTTCTTCCGATACGGTATGGCAACAGGAATTAGAGATGGCTTTCCCCTTTGAGGAGACACCTGATCAGGAAAAAGCCTTTCAGGATGTCAAAAAGGATATGGAGTCAGCTCAACCTATGGAACGTCTGATATGTGGAGATGTGGGTTATGGTAAAACCGAAATAGCTATCAGGGCTGCTTTTAAAGCGGTTATGGATAGCAAACAGGTGGCAGTACTGGCTCCTACTACTATTCTGGCACAGCAACACTGGGAAAATTTTACCGAAAGGATGAAGGCTTTCCCAGTTAGAATCGAAATGCTTTCCAGATTTAAATCTAAAAAGGAACAGCAAGAAATAGTTGTTGATTTAAAAAAAGGTGATATTGACATTATTATTGGAACTCATCGTCTTGTTCAGCCAGATGTAGTCTTCAGAGATCTCGGTTTATTGGTAGTTGATGAAGAACAACGTTTTGGGGTAATTCATAAAGAACGGATAAAAAAAATAAGAGAACAGGTTGACTCTCTTACTTTAACAGCTACCCCAATTCCAAGAACACTATATTTATCATTAACTGGAATTAGAGAGATGAGTATTATTAATACTCCACCAGAGTTGCGTTTACCAATAATTACTTTTTTCAAACCCAAGACAGATGACACTATCAGAGAAGCAATTAGACGAGAACTAGAAAGAGGCGGTCAGGTATATTATGTTTATAATCGGGTTCAGGATATTGATTATATTGCTGAAAAGTTAAATCTTCTCATCCCGGAGGCAAAAGTAGTCATTGCTCATGGTCAAATGCCTGAAGAAAAACTGGAAAATATAATGATAGATTTTCTAAACCGATATTATGATGTTTTAATCTGTACCACAATTATTGAAATAGGTCTGGATATACCCAATGTTAATACTATCATTATTGATGATGCTCATCAGTTTGGTTTATCCCAGCTATATCAACTTAGAGGAAGAGTTGGTCGCAGTAATCGAAGGGCTTATGCCTATCTGCTTTATCCCACTCAAAAGATATTGAGCGATAATGCCAGAAAACGGTTAGAGGCTATTAAGGAATTTAGTGATTTAGGTTCAGGTTTCCGACTGGCAATGCGTGATTTAGAGATAAGAGGAGCTGGTAATTTACTGGGTAAAGAACAGCATGGCTTTGTAAGTGAAGTAGGTTTCAATTATTACTGCCAGTTGCTGGAAGAGAGTATTAATCAGCTTCGCCAGATTGAGACTGTCAGCACTATAGAACAGGAACCAGAACCAGAAATTGAAGCAAAGCTGGATAGTTATATTCCAGAGTATTATATTTCCAATCCTGAATTAAGAATAAGTTATTATCAAAGGCTAAGTCAAATAAAAACGGAGAAAGAACTAAATGATTTAAGAAGGGAACTACAGGATGTCTATGGCATTTATCCAGGAGAGGTTGAAAATCTATTACTGTTAGTTCAACTGAAATTAAAGTTAAAAAATCAAGGAGTGACCAACATCAGGATAACTAATCGCTATGTTTCTATTAAATACCAAATAGGTTTTCCTTTGGAGAGTAAAATTAAAAATGCCCTAAAGATTGAAACCAGAAAGAATATAAGCTACTCTCAGAGAGGTCGTTATTATGAATTAAAAATGATTTTCCAGGAGACTGATAATTTAGTCCATTCCCATAGCATTCTCCATCAATATTTATCTTTTTTAAAGACAGTTATTCCTGAAACAGTGTAACCTATGTCCTGAATCAAAAGTGTTACCTATATGTTGGTTAATTAAATAGTTAAATACTGGATACCAAATGCTAACTACCAACTACTGACGACTAAATTGACGATATACAATATACTTAGTACGGTATACTATATCTATAGTAATTCACTACGATATACTATATACTGAGTAACGGGGTTCTCAAGGGGAAGGATTCCCCTTGAATATCCTTGATATAATATGATTGAGAATATTGCCAATATTTTTATAAAAATTTTATATTTAATTTAAATGTTATTAAAACTTTTTTAATATAATGTAATTATAATTATCTTAAAATAAAATAATAGGTAGACATTAAAAGGCTGTTTGGACAGATCAGGAAGGAGAACCTTTTTTAATGTTCCAGAAAGAGAAAGAATTATTTTCGGAATTAATTTCTATTGTTACTCAACTCAGAGGTCCCCAGGGTTGTCTCTGGGATAAAAAACAAACCCTGAGCTCCATGGTGATTAATATCCTGGAGGAAGCGCAAGAAATAAAAGAAGCTGTAGAGAATGAAAATTCTCAAAATTTATGTGAGGAACTGGGAGATTTGTTAATGGATATTTTGCTGGAGATACAGATAGCCAGAGAAGAAGGGCTATTTGATTATCAACAGGTATTAAATGGTGCTAAAGAAAAATTTATCCGTCGCCACCCTCATGTTTTTAGCAATGTTCAAGTTAATAGCGCTGAAGAGGCGCTTGCAGTCTGGAAGAAGATGAAACAGATGGAAAGAGAAAGTAACAATGAATAGTATAAAAAAGATCACTTTCATTTTTATTGTTAAATTCTGAAGGAGGTTTATTTATGAATAAGTTAATAGCATTTACAAGAGGTAAATCATGCCGGTTATCAATATTTATTTTATTAATAATATATATATTTTTAATTTTTTTAGAAATGGCTCATTCGGCAGAAAGTCTCAGCTTGGATATAGAAGAATGTATTAGAATTGCTTTGGAGAACAATCTGGGATATCGTATTTCCCAGAGTAAAGTAGAAGTAAAAGAGGAGCAGGTAAAAGAAACCAAAGGAGCTACTAAAATAAGTGCCAAATTTCAGGGTGGTTATATCAGAATGAATGAAGCTCCCGATATGGAAAGTATTGCCGAAGGCGATTTTAGTTATCTTTATTCCTCTGGTTATGGAGTTCCTCTTATCTCAGTTAATGTTTCCAAGGTATTGTACAGTGGTGGTAAGCTAAAAACTCTTGTTGAACTTGCTGAAGCGGAACAATCTATTGCTGCTAATGAACTGGAAGCAAATAAACAGGAACTTATTTATAGAGTAACCGAAGCTTATTATCGGGTATTACAGGCAGAAGGACTAAAGAGAGTAAGCGAGCAGGCTTTAACCCAGATTAAGGCACATCTGGAGACCTCCCAGTCACTACTGGCAGAAGGAATGATTGCTCCCATTGATTTAAACCGGATTAATTCTCAGCTATCTCACCTGGAACATAATTTAATTAAAGCAGAAAATGGTTATATGCTGGCAGTATATAATTTAAATTCCATTATGGGAATTGCCCTGGAGACTATCATTCAATTACAGGATAGTCTTTCTTATGAAGCTTGCGAGATTACCCTGGAGGAAGCATTGGAAACAGCCTGGCAATGCCGACCTGAAATACACAATATTAATCAACAGAGAATTATAATGGAAGGAATGGTAGATATAGCCAAAAGCAATAGAAGACCACAGATAGTTATGAATATGGAATCAGGATTAACTGGCTGGCAGGTAGCAGTAATAGGAGAAGTACCTATCTTTGATGGTGGAGTAAATAAATCAAAAATAAAACAGGCTGAAATAAATTTATCCCAGGTTGAGCAAAGTAGAAAACAGGTTGAACAGTTAATAGAATTTGAAGCGCGTTCTGCCTTTCTAAATATGAAGGAAGCAGAGAAATTAGTTAAAGTAACCGAACAGGGTATTAAGGATTCTATGGAGAGTTTTCGCATTGCCCAGGTAAAATATAATGAGGGCATTGCTACCAATATCGAAGTAATTGATGCTCAAAGTGCTTTAATTGAAGCAGAAACTAACCATCTCAACGCTTTGCATGATTATAATACCAGCAGAGCAGCTTTGATAAAGGCTATGGGATTATGGAATTATTAAAAAATTATTGTTTAACTATATATTTATTACTTATTTAGCATTTATTAATACTCTAGCAAAATAGTTTTAGCAGAAAGATTATGATATAATAACTGAATATTTTACAGATATGCAAAGTAAGAAGTTATATTGCTTAAACATATTCAGTAAAAAAGGATTAATTCATATCGAGCTGAAGAATAATTTTAGAGATTTTCAAGGGGAAGAATTTCCATTGTATAACTAAAAGATAATGGCAAGTGGTAACAATTTACTGAATAAAATTATGCTATTAAGACTAAGAGAGGAATTTATTATATGAGAATTACCAAACGCAAAGTTTTTTATGCAATTATTATCATATTTGTGGGATTGCTTATCATACCAATAGCAAATCGTTTTTACCAGCAGAGGCAAGAAATAGCTACAATCCCTCAGACACAACCAGATAGGATAGTGCCAGTACAGGTTGCCAGGGTTCAAGGGGGCGATATTAAATCATTCTTTACTGTAAGTGGATTGGTAGAACCTAAAGAAATAGTTAGAGTATACGCAAAGAGTATTGGACAGGTAAAGGAATTATCGGTTAAGGAAGGTGATACTGTACAAAAAAATGATATATTAATGCGTCTGGATGATGAACAGATTAGATTACAGGTAGCTCAGGCCAAAGCTACTCTTGATGCGGCTCAGGCTTCTTTAGAAAAGGTCAAAACCGGTGCCAGGCCTCAGGAAATAAGTCAAGCAGAAGCAGCAGTTCGTCAAGCCAAGATAAGTAGAGATAGCGCAGAAGAAAATTATTTACGTATGCAAAAACTTTTTTCTGAAGGTGCTGTTTCAGAACAGCAGCATGACCAGGCTAAAAATCAATTCGAGATTGCTGAAGCTCAGTATCAGGTAGCAAATGAGAGTTACAAGCTGGTTATGGAAGGTGCCTCTGAACAGGATCTCAGATCGGTAGAGGCACAGGTTAGACAGGCTCAATCTGCTTTAGAAATGACTCAATCTCAACTAAATAATACTGTGGTTAAAGCTCCCATCAGTGGAAAAGTGACATCAATTAATGCCAAAATTGGAGAACTGGTTTCCTCCGCAATACCTCTTTTAGCTATTGTGGATACCAGCGAATTGTATGTAACAACGGGAATATCTGAAAAAGATATTGCTTCCATACAATTAGGACAAAAAGCTGAAATATTTATTGATGCTTTCTCACAAAAAGTGTTTTCCGGAGAAATTACTAGTAAAGGGGTGATGGTTGATCCTGCTAGTAAAACGATGGAAGTTAAAATAAAACTAAATAACCCTGATACAGAGATACCACCTGGCGTTTTTGCCAGGGCTAATATAGCAATCAGGGAAATTAAGGATACCCTTATTATTCCGGATACCGCTTTAACTAGGAAAAAAGATGGGATTTATGTATTTGTCTTAAATGGAGATATTGTTGAACAAAGAGAAGTTGTTACCGGAATTAGCCAGGGTAATCAGGTTGAGATTCTACAAGGTCTGCATAAGGATGAAGAAATTGTTATTTCCGGAAATATAACACTTCAAGGTGGGGAGAAAATCAGGGTTATCAACCGGGAGGATATGCAGCAGTGAACTTGCCAAAAATTTCAGTTAATAGACCAGTTACTATATTAATGTTGTTTATTACCCTCATTGTGATTGGCATTATTTCTTATCAGGGATTAGGTCTTGATTTGCTTCCTGATTTATCCTTTCCTGTTTCAGCAGTTATAGTTTCTTATCCAGGTGTTGCCCCGGAAGAAATAGAAACGCTTATTACTATTCCCTTAGAAGAAGCCGTAAGTACTATGAATCAGGTTGATACGGTTAATTCCTATTCGCAGGAGGGGAGCTCAATAATACTGCTTTCTTTTCAATGGGGAACTGATATGGACATTGCATCTTTGGAAATAAGAGAAAAAATAGATATGGTAAAAAGTATGCTCCCCAGTGATGCTAGTGATCCCATTATATTCAAAGCAGATCCGTCTATGATGCCGATGATGATATTGGGTATGGGTTCAGAGCAATATGAACTTAATGAATTGGAAAAATTTGCTCAGGATATTGTTAAACCAAGACTGGAAAGATTGGAAGGAATAGCCCAGGCTTCAGTAAGTGGAGGATTAGAAAGAGAAATATTAGTTTCCTTAAATAGTGAAAAAATCCGTGCGAATCAGTTGACATTAGATCAAATTGTTATGTCTTTAAGAAGTGAAAATATCAATTTACCGGCTGGAACTGTTCGTGATGGTACTATTGATTTGTTAATTAGAACCCTGGGACGATTTGAAAGCATTGAAGATATTCGCAATGTAGTGATTACTAATTTGCAGGGAAATCAAGTCTATTTAAAGGATATTGCTCAAATAACAGATACCTTCAAAGAAAAAAATTCAATAAATTATATTAATGGATTGCCCAGTGTGGCCTTCAGTATTCAGAAAGAATCTGGAGCAAACACGGTAATTGTTGCCAACAGGATTAACCATGAATTGAAACGAATAGAAGAGCTGCTTCCGGGCGATATTCAGATTATAAATATATATGATTCTTCTGATTTCATTAAAAAAACTATTTCTGAAGTGACCAATACTCTCCTTTTTGGAGCTGTTCTGGCTATTCTGGTATTATATCTATTTTTACGCAGCATAAGTGGCACAATTATTATCGGATTAGCTATACCTATTTCAGTAATTTCTACTTTTACCCTACTATATTTTTCCAATTTAACGCTAAACATGATGACACTCGGTGGACTGGCATTAGGAATAGGAATGCTGGTTGATAATGGCATAGTTGTTTCGGAAAATATTTATCGACAACGGGAGATGGGGAAAAATGCGTTACTAGCATCTCAGGAAGGTGCTAACGAGGTTAGTCAAGCCATTACAGCTTCCACTCTGACTACCATCGCGGTTTTTTTGCCAGTAGCTTATGTTTCTGGAATAGCCGGAGAATTGTTTAAATCAATGGGTTTAACAATAACCTTTTCACTGCTTATGTCTTTATTTGTTGCACTGACTTTAATCCCCATGCTTTCTTCAAAATTGATAAGAAGAACACTGAAGCCGACAAAATCTTTATCTTCGTCTATGGAAAAGAATAATAATCCAGCTAATGATAATCATGAAGCTGATAGTGCAGTTGGTACCGAGTATATTGAAGGGAGAGGCCGATTATTTAATTTTATAAATAGAATTTATGGAAATCTTATTCGAGGTTCTTTACGTCATCGTGGCATGGTAACCATATTTGCCTTTATAATATTAATAATATCTTTTCTTCTCGTGCCAATAATTGGGACAGAATTTTTTCCTTCTGTAGACCAGGGTTCTTTCAATATTAATATATCCTTACCGGTGGGTACGAATCTTGAGGTTACCAGGGAAGTTGTAGAAGATATTGAAAGAATTACCCAGAGCATTCCTGAAGTTAAAAATATCTTCACTGGTATTGGTGGAGAAGGAATGGGAATGGGTATGGGCGGAGGTGGTAACAATTCCGGGTCCCTAATGGTTAGCTTAACTGACCAGTCTGAAAGAGAAAGAGGAATCAAAGAAATTATTGCTGATTTACGCAGCCGAATAAGTGATTATCCCGATACAAAAATTAATATCGGTGAACAAGGAATGTCTTTTTCTACCAGCTCCCCTCTTTCTATAAAGATTACTGGTGATTCAATTGAAGAGTTAGATTATACTGCAAAGATAATTATAGACATATTAAGTGAAGTAGAGGGAATATATGATTTGAAAAGTAGTGTTGAGGAGGTTCGACCCGAACTCCATATTAATATTGATAGAGAAAAGGCTAATTTATATGGTTTAAGCGCTGGACAAATTGCTACTAATATCCAGGATGCCGTTTTAGGAAAAGTTGCTAGTTATTATCAGGAAGGCGGAGACCAGTTTGATATCAGGGTAAATTTGGACAAAAGCGATTTAGAAAATATTCAGCAATTAGAAAATTTATATATAAGCTCAGGATATGGATTGCAGATTCCTCTAAAGGAAATTGCTAAAGTAGTCTCCGGAATCGGTCCTCAGGTAATAAACAGAGAAAATCAGCAAAGAATGGTTACCGTCACAGGCAATATAAGCGGTCGTTTCCTGGGACATGTTATTCCGGATGCCCAGAAAAAATTGGAGGCAATTGTGTTACCAGAAGGTTATAATTATACTTTTGCGGGTGAAAATGAGGAGATGATAGAGTCATTCCAAAGCCTTTTCTTTGCCTTAATTCTTTCTATATTTTTAGTTTATATGATTATTGCTGCCCAATTTGAATCATTATTATTTCCATTTGCAGTCATTCTTTCTATTCCTTTTTCACTGATTGGGGTTATTTTGGCGCTATTAATTACTGATATCAGCTTTAATGTCCTTTCATTTCTCGGTTTGATTATGTTAGCTGGTATTGTGGTAAATAATGCAATTGTACTAATAGATTATATCAATCAGTTAAGGAAAAAAGGATTAGAACGTAATGAAGCGGTTATTCAGGGTGGAAAAATACGTTTAAGACCAATATTAATGACTACTTTAACAACGGTCTTAGCTATGTTGCCGATGGCTATTGCTGCAGGGGAAGGCGCTGAAATGAGAGCCCCTATGGCTGTAACAATTATTGGAGGATTAACATCTTCAACTTTCTTAACCCTTATTGTGGTACCAATTTTTTATACTTATCTTGATGATTTAGCAAAAAAATTACATATTCAATTTTAGTTTACCAGAGGGAATTATTCTAATTAGCAGCATAAGCCATAAGCTATATGGTACCTTGCCACCTATTTTAAATATTTATAGACCATTCTGAATCTCATTTTGGTAAAATTAATAATTTTTCTGAAATAATTTTCTTAGAATTGGTTTAGATATTTTAAGATATGTTATATAATAGAAAAAGTGAAAACTTTTTATTAAAGGAATGATTGAGAGGAATAAATATCCAGGAGGAAAAAGAGTTGAGAAATAGAACAATAAATAAATGTTTTTTATTTTTTATCATATCTTTTTTATTACCTTTCCTATTTTTTAATATAGCACTAGCTCAGAATAATGGGAAAATTACTGCCATCGTTGTACGCGATAATGAACATATCGATACCAAATTTATAGTGTCTCTAATTTCTTCCGATATTGGAGATCTGTTTTCTAAAGATAAAGTTCAGGCTGATATGAAAGCAATCTTTGATTTGGGTTATTTCCAGGATGTCCAGGTTAAGTTAGAACCGTTTCGAGATGGTTATCGAGTCGTCTTTCAAGTTAAGGAAAATGCAATTATAGATGATATTGTCATTGAAGGAAGTACTATTTTAGCAGTTCAGGAAATTAAAGATGTTATGGTCTTAAGCAAGGGACAGGTATTTTCTCAAAAGATATTACAGAATGACCTGGATAGAATTTCTCAATTATATAAAGAGAGAGGATTAATATTAGCTCAGCTGGAAGAAATTGATTTTAATCAGAATACTGGCGTGCTTTTAATTAAACTGGCTGAAGGGGTAATAGAAGAAATAAAGATTAGCGGCAATGAGAAGACAGTTGATAAGGTCATAAGGAGAGAAATAAATATTGAATCCGGAGAGTTATTTGATTTTAGTAAAGTAAAAGAATCATTACAGGAAGTTTATAATCTTGGATTTTTTGAAGATGTTGCCATGAGGTTAGAGCCGGGCAGCCAGGAACACTTGATTGTAGTAGTAATAGAGGTGAAAGAAAAAAGTACCGGTCTATTTGGAGGTGGAGGAGGTTATAGCACAGGTGAGGGATTATTTGCCTATGCCAGTATTAAAGAATCTAATCTTTTTGGACGAGGTCAGAGCATTGAGGCAAAGCTGGAAGTGGGTACCAGGACTACTTATAGCTTTTCCTTCTATGAACCCTGGTTGGGAAATACCCCTACTTTTTTTGGTTTAGATGTTTATGATTCCTTCATGGAAGTGAATAAAAAAATTGATGATATTGATTCAAAATATGAAATGGAACGAATAGGCGGTAAGCTCACTTTTGGACGAGAGTTTAAAGAACACTTTAAAGTTGGCTTGGAGTTAAAGACTGAGGATGCTAGTTATCAATTAATATCCGGTAAGTTACCTGATAATATTCAGGAAGGACTAACCAATAGTTTCCGACCGATATTGATTTACGATACCCGAGATGACAGATTTAATCCAACAGAAGGATGGTATGGTACTGCTTCTATTCAAAGTGCTGGTGGGATACTGGGAGGAGATTATGACTACCGTAAATATGATTTAGATTTGCGTACTTATCTTTCTACTGACATATTTGAAGAAGACCGAGCAGATGACACCACTATCACCGGTACCATCAATCAGGGTGTACTGGCGATGAGAATGGTAGTCGGCGTTGGTGATACTTCTTTACCCTCTTTTGCTAAATACGAAGTCGGAGGATTAGGCACTATAAGGGGCTATGATTATAAAGAATTCTCAGGAGATACTTCTCTTATTTTTAACATTGAATATCGTTTTCCTCTAGCGGAGAATTTACAAGCAGTTATCTTTGCTGATTGGGGTAATGCCTGGGATTTTGGTGAATCTATTACTATAGGTGATTTGAAGTTTGGTAAAGGAGTGGGAATACGCTTTGATACCTTCCTGGGACCAATCAGTATTGATTATGGTTTTGGAGAAGATGAGGAGGGTAAGGCTTATTTCAGCATTGGTCACACTTTCTAATTTATAATGTGTATATATTTAATTTTAAGGAATAACCTAGTATAAATTATTTTTGTTTTTATTTGTTATTTTAAGAAACCGTAACCGTATTAGTATAAATACTTGATTAATAATTATATTTGAAAAATTCTATGGTATTTAACATATAAATTAAGGAGGAAGATAGCATATGACTTTTAACTTGAAGGCAAGAATAGTGGGCAGATACAAAGTAGCTTTTTTATTAACAGCAATTGCTTTTTTATTAACTTTTTTCACCATAGGTGCTTTAGCTCAGAATGTTGGTTATGTTAGTTTGGCTAAAGTAACTGCCAGTCATCCTAATACCGAAAAAATAAATCAGTTAAACCAAGAATTAAGAACAGAATTACAGACCAGGCAGGAAAAACTCAATCAAGAAGGAAAAGGACTGGAAGAGACAGAACTTAAAAAATTGGAGGAGAAATTTAATGCAGAATGGGAACCGGTAAAACAGAAGATATTAGCACAGATGCAAGCTTTACAGGCAGAAAGGAATTCAGATATCCTGCAAGCAATAAAGGCTGTTGGGGAAAAAGGTAAGTATCAAGTAATTATTAATAGTGAAGTTCCAGTATTTACCGGAAATGACCTCAATGAATACCCAGTCATTTTATATGGTGGTGAGCATCTGACGCAGGATGTAATTGCTGAAATTCAGAGGATTACCTCCAGCAAATAAATCATTATTTTAGATAAAGGTTTATTTAATTAGCTTGCAGTTAGTTATCAATCAATTTTCGGGAGAAGCATTTGGAAAATTTGGAAAAAATATGGACCGAACAACTGGTTAAGATTTATCGCAGACGCAAAGTTGTTGATGAAGTTAATATAGAAATCAATAGAGGAGAGGTAGTTGGTTTACTCGGTTCTAATGGAGCCGGGAAAACAACTACCTTTTATATGATAACTGGATTAATTCGTCCGGATAAGGGAAAGGTGTTTTTTAGAGGCAAAGATATTACTCACATACCAATGTTTCAACGGTCACGGATGGGATTAGGGTATCTCGCTCAGGAACCTTCTATTTTTCGGAAATTAACTGTTGAGGAAAACATTTTGTTAATTCTGGAAGCCCTTGGTATAGAACGTACCGAAAGAGAAAAAAGATGTTCTAAAATGTTACAGGAGTTAGAAATTAAACACTTAGCTGATTATAAGGGCTATATGCTTTCCGGTGGTGAGAGACGAAGAGTAGAAATTGCACGTACTCTGGCCAGTTCACCATCCTTTATACTGCTGGATGAACCTTTTACTGGCATAGATCCTATTGCGGTTTATGATATTCAGGAAATTATTGGCTACTTAAAAGAAAAGGGACTGGGTATTCTAATTACTGACCACAATGTTAGGGAGACCATGAAGATTACTGATCGTACTTATATTATGCATGATGGAAAAATATTGGCTTCTGGTGATCCTTCTGAAGTAGCCAGTTCAGAAATAACCCGAAAATATTATCTTGGTGAACGTTTTGCCTTATAAAATCTGTATTGAGTATCGAGTATGTAGTATATAGTAAATATAAATAATTTTGTACAAATAATTATTTCCCATGAGTTAGGTTATATAAGAGAAGAGCTAAAAGGGGAAATGGTAGAGAAAATTCAATATATTTGCAAAATGGCTTCCAGATTAATTAAAAAATTAGATTAAAGTATTATATTATTTTGTTATCTTTGGTTTTTTACTCTTAGCTCGATAATGTGTTAGTAGTTAGTTATTTGTATTTAGTGAAAGACAAGATTCAAGAAATTAATTTTCTCTTCTTCTCTTCTCTTGGACTCGATATTCGATACTATATACTCAATACTAATAATAAAGGGGTTTCAGGGGAGATTTCCCCTGACTAAATTATACTAATAATTTAAATTTGTTTTTATAAAAAGTTATTTTTGGGAAAAATATAAACATACCTAAAAAATTTTTACCAACGACTATATACTAATAATAAAGGGGTTTCAGGGGAGATTTCCCCTGACTAAATTATGTATAGCATAATCTTAATATTAACTTTAATCCTTATCAGTGGAGTCATAGCTTATATTGGGGATTTAACTGGTTTCCGTATTGGTAAGAAGAAAATAAGTATTTTTGGTCTACGTCCCCATCGGACTGCTGTTTTTATAACTATCTTAACAGGTATAATTATTTCTATTCTTACCCTATCAATTTTATCTATACTTTCCAATGACGTTCGTACTGCTTTGTTTGGTATGGATGAACTGCGTCAGAAGCAAAACGAACTTACCCAGGAGATAAGGGTAAGAAACACAATGCTGGAAGAGGCTCGAAAAGAATTAGAGGAGAGAACCTTAGAGTTGGAAGAATTAGAAGGGGAGTTTCACAAGTTAAACAGTCAGATTGAATTACAAACCACACAATTAGAATCCCTGATAGAGGTTAGGCAAAGGTTAACTGAAGAAAGGGATAATCTCCAACAGGAAATTATTGATTTACAGGAAACAGTAAAGGCTCTTTACTCCGGAATTAGCTGGTTAAGAAGTGGAGATATAATTATAGATCAAGGTGAAGAAATCGCTATGACTATCATCAAAGGTGGAATTCCACAGGAACAGATAGAAAGAGACCTGCTTAATCTTATTAGTCAGGCGACTAGAAAAGTATTGGAACTGGGAGCTGAACCAGATGAAAAAAACGAACAGGTACTTATAATTTCTAAAAGTGAATTTGATGATTTAATTCAGAAGATTAGCCAGAGGCAGGAAGAATTAATTGTACGCTTACTGGCTTCCATGAATGTTATTAGGGGTGAAATAGTTATTGCCAACTTTGCTGTTCTGGAAAATAAGTTGGTTTTTAAAGAAAATGAGGTTATTTTAGTAGAGGAGATTCCGGCTATAAGTGATCCCAACGAAGCCGAAAATAAATTATTTTCTATCTTGCGTAAGGTCAATCTTAAAGCAGTACAGGAAGGTATTATCCCGGAGCCACGTACCAGTTTAGTGGGTACCATTTCTGCTGTTAATCTTTTTGAGAGCGTCAGGAATATTGTCCAGAGTGAAACCACTATGCAGATAAAGGTGATTGCTCTTTCTGATACCTGGACTACTGGTCCCTTTAAAGTGAGAATTGAAGGAACAAAAATTATCCATTAATTTCATTAATTTTGGTATAAAGGCATTTAGAGGTTATCAGTTATCAGTTTTTAGTTTTTAGTGAAGAACAGATTAATGTTTCCAGGTGTCAGTTTGCAGTCAAAGACTAAATTATGTTATTAAATTGTATTATAATTTATAATTACTCAATGCAAAAAAAATAATTTTTTTCTATATATATTATGGAATACACCATATGCACGATACAATAGGTTAAACGATTATTTAATGGAAGTAAATCCGGGCTAGTAATCAAATTGAATTCATTTAACCCAAATATTAATATATTAATAAAAAAGAAATATAAAAATATAAATTTTATATAGAAAAGCTTGACATTCATAAATTTACCATTCTATAATAATAACAAATGTTCTTTGGTAAAATATTGCTTGCGGTAATTTACTATATTAATTAATGCAAAAAGATTTGTATCATTTCAATTTGTGAATAAAGCGGGAAGAAAGGAGGTGAAAAAGAAATTGGTGCCTGCTTTATTTATGTAGAAATGGTACAAACATCCATCTTAATTCTTTTAAGAAAACATCTTAGTGAGGAAACGAAGGATACTCAACTAATAGGTGTTTTAAAAGAGAATTAAGCTGGAAATATAAAAAAACCAAGGAGAAAACATGAAAAAATTATCATTAGTATTACTACTTATTTTTGTTTTTGCTATTCCAGTTTTAGCTAATCCGTTTGTTGATGTTCCTTTAACACATTGGGCTTATGATGCAGTTCAGACATTAGCGGCTAAAGGTGTTGTCATTGGTTATCCTGATGGAACCTTTGGCGGTCAGAGAACATTAACCCGTTACGAATTTGCCGAAGCAACTGCAAGATTATTAGCTTACATGGAACAGTATGGAGGTCTTGCAGAAGACGTAGAAATCCTATCCAAACTTGCTGTGGAATTTGCCGATGAATTAGCCAGCCTGGGTGTTACCGTAGCTGATCTGGAAGCAACTGTTGGCGAACATAGTGAAGCTGTTGCTGCTATGAAAGAATTAGTTGACAAACATGAAAGATTCTTTGAACCGGTTAAAATCACTGGAACCTGGAAAGCTGACTATAGTAAGGATGTTTTTGATTTATCCGGGGATCCACTGGCACCTGCAACATTAACAGATCGAGTTGATCTCAAATTTGCTGCTGAAATTAATCCTGAAACAACTGCTGAAGTTCAACTAAGAATTGATAACGTTCTTAATGGCCCGGTAACCATTACTCCTCGTAAATATAATTTAAAATATGCTGGAGACTGGAGCTTATGGATTTCTACTGATATTAAACCGGATAACATTGCATTAGGCTTACTATACGATTTCGGTGAGTTAGAAGAATTCCCGGGTGTCTGGGCTCAGTGGGAATGGGATACCGATGAAGATCTTGGTACCTGGACTGCATTTATGGATGTAGAAGACTTCTACTTCTTGAATGTTTCCTTTAATGTTGGCGATGATGACGATGTACCAATTGGTGTAACAGCCGGTTATGACAATTTAGCAGGACTGTTATTCGGCGGCGCAGATGTTGCCTTTGATTTAACTGATGAAGATGATGATGATCAAGTAGGCTTAGCCTTAGAAGGCGCTGTAGCTAGCGATCTAACCAATGTATACTTTGGAGCAGCTGCTAAAGTAACTGCTACCTTAGGTGAAGATGATGATATAGACTTAGCTGTAACAGGTTGGTACACTCAACCCGGATTTGATCTTACTAACAGCAAGTACAATCCTGATGAAATTGGTGTGACTGTTGCTCTTGGATTTATGTTGACTGACGAAGAAGACGATCTCCAGATTAAAGTTACTCCAAAATGGGATTACAGAATGGATGCAGCTTTTGCTACTCTGAAGAGAAACAGAATTGGCTTACAGTTAGACTTTACTGGTATTGATGAAGATAATCCGGATGAAGAAGCCTACATTTTTGCACAATATAGACTGGAAAACGGCGACATTTACTTAGAAGGTGAGTACCTGAACCTGAATCTCGGTGATGAAGATGAATTTATGCTTAATGCATACGGAGATTACTTATTCTCTGCAGTACCTGATTTCACAGCTATGGCTAACTTGACTTACACCTTCCCCGATGATCCGATGCAGTTCATTGTTGAAGGTCGATTGGATGCTGACGGTGCTGCCCTTTACAGTGCAGAAGCTCAGTTGAAATACGATGTAGCTGAAAACACTGTCTTAAAAGTCGGTGTAGAAATGAATGACTGGGATGCTGACATAGCTGATTGGTCAGATGATGATGAGTGGGTCATTCTGTCTGATACAACCAAAATCTATGCTGGAGTCGAAGTCAAATTCTAATCATTACCGAATTGTCTTAACTTGAATAACAAGCCTCCGGGATTTCCCGGAGGCTTTTCTTTTTTCATTGCTTAATACCTGTATAATTGAGGTAGCATTTATTTAGTTTAGAGCTTTAGTTTTTCGTAATAAAGAATAAACTCAAAGTATACCTTTCATACTAGATCATACTAAAGTTTTATTCGTATTATGCTTAAGCATTAGATATGGAATAATACCATAATTTGCGCTATAATAAATTATGAATAAGTATTAGCTATAAAAGTGGGAATTTATTTATTTTCAGTTTAAAGTTTTCAGTTAATGATGTTTAGATAGAATTATTATTTAAGTTAAATATAAAATAGACTTTTTATTTAAAAAGAAAAATGTCATATTATAAAAATTAAAAGTATGGAAATATGCACATTTATTGACTTTAGAAATATATCAATTAACTAATAATTTTCCTCAAAATGAAAGATACAATTTTATATCACAAATAGGAAGAGCCGCTATCTCAATTCCAACAAATATAGCTGAAGGATGTGGGCAAATTGATAATGGTAATTTAATTAGATTCTTAGGGATAACAAGGGGTTCACCTTTTAAATTTTAATATTTAATATTATTAGCAAAAAATCTTAGCTATCTTAAATAAGGAAGAATATTGTAAAATAGATGAAAAAGTCAAACTACTATTTAATATGATTATAAATTTAATCATATTTGACAATATTGATTGAATTTCCATAACTATACCAATTGCAAATAAGTTTCAAAAGATATATTATTATTTTAGTTTTATTACTAAAAACTAAAAACGAAAAACCAAAACTTTATTAAAAAAACAAACTAACGACTAAATACTATTAATTGAGGTGAATCAAATGTTTGTAAAGAAAAGAATATCCATTTTTTTAACCGTTGTTTTTCTTTTATCAATTATTTTGCCCCAGATTGCTTTAGCACAAACCTCTGCTGATATTGCCGTTATTGAAGATTTAGCCCAGATTGAATTGCGTGTCTTTGGTGAAGTTAAAGATGATGCCCTGCTTAGTAGAGTAGAATTTCTGGAAAAGGAACTTGTAGGCAGGACACTACCTGGAATTCTGAAAGATAGGGTAAAACAGCTTAAAGATTTTATAGTTATCGGTACACCAGATGAGCCTTCTTTATCCTTTAAAGTTAATTCCGCTCAGTGGACTTTGCAGGATGAAATTACCGATGAGCCATTGTTGAGCAAAATAGAAAACCTGGAAATAAAAATCTTTGGAGAACTGTCCGAAGAGGTCCTTGCTATGAGGGCTGAAAAAATATTTACTGTTTGTTTCCCTGAAGGAAGGCCTAATATTCAAGATATCACCATTCCTGCCGGTACCTTAATCCCGATAGTTTTATTGGAAAGTATTGGTTCCAAAAAGAGTGATGATGGCGATATATTTGAATATCAAGTAACTGAGGATATTGTCTATTCTGGCTCTGTTATTATTCCCAAAAATACAGTAGCCAGGGGAGAAGTGATTAAAGCAAAAAAAGCTTCCGTTTTACTGAAAAAGGGAAAACTGGAAATTGATTTTAAGTCAATTGAAGCTTTGGATGGAACAAATATTAGATTAATTATGGGAGAGGCAGCAGAAGAAGAAAATTCCAGGTTGGGGATTGCTATTGGTGCCAGTATTGCCGGATTGATTATCCTGAGTAATCCCATAGGTCTGGTGGTTGGAGCTTTAATTCCAGGTAAAAATATAACCTTAAAAGAAGGAACCAAGATATACCTGGAAGTAGCCACTGACACCAAAGTCATTTCCTTAGCACAATAGTTCGTAAAATAGTTGGAAGAAACGTTTTACTGTATACTTTTAAATCAATACAAGAAATTGCTTTTAATAGGCTTTTATCAGCAATTTAAGAAATAACCCATAAAAAAAGATGAAGTAATTGATCTGAAAATTACTTCATCTTTTTCATTCTTAACAGAACAATTATCCAATGATACTACCAGATATAAGATGTAAAAATTTTAATAGTATTAGTTCCCAGATAAAAAGTTAGAGTTCCCCAGCTATCATAGAGGTAATCAGTGCTGATTGCATAGAAGGAATGATCACCAGCAGTGATTGGATAGAAAATTCCGATACCGCTCCAATTGGTTTTTCCCAGATAAGTACCGGTAGAAGGATTTCCGTCCAAATAGACAAAATATTGATAATGATCTTGAACTATGATTTTTACACTGTTTATCCCTATTGGTGGTACAACAATACAGCCTGTCAGAATGCTACATGAGAAGCCGATGGCAAGAATCACTAGAATTATTTTAACGAGGAATATTTTTTCATTTGTTTGCCCTTGCTGATTGAATAACTTGAATTGACTGATGAAACTTCATGGATAAATTCCTTTTAGTATGTGAATAGTCAAGAACGATTATCTTATCGTGGTTCAGGCTTGCTGAATAAAACATGAAGAGCAGGTTATTTTTAACTCTGCTCTTCCTGACAATTTCATATTTTTAACCAGACAACTTCAATGACCTGACTGTCACTTTTTAACATAGACATTAATCGTCGTTATTTCACCAGCGGTAATATTTGGGAACCTGTACTTTGAATACTCTTCATCATCAGATATAACAAAAATGGTTTGTATCCCAGTAGGAATATCATAGAATGTTCCGGAATTCTGTCCAGCAATGGAACTGCCGGAAGTCATTCCCAGATAATCCCCGGTGGATTGATTCCCACCTATGTAGACATTATATACCCATCCTGGATCATCCATAATCACTACTTTTAACGTGCCGGTTGTGACCGCAGGCGCCTCCGGATAAAGATAAACAAAGGTTGTTGAACCGGTAGATACATATTCTCTGACATAATCATAACCAAAAGACTTGCCCATCACGTCAATTGCTTCAAAATTATGATAGCCGGCTTGAACATCGTATAGGGTATAAGTACCGGATAGAACATCTGAAAATTTAATGACATCATCCATTCTCAGGTCATATTCATAACTACCGTAGACCTCTATCTTTACAGTGCCGGTATTTATTGGCGGGATGGGAATAATTTCGACACAGCCTGTCAATCCCAGGGATAAGATTGCAACCATCAGGATTGCCAAAAAAAACTTATTCATATGCTTTCTGTTCATGATATCATCTCCTTCGTAATTGTTGTTTATTATTGTTATTGTTAAATTACTTGACTACTCAAAATTAAGCAGAAATCGTTTGGTTAATTTATTATAGAGGGAAAAAGGCTAAATGACAAATAGTGGCTTCACCATGAGATTTTAGTATTCAAAGATACTGAATGAGGAATTCAGCGGATAAACTTGAACATTCTGACTGATACGTATTGACCTGACCCATTGGGAGATAAAAAGATAGGCTTCCTGCAAACCAATTAGACTGTCTAAGTTGGTATCAGCTGGAACATTAAAATTAAGACTGCATCCTTCATAAAGCCCCTGCGTAAAGACACCGAAAGGTTCACTATTCTCAGGATATAGTTCATAACTGGACTGATATAAGCTACTTGAGGTCAGAACTTGATATTCATTGGAGGTCAGCAGGTCTTTGGATAGTAGAGTTTTTTTAAAGGCATCGATAACTGACTCATTAAACATAAATAGATATTCTTCCGATCTGTCAGTTTCGATAACATCTCTAATAACATCCTTACCAATAAAACCACCGGAATGACAGGAATCAATCATGACGACCTTGATTCCCGGAATAGTACTCAGAACAGCTTCTAATTCATCTACGCTGATTGCAGTGGATATATCCCCATTAAAATCAGCCGGGCATAAATAGGATAGCTGATTTAATAATGCACCGTGACCGGTGAAATAGAAATAGGATATATCATTTCCAGCAGCTCCGGAAAAAGTGGATTGAATTTTCTGGAAAATATTGGTCTTAGTAGCCTGAGTATTTTTCAATTCAGCAATCTTAGAAAAGCTGATTTCACCTGTCTCAAAACGGCAATCATAAAACATTTCTTTCATTTTATTCACATCATATGGGGGAGCCAGGAGGTCTCCTTCCGGTCCATAGTTGATATAATCACCGATGCCGATAGCCAATGCCCGGTAGGTCGGTTGATCGGCAATACTTTGGCTTACGGTAACTGCTATTGTATCGCTTTTTGTAATATTTCCTTCAACATAAGTAACAGTTATGATAGAAGTACCCGGAGAATTCCCGGTTACCATTCCGGAACCGGTGATGCTGACAAAAGAATTATTGACATCAAAACTGCATTGCTCAGGATTAATCAATTTTTCAGTTCCACTGTCGTAATAAGCAGTAATGGAAGCAATTGGTTTGGATTCTCCGATATCAAGTATCATGGTAGCTGGGAGTACAGTAATATTAACCAGATTTCCTGAATTTGGATTTAATTCACTAACTGTTACTGCGATATTATCGCTCTTTGTAATGCCTGCTTCAGTGTAGGCAATCCAAACAGTTGTCCGTCCTTCTAAAAGAGCTATAATCTGTCCATTCTGGTTTATGGTGGCTGTAAATGGATTTGTACTGTAAATGCTGCACTGGTTAGCTGAAATATTAACATGGCTATCGTCAGAATAGTAGGCGGTAATGGAATCAATGTTACCGGTTTCACCATTATAAAGAGATAGTGTATCCGGTTTTACTTCTATGCTGAGCAGACTTTTTGTACCGGGAAAGGAAAAATAAGGATTAAGTGTTAAGGCAACATTGATCTGAGTTGTCTGATTGGGATAAACCTGTACAAAATTATTACTGTTCAGATAGCCGTCAAGTTTAAAAGTGACGAGGTAACTTCCTGGTATAATGTTTTTTATTAATTTTGGAGAAGTGAATCCGGTATCAGAACCATCCAGAAAAATGGTTGCGCCGGATGGCTCGGAATTGACCTGCATATTTCCATATCCTGATGAATTATAGGGGGGTATGGAAGGCATTGTACATGCATTGATGGCCAATGTAAGTAATATTACAAGAAACAAATGGAAAATAGTAAAGCTATATTTTATATGTTTTTCTTTACAAAATAAATACATGAAAAACCAATTTCCCGATATGTTTGTTTAAAAAATAATGATTCTATCTTTTATGATAGTTAAATTAAAAGAGCAGTTTGATCTGTAAATAAAAATGATAGATCATTCGCAGTAAACTGCTCTTTAATTAGTTGATTTATCAAAAATTGAATAATACCTTTAAAGAACAAATTTTTTCTTTGTTCTGTCCACTAATATTAAAAGAACTGACTAAAGATTATATTTGTATATGGGGGATAAAAGAACTCAGTATGACTAACCCATCCAAATTCATCCTCTAAGCGGATTGCAGCTCCTGCAGGTACTCCGCTGATATTAGCAGCACCCCATGGTATTAAATATGATCCAGAAGGAATACCATTTATGACTACATTTCCAAAACAATCTCCACAACCAGAGATGACTTTAATGGTATAGGTTGTTGGAGTTGTCGGAGGTGTTGGAGGTGAAACTGTTCCGGCACAGCTTGTTAGCAGTAGAACAACACTAAATAATAGAACAAAATAAAAAACTTTTTTTAGAATAAGTTTATTCATTTCTATAATCTCCTTTTCTTGGGTAAAATAAAATAATAAAGAACTTTTAAAAACTAAGGTTCATCCTTGCTTGCTGAATAGTAGAAAATCCTTTTTTGTCTTCTATAATCACCGTCCTTTCGTATGATTTATTTTAATAATAACAAGAATGAATTGAAGTATATCACATTTTTTAAAAACAGATATTCATATTTACGATACTAATCAGTATAAATATTGACCTTATTATACCCGTTTCTGATGGTTTGCCATTTATCACCATAACGACCTAAAAATGAAGTATCCTGTGCTTCAAAATGATGATAACCCGGACCAATACTATATAGTGTCAGTTCTCCAGAGCTATTGGTTGTACCAAAATAGCTACCATCCACATAAATCTCATAAGTCCAGTTATCATTCACAATCTCTATCTCCACAATCGGATTATCAATTACAATTAAACACCCACTAAGAAAAAGAGCAAAGAGAGAAATCGCAAATATTCCCAATAACAGTTTTATATTTTGTCTTTTTTTCATACCCTGTTCCTTTCCTTATAAAATTATACCCGTATATTAAATATTATAAATTATATTTTTTTAGGACACAATAGGAAGAAATGAAATATATTTTACCATTTCTGACTGTCATATTATATTATTCCCTAATAAAATAATAGTTAGACAAATTTTTAAAAAATAATCATAATGTCACAGGGACGATTGTTCCTGCTCAGTAATTAAGTAACTTTTTTGGTATAATTTCATTACCAAAGGAGATACTTAATATGCGATTCAATCAGAGGATTATCATTAAAAGATGGAGACCTATCCTGGAAGAATATGAGAAGATCCAGAATAAGGTCTCCCCCCGTTCCTTTCACTTAGTCAAGGATCTCTCTCCAGCCCATCATATCAGTAACAAAGAGTTAAGACGTTATTACCGCAAATGGCTGGAAGGCTCCAAGACTGATGAATCCCTGCTTCCTGCACCGGTTGGCGCCAGGGCTCCAGGAGAACACCCAAACCCATAGAGCGCAATATCATGAAAGCCTACAGAAGATTCGGCTCCAACCGTTATGAACTGGTTCTTCTCTTTAAACCCTATTACCTGGATAAGACACCCTCTGCGGCTACCATGGACCGGATTAAAAGACGCTATCCCTTAGGTGAAAACCAGAAGAAGATTATCAAACGCTCTGAGAGGATAGCCCCGGGAGAATTAGCCCATATTGATTTAACCAAGGTACCCAAAGATATCAGAACAGTATTTAAGAAG